>Ga0179591_1258895_pt1 | contig 12469 bp, 14 predicted proteins | sample CZOMad2_1_08_16f_FD_182891 | JGI IMG/M metagenome (GOLD analysis project Ga0179591, IMG submission 182891) | Vadose zone soil fungal communities from Angelo Coast Range Reserve, California, USA - CZOMad2_1_08_16fungal (PacBio error correction) | ecosystem: Environmental > Terrestrial > Soil >... | reverse complement strand
AGATGCCTCGTTTCGCTTTTGGTATGGACATCCCCCAAAAAGGTTCCTTTTTAGCTTTTTTCCCTGTTCCCCTAATCCCTCTTTTTTCTCCAATGTTGAATGGTCGCGAAGCCACTCCTTAAAACCCCCCAACTTGGACCTCTGCTTTCCCACCAAAGACCCGTGTTTTCTTGTTTGCAGGCCGGACCAAAGTTTCGATTACCCCCCTTCTCCCATCCCCTTTGGACTTCTTCTTCCCTTTTCCCCCAAAGTTATGGGTATTTTTCTCGTTTTCTTTTCCCGCAGCACCTGTTTCTCTTGCTTTCTGGCGACAATATATCTCTTTCAGAGGCGTTGGTTTCTTTTTTCAGTGCTCTAAATTTTTGTTTTCCCCCTCTTCATGAGAATCGCTGCATACTAGGTTAGTTCGATTGTCAAACTTTCGACCCTCAACGTCCCCTATCGACCCAGTCTATTCTCTTTCTTCTCCTTTTCGTCCTCTTCTTTCTCCCCCTTTCCTACAGCTAACGCCCAGTTTTTTCGTTTTAGGATCGAGCGAAAAACGATCTTTTCTTAGGTTTTGCGCTTCCTTATTTGACTTTTCCCTTCGACTTATTGGTCGTTTTTTCTTTTTTCTCCTCTTTTCACTCTATCCTCCCTTTTTCCCCTTTCTCCCCCACCCGAGAATAATTGTGTTCGGCCAATGTGCGCGGCGCGAATCGGGCCCTTCTTTTGCCCGCTCAATCGGCCACTATTGGTCGACTTGGGGGTCCCCCTTCCCCCCCCCATCTTCTCGGTTTTTCTCCTTCCCTCCTTGTTTTAAAATTTGCTTTTATTTTTGGGCGCCTCTAACTGCTCGGACTGCTGAATGAGTTTTTTTACATTCTTAGCCTTTGATGGCCGTCTTTTTTTTAAATTAGTCCTTTTTGATTCCCTTTCTTCCCTTTTCAATAAGTGGTCTTGTGTTTGGGTCGTTTATTAACGAGGATTCCTAGCGTCATTCTTCGCTCTTGACCTATTGTTTATCCACGTCCTAAACCTCCTCAAGGGATAACGTTCCACTTGTTTTGTGTGAAAATGCTTTCCCTTCTCCCCCTTCCCTGTGATTTTCCCCGACCGATCTCCTTGGAGTCTCTTCCCACAGAGTTTTTCCCCTGTTCTTTCTTGTTTTTTTTTGTGTTTTTTTTTCTTTTTTGGTTTTTTGTTGGGGGGGGGGGGGTTTTTTTTGTGTAGGGGTGTGTGTTTGTTGGTGATTCCCTGCATCGAGACCGGCTCAATAGTTCCCTCTCTGGTCCTGTTGACCGCCGCATATCTTCCTTCCGATTCAGGCGAGTCTTTTCCTCTCTATGTCCACTTGTGTCAGTTTTTTTTTTTGCTGGAGAAGGCCATTTTTTCGGAAGCATTCGGACTGGCTTTCGCTACGCGGTTTTTTTTTTTCCCGAATCCCCCTCCCTCTCATTGTGCCCCCATTTCCATTTTTGCTTGGAAATCCCCTCTTCCCAAAGGGATCTTGGGCACTTTTTGCCTTTTTCCAGAACTGGACCCCTTTTCTTCCTTCCCTACTTTTGCTTAGCTCTAAAGAACGAATCTAAAGGTCCTTCCCTCCGATAGTATCTTACTTGTTTTTTTCTGACCCGCCTTGTCGTTTTCTTTCCTGTCTTCCCCTCCCCCTCCCTCCACCCCACAAAACTCACCTCGGTAACGCAATCACTCGCGCTTTTTCGTCGTTTGAGCTGTCGTCTACCCCCCAACGGTTTGGCCCTTACATGAACCTAAGCGATGTTTTTTTCCTGTGTCCCCCCCCTTTCCCTGAAATGAACCTGGTTGGAGAAGCGAATTCGGCCAAGGCGATACAGGTCTCCGTTGACAGCCTTACCGAATTTCCCTTCTGGTCCCTTTCCTTCGTCCCTAAGTGTCAACGGAGCGAAATTGCGCCTTATCCGCGACATTGGATTTTTTTTTTTTTCTTCCCTTTTTCCTCTTCCCTGTTTGTTCGTCCCCTCCCGTTGCAGAATCTCTCTTCTACTAAGAAGATTTTGTTTTTTGAGTTTAGTCTTAACTCTCGAACCAAACAATCGTTTCTTTTTACCACACTAATTTTACCATGTAGTTCCCGATTACGGTAGAAGGATTGATGCTCTTCCGTAGATTCCTCAATTGACTCTTTATTGAATTATGGTCTTCCAGGTTTTCCCCCTTGAGACCTGTTGACCGTTCCTCATTCTCTCTTCCCCCTGTTTTTCAAATTTTAGTTTGCCCTTTGTCCTTCTTTTTTTTATGCTACTTCGTTCACTTCTTTCCCCCCCCTTTTCCTAAGATTCGATTGTATTTCGCTTTTGAGTTGTGTTTGTCGTATGCCTGTTTGGGTGGCCCCTTTTTCGTTTCCTCGAGTGTTGGGCGATGTACTTTTTTACGCTTAGGTTCTTCACGTCGTTCACGCTCCTCGAGTGGTTTCATTGTTCTTTGATGTTTCAGTTTCGGGAGAGCTCTTTCTGGCTATGACGCGCCACTCTTTCCCTCTTTGACGAACCTTGGTGACAGTTTTTCTGGGCATTCACGCCGCCGGCCTTGCCCAGATCCCCCCCGGAGTCTTGTTAATGAAGAAACTTCCCTGGGCTTGGGGAATTGGTAGGTTTGAAGCTGCTCGTTATTATCCTCGTAACCACTGTAGACTTCCCTGAGACCCTCCCCCCTAGGTCCCTGCGTAATACTGGTTGATTCCAGGTTTCTATTCGGTACCTTTTTTTTTCACCCTCTTCTATTAATATAGCCTGCTCTATTACATATTTTTTTCCAATTCTATTCTTCAGGCTTATGATTTTCTGAACTGTGAACCTGCCCCCTTATTAATAGTCTCTTGTATCTCTCTTCTTCCCTCCTCTGAGACCCCAGCGTAAGAACATTGACGTATCCCAAGCGTGTCAGCTTTGGACATCACTTAATTCGTTGGCTTCGGAAGTTCCCCTTCGGTTGGTAGGTTTTGCGATCGTCCATTTTTTCCACAAACCCTGACACCAAACTGTCATGGGGCAGCGTCCTCTTTTTCTCGTTCTCGTTTTCCCCCTTTTCCTTCTTGAAGTTTCAGTCCACATTCCCGCTTGGTCGATGCAGTCCCCCCCCCCTCCCAAGTCTCCCCCCGACCCCCGATTCCCCACCCAACCCACTGCTTTCTACAGAGATAGGACTTTGATTTCCCGCTGATTGTTTTTTTTCCCCAAACCCCTCGCCTGCCATAGTCTTTCTCCTCTTGTGCCGTTCACTCTGTCCCCCCCTTCCTATAATCTCTCCCGCCCCCCAACCAATGAAAATTGGAAGTTAACCCCCTCGCTTTACCGACATCTTCAGTCTTGTGAATCCCGTCAATTAGAATCCTCTCCGATCCGCAAGTCGGTGGCGATTTCTTAGTTTCCCTCCTTCCCCCCCTCTATCTCGGCCTTCTGGTTTTAAAGATGAGTTCCATTTGATTCATCCCCTTCGGAAAACTCTTTTCAAGTCTTCTCCCTTTCCCCTGGAGCCGGGCCTGCATTGACATCTTTTTCTTCCTTTCCCCGCCTCCCCTACTTCTTGCCTTCAGAGATTGTTAATGGGTCGCTTGTTGAAGAGGAGGACTTTGACGGGCGCCCGTTCGACATCCCCCTCCTTATAGTTTTAAATTTCAACACGTGTAAAGACGCTTCCCCATTGTCTTCGTAATTTCCTTTCCTGATCCTTTCCCTTTGATCTCTTTCTCTCGTCGGACACCAAGGTTTCGCCATCACTCCCCAGCCCTCTCAGTCGCCACATAGTCTTTTTCCCTAAATCCTCTTCTGCTTGCCTCTTTTGAGGAGCTTTTCCCCCTCCTATTCTTTTTTGCTTTGTTAAGTTAGAGCCACGATTTGGGCAAGTCCTCGGGCCCTGTGCTTCTTTTCCGTCGTTTCTTGCCCGCCAGTTGTTTCTCCTAATCTCTTTTTTTCCCTTCCTTTCTTCCTCTCCCCCTCGACGAAGAAGTGGCAAGAGTCGGGAGAGTTTTTTATCGTCATCTGACCCTGACTCTGCTGTCTTTTGACTGCTCATTTTAATCGGGAATCGAACCGACCCAACTCTACGCCCTCTTTTTCCTCCGTTTGGTTTCCTTCTCTCTTTCCCGGTGTCTCCTCCCCCTCGATCCCTTTCTTTCCAACTCCAATAGAACTGTTTTAGCCTTAAGCTTCCCATTCCATATTCTCCCCTTTTGGCCCAACGGACTCCTTTCTTCTTGACGCCATTCCCGTCCAACCCCCTTCCATCTCGAACCCCAAAAGACTAGGGTTCGCACACCCTCTACTTCCCCCCGCCCTTTCTTCTTGTAAAGTTTTTGTTTTAAATTTCTAGGACCCCAACCTTTTTCAGATGCGGTTTACCACTCTCTTCCTCATTTCGCCCTCCAGTCTCAGTTTTGCTTCTTTCTACCCCCGGGTTGCGCCTGCTCTTCCTCTTGTCTCATCTTTGCTCAAGACGTGGTTCGCGGATTCCTCCTCCTTCAGATCTTTTTCCCGTCTACGTCCACGTCGAAAGGAACGACTTCCCCATGGCCTCTTTTTGCCGCTCCTTTTCCTCTTCTTCCCTTTTGTTTTCCCTTCCGGCAACTCCGAGTTAAACCCGATGTCGTCCGCGTTTCCCTTTCTTCCGCGCAAACGTTTTCCAGCATAGTTTTTATCTTCCTTCTGGGCCAACTCCGTCGTTCCTTCTTCTCTCTTGGCGAGTTCGAGTTTCCTTCGGTCATGTACATTTTGATACTCCACCAGGCTCCTCTTTTTGGCCGTCCCCCTTTAGTCGCCGCTCTATATTTTGAGTTTCAATAGCGATCCCGCTTTTTAAATGGATAGTGGCTTGGGTACCCCCAACCTTCCTTAAGCTTTTTTACGAAGGCCTATTTTCTTCCCCAATTTGTTGTTTGCTCTTGATACTTGATGGTCTGCCTTTTTTTTAGCCCCTTTCCCCCTTTTTCTTTTACTTCCCTTCCCCTTTCTTTTTTGAAGACGGTTTCCATCGCGGCGCGGACCTTGCTCTTTTCTCGGCCGCCCTTTGGTTTCATCTCTGTGTATTCGCGTTTTAACGGGCTTTCACTTCCTTCTTTCCCCTCTTGGAACTTTTTTCTTTCCTTCCTTTTTTGATAGGAGAAAGCGAACTCGCAATATTAATGACCTCGTTGCTTAACTTGGTTTTTGAAACTTCTGATTCGCCCCACCTTTCCTTACGATGACCCCCCCCGTCTTCGCCCCCCCTTCCTTTCTTTTCTTGTTTTCTTCTACACTACCACTTTCTGATGACACGTTGTTGCGATCCGTCTGTTGCTGCCCCTTCTTTCCCAGAGCTCGTAGGACAATCTGGAGCACCCCCTTTGGTCTCCTCCATCCGGATTTTCTGGTTATCATAATCCATTTGTAGTACCTTCTTAATATGTCTCCACACCCTCCTGGCGGGGCCCATTCAATGAGTCCAACTTGCCCCCGTTCCCTCCCTCAAGTTGAACTTTTTTTTCTTTTTGTTTTTTTTTGAGACTCTGTTCGTTCTCATCAAATCCCCCCGAGCCTGAGCAACGTCCCCTGTGCCACGTGATTTCTGCACTCGAACCGTGGCTCTCTTTTCCCCCTTCCCCCTTCCGGCTTTCCTTTTAGCCCCTCCTAGGTCGCCCTGGACCCCCTTATCCTGCTATCTCCGTTCCCCCCGGCCACTCCGACCCCGAAATATCCCGAATTCTATTTAATTTCGCCGCCACTTGCGTCCTTTCCTCTTCGCCCTTACTCTCTCTTCTAAAAAGAGCAAAATTCTCCGCCTCGCCCCCCCCCCTATTTTTCGAGGCCCCCGTCTGGCGGTTCGTCTCCAACCAGGTCTCCCTGAAGTTCAACAGCTCTTTTCTTTCCTTTTTTTTACTTTTTCCCCTTCACGACCAAGGTTCGTTCAGCATTTAGGACCTTGATAATATGTCATATCGACCGTTACTCAATGATCCTTCCCCCTTTCGAATTCCCCCCCCCCCGTCACTTTCTTCCTCCTTTGTAAATAGAGTTGGCACTGGGATGTTCACGTTCGCGCAGTTACCCGTTTTTGTCCCTCCTTCTGGGCTTTGATCAATCTTTCCTCCTCTTTTTTTTTTGAGCTCTTTCTTTCTTTTTTTCTGTCTCAAGCGTGAATTGGCCGCCGCCCAGTTTTACCCCACCTGTGCCGTCATTACCAGTTTTCCCTTTTGACTAAGAGTGCTGGATGAGTCTTGAGTTTTTCCCCCTTAAAGTTTGTCTTCTCATTCCTTCGCAAGATTTCCTTCCGACTCCTTCTGCTTTAAGAATTAGTTCGAAGTTGTCCAGGTCATGTTATGTTTCCCGGGACCGCCCGGTAGACCCGTCCCTTTGTCCTTTTTTTTTTTGCCCCACCTCGGTTGGTCACGATGAGAAGATTTTTTTCTCAGACTCCGGTGAGGGAGATTTTCCGTTATGAGTTTTTTGTTTTTTCTTGGTATCGTGATTCTGGATCTTTTCTCATGCTTTATTTTCCCCTTCCGTTACCCCTCTTACGATCTTTTTGATAGCAATTTAGAGGTAGTTCTTTTCTGTTCCTTCTCTTAGGGCTCTTCCGCGCTGGTTGCCCCCCCCTTTTTTCTCCCATTTTCCCCCCCTGCCTTTTGTCAGGAAGACTATTTCACTTTAGAGGGGATTTTTTCAACGACTCCTGAAAACCCTCCCCGTTTTCTCCTGGTACTTTGCGCTTTCCTTCCCCTACCTCCACCTTCTTTCCCTTGAGCCCAAAGGAAAAACATGAATATGAATTTATGTTTCATACCTGTTTAGATTATTTGAATGTCCCCCCTCCTTCCCTGTTTTGACTATTTTTCCGAGAGAATTGATAGGCCTTCTGCCCCCTTATTCTGAGTCCCCCCTGCAACCTTTTTTTCGGTCTAACTTTCTCTTATCCTTAAGACTTAGACCTTTCTCTGATGAATGACCCCACCTCCTCCCCACTTTTCTTTCCTTTTTTCTCCAAATCCCATGTAAGAGCTGTGTCCTTCACCTCTCACCCCCCGGTGTGGCCTCTCTGAATTTCTATTGCAACCTTTGGGTTAACGTTCGCTCGCTTTTCCAAACCACCTTTTCCTCACAATGAGCTGTCCTCCTCTTTCCTTTTTTTTGAAGAGAGTTTGGTGATTCAGTTAACATTAGCCCTTTCTTTCTTCACCATTCCCTCCGGGCCCTGATTTTCTCTTGGACTTCCCCCTTTTTAAGAACTGTTCCCTCCACCTATTTGAAACACACCTTCGGCCCTCTCCCTCTCTGAAAGATAACGGAATTGCGACTCACTTGAACAACGTCCTCCCCATCTCTCTGTGTCCCTGCCTGGTGAATCTCTTTCCCCCTCTCAAATGTATATTTAGACCTGTTCCCCTCACTGTTACTTTCAAATTGCGTCCGCAAAGCCGCCGAGACGACGCTGAACTCCCCATCGCTCCCCCTCTCCCCAGTTGTGGTATCAGTATAGGGAGATGGTGCGATTATACACCTCCTTCCCCTATATAGCTTCCCGCTCACATTGGCCCCCCAACTTGCGCGCCATTCTTTCCCCTTTCTCTCTTTTTTTCCATCTTCTTCACCTCGAAGCTGCCCTCTTCAGCGTAAAGAAGAAGTTTTTGTACTCTGCACACCCCTTTGCGTTTCCTTCTCTTTTTTCTAGTTTTGCTCTTGACGTCCTGACAGGGTCGACGATCCGGCTTCATTCCTATTGCCGTCCTTTGCTCCCCCCATCCGAAGACTCAGAAGGAAGTTAGGCCCCAACCTTTCCTTTTGTCCTGTCACTTTTTCCCGATGACCCTGACCGTAATTCCTCTTTCCCCCTGCTTCTCTCGATTAGAAGTCCCAGTGACACCCCCGTCTTGCTCAAGAACCCGCCCCCCATCCACCGTTTATTCTGCCACCATTCTCCTCTCTCTTTTCAGTCCAATATCAAGAGCCCACTATGAGTGATATATGTTTAGTTTCTTCCCCCCTCATTGTCCTCGGTTGGTTCCGTTTGAAAATTACGCGGTGACTTTCCCCTTCCCTTCTTCTTCGTCTTGTTTTTCGACCCTTTCAGAATTTGTTTCATCCTGATCTTCCCCTAGTGTTGGAATCCTTGTCGAAGACCCTCTCGTTCCTAGTAAACCTCTTAAGTGCGTTTCCTTCTCTCCCCCCGCTCGACCCTTAGTCGATTTTTTTTTCTTTTACAATTGAAGATTTTTCATCGCAACCGCGGCCAAATTCCTACCTCTTTCCCTTTTTTCTTCTTTTTTTGTGAGAGAGTTTTCGTTATCATGGTTTCCTCCGATTCCTTCTCCAACCTCCCCCCTTTACTTAGTGCGTCGTTTCCTCTCTTCCTTTTTTTTTCCCATTGTGTTCTAAAGGGGTTCCGGCGACCCTTTTTTCTTCTGGACTCTTTAAGTAAAACTTGTCCCCTATGTTCTTCTCAAACCCAGCCGTGTCGCCGGGCAAAACACTGTTCCGGCAGTCCCTTCCTTCCCTCGTTGTTCCAATTTCTATTTCCCGAAAGATTCTACTTTTAACGTGATACTCAGCGGTCCCTCCCCTTTCCCCCTGAGATGGTTCCCCCCTCTCTTCTTTATGTCCCTTGGGGCGAATGGAAGAGGGCTCCATTCCTTTCTTCCCTTTGGTTTTCTCGTGATTTTTAGATAGAAGAATTCCCGGCATACGTTTTTACCAACAAACTTTTTTTCGACGCAATGGCATAGCGAGTTACCATTGAACTTTCTGTTGTTCTTTCTTTTTCTTCCTTGCCTTCCTCCTCTCAACCTTTCAGTTAGCCCTCTCCCTTCTCTCCTTCCTTTCAAGTAGATCTCACAGATCGATTAACTTACAGTTTTGAGGCCTTCTCACCTTCGTCCCCCCAATAGAGATGGAGGGATTTTTAAGAAGTGCTTGTAAAGCTATACTAAGTTTAACTGGCCCCCCCAGTTTCTTACTGAAATGTCCTCTCGCTCTATTCTTTCCCCTTTTTGTACTCTTCACTCTTGGAGATTTGACAGTGGGATCACCCCACCTGTATTTTTTTGGATAGTTCTTGTGCACCTACACCTTTTCCTCGGGCGTCTCCTACGCTCTTGTTTTTAAATTTGCATTATAGAATGCCCCACCTCACTTCTGGTCTTACATTTTGTATATTTTTTTGTGACCCGTCTTTTGTTATATTTTTGTATGTCCCTTTTCCCCCCCACCCCTATTTTTAGGAAAGTCTCCACGTGACCAACTCCTCCTTTTTGAATGCCTCCTCCATTCCCTTCCTTCTGTCTCGCCTCCTTGGGTTACCCTGTGTCTGGGTTTTCTCCGTTTTTATTCCCTTTTTTCCCTCATAGCCGGCTCGATTGGAATGTTTTACTACGTCAGTGAGAGATTTTAGCGCAATAGAACCCAAGTAAGGTGACCCCTATCCTCCATCTCTATGGTTGATTTTCCTTTTTTTTTTTCCCAATGCCAATGTCCCTTTGCAAATTCCGTCGGCTCACCGCTTTTGGTCTGAGCCGTCCCGCTATTAAAATTTTTTTCTTTTTTCCCCCCCCCAGGGGAAACTTTGTTTTGAGGCCTTTTTGAGTCGACCCCTCTACTCTTGACCCTTCGATTCTACTTCCCCAACTAAGCCCTCCTTCTTGTTCGTCCCGAATAGCCTTCTATGACCCCTGATCCGAGAGATTCACTTATCCTCCCCCCAGCCGAGGGCAGGTTACCGGTATGCGCCACTCCCACCGTTAGTTTTGACCATCCTGCCGCGTGAAATTGGTCGTTCCTAAGTCTTTTCCCTCCAGTTCTTTCCCCTGTGAAGCTGTCCAACGATAGCGAGCGGTTCCCAGGGCGCCCCCCCCTGCGTTCTTCGTTTCACATAATCTTTTTCAAGGTGTCCCCTCCTTTCCGGCCTCGTCCCACGGAGCGGTCCCAGTCAGCCACATTTCTACCCCTGGGGTGAAGGGCCTTCCAAGATAATGTTCGCGCTAGAGAAGCTCAGAAACTAACCTAAGTGAAAATCAGCCAGCGTCGTAAACGGTCCGGTTGAGTCATCCCTCCCCTCGTTCAGTCCTTCTCCACCTGCATCCCCCGTGTACACACGCCCCAGCCGCGAGTACTAAGCCGAGCGAGGCACAATTCTTTGCTCTTGGCTTCTACACCCCGGTTTGTCCCCCCCAGACTTCACCTTCTCCGACCGTAGATTGGTGCGTTGCGTTTCAGGGGCCCCCATGACCCCCCGCCAAAACTTTGCGAATTCGGCACGTTCGTCTTAAATCTCTAGAAGGAATTGCCGCACAGTTCCTTTCGAGCTCTTTCCTTTTGAATTCATTTTTCGTCTTTCCCTTTGAAGCCTTCCGCCTTATCTCTTACCGGTGTAACGGGCCTTTTCAGGAGAGAGTCCCTGGGTTTGCATAGCCCTCCTGGCGATCCCTGAACTCCTCTTTCCTAATCACGTGTGAATCGAGCATTCGATCGCATCAACCTAATGCAGACTTGACAATCAGTACCACCCGCCCCGTTGCCACCGGTCCCTCTAATTTAGGCTGCTCCCTGAGTGACTGCTGATGAGGAGAGGTTATTTCATTTTTCTCCCTCTCACTTTTCGGCAAGCCTTTTCGTTCTCTGATGGAACCTTTCGCCTTGCCTCCATCTGGGATCCCCTTTTTCAAGTCATGTCATTTGCCGGGAACCCTCCCAATACCCGGCTCTGAGAACTTCCTTGTTCTCCCCCCCACCGGGTATTACGCCCTAGTGTTTGCTCGTCTATGGTGAGTGAGGTCGTTCTTGCTTTTTCCTCTCTATCTTCTGGCTCTTTAAGTAATTGATCGTGACCGTTCCGCTCGTCTTATTCCTTAGCGGTGAGTTTAGTTTGAGCTGAGATTAGGGCCGTCACCAGTCTTGTCAGTCTTTCGTATGGTGCTGCCCGGGTGCATCGGTTGCGAGGCCGCCCCAAAGATCGCCCCCCCCCCGTCTTGGAGTGGATGCTTTTCCCATGAATTCTACTACTGTTTGGGCCTGACTGTGCGTGATTGCCACCGACCCCCTCCCCAACCTGTCCCGAGCACGCTTAGAAACAGAAACCCCCGCAATTTTCTTCCTTGCTGTGATTGTTTGCTCGCCGCTGGAATGGTCCCTCAGGTCTGACTTCTACTCTCGTCATTCTCGTTATGCAATGCTCTTCCCTTCGGACCTCCCAATCTTTTCAAGCGGATCTTTGCTTAAAGACTTTGATTGTATCTCTCTTCTTCTCCGGCGCAACATTCCCTGTACTGGAACGCGGGCCAATACAGAGGACCCCCGCCGGAAAGACCCGAACCTGTAAATTTTTTGTTTCCTCCCCCCTGAGGATTGCTTGTGCCAGGACTCTTTCTGTGGCGATCGCCCTGCCCAAAACCCCCCCCTTTCCATCCACTATACTGTCATTATTGTTCGGCGCGTTTGTTTTTGTTGGCCGTTAAAACGCCCGTGACCTTTTTTCACCAGTTCCCCTCGGCCGACATGGCTCCGAGGACAAGCCCCCTTCACGGGACCCCAGAAACGCAGCTTCACCACTGCTTCCACGAGACATCCTCGTCCTTTCAAGCTCCGCTAGGCCCCCCCCCACCGCCGATGCCCCTCGAGGGGACATCGTCCAGACTGTGCTTCACGTCCGCCATGTTTTCATCTCCCGCCCTCCAGACCAGTCAAATTGGATACTACCCCCCGTCGTTTGACCCCGCGTTATTGAATTGACCGCCCCATTGCCCCAAAGGGGGTCGCACGTCTCGGAGTCCTCCCCATATTGAGCGTTCAGGACGATATCGCGGCCCGTCCACGAAGCGCCGTTTCCCATTCTCCCCCTTCTGTCTTCTTTAAGTTGACCCTGAAGTCTCGCCAGCTCTCTGAAGATCTTGCTCCCCCATTCGCAGCCGGAAAGAGCAGTCCCCCTTTTTTTTCTGATTCCGTTCACGCGGACTGACTCGCCTCAGCCGGTAACGGCGTTTCGACCGTTTTTTTCCTATTGCGGCGCGCCGAGCCCCTGACGGCTTTTCGTAAATATTCCTGTGTCAGTCCGTACCGCGCGATGACCTCGGTTTTTTTATTTGACATGGCGTCATCCTGGTTGATCCCTCCCGGGTTGGGGGCGAAAGGACCGCGACCCCCGGATTTTGCGCCAATTCCTCCTCGCCTCTTTGCCCCCATGATATAGATTGTCTCCATAACTTCGAAACGCTCCACCTCGCTGCGTGCTCCGTGGATTTCGTGAAAAGCTATGAACTGTGGGTCATTTCAATTTCAACGTTGTATTTGCTCTGCCATGCGCTTCTTTACTCCTGAGACACCGGGCCTGGCCCCATTGTCTTTGGGTTTCAGTCATCACATTGTCAGAGGTGTGGACTGGCGTCGAAGATTCGCCTTCGTTTTCCCCCCTATTTTTGCTTTAAGTCGCACAGCTCGCCTTAAGGGTCTTTGACTTCCCTTTCTCGGGAATTAGCACGTAGGTCAAATCTCCT
>Ga0179591_1240263_pt1 | contig 12469 bp, 25 predicted proteins | sample CZOMad2_1_08_16f_FD_182891 | JGI IMG/M metagenome (GOLD analysis project Ga0179591, IMG submission 182891) | Vadose zone soil fungal communities from Angelo Coast Range Reserve, California, USA - CZOMad2_1_08_16fungal (PacBio error correction) | ecosystem: Environmental > Terrestrial > Soil >... | reverse complement strand
TTTCCCTCTTTTTATTAGACCTTTTTTGACGACTCCCATAGGACTGGGTCTATGTTTTCGGCTCTCTACATCTCCCCTCCTCTCACCTTTTTAGACTGGTCCCCCCCTTCAAGTTCTTCTCGTTAAGCGCCCATGGTTTCTTTCGTCCCCCCCTCTCCCCTCCTGAGAGTTCTCTTGTTGAGATTAAAAGAGTCCCCCCCCCCGCCCCCTGGAATAAGATGTCGTTCCCCTCTGTCGTTTTTTGCGTTCCCGACTCGGAGCATGGGAGGGTGCCCGGTTTTCTCATTGGGACTCCCCTTCTCTCCCTAATGCCTTTCCTTCCTTTGCTCTGGGTCATTCCTTTCTTCTCTTTTGGAGAAAACTTCCCCTCCTCGACCCTTCTCCTATGTGGAGTTCCTTGTTCCTTTTTTAGTTCAGTCAGGTAAACACACCTTGATCCTTCCAACCTACAGCACTCCCTTTCCCTTCGGGAAGATTTTTTTTTTTCTTGTCTTAATCTTTTCCCACCTCCTCCACTGAAGATTTCAACATGGTTTGTAACTCCTATTCTCTGACTTCTTCACCTAAGGAACACCAACAATCATTCGTTTGCCTTCCCCGGAAAAAAACTTTTGCCGTTTTGTATTTTCCTCTCCCCATTATACAAGTCCCCACCCTGAATTTTTTCTTCTTGCCCTTTCCCAAGTGACCCTTTGAGTAACTTTGTAACTTTCTATTTTTATTGTGAGTCAGAGCCACTTTTTTTTAATTTTGCTGTTATTGGTTTGATTTTTTAACCGCTAAATAGTTAGAATAAGCCCCGGACCCCTTCTCCTTGGTCGTTTATCATTTTTTTCCTGATGGCAACGCTGTTTCACTCTTTCCCCTACTATCTTAATCTTTCTGTTGGTCATTTAAATCGTCTTTCTAAAGAGCGTTTCCCCCCTTTCGTCAGATCCCCCAGTCTTTCAACTTCTTTCCTTTCTTGGTAGAAGTTCCCCCTTTTATTCCGACCTTGGCATTCTCTTCTTTCTTATGACCCCCCCTTCTGCGCTGTTCCTGTCCTCCGTTCTTTTTCATCCCTCTTTTTTCTCCCCTCGCCTGACTCGTCATTCTTTTTAGTCCCCTCTCGTTTTCCTCTAAAAACTTTCTCATTCCTTCTTCAGTCTTTCCAAGTCCCTTCCCACCTCTTGGACCTTGGAAACCTTATCGATTAGGATGGAATTTCCTCCCTCCCCCCCCTGGGGACTACCCTCCCTCTTTTTCCTCCTTCCCTTTTGTTTCTTTTCCTCTCCCACCAAGTGGTCCTTTTTTTCCCTTTTCCCTCAGGCAATTAAGGCGTTCTCTTTCCCGACTTGTGGTGATGACCGATTCCCTCTCTCCTTCCAAAACAGGGCCTAGTGCGCCAAACTGACGACCTATTATTTCCCTCTTTCCCTCTCGCCTTCCTCTTCCGCCCGGTCTCGGACTTCTTTCTTTCTTTTCTGCATTTTTTTCACCTACTCACTTTCACTCCCTTTCTTGATGGTTCTTTGAGACTTTCTCGTTCCTGGTTTCCCACTTCCCGCCTAAAAGATGGGTAATGTTAAGCTTTCCCGCAAGTTGCGCCCCCCCTCCTCCCTGGCTGAAAGGAGGAATTCTTTCCTTTCCCTTCTGGTTGTTGTTGCTCTCTTTCTCCTTTAGTTCTGGCAGGTAAAGTCTTTCATGCGTGCTTCACCCCCACTTTCCATCTTACGTTGTGCATTTTTCGAACCTATTTCGGATTGATTGACCGAAGGTTATTTTTCCACTTTTCTCTTCCCCCCTCCCTTCAGGACCTCCTTTTTTTTCGAACTTGACTTTTTTGTGTTTTGCCGTCCCCAGCACTTTGCCTGGTCCCTTCCTGGTTTCCCTCTTTGCGTCTCTCCCTACTGGTCTCAAACTACCGAATGCCTTTCAGTTTTTCCTAATTGCCTTTTATTTTTTCTTCTTGATATTCCCCTTCTTCATTTCCCCGCCCCCGCACGTGATTTTTTTTCCCCTTCCCATTTTGTCCTCCCATCTTTCCCCCTTTCTGTCTTCTTTCAAAAGAGGAACCCTCCCCCTTTTTGACCGAGTCTTTTATCGGACCCATTTCTCTTAATGTTCGACAATTCTCGCGAAAGAGCCCCCTTTCCCTCCTTTCCGTAATTTTTTTCCCCCTCGGACCCCTTATCTCCCCCTGCACCAGCCCTTTTTTCCCTCCCCCTGTTGCAAACGGAAGGTTTCTCGTTCTCGGAAGTTTTTCTCCCCCCTCTTGACTACCCTGTTCTTGGAAATGTCAAAGTTGTTTTTGCTATGTTCTCCTTCTTCTTTCCTCCATCTTATGTTTCCCTTTTTTTCTCCCAACTTCCCCCCTTCCTTTCTTGTTACAATACTTCTAATTCCGTGGCCGTCCCCCTCACGTCTTGATGCCCCCATTCTTTCTCAGAAATGAAATCAAAGATGAACGTCAGAGGGAATTCTTCTTTCCCTTTCCATATGTACTCCCCCTTCCCCTCTCCAATGGTTTTTCCTTGCTTCATCCCTTGATTTTTATCTGCCAGCCCTCCCCCCTACCGCTCTCCACAACTCTCTTTTTCCGGGTCGATTCCCGGCCCCCGGACGTGACTGACTTAATCCGTAGTCTTGAAGATCCCGGCAATACCCCAGTTTGGTTGTGACTGGTCTGCCCTTCTTCCGTCCATTTTCACCTGTTTTTCTCTCTTTTGGTTTGGGTTTAATTCCCCGAAGGATCTTTATGACTAAATTCTCTGAGAAGTTCCTTGTGCCCTTTTTAAGATCCCTACGTCCCCAAAAGCTTGAATAGGTCGTCCTGGGAGTGTGTGGTATTTCCCTTCTAATTTGGGTCTGTGTCCCCCCCCCCACCAAAACCAACACACACCCAAACCCCCATGCTTACTCAAATTTCCCCTTTTTCCCTGTTCCATGCACCTCCCGTAGAGTCTGGTTTTTTTTCTCTCTTCTTTGAGATTTAAAGAGTTCCCCCGTCTCCCTTCCCTTTGATTAGATCATTAGGTCATGCGCCTCTCCCCAACCGTTCATTTTCCCCTTAATCTCTCCGCCTCCCCATTCCCCTCCTCCTCTTTTTCCCCACACTTTCTTTCTTTTTTTGGGTTTTTTCTTCTTTCTCGCAGTTCACCACTCGCCGCGACTCGTTTACCAGTTTTTTGCACCCTTTCTTTCTTTGCCCTTCCTCCCTGTAAAGGGTTGAAGCGCATTTCCCTTTCTTTGATTTTCCTACACCCCTCTCTGCTTCGATGGGCGTATCCGCATTTTTTTAACGCTTACTCTTACTCCCCCACCAAAAGGGTTTTTTTTCGTTCTTCCCTACTCCTTTTTCGCCTCCTTTAGATTTAAGTGGCCCCCCGCTAGTCCTTTCTTGTATCATTTCCATTTCTTGTTGAGTATTCGTCCTTTGTTGGCCCCCCGTGCAACTTCACCCTTTTCCTTCCCCCCCTCCCATGGCTCCCCCAACTCTCTTTCTAATTTCTTTCTCTTTTTCCCTCCTGTTTCCCACTTTCCTCGAATTCCTTCTCTTTCTCCCTGAAATCGATTCCCTCCATGTAGATTCGATCCTCCGCAATTCTCCCACTTCCTTCTTCCCTGTCTTGCAACAGTCTTTTTTCCCGTTTCCCTTCCTTCTTGAAGCCGGCGGCTGTTCGATTGCTTCCAACTTTAAGCACTTCCTCCTCCGTAATGCGTATGGGTGTGGTTTGTAGTTCCTCCTCTCTTTTCCCTCTCCTCGTTTTTTTTTTTGCTTTCTTCCCCACACCTGTCGCCCAAAACAGATCGCCCTTCCCAGTTTTCCATTGAGGAGTGCTTGTTCCTGCATCCCGTGCTTGGATACTCTTTCTCTTAATTCAACTTTTTTTAGCCCTTTCCCTTTCGTGGGCCTTTCCTTCTCCTTTTCCCCTATAACCGATTTCCTTCCACCTGTCCCCAATCTTCCCCTGTTATCTCGGGAATGATGTTTGCCCGTTTTTCCACAAATTTTTTTCCTTTAGGATCCCCTTTCGACCCCTTTCCCTTTTTCTCTTTGGAGTGAATTCTTTTCTTCCTGTTGGATTTTTTTCAATCTTTGCCCCCCCCACCTCTCGCCCCCCAATCTCTTCCTTCCCCTCTTTCCCGTAGACCCCCATCTCGACGGGGTTTGTTGATTCTAATCTTTCTTTTTTAAAGGTTCCCCCTCCTCCTCTTCTTCTGAGGTCATCCCCTCCCTCCTTCCAGATTGCTTTTTTGTAGGTTGCTGTCTTTCTTCTACAGCACCGCTTGGAGAAGCCCAGCGGACTGGTCTCTAGGGTTTCTTCTGACGAAGTTTCCCTCCTCCCCTTTTGAGCTTCCCTGGCTTACGGTTACTGTTATCCAATTTTGACTGGCTTTTTAATTTCTTGCTCTCGGCTTTCTTTTTCAGGCTGATCCCCCCCCTCTTTCCCCACACTCGCAAATTTTACTCGACCGTGATGCCGTCCTTTTTCTGATGGTGGGAAGGTTTCCCCTCTTTTTCCCAGGTGATAACGGTGTATTATTAAGTCCCTTTTGTCCTCCCCACTATTTTCCCGTTTATATTTCTCTAGGATGTTTTTCCCCCTTCAAAGTCCTCCTTCTCCTCTTTTTAATTTTTCTGCCCCGGTCCCTTGTTCTTCGTCTCTTCCCACCCAAGCCCCCCCTGAGCCAGGCAACCGAAGCCCCCCTGGCCCCTTCCTGTTCTCCTTTTCCCTTCCGTCATTTTTTTTTTTTCTTTCTACCTCTTGCCAAACCTCCCCTTCCCATCGGCAAGTGGAGATATGAACCAAGTTCTCTTTATCCCCTTGACCCCAAACCCCCTTTAATTCGCCGTCCTGGCATGACAAAAAACTTGGCTGTCTTCCTGCCCGCTCCCAATTAGCCCCCGCCCTCCTTTTTTCTTTCCTTTTTTCCCAGGCCAAGTTTTCTTTCTTATTTTTCTTTCGTCTCCCTCCCCTTTTTAGTTATTGGCCAGGGGTTGCTTTTTGTGGTGCACTGAGAAACCTTCGTTTCTTCATTTAGATTCCCCCCCCTCTCCAGGTTTCCTCCTTTCTCTGGGCTTCTGCGGAAATTTCTGTCCCCCCTCCGTCTTTTAGAGTTTCCTCCTTTGCGAACGATTTCTCTCTTTTGGCATCAGACGGTCTTTTCTCAACCATTCTTATATACCCAGTCTTCCCTTTTCCCCTTGCTTGTTCCACTTTTGTCACTTTTCTTCTCCCAATTTTTCCCAGTAGGAAAGGATTTTGCATTTCGGTTGTCTTTCACTCGTGATTTTTTAAGTTTTCCCTTGGTGACGCGCGACTCGCCGACCCATTTTTCTCGTTTTCCTTTTTGGTTCCCTCCCTTCCCTCCCCCTTTCATTGCACTTCCTTCATCTTCTTGACCGAACTTTGGCCTTCCGGGGCAAAACTGCTTCTTTCGAAGAGGAATTTAGCCCATTTCCTCCTTCCCCTTTTTCTTAGTAGACCTAATTCGCTTGTACGTTTGCCCCTTCTTGAATAGACATCCTCCCGTTTTAGCTGGTTCCCCGGGTCCTTTTCACTTCGGCTTTTTTTCTCCCCGTCTCGCTTTTTCCCCTCTCCTGACCCCCTTTAACACAGTCTTTCACTCCTTCCATTTTACTAAAGTTTCTCTCCTCCATCCTTCCTCCGTTCAATCACATCTGTTCTTCCCTTCCCCTGCAATGTTTTTTTTCTTTTCTTACAAGACTCTTTTGCTTTTTTTTTAAACGGTGACGTGAGGTTAGCCTTTTTGCTGCCCCATTTTTATTGGTCCTTCCATCCTCTGGAGATTACCGTCCTCGAATAGCACGTGCTTACCGACCTTTCTTGTGAATTTTTCCCTCTCTCGATGGATTTCTCTTTTTTTACTTTTTTTTTTTTCTCGCTGCCTTTCTCCCTGCCCCCCTTAGGTCGGTTTTCGGAAACGTCTTCCTAACTTTTCCTTTCATTTCTTCCCATTTCTTAACTGGACTTGAAGAGTTTTGGCATCGTTGCACTATTTCCCCCCACCTTCCACAGACGGTTTTCTTCCCCTCCTCCTTGCTTTTCTTTGTTCAAAGTCCTTCCCCGCCATTGACTCCTCTCACGCTTGTTCCGATTAGGAGTCTGCGTTCCCCGTTTTCCTTCCCTCCTCAGTTTACTTCTGGGTTTCCCATTTTTTTGTTTTCCTCGGGAATCTTTCCCAGAGCTTTCCTTTTTCGCCGCGTGCGTTCCCTGGAGTTTTGACTTCTATTTTTTCCGCCACGCTCCCCACTCTCCCTCTCCAATTTCCCCTTCCCTTTCCCATAGTAGGGTAGGAGACCTTTTTTTCGTCCCTTTCTTGAACCCAGTCCCATTTCGACCTGATTTATTTTACAATTTTAAAGTCGAAAGGGTTCTTTTCAATATTACCTTCCTCCTCCTTCTACTACACTACCATCTCCCCTTTCCCCCCCGATGCCAGACCTCCCCTCTTTCTCCCCTGGGTTAGGAGAGTTTCTGGTTCGCAAATCCGGTCCTTTCCCCCTCCAGGTTGGAATCAATGGGCGGATTTTGCTTTTCCTTTCCCTCCTTGATACAATTCTTCTCCCTCCTATGTTCAGTCTGAACCCTTTCCAAAAGTCTCCTCTTGTCCCACTTTTCTACTTTCAGAAATTTCTCAAATCCTTTTCTTCCATCCTTAGAGAAACTCCTCCACCTCTACCTTTCCTTCTTTCCCCCGTTCCATCTTTCCAATTTCCGACTCCCTCCTGTCCCCACAGTGAGATGGTACGCTCTTCCCCTCACAGTTGTCCCCCTTTAAAATCACTCCAAAATCCTTTAGACCCCTCTTCTTTCCTGACTTAATTCCCCCCCCTCTGCCTTCAGTCCCCTTTACGCACCTTTCCCCTGCATGAGAGGAAAGAAATCCAACCCCATTCTTTGATTTTCTTACCCCCGATCAATTTTTCCCCTTCCCTTTTTAATTGGATCTTTCGAATTTGTGTTTGTCTGAGTTCCTCTTAGAACTGTCCTCTCCCCCCCTTTCCTTTCCTAAGTTTCTTCTTTCTTCTCTCTTAATTCCCTCCCCTCTTTCCTGAAATGTACGTCCTGCTCCCTTGTCGGGGATTAGTGCTTTTCCTGGGATGTTTTGGCCCCTGCGTAAGACAACAACCATTGGTTTTCTCCGGGAACCTCAACCCCCTTTTTTCGCCTTCCTCGGATTTTTTCTTTTTTTCAAGCGCTGTGCTTCTTCCCATCCTCAGACGGTCAGGAAATTTTTTTTCTCAGGTGCATGCCTTCAGAGCACAGTAATCCATTTCAACTTTTATACTTCAATCAGGCCGGACCCCCTCCCGTCTGTTCCCCATTCCCCTGCTGAGTAAAGTTTTTTTTTTTTTTCTCACGTTTCCGTCCTTTCAAAAACTGTCCAGATCTAGAGGTTCTACTTTTTTGCCCTACCTTCCATTGATCATTTCCTTTATCTAACTGAAAGGGTTTTACCAGGGGCTCTCTCTTGAGCGGGTTTCCACTCGATGCAGAGATTTGGCTTTCTCCTAGCTCCTGGCCGCTCTCCCCTGCTAGACACCGTCCCCGCTTCTGCCTTTTTCTTTTTGGTTTAGCTTGTGGGACATCCTTTTCCACTCAGTAGATCAGTTTTTAAGACTTCCCCCTTTCGATCCCCCGGCCGTCTCTTACGGTCAAAATAGATGGTATCATCTTTTTTTTTTTCCTTTTGTTCCCCCCCCAGTGCCCCCTCCTTTCTTCGCCAGGTCTCCTTCCCCCTCCTGATGTCAGCAGTGAAGTTTTTGATCCCCTTTTTGGAAAGTTACAAAAAATTTTTCCTTACTATGACAATACTTTAGCTTGGGATCCGGCGGAGCCCCGACATGTAGAGAGGTTCCTCCCTCCCTCCTCCCAAGCTACTCTAATTGGTCCCCTTTTTTTCCCCCCCTTTTTCTTTTCTCTAGCGTTTTTCTTACGGCCTTTCCCGCTTTTCCATCCCCCAAGTTACTGATCCGCAGAGGTTTGGTTTTTTTGCTGGTATTTTTCTTCTTTTTTCCCTCCTATTTTTTTCGTCTCGTTCAAAAACTGCCCCCCCACCCTCTGAAGCTTACCCAGATGCATTACATGGGATGTTTGCTATTTGCCGTCTTCCACTCCTTTCCCCTTCCCCTACAAAGATTGGGCCCTCCCTTTTCACCCTTCTGGGGGTGCTGGCCTTCTTCTTCTCAACGCTCATGTCGTGGACTCTAATCCCGTGTGCTCCCCCCTTTCCTCTGATTTTTTTCTTTCCTTCCAGTGTGTTTCCTTATTTCCCCCAAACTTTCCCCTTTCTCCCTTCGCCCCTCTTTTCTAGGGTGGTTTTTTTTCTTTCAGGACGTGTTTCTTAAATTTTTTCCAACTTTTGAAAACATTCGCCCATCTTTCCCTTTACCACTTTAAGTTTCTTTCTTTGTAAGGGATTTCCCCCCCCCCCTCTCCTTCTTTCCCCATTCTTTGGAGGCCAATCTTCTAAGTCCTCCTAGCTCCTATTTTGTTCCGTTGGGCTGAGAGGCTACGTTCTATTACTATCGATGCGACTCCCCTCCCATTTCTCCTTTTTTTAGACCCCCATCTTCCCCAAATAATCCTTTTGCTCCCTCCTGGAAACTGGTCCTGGATTTCGTTCCTCTTTTCCCTTCAAAAGCAACCCCTGTTTTCCATTTCTTCCCCCACAATGAGACCTTGATCGTCCTAAGTGTGCCAGGCGCCGTCAAAGATCCCAAAAACAGACTCCCCCTGGTCCTAGACCTTTTATTTTAACAGACCTTTCTCTTTTTTCCTGGTGGATTTCCTCCGCTCCCCTTTCAAAATGTGCTTCCGGTTATGGAGGTTCCTTCCTTCTAGCACCCCTACTCTTTTACGTCTCCCTTTCATCTCCGGACTGATCAGATATTTTGCCCCTGAACCCTCCCCTCTCAGGAGTCTCGTTTTAAATTTCTCAAAAGTTAATTTTCGGCTTCTCATTTTTTCCCCACCTCTTCATGCCCCCCCCAAAATCCCTTTCACCCCGGATCTTTTTCTCTCTGGGAGAGGAGGTGGTCGTTTTCCTGACTTGATTTTTCCAAATCAGCCCCTGCGAGCTTTCCCCACTTTTCTTTGCACCCTCTTCTAGCTTTAGTCCCCTCTTCAAAAACCACAATCCTTTATTGGCCCAGCACTGTCCATTCCCCCTTTCTTTTCTCCTTTAATTTGACTTTCCTCCCAAGCTGTTTCTTTTCTTTCCAGGTTTGCAAAGGACAAGTTTGTTTACCCCGGTCCCTTGCAACCTTAATATTCTGTTTTTGGTTTCCCTTCATAGAGGTTTTTTTCTCTTTTGTTTTTTTTTGTGGCCCCTCTCCTCAGTTCTCCACTTCTCCCTTGCCAACCACCTCCTTCTTGTGCGGCATGGGTGTCTTCCTTATGTACCTCCAGGTACCTCGTTACTCCTATTAGTTCCATTTTTTCTCTTGCCCCCTCCTTCTTCCTTGGGAACTCCCTACTCTGTTCCCCTTCCCCTTCCACCGGTTTTCTTTTATTCACTTATTTAAACTTTCCCTTTCCTTTTTCTTCCTTCACCTTTTCTGCTAGTGGGCTTGTACGCCGGCCCTCTTCCCTATGACCTTTTTTGACTGTGCATTGTCCCTCCTTTCGTTCATTTAACCTTTTTTTTGAGAACCTTCCCTCTCCCTCTATCATTTTCTCCCTCCGCTTTTCGGAATAGTCCCTTTCTTTTCTTCTTAAGCCCTCTTCCTTCTGGCTACCCATTTTTTTCGCATTTACCAGGGAAAATCTGATTCTCCTCCTCTCAAGGTTGCTTTTTTTTTTCCCTTTCCCTCATGCCGGTTCTCTATTCTAATATGTGTAAGGGTCTTGCGGAGGTGACCTCGACGTCCTCTTTTCTGCCCACTGTTCATTTTTCCTCCCCCTTCCCCTAATGTTGGCCTCCCGGACTACTCGTCGTTGATTCAATAGGAATAGAGAAAAGTCACCCAGTGCCCTGTGGGATCCCCCCCCCAAATGCCTTCCTTTTTTGTGCACCTTATTTTCCCCTTCAGCCTGAAGACCTTTACCGGTCCGTCTTTGTTCCAGGTCCCCTTGCATTTTCTTTGGCTTGCATGTTGCCCAAACAAGCAACCCCCTTGCTTACTACTCCCCCCTTTTTTTCGTCTTTGCGCATTTTCCTTTGTCTGCCTTGGTCACTTCCTCCCTTTTTGAGAAAGTGGCACCCCTGATGTTTCGGCACGGTCACGTTGTTTTCGAGTCCGCCTGGTCTGCCGTCGTTACCTAGAAGATTGTCTCTTATCTATTTTCCCCCTTTTTTTTTTTGGTTCTTTCGCTCCTACTTTTGAGGTAGGGAAGTCCTTTTAGTTCCTGTCTTTCCCGTCCCCATTTTTTTCCTTTAAGGTCCGGACTTACATTTTAGGAGTTTTTAACTTTCATAGCGTCCTCTGGACTTTAATCGTCCCAGTTCCCCCTTCCCTCAGTTTTAGAGTCCCCCTCCTCCTCTTGTAGGAATTTCTCCCTCACTTTTAACTTCTTGTCTCCGATGTTTTTCCCCTATTATTCTGTCGTCCCCTTGGAATTCCCCTCTGCCTTGTTTCCCTTTTTTTCACCTGTTGCTTTATATTCGGGAATCTGTCACCTCTTCTTTTTATCTGAGTGACTTCGTGAAAAGAATGTTTCCTCCTCTCCCCTTTTCTTTATTTTTCCCACCCCACTGCCCAAAGTCCCCTTTCCCCTTTCTTTGTATTCCCCCCATTTTCTTTTAAGGGGATCTTCCTTTCCCGTCTCCCCCTCTTGACAATTGACCTCCTTTCCCTCCTTTAGGTTCAATCAGTATCTCTTGAATCCAATTCTCGAGTTGTTTCTATGTTTAATTCCTTCCCTTGGTTGCGAGTTTTTTTTCCTCCCCTAGGCCCTCCCCCTCCTTCGGGGACTTTCCCCTTTTTTCCTTTTTCCAGAGGTGGCATTCTAAGTGCAGACCCCTTTTATTGAGTCAGAGATGTTTAAGTCCCACTCCAAACTGAACAATGCTCTTTTCCTTTGTTATTAAAATTATAGCCCTTTTTCCCTCCCCGGACCATTTTCTCCCCTCCTCTTGACTTATTCCACAATCCCTCCATCTCCCTCCTAGTTCCATTAAAGAGTTAAAGTTTTCACTTTTACTCCCCCTTCTCCCAGTCAAAGGGTCTGTTTTTATTCTCAATTTCTTATTTTTCCCCTCCCTGTGTCCCCCCGGATCTACAAAAAAGAGTTTTTCCAGGTTTCCTGCCATATTTCTTCAGTTTTCCAGGGACAGTTACTTTGCCCCCCTTTCCCCCCCCCCCCCCAGTTTTTTGTTTGTTTTTTTTTTTTGTTCGCGCCAACCGATTTCCTCCCCGAACCTTTTTCGGTTCTCCTTCTAGGAAATGGTCCCCCCTCCCACCTTTTTTTTTAGTTTTTCCCTTTTTCTCTGGTGTTTTTTTTCCGTAGCATCCCGTTTCATCGGGGGCCTCTCCCTTTCTCTTCCGTTTGAAGGATTTTTCTGTTGAGATACTTTCCCTTCACCCCCTTTCCGACGCTATCATATTTCAGCTTCTCCCCTTTTATTTTTTCTGGGATTTTTTTTTGTTAATTCCCCCTTAGTAAGCCCACTCCTTTCTCAGGCAAGTCACCTCCTTTTCCTGTTCTTTTTTCCTGTTGGCGACCGAGCTTTCTCCCGACGTCCCTCTCTACTCCTCACTCGGTCTGTACTCTTTCGTTTCCTTCAGACGCCTCACCTTCCCATACATTCCCCAGTTTCTGATTCTTCCCCCCCCTCGTCCCGCCGGTTGAATCCCTTTCCTTCTTCAGTTTTCGGTTGGTTGCTTGTGTGAATCGCCGTCCCCTTCTCATAGCTTGGGCTCATTGTAATCCATTTTCTACCCGGGCGAAGTGAAAGCTTAGAACTCCTCCTTTTTTTGACTGAGCCCCCTTCTTCGTTTTCTTTTTAAGACCCTATTCCTGTTGTTTCCTTATTAAAGATTATTTAAGTTCACTATCTGCACCCCGATCATGCCATACCCCCCCCAGCGTGTTCGATTTCTTGATTCTTTCATCATAACTTCCTTTCGGCCGACGTTCTTCTTGTCCTCCTTCAATGAAGAGGAGAAGCTTCCCTCTGTTCTGGGCCCTGGATGGTCTTGCCCTAGGTTTTGTCCTGGTTGTGACCCTTGCCTTCCAATGGTCCTCCCCTCCTTTATCCCAACACCCGCCCCCCCGTGTCTCCTTTTGTCCGTGGAGCCGTCCCCCCTGAACAAAAGGATGTTTTCTAGCTATTTTTTCGCAGTATCTCACGTCCCCCATTCTTCTCTTTGGAGACCTCCTTCCCATCGAAACTTCCTTTCGGACCTTTTTATGTCCCCCCGATGGTTCTTTCCAGACTCGTTGCCAAGTTGAGTTTTGATTCTTTTTCTTAAAATTTCCCTCCTTTCTTTACTTTAATCGTGGGTTGCGACTTGTCT
>Ga0179591_1204422_pt1 | contig 12470 bp, 9 predicted proteins | sample CZOMad2_1_08_16f_FD_182891 | JGI IMG/M metagenome (GOLD analysis project Ga0179591, IMG submission 182891) | Vadose zone soil fungal communities from Angelo Coast Range Reserve, California, USA - CZOMad2_1_08_16fungal (PacBio error correction) | ecosystem: Environmental > Terrestrial > Soil >... | reverse complement strand
CTTCCCCTCCCCCCAGATGATGCTTTCCAGTTCCTTGTCTTTTCGAGTTTTTGTCTAGTGGCCTTGTCTTCTCGGTGAATCTTTTCTGAACGGAGTCGGGTGGCATGCGGATCTCTTTGCTTTTCGCCTCGCAAGCGCGATTTTCTTTGTTTTGAGCGCCCACCCCCCTCGCCCTCGGTCCCTCATGACGTTAACACCTTTCTTCGTTATCTCTTTCGTTGTCCCTAGCCCCCTTTCCCACCCCGGGCCTAATGGTGAAGGTCTTGATCTGTTCCCCCCAACTTGTGCTTGGTCCCCTCCCCCCTCCGTTTCGTCATGCTTGTTTATTTCACTGCGCGGGTTTTAGCTTTCTTCCTTGCACATGACCTGTTTTTCGGATCCCTTGTTCCGCTTTTCAAGGCTCCCTCGTGTCCCTCCATGGGCCTGATCAGTATGTGCTTTTGGTTTCGGTGGTTAGCACGGTTCATTCCCTCCCGCTTCCACCCCTTTCCTAGCATTTTGCCAGGTCCTTGCGCCCACCCTTTTCTTTTAGACCCCCTCCCAATTTGTGTTTATGTCGCCTTCATCCAGTTGTTATCCGTGCACGGTGTACGTCAGTCCGCACAAGGGATCTTCCCCCAAGTGAAGATCCTATGATGACCAGGTTTTCCTTCTTTTTTGACCTGAAGTGAGCCTTTTCCTTGTGAAATAGACGACTTGTCCTACTGTAGGATTTCGTCCTCCCCCGTCTCCGAACCCTTTAAAAAGCTCCCTTTGTTGTCACTCTGATTCTCCTCCCCGGTAAAAATTGACTCCGTTTTTTCGACGCTTTTTTCAATTCAAAGATGTGACCGCGGGCCCCTGAGATCTCCTTCCAGCGATACTTCACTTTTTCCTTCTTACCGAATTTCGGTTTTGAGAAGGCTTTTGGTCTTGGTAGGTGTTTTGCCGCTTTTTTGTTTGTCCCTGGAGGAATGTCGGTGTTTCATATGTCACAGCGATCTCTTCCTCCCTCGGGAGGAGTCGCACAGCTTCGCCACGAGAGAAGTAGCGAAGGCTTTTCAGGATAGACCATTTGAAGTTTAATTAGTGCCATACCTCTACCTTATCCTGTTCTCCTTCCGCAGACGATTTCGCAACCAAGGGAAGAATCACTCTACTTCCCGATGTTTTTTGGCCAATATGATCCCTTGCCTCTGAACGTGACTCTTCCTCCTGTTAAGGACGTTCGTCAGGCACCCCCACACTCAAGTGACCGATTGGTCACACTTTTTTCCTTCTCCTCATCTAGGATCCTATTCCGAAGTTCTTTCGGTGCGAAGCCTTCCTGTTCATTTTGGTCCCCTTTTCATCGCCCCCCCCCCACCACCAACCCCCGTCGCGGTTGGCCCCCCCAAAGCTCTTTGCACGCAAGAAATTCTCTAGAAAACCCTTTTACAGTTTCTCATCTAGGTGCCCTAACCCACCAATGAGAGCTGACCGAGATATCCCTCTTCTCCACGCTCGGTTAACTTTTTCCTCTTTTCAATCCCTCCTGCATATAGAGGCCCCCCAGAACTCTGTAATCAAACTCCTCCTCCCGCTGACTGTTATAGTCACCTTATCTCAATCCGGAAGTCCCTGCGCTAACCTGTTGCGCCTTACGAAGACGTCAATGTCCCCCTTCTGAAGCAATTCGGCTCCCCCTCCTTCCTATCTAACGCGCTGCGATTTCCCCATGTAGCATCGTCCAAAAGCGTAGTCAGTCCACCCTCTTTTAATGCCGAGTCCTGTTCTCAGGCCCCCGTTCCCCCCGACGCCGTTCCGGCGTTGAGAAGCGATTGATGCAGCTCACGATGACTGAATCATTATGGGCAGATTGATTCCACACCGTCACACTTGTTTGTCGTTCTGCGAGCTTTCCTGTTCCACTTCTCGCGGCCCCAATTTTCTGCTCAGAAACTAGATGCAGTCTCTGACGTGCCCGGCGTCGAGTTCGACCGATAGCCGATCAAGATTGTTCCATTTTTTGCGAGAAGACTTGGCTGTCCCTGGGCTTGTCTTGCTTTGACAGGCTAACCACGGTATCCCCCCTCTAACTCCCCGTCTTCTCGAACGCCACAACTCGACGCCTTACCTTAATTTCCAACCACATTGTCGTCACGCCAACTCTCGGATGCCTTTTCCGGAAACCAAAAACCTCGATGCATCTCCCCCTTTTTGATTCCTCCGTCGCCCCCCACATTTTTGAGACAGTATCGCCTCTCAGCTTGATTTCCCCCCGTGTGGCCTCTTAAGACTTTTTTTTTCTTTTTCCTGCGACAAGGTGTTTTTGCATTTTCTCTCCTTGTAAGTGGGTTGTCCTCCCCTTACCCGCCCCATTTCATCATCGCTTTCGTACACTGATTGGTCCCCCCTCGGCGGTAGGCTTTCGACGATGGCAAGTGGGCTTTTTTTCAGTTTTTCTGGTCTCCGCCTCTGTCAACGCAGCTTGCGTCCTTTCTTCTATCACCCACCTTTTTGAGTCTCCCGTGGCGTCCTTGAGTAGACAGTGGGTTCGCACGAGATTCAACCGCACCTTTTTTAGCTTTCTCTTCCCCCCCCCGGTCTTTTCTTAGTCGAATAGCTTCTGAGTTCTGCCCCCCCATCTATTGTCCTTCCCGGTCCCGGAGATGCTTGTCTTGATAAGGACTTTTGCCCGTGTTAGACTCCCTCTCTGTTCACTTCTCCTTAGTTTCGGTTGCTTTTCCCTTGACTTCCCACCTGTGGTCTTCCGGCCGCCCCCGCCAAGAAGGTCCCCAGATCGTTTTGACTTTCTTTACCCCTGTTTCTTTGAGACCAATGCTACCCTCAGCCACCCAACTTGACACCAGAACTCCGTTTTCAAGCGTCAGCCCTCTTGTCGATGGTCCCCCCCTCGTTGACAAAACACGCATTTTGGGAAATTTTTTCGCCCCGTATGCCCATTGTGATTTTGGTTTCCGCGTTCCCCCACTTCCTTCTCTATCTTTTGGACACTTTCTTCCACCCCTCACCGACCATATTCTTCTTCGTTGACATCCCTCCATTCTTTCCTCCCAGGAGGCTCTTGCCTTTCTTCCCCCCCCGTGAAGCAATAACCGCGCAGTCTCTGTTTAACCTTTCTGTCCTCTACAGGCCCCACACATCTCATTCGCCTTTTTGTTTAGTAGAGATTTGTTAATACCTAACTGTATCCGATGGCCAGAAATGACGCTTTGTTTTTTATTTGGGTGGGACCGCTCCCTTCCCATCCTTGGGTCGGGTCTCCAGGCATGCTGTCATGTGTCCTCGCAGGTCCCACTGTCGTGATATCCATTTCCAATTCTCCCCCAAACAGTTAACCCCGAAAACAATCGTTCCCTTTCTACTTTGCGCAAAAGTGAGCCTTTTTTCTGAGTTGTTCTTTTTTCCTGGTTGTGTTTCATAGCCTCGTTCTACGAGTGGGCTTCCTTTTATTTTTTGATTTATTTGTTTTTAAGTTCTTCTCGACCCGTGGTCCTTTTCCCTTCACCTTTTGTCTTTCTCTTCCCCCCACTTCCCTTCTGTTAATTCTGGGGCTCCTTTTCCCCGGCGGGTCCCGGACCTCTTACCATCCCCCACTCGACCCTGACAAATTTTATGTGTCCTCCCCCCTCGCCCTCTCTAAATTCTCCCCCTCCCCGTCAGTTCCCCCCCGCCTCTGAGGTTTTCCTACCCCCGTCTTTTCGATCTTTAACCCGAAGCCTACGGTCCTCGCTTTTTTCTGATTTTCCGTAGTGGAACGCCCCCCCTTTCCGACTCCCTCTTTCACTCAAACTTCGATTCATCGTTGATGGAACGATCTTGACCCAAGTCTGCGATGCGTTTTCCTAGGCTCTTCAGCTGGACCTTCTCCTCCCTCAACTGAGACTTTTCTTGTGGTTCAACCTCACCCTACTCTTGGCGGTAACAAATCCTTTTACGGTTCTCGCCGCCCCCATCCCTCTAAGAGATACCCCCACATTCCTGTTTTCCCTTTTATCCTTTTAAGCACGCTGTCCGTCCCCAGATCTGGTCTCCCGGCCCCCCATGCCGGATTTCCTCCGAGCCTACGGTCTCTCTTTTGCTCTTAGTCTCAAAGACACGTGCATTTTTTATTTTTTGGATCCGGCCCCTCTCAAGTTATTTTTTATCTTAGATCCTTCTGAGGAGTGAAGGCTCGAATTGTTCTGCTTAGTGTAGTGCGGAGCGCGTTCCTCTTACATTGATCGTTAGCCCCCTTCTAGAAAAGTACATCCCCTCAGAATCCAAAGCCCTTGTTAGGATCCTAGTTCCGTCTCTCCCAGCTATACGGCGCCCTGGCCATCCTTTCCCTCTCCAATCTATTTGGAGTTCGCGCCTTCACATGTCGCCTAGTCCGCTCCCTCATGCGCCCTTTCCGTCCCCCCAAAAACAGCCTTTGGTCCGGTGGGTCAGTACCCTCTCTGACCCAACTAGCTCATGATTTGAGCGGAGCTGCTCACTTTTTTCACCTCCCAAAAGAGTGGTCCTAGTCGAGACTTCTCCAGTCCGATTCCCTTTCGAGCCTTTGATTTCACGATGAGTTTTCTTAATAGCCTACCGCTGCCTCGGGTATTAGCGCTCATTGTTAGCTCTTCTGGTCCAGATTTGCCTTTTTTTCAGAGAGGTCTTCGCCTAGGTCTTGTATTTTTCATTAGTTGCTCCTAGTTGTACGAGTCCACTTTCCGCGCTCTTCTGAGCTGTCATTATGGTTTGTTTGTATCCCGCTAGAGATCTTCTTCGGCCATGCTTCTGACCACAATAGCAGGCAGAGATTGGCATAGGAGAGTTGGTTTCTCAACTGCTTTGAATGACTACCCCGTTTGTATCGAAGAAAATGTCCTGGATTAAGCAGCCCCCTTTCAGTTTTTTGTCAAGCGCGCCCACACTGGTGCTGAGCTCTTCCCTGCACGGTAGGTCTCCGCACCTTACGAGCCCTCGATGTCTGCAGAGGGAGTCGTCTCTTTTTGGTTTCCCGAGCTTCACTAATAGGTTTGTTCTTGTTCCCCGGAACAGTGAATCTATCGCCTTGTCATTGTCAAGTTCGAAAAGAGTTGATTGCAGTTCTGCCCAAATAGTAGACCTCCCGCGGGCTTTGCCGTGTTTTTCAGATTCCTGTCTCCCGCCTTGCCTGTAGAGTTACCCTTTGTCGTTTTTTTTGCAGGCTCGAAGGGCTCGTTGATCTTTCGTTGCGTTCCCGCCGCTTGCCCGCGTTTAGATCGTGCCCCCGTGATTGCTCCACGGCACGTTTCCTTCCTCCTTATCTCCAAAAAACCCCCCTGCTGACCTCCTCCCTCCCAAAATCCCGTCCGGACTTTCCCAGCTCTTCGGTAAGCCTTTTTACTCCGATTCTTTTTCGGCCGCGCCTGCGCCCTTGTCAAAGCGTGGTCTCTACCCGCTGGTCTTCTCTGACTCAAGTTTGCTGCGTGACGCTTTTCCTAGCTGCGCACACATCAAAGGATTCCTGTACCCCGCCATCTGTCGGCTCCGGAGCTCGGGGGTTTACCTTTTTCCCTTCAGTGTAGGGAAATCGATTTTCCCCGTTCTTTAAAGGTGGTTCATTATTCGCCTCTCAGTTGATTTTACGCCCCCTGGTCGCGGGTTCTAATGGGGCAATTTCTCAATTATGCATTCTCTTTCGGGGTCCCCAATAACCCACTGAATTTGCCCGCGGGTTCCTTTTTTTTTTCTGTTTGAATGATGGGCGCCAATTACTTTCCCCGGCTAGTTGGGTGCAGAAGCGATGCCGTGTTACTACGTTGGTTCCACCCCTCCTTATCCCCCCGATAGTCCACCTTTGCCCTTATGCAGGGGTGCGGTTTCAACTTGCACGGTTTCCACTTTCGCTTTTTTTAGACGGCCTTGGCGGGACCAAGTCGCCAACGTCCCTCCCCCACACCTTCGGAGGGAGCAAGATGTTTCTTTCCCACGGTTGGTGTTTCCTCTGCCTTCCCCAGACATGCCATACCTTATTGACGTTGTCCAACGGGCCTTTTTTCACTCGGGAATTGTGCCCATCATGGTGATATGCGGTTTTTAGGGCTCGTCCCGAGTTTCTCGTTGTCCACCCCATTTGAAATCCTTCGGGTCTTTCCCTACCTAATACCGATATCATGCGCTTTTCTAGTGTCCCCTTTTTTTGATCAGCTTCGCGTCATCTCCCAAGGAAAAGAGCCTCTCGCGCTCTCACCACAGGAAGAGAAGGTCACCCCCAACCTCGAGTTGCCTTCTTAAATCCCCTTCTCCGTTTTTTTTTTTTATCGAGTCCGGCCCAAAAAAAACTTCCGATGATGCTTCTTTTAGTTTTTTGACTTTCTTCGGAGGCTAGTGGCACTTTCTTGTGAGCGCGTCTGCCCACGGGCCACGTCCTGTTGGCCCTTTTTTTTTGTTCCTGGGAACTCCCTCGTGTTCTTTTTTGCAAAGAGTACCCTCTCTATGGTCTGGGTCAAACACGCTTCAACCCTTTGCGCGCCCCATCTCCCTTCCTTTTCCCCATTCATGATTAACTCCGTTTTCTCCTTGCCCCCCCCTTTCCTAACGTGCGTCATGGTGCGTTCTTTTATAAGATCGTCCTTCCCCCCTCTTTTGCACAGTTCTCCCCTTCTAGTGTGCAGGTGATGTACAGCCGTTTCTCCCTTTTCCCAACTCCCCCCTACTCTTTTTCTATTTTCCACAACCTTTCTAAACGTTACGAAGGCTTATTAATTCTGGATGGCTTTGACCGGGTAGTCCAATTCCCACGCCTTTTAAAACATAAGCGTACCGTTGAACATAAGGATTCTTCTACTCCACCACCCTTAAAGTCGACCCTGCACTTACTCTCCCCTTTATAGAGGTTTCTCAGATTTTGCCATACGCTCCTCGCCCTTCAGTTTCCCTTAGAAAGTCTGACCCTGATCGAGCCGCGCCCTTTTTTTTCCCTGACCTCCTTTACTCCACCCTTCTATTGGCCCCATCGGCGTCCCTTAATCCCACGACTTTGAAGCGTAGTTCTCCCCCTTCAGTTCTTTTTCGTCCTTTCCCGTGCCCCCCCCTTCTCTGCTCCTTTCGCTCTCGAGCACCTTACCCCCGGACCTGCGTGCTTCGCGCCTTAAGAAGACGTAATTCCAATTTTCGTACCCTTCCCAGATATGTCTAGGCATCATTCTGTTTAGGGCGTTGCGAAATTTGTGTGGTTGTTAGAAATTGGTTCTTTCGTTGCAGTTCAGTTTGGGGTTGTGTCGGTTTCACAGTGTTTGGGCTCTCTCCCTGGGGCGAGTCGAAAAAGAAATATCCAACTGAGAACCCTCCCACCAAACAACAAACCTCCCCCCAAAACGCGTTTAGGCGTAGCCACCTTAGGATTCCTCCGTGAAGGAAATTCGTCCAAGCCACGTCATTTTTTTTCCGCAGCCGCGTTCCTAAAACTGGACAATGCCATATATCAATTCCTTTTCGAGATTGAGCGTTGGTTTTTGGTCAGTGCTCCCGGTACCCTATTGTGGCCCGGGTACGGAAAAAGCCAACTCCCTTTTTGACAAGAGCTCCTTTCACATTTGAGCGCTAGCTGAAGCTCCTCCGCCTCTAAGCAAAGGTGATCCATTTCTGATTTGTTCCCTCTATCGGTTCGTCCTAGTCTTTTTTCAACCCCAACGTATCTCTTACTTTGGAGATCCAGGTCTTTCTATCACAAACTTGGCCAACCTTGTTTCATAACAGCCCTTTTTATAAAAAATGTCCGCTTCACCCTGATTCTTCCTCACCTCTTTTTCCGAAAGCCTTCCCTCTAGCGCCCCCCCCTTTGTCCAGTTGCCTGACAGATCCCAGTTGCCTTTCCTTCGTCACTCTTCGTTTTTAGCAATCCTCCATCCCCTTTGGCAGCATACTTTACGAAGAACCTCTGTCGAGTTGTCCGCGAGGACCATTTGATCGTTACAGTCCCTCGACAATTCCCATTTGTGCCTATTCTCTTCCCAGTTTCAGTCCCACATGTCTCTCGTGACGCGTCTTGCCTCGCGGACTTTATTGACGCTAACCGACTACTCCCGGTTTGCCCCCTAACTATTGCGCGCCTACTTTCCTCAGGCAGTTGTGAAGAGGCGTTCTCTCCCCCCCCCAACCGAGATTTTTTTTTTGTAAGTTCTTTTTTAGGGCGCCTTCACTCTTAAGGTCGGCCGTTCCCTCTAGTTTACGCTAAGGGTTATGCAGTTCCCCGCAGGCTACGGGTTCAGGCGCATGTAGTCGTCCCGGAGCTGTCAACTGTTCTTTGTTGCGGCCCGGTAACCTTTCTTCGCACGACCTCACTCACTAACAATCCCCCCGCTCCGGTTACGCCCCCCCCCCCCCCCCCCCCCCCCCCCCCCCCACAAACAGGGTAGCAACTGCAATCAGTTTTTATTTCCGGATCACCACTAAGTGCCTGCCCTCTTGATCCTCGCGGGGCCGCTATGATTAATCATATCCGCCCCTGCCGAACGGATCCCAGCCCCCGGATGGCTGCTCTTCCCTCCTCCGTTTTCTTCCGCCAGCTTGGGTCTGCGACGCCGGCTCGACAACGCTAGCTGCCTATCGATGTTTGGCTCTGCAGACCTTCTTTTTTTGAACCTCGCCCTCATTTTTGTTGACTTCATCCTTAGGCGCGCTTGTGATATTATAGACTTTCTTTCTGAGCGTGCCTCTCCCAGCGATTGGATTCACTTTGTGACTAACCATTTGATGCCTGTCCCTTTTGTTGAGTCGTGCCTTCTGTCGCCCTGCGTTAGCGTTCCCCTCTCCCTTTGCACCCTTTATTAGCCTTGTCCTCCCCGGTCTGACTCGAGACTTCTGGATGAACCCAAGAGATGGTTTTGTTTGGTTGTTCACTTCGTTATCTTCTGAGGCTCTTAAGGATTCTCTTGAGTCAGCCCTTTTTCTCGGTGCCCCCCGGTCTTTCTGTTTGCTGGTCGCCCGAGGGAAGACCTCCCTCCGATTCTCCCCCCTGAAGGGAAACCTCTCCGAGCTTCCTGGGCCGAATTTTTCGTTTTGCCTGACCCTTCCAATCGCAACCCCCCCCAAGCCCCTCCCCCCCCCCCCACCTGCCAGCCCCGTCTAAATTCTCGTTCCCACCAGTTGCTGAAACTCACCGCTCCACCAGTTTGCTAAACACAATGTCGACCTGTTGAATTTGCCGCGCCTTATTCCCCATGTCTTAGATTATCATTATTCACACAGAAACAAGTCTACTATCGGTCCTCACAATGAATGCCTTATAGATCCATTCGTCCGGGTAAGGGCGTCCCTGACGACCCACTTTCTATTGTTGGGGTCCCGGTTTTCGCACATCGCGCTTTCCCCATCGCCGGACCCAACAATCTCTCGTCGTCATCCCAACTCCTACTTTGTGCTTTTGATCTTCGACTGTCCAACTGACCCAGCTGGAACCAGCTCTTACCCTTCGTTCCGCTTTCATTGGGTCTGACCGAGACGACTTCTGCCCCATGTTTAGGTTCGCTACGGGCTGCGTGTTTCCTCCTGTAAGCTAGACTTGAATCTCGTGTGTCCTTTTTGCTCTCATGCCCATCCAACCAGTTAAAAGCTTTACACACAAACTCAAATTGGACCTCCATTTCACCTATCCAACTTGGTCGCTTTGCGTTTCTCGATGTTTATTGTTCGAGAGTGATGACCGAGTTGTGCATTTATTGGTTTTTTTTTTCATTTTGCTGCTGCGTAAGTGGTTATACTACACGAACCCTGTTTAAACCGTCATCTGGGAGTTTTCCTATTTTTTATCTCTTGGTCTGGTGAGGTACGAGGTCCCCGCGCCAGCACTCACTCTGAACCCCTTTAAATCTCTCGGCAATCTTCTCAGATATTCTAAGGAGAAAACCTCCAAGCCTGAAAGCAACAACGACTAGATTCTTGTTGTTCCCCTCTTTCCTACACCGATCGCTCAGCCCCCCTCGACCCACGCCGCTACTCACACGGGTTCTTTTGGTGTCCGGTCCTTCCGCGCCAAGGGCGCTTTTCCTTCACTAACCCACAAAGTCGCCCCCCGGTTCCCACCGTGTCTGCTCTTCCCACCGAATTTATTGATTTCCCTTTTCGTGAGGGTAGCAGCTTTTCGTTGCCCTTCGCAGTCCCTCTCAATCCCTCTTCCCTTCTTTCTGCTTGCCCGCGTTCCCCCAAGAAGTCAACTACTGTTACGGTCGATGTCCCAAAAAAGGTTTCTACTTCCCTCCTTTGAGAGCATCTATCATTTCCCACCCTCTGATTGTCAAAGTGTCCGAGCAATGGCTCAGTGTTAACCCCTGTTCGATGTTCAAGATGCTTTCTGAAAAAGACTTTTTGCAGTGCTATGGCCATATTTTGTTGGTATCCAACCATGGTCCCCGTAGTGCTTCTATTTTTCGCCTGACGAGCCCATCCCCCCGCTGCCCCCCCCCTTCTATTTGGGTGTAAGTCCCACGTCTCCAGTCTTCTGACTTTGCTACTGTTAGGAGTGAACCTGGTGAAGTTTTGTATGTTTCGTTCCGAGTCGTCGTTTTGATTTCCCTCGCGTTTTGACAGCGTGTTTCCTCCGACGCAGAGCCCCGTCACATCCATTCGGCGCTCCCCAGCCACAAGAGTCGTACCATGAATACTCTCTCGAGTCTAGGCAGCCTCGAGTTGCGCCTTCCGCGCACCATCTGTGTTTTCCCGAGCTCCGGAATTCGGCCGATCTTTTTCCTGCATTCCGCTCATCAGGTTCACCAAACGCCGCACCTTTTTCTTTGTTCAGAACAATCCTGCCCAAACTGTTCATGATAATGTTCGGGGATCACCTCGTTAGCCTTTCCCCGCCGCAATTTTGAGTTCAGCTTCTATAACCTGCCAGTACGGTCACGAGATTCCTCGAGCATGTTGCTTAGAGGCCTTTCCTTTGCCTCCTCCAGTTCTCGCTTAGGCATCCTCTCATGTCTCTAGTTTCGTTCGTATGCGGCCTTTGCGAGACCTGTTTCGACCAATTCAGGTGTTGCTTCTTTTGTTCTCGCGCTGTTACGAGTCGCGTGACGACATTTCTTCGCAAGCCATTCTCTTTTTTTCGCTGCCGAGACACTTCGGTTAGCGCTTGATCTTTCTTCCGGTTTCTTGTTGTTTCACCTTCCAAACTCGGTCCTGAGTGCCCGAGCGATTTTAGCTTTTCTTTTTTGCGGCTTTAAACTGTTATTGCATGAACCGGGGGCTAACCCCGGTGTGGCTAGAATCCCTTTATCTGAGTGCCCTAGCGCCGATTTTTTCCAACCTACGCGCACAACATCTTGAGTAGCATTCCCATAACGGATCCTTGCGTTTGCTCCCCCCTGCGCTCGCTTTCCTAGATTCCCTGAGCTGCTCGGAGATCTCGATCTTGGTGAAGAGATATGCAGCTTTTCCCTTCGGTGTTGGTTTCTATGTCCCTGACGCCCCAGATTGCTATTTGGTAAGGTACCGCCTGAACCCCTCGACGCTCTCGCATCAAGAAAACGCGGTGGAGATTGCTTTTTCCCGTGTTTTGCTCCCTCTTCTTCGTCTGCTTGCCTTGTTTGCTTGTCCGCGGCCTTTTTAATGAAGTTTTCATTCCTCGAAGTTTCCTCCTTCGAATTGTTCTTTCCCGCCAGTCGTGATTCTTTTGCTTTTTCTAAACGCCGTCCGCCCGTGTCTTGCGCGTGCCCCCCCCTTTCCGTCCGCACGCAAATTCGTTTTTCTCTTCCCCCTCAACCAAACGCTTTGATTCATCCCCCGACAACATACCTTCTTCCCCGCTCCCCTCCCCGGTCCGCCTGTTAATGGAGTCTCGCTTTTGGAGTGACGCTCAGTCGCCCCCTCCTGCCAAGTCTTGTTTACTTCTCAAGACCCCGCTCTAGCGCTTCGCCGCTCATGGTTCGATCGTTACTCGATCCCCCCTTCCGCGTTTCTAACCGGAGATGATTCGTCTTTTTCGTCGCCGGGGCTGGGGGTCTGGTAATGTTTTCACTCGACCGCCAACAGCTAATTATTGCGCGCTTTCAAGGAGGGAAGTGTCTGAGCCGAGCCCCCCCCCCCCCCCCCCCCCCCCCCCCCCCCCCCCCCCCCCCCCCCCACCCCCCCCCCCGGGGTTTTTACTCGCAGCGTCTTTTCTCCCCACTCGATTCGTCGGCTTCCCTGACCCGTGTACGATTTTCGCAACGAGTGGCAAGATGATTGATTAGACAGTTTCCACCCAGTAAAATCTTGGATGAGGCTTCATGCACCTTGATATCTGTGCTTTTTTGTGTCGAAACTATCCCTTATGTGAGCAAATTCTCTTCCTGCTTTTTTCTGTTTTGTTTGAAGTCTATGTTACCCCCTACCCTGAAACACGTGCTCTCTTTCTAGGGATGGTGAGCTTTAACTCTTCGAGGACTCCCCCTTTTTTTCACATTGATCATCTGTCAATGCCTCCCGGTTCTCCCCCCTTCAGTTCCTTAAAGTCCAACACCGTAGACGTTTGATCAAGATGTTTATCCCCCCACGCC
>Ga0179591_1307206_pt1 | contig 12471 bp, 8 predicted proteins | sample CZOMad2_1_08_16f_FD_182891 | JGI IMG/M metagenome (GOLD analysis project Ga0179591, IMG submission 182891) | Vadose zone soil fungal communities from Angelo Coast Range Reserve, California, USA - CZOMad2_1_08_16fungal (PacBio error correction) | ecosystem: Environmental > Terrestrial > Soil >... | reverse complement strand
CGGAACTATCCCTTTCCCCTTTCAAATTTTCCTCGAACCCCTTGCTCGCCGTCGCTTATCTACGACGAATGCATTAAGCGAGGATTTAGCCTTTCTTATGATCAGGATCGTAAAAGCCAAACGGCTTTTTTCTTGATCGTTTTAAGGCTCGCGACAGTTACCATGAAATCAGAAGGCCTTGTTCCCTTTTTTTTTGGAGATCGAGTAAATGTTTCTCGCTTACTTTTTATATCATCTACTGCTCCTCAATTTAAACCTAAGAAGTCCTTTTCCGGCGAGTCCTACTAGTTATGGTACGGACAGACCCCCCCTATATTCTGATCATGAGTTATCAGTGAAGTTTCTTAAAGGATAGGCTGAATTGGAGCAAATCCCATTCCTTTCCGAGCGCGCCCTTGACCCTCGACGCTAGGCCTCAACCTTTTTTTCCTAAGGGTTTGAAGAAGTGACGGCTCCCCACTATAGCATTCCCCTTCATCATTTAGAGGGAGAAGCAGCCAACCCTTTTTTGGGGTCCTGTCCTTCCCCCCCTCCCGTAGATCTCTTATTGAGCATTTTATGAAGGCGATTTCCATCTACGAGCGAGACTTTCTATTGTCTTCCCGCATCAGGGAGTCCTTTCTCTAAGGAAGGAAGGAGGCTTCGTCTTCCTCATTGCGTTCCGTACTGAATTGGTCATGATAGAGGATAGGGGAACTATCTCGTCCCTTTTTGACTAAGATGACAGTGAGAGCGACCTTCCCTCTTTCTTCGCAAATTTGATGCGGTCCCGAAGAGGGCAATACCGACCGGCGAGCTCATCAGCGCTTGACTTTCGTTGCAGTCCTGGAGATGCCTTCGCACCGGTTTCTGATGGACGAACTTTTTGCAGACCTCAAATAGATTCTATTGGAGGATGGCTACGCCCTCTGAGGAGTAGAATTTAGAACCGTTCCAGAGGGATATTCCGGAACCCCCTTCTCCGCAATGAGGAAGGATGGGAGAGTACCTGGGAGGATAGGGCTCTTTCTCCGAAGAGGCGAGAGACCCCAATGAGTAGCAGCCTTTACGAATTGAGGCTTGCTGAGGTCCCCTATCAGGTAGATATTGTTAGAAGTAGCTTCGGGCTCAAAAAACGGGCGTGACCAATGAGACCTGTTTTTTTAATGAGGAGATACTTTTGAGGTGATGGATTAATTATCCTCCTATCAATGACCGTCTTTAATTGTTTCCCCCCCTTCGAACGTTCTTTTTTGCTTTGAATTGATGAGCATTTTTCCTATATTATGAGCCTCTTGTTTCGGTCAAAGGGGCCCCCCCCCCCCCCCTAAAATTTTTTCCAGGAATTGAGCGACCTGAAGTTAAGGACAATGACCCCCCATAGCTTATTGTTTCCGACCAAGTGCTCCTCTATGACCTAAAAACCCAAAATGGTCGCAGGATACGCTCAAGTCCATGGTAATGTGCTCCGTAACCTCTTTCCCCCTGCGACCCAATTGCGAGATTGAGGAGGTCTTCCTCCGCTTCTTAGCTTTTTTTAGATGTCATTTCGCTGACGTCTCTACCCCCCTGAACTATGCAGTTTTGGACAAGGTCCCAACCATAGGGGTCAGTCTTATTTTCCCCCACTCCCCCCCCCTCTCTGTTTTATTGCTGGAAAAGAACTCCCCCTCTTCCATCCATCCTTGCTGAATGATTCATTTTCCCTCCTTCTAAATCAAACGGACGCGCACCCAGCAGATCAGCAACTCCGAACCCGCCTGCTCAAGGCCGGTATAAAGCTAGGTGATCCTTTCGGGCCCCTGCGCCCATGCCTTCCCCTCCCGGATGCCCGGTCTCTTTCTTCTTTCAATGGTTTTGTAATCAGCATAAGATTATTACAAATAAAGTGCCTTCCCTCTGATCCGAAAATAGAATTGCAGATGGGTTTGGCCCTTTGTCTTTTTCCAGAAGGTTGACGCAATTTAACGCGGAAAGCCTCAAAAAGGACCTTTGGAAAAGGCTCCCCTTTTTCCTATCCAAGCTCTCCGGAGGTTTCCTAATGAGATCACGGGAATGCCAGTATTCTCCACTCTTTTTCTGAAGAGGCAATTCGCGGATCGAACCGGCCACCCATCTGGGGATTTTGATGAACAGCAGTTACATGCGTATACATTTGACCCGCTCTAAAAGGGACTAGCTCCGCGAGTAGCTTTTTTTATTCCCTTTCCCCTTTTGAAAAGTAACCGGCCCGCCTCGTTCTTTTCCTGGAGCCCATTGTGGGGCTTTTGCCCCTCCTTCCCTCCCCACAAACTTGTCGGTTTCGCGCCCTCCCATCCTGAAGACTATCGTCTCCTTTTGAATGCATTTTTAACAAATCGCACTCCTATTGGACGTCCCCTTGGGAATGCTTTTTTCTCCCCGAGTGGAAGAACGTACCGCGTCGCGAATCCTTCCCCCCCCGCCTGGACACAAGCCATGGCCATCAATCATCACCAGAGTGAAGTTCAAAGGACAGGGTCGTCCCCCTCAGTTCCCCTAGGTGGGTTTTCCGTGCATGAAGATTCGCCCCCTCCCTTTGGCTTACAAAGGGATAAACGTGCTCCATCTTTTCGAAAAGGGATAAAGAACTACGCCTGATCTCTCTCTACTCCTAGTGTGTTGTCGAGAGATCCCAGTTCTCTCTTGATTTTCTTTTCCTATTCGTTTCTAGAGCACGTTGACCTGTGTTGGTAGCTCGACTCAACCCCCCTTCCCACGCCACTGGGAACTGAGGGTGCCTATGAACAGCACATCGTCTTCCCCCCATTTTCCTGCTTTTATGGCAAGTCCTTTTGTCCTTAGTGGCCGTTAGGAGAATTTCTTTCTTTCCATAAAAAACAAGTCTCCCCTCCAAGGGCCCCCCCTTCCCCACCTGCTCTTTGGGACAATTGATAGAAAATGATTCTCTCCCTCTGCAAGGGTGCGTGCCGGGCCTCCCATGCTATTGTCTTTCAAGCCTTGGCAGGTGACCATAACTATAAACGAGCCGCCCCCAGAAAAGCTAGCGGCAAATAGTTTCCGCGGCCCTCCCCCTTCGACTGTTATTTACACCTGCCTCACCGTTCAATCCCCCATTCAAAAGTATTGGTGGACTTCATCGTTTCCCCCTTAACCAAAGAATAGACGCCTGGCCGCTGACCTATACATTCCCTCAGGTCGCGATGTGTTTCTCCCTCCTGTGAAAGCGTAAGAGCAACTTTGACAAGAAGGGCATTCGATTTTTTCTTTTCACGTCAACGTCCCGGTCTGCCCCCCCGCTCAATTCTCAGGAAACGCCAATGCGTAGTGTCTTATTCCCCCCCCTCGAACTTATGGAAATTGAGGCTAATACACCCCTTGATGTCTTACTGGTCTCGATGTGCCCCGCGAAAAATCAATTCTACGCAATTTTTTCGCCGTCCCTCACTTTCAAAGAGTCTTCTTCAAATCGGATTTGATTAGTTTCCTTTTCCTCCTCTTCAGTCATTGGCCTTCATAGGGGACACCGACTGAGAGTTCCCCCCGACTTTTTTTATTAGCTGACTCCCTTAGTTATGCAAACTCGTATTTGATTTGGCCTCATCCCCCTTGCTCTCGAGTGGTCCGACTGACAGCTTTTGATCCGCCTTTCCCCCTCTTGGTTCGTTCTCTGGGAGAGAGACGTCGACCGAGGTCGAGTGTTTTTTACCATGCTCCGATCCGCTTTCCTAGAAATAATAGCGCCCCAGTCTAGTCCTAGTTTCGTAAAACTTCCGTCCCCCAATTTGTACAGTTCCCCATGAGGCCATTTTTTTATTACGTCGGAATTTGATGAAAAACTAAATGCCTTATTGTTTAACATGCATATGAAACGTGCATGGGTGAACCTTGGACTGTGGGCCTCCATTTTTTTTTTTGGTCCCCCCTCCCCCCGTGTCAGAGACAACGATTCCGCGCTAAGCCGTTCTCACGCAGTAGTTGTCCTACATTTCGACCCTGCATAGAGTAGAGGAGTGTTTTGGGGTTTTCCCCTATTCTTTTCAATGAAAAGAGCCTCAGCCCCTAAGCTTATATATTTCCCCATAGGGCTCCGGTACCCCAAGAGGTGTGGTCCAAGCAACTCATCCGGGCTTAACCTAGGAAGGACACTCCCCCTCTAACTCCCGACCGAACAGCTAGTCAGGCGGGAATAGACCGTGCCCGTCCTCCCCAGCTGACGGCGCCCCACTTCGCCTCACACTTTTCTCTGCAAGTAAATAGAAAAAAGATCGAAGCATTGACGTTTAAGCGGAACGCCGGCTGTTTTCTTTTACACCCCGCCCCCTTGAAGAGGACCCGACTTTTATGTCCCAGGATTTCTAGCCTTTCGTCAGAAAGGCTGCCGCTTCATGATGAGACGCCATCCGCGCTTTCTCTTAGACAGAAATTCCGGCTGGGTTAGCCACTGACCGAAAAGAATCCCAGGCGCAAGATGGTTTTGACGGACCCCACATTACGGCGAACCCTCCGCCTAGAAAGCATCAAGTCCCCTTGTCCCCCCATTACCATGCCGAAGTACCCGGTCGGAATTCGCATTCTAAATGGAAAGGCTCTCGTCTTGCCCAATTCGCTCGCGGTCGCGACCCGTTTACTGACGGCAATTCCCGCCTCCCTGACCTAAAAAATACGGCGTCCCGGCCCGTGGGACGTGCTTCCTTTTATCTATTCCTTATGATGTTCATTAAGTATCTATTTGTGGAGGGCCATGTAGGTCGGCCGCTCCCCCCTTTCCAGACCCGGTCAGGACTAGGGTTCACGATTTTTTTTGGCTCTCTGTTTTAACTTGAAACGTTTTGTGTTCTAAGACCGCTGCTCCCTCCAACGAGTTACACCACGTTAAAGTTTTTCTTCTCCTCCCTACAGTGACTTTTCGGACTTTTTGACAAAGATATAATCTAGAAGAAACCCGATTTCCCCGGCTTTTGTACTCGGGAGCTCGAGGATCACCCCTGCCTTCATCCCCCCCCCCCTTTAAGGTATCAACCTTCCCTTAAGCCGTCGGTATTTCTTTCTGCTGTCGAGAGACCTTTGACCTTAAATGTTGCGTTTTCCATCGATCCTTGGAACGGAGCTCGCACCCCCTTACGGTTTCGTTCAGGAGATACAAGAGATAGCCTTTTTCCGGGTTTAGTGCTCCGCCCTTCTCCTTTCGCTTACGACAGGTGCAGATATCTTTTTATGGTTTGTTTTTTCCTTTTCAGTCAGATGCGAAGCTGGAGTTCAAATCTCCGAGGCGCCTTTCTCCTTTTTCTCTGGACCCTTCCTGGCCGGAAAGTAGATTATACCCGGTGAGGGTGAGAAGAAGACGCGTTTTTCCCAAGTTGAGAGAGAAAACTGCAAAATACGCTTTCAGTGGATAGCAAGTGTTACTCGCCCCCTCTGGGAACCAACCCTCCCAATGTCCATATTATAAGGGACTTATCTATAGATTGAAATGGTGCTGGCGTCTCATTGAGCCCCTCCCCTGCCTACAAGCTAAGAGGAACAAAGACGCAAATTATTGGTAGGTCGGATTCCCGCATCCTAACGGTGAATGTACTACAAGCCCCGATTCCATGCTTTTCGAATACCGGAGTTGTTGTACAGAAGCGATAGGAATATTCCCCTCCCAAACTCCATTTTTTAGGTCTGCTCTCCCATTCCATTAAGAAGATAGCCCCGCTAAGGCTGTTTGAAGAACGCCTCCCTTTTCCCTTTATAGCCTTTTCTTTTATGATTTTTTAACCTTACTTTCTCTAAACGAACTCCCCCCAGGGAAGACGTGGGAGGACGAATTTTCCTTTTTCGGCTGATGAAGGAGGAGGTACATTCTCCTGTGAAAGAAGCTAATCTAATTCCTCGCAATAAGGGACTTGCGGCCATTTCTGATGAAGGCATGCTTCCCCCTTTGACCGGAGTGTAATAAGTAACTGTGTAATGTCGGGAAGGTGTGGATCTCCTGTTTTTCTGTGGTTGGTGACGCATATGCCGTTTTTCATCCGAAGTGCCTAACAAGGCTTTGGGCTTCTTCACAGAGGGTATACTCAACCTCAGTCCGTTCCGCCAACCTAGAGGACAGAGAAGGAAGCCCCCCCTGAGCTTATTAACTCAGCGGATGTAAGACCCTTCAAGCCCTAATCATTATTACATTCTTTTCGAGCCATGGACCGCATTGAGTAGGATTTAGCCCCTTCCTCCGGTCAGGGAAGACCGGAAGAGTAGAGAGCACCACCTAGGTCCTTTCTTCGGTAAGGAGAGAATACTTTTCTCTCTTCTCTTTCGACCCCCCCTTTGAAAGGACGTGGTCTGCCGGAAGCCGCCGTCGTTTCTGATAGGGAGTCAGGTAGAGGTTGGTCCGATTTTCGAAGATGTTGCGATCCAGGCAACCCTCTATTTTTCTTAATCTTAGAGAGTGCAGAGACTTGCGGGCTTCCTTCCTCTCGAGACTTTTCAGCCCTCTTACAGTTATGACATTAGTTTTAGGCAACTTGCGTATGAAGTATTCTTTTTCCTGTTTTTCAGCTCAACGGGCGTGGCCACAGCCACACCTGGGCCCCCGGCAAGTTACTCTTCCTTCCCTGAGAGTTAAGACACCAACCGCGGTCTTCCGCCCCCCGGTACTCTTCCCCCAGAAAAATGGAGAAGTACCTCCGATAGTTCCCCCCCCCTGTAGTGATTAATTGCACTGAGCGTGACCTAAGGAGATCTCTTTTTCTCCGCAGGGCGGTATCTCTCTTCCCCTTTCCTTTCTTTCCTTCCTCTTCCCAATGAACGCATCTGAAGTAAAGGTAAGCGAGACAACCTTTTTCTCACCGTTCGGATAACACAGCGGTTTATGCCATTTCTATCTCACATCGGAGTTCTAATCTCAGACTTTCCTCCCCTAATAATAACGCAACTACCTAATTCCTAGAAATGAATATGTCCCCCCACCATTTTTCGAAAGATGATCAATTTTTTCCTCTTTACGATTTAAGTCTTTCCTTTTCTGTCTCTCTCCCCGGCCTGGGAACATTATGCCCACGTGCTGGCGGAGATTTCCGCCCCTCCTGGAGGGACTCAGATCTTCTCGTTTCTCTCCATAAAGTTCTATGTTCGGAGGTTACACCCCGATCCCTGCAGACGGTGTACGGAAGTTCCCTTTCTTCTCTTTTTGGCCCTAAGGATTTTCTTGAAGGCCATTCCCGCCCCTGACCACCAGAAGAAATCCACGGAGATTTACCGTCCCCTTTTTTTCCTGAATCTTTCATGGTGGGCAGCAATAGAGCCCGGCTCGGCTCAGACTCCTAGTCCTCCTGTTTGGAGTACCGGCATTAGCTATTGCCATATACTAAACTCTTCTTTTTTTGGAAGGGAGCTGACATCTGGTGGAGGAGTTTCCAAGGCGATTCTCCGTCAAGCTAGACTGTTCCCATACTCTCTCGGTGAGTCTTCTCTTTTTTGTATCTTTTGGAAAGATCAATCACCTTTGCTTCCCTGAAAAGGGTAAGGTAGCCCTTGCTCTTTTTTTTCCCCAGTCCAAAAGAACTTGTAGCTTTCGAGCACTCCACTCGGTCAGATATCTCCTCTTTCCCTTAACGTTATTTGTAACCCCCATATCCGTGAGTTGATGGCCCCTTGGGTCCTGGTCCTTCTTTACATATTTTTGAAGCACGAATCGTCTTCCTCAGATTAATCCCTCCCCGAAAGTTAACCCCTCTTCCATGCACATCATAAATCACTCTTTAAAGGAAACAGTGGTGATGTCCCTGGACCTCCCCCTCTGAGGTTTTTTTAAGGGCAGGTGTTATACTCCCCCTCTTTTTCCCCCCAATGCTTTTTCCCCCCCCCCCCCCCCCTGTTTTCGAGACTTCTCCATCAAACCTTTATCAAGTCACAATCGAACTGACCTTCCCCCCTTCCTTCCTCCTTTTTTAGACTATCAGTTCGTAATAGGGTCCCCTAGATCCTCTTTTCCTCTCTTTGAGCCAATTTTTCCCCCCCTTGTTTCTCCCTCAGACTGCACCACATGCGGAAAAAAAACTCCCCACATCGTTGAACTGCGGGTGCCCTTGAACCCCCCCCCCCCCTTTTTTGATAACTTCATCCTGTCATTCTGAATGCCCTTTTGTCCTTTTTCTTTTCTACGCCCTCTTTGTGATTTCAACCTATGCCTCCCAATCCGGTCCGCTTCCCAAGGGGCCCCTAGTCCCCCTTTTTGCCTTCTTGGGAAAAAGACTTATGCCTTTCATGCTTCCGCCCTTTTTTGCTTGGGCTGATAGGGACCCCACTACTGAACCGGTTCAACCCCCTCCACTTTTTTTTTCCCTAAAAGGTAAACCACCGTCAACTTGACTCGTGGTCCCTTATCTCGAGACCCCCCCTGTTATCGACGCACAAATTTTCCCGGAACCCTCATGGTGGCCGGATCCCCCCCCCCCTTAGCCCTTTTTCTAGAGAGAAAAACGAATTCGCTCGGTCTCCCTCCGATAATGGTCCGGTTCCCGCTCATTGGCGAACCTCCTTTTCACGGTAATAACGTAATCCGCCGGTACATTTGCTGCGGTGGCTCCTCCCCCTCCTAAGTCCGGATGAACCAAGAATGATAAACCTTTTCCCGGTCGATTTAAATCTCTTCCCCCCTGGCCCCTTGGAGGGGAAAAGATGCCGGACCCGAGATTTGCCGCTTACCCCCCCCTAGCACCCGGGTAAGGGAATATGTACTCCGAAATGTACCGGATTCACCTAGGACCCCCGGGAGTGACTTCAGCTCGATGTTTTCCCCCCTACCGGAAGGTCTTCCCTTCCTGTGGACAGCCTTTCTTTTCTAATCTATGTTGCCTATTTGCAACTTCGTCCTCTTTCTTTCTTTTTTGATATAAACCTGTCCTACCTTCCCTCCGATTTGGACCCCAGATTGACCAGACTTTTTTGGCTTTGCATCAACTGCATGAGTCTTAGTTTCAGGCGTCCCCCCCAAAGTCCCTGAAAGAGTCTGATACGCCCTGCTCGCCCCCCCCCCTTCTTATTACATGATTTGTTCTCTTATTCTTTCCGTACAACAACCTCCCCAATATAGGATCGCTCCTTTAGATCTCTGGCGACTGGGAGGAAACCCGTATTATTTTTTTCACCATGTCATTCCCTTACTGTATGGAAACCCCCTCCTTCCCCCCTCACTGGTGGCTTTGGTATCCCTTAACAAAAGAGAAATTACGATAGTCATACGCAGTGCCCCCCCTAACAATGCTCCTTCTATACAGCCGGCGGACTTCTTATTTGATGAATATCCCTCGACACCCCGTCGCGATCCTCCGTGATTGCCAGAGCGACGGTTCCCAGCTTCCTGAAGGTCCCCCCCCTTCCTACCCCCAAGCGCCCTCACTCCAAGCGCCACCCAAAGATAATCATTTTCTGAGTAATGACAAACGTCCTAAGCCCTTGCGGAGAACACCCCACCCCCACTTTGAAGTCCCCCGTTTTCCCCTAGAGAGAAGGAATTCCCTCCCCCGAAGCCATTTGAATCGCAGTGCCCAGAGTCCTGAAGCCCAGATTCACTACGGCTTTCTTCGACCTCCTCTAGAAGGAAGGTGATCCCTACAATCCTGTACAATCGGACATTCTCCCCCCTCCCCATGATACAGCCAGGTTGCCCCGGCTCCCCCCTATCCCTCAGTACCATTAAGCCTTCCATCTTCGAAGACCCAAAATTCGAGTCCTTCAACTCCTTGAGGACCGGCACGCAGCTTTCCTTTAAAACTGCGGCCATGAGTACCACCGATTGGAATCGGCCCCGCCCAAGAATAACCTCCCCCTCAAGGTAAAAATGACAATCCTAGCCCATGTAAACTCGCAACTTCCATTTTCTGCAAGTGATCCCTTACTGCATGATTGCACCTTATGAACTGTCTTTTTCAACGTCGCTCAGATGCCCCCCCTGCTTGGACGGCAAAGTAGCCTCGCGATTACGGCTCCTGACTTTGGTCCCAGGGAAAGCCTGGAAAGGCGTGCGGGATATCCTCGACCCGGATGTTAATCTGTCGACTTTAAGTTTTTTCTTCGTTAGTTATCTTTACGTCAACCGTGTCGGCGTTTAATGGAATGTTCTCGATCGCAAGTCCTTTCGATGGTGTAGCTACTTTCTCTCCTTTATCAGTACACAGTCCTACGATGGTCAGAAGTAATTGTCCTTCTGAGCGGTCCGGCTTTCCAGATAGAGGTGCTCTCCATAGAGAACGAAGGAGTGAGCTTGACCCCCTTGTACTACGGCGCCTTTCATGACCAATGCACTGGAAGCCACCCCCTTTTTTCAGGAGCTTCCCAGCTAATTAGGAGATGTCATTTTCTCGGTCGATCCCCCTTAATTACAGAGTTCCTTTACGATGTTGCCGTTCGTTTTAGATAATCTAGAAGCGTCATACCAACCCAGCCTACGCGGACGCATATTATCCCCGAGACTTGTTTTTTCCGCAAGAAGTTTTGAGATAATATCCCTGAAGGCCTTTCCTATCCTTTTTCCTCCTAATCGATTTTTGATACTACCTACGTATGGCTCCCTGATTCATAAGCATGATCAATCTTGCGTCACCAAACCAGTTCATGGAGCACCCTTCTCATCCAGTAAGTCGCTTCCCTAGTGGTTGACACATAAGTGTCTCCCTCTTTCTCTCTGAGCTGTCAAACCACCGGCACATCGTGCGGGCGTCTTCGGGCTCGAGGAACGAGGACCTGACCTCTCGGTGTGCCTGTATTGGCGATCAGGAAATTGTAATTCCGGAATTGCCTGATCCTGCCCCCCCCCGCTGCCAGAGGACGACATTTGGTTCGTCCCTTCACGCCTCTTTTCCCCCGGTCCTTCCTTCTGAACCGAGACTTTTTTTTCTGGTGTAATGATGTTCAGGCGTCATTTTTCATTGTGTGTTTGTTTTTTTTTTGTGTGTCTGATCTTCTTTTTTGGTGTGTTTTTGTGTTTGTTTACGCGACGTGCGGATGCAAACATTCCATTCCGGGACATGATCACTCCTGCAAGGAAGACCTCCTCTACTGGTTCGAAGGCAGACATTTCCGTCGCACGACTAGGAAGTATTACTATCACACTTTTCTGATTCTTTTTTACCCGCTTTTTTTTTTTTTCTAACAAGAAATGGAACTTCTCTTAAGTTTACTATGGATCGACTGACTGCGGAGGATGCCCTTTTTTTTTTTTTTGGAATTCCCCTACCTTCTTCCCCTTTCCCAGCGCGAGACAACTTCTTTCATCCCCGGCTAAATTTGGGCCTTGCGCTGCCAGGGCCTTATCCTTCTTTCGTGGTTTAGTGATGTTTTTTTGCCCCTTGTGGTGTTGGTGATGACGTTGCTCAGGTCATGAAATTTCTCTGGGCATCCCGTGAGGACTGATCGCGTTCTATTTCTTTTCTTGGTTTTCTGAACTTATGTCCTGGTATCCTCAGCATGGTGCAGTGTGGTTTTTGTTAGCGGTTTCCACTTTTTGATTAGGCCGTGTGATACTACCACTTGCTCGGCTACACGAACCTTCTAGGCATGTTCCCTGAGGAAGCCGGCGAGTTTCGTCCTCTGTTGATGTTTATACGTGTGGTTTTGGTAGATAACCTTTTCTTGATTTTTTTCCACTTTCAATCCTTTTATTCTTTGTTGTGTTGTTGTATGTATTGGGGTGATTTTTTGGTGTTTTGTATCTTTTATGGAACTGGCGTAGTAGGAGTAGAAAACACCTATTGGGGCGCTGGTCTATTTTCTGATGTTGTGGTATCTTCTGGTTTTTTGATTAACGGTTTCACTCTATGTTGGGAGAGGGTTCTTACTCTCGGTTTCTCGTCATCATCGGCAGAAGCCAGGCGGTCAGCAAAAGGCATTTCAACTATGTCTGAGGGCGGTCCCCCCCCCGGAGTTCCGTCGAGTAGCAGGTGTTTTGAAGTCTCGGGCTTCACCGCTTTGACCATCTCTCTTCTAAGATGAGTCTTAGCTCCGTCCGAGTCTTAATTCAGCCGCCTCACATTCCGACCGGCTTTCTTCTATTTGCCGCGCAGTTTTCTACATGAGTTAGGGAGACGCAACTTCTCCTTAAGCCTTTTGTGCTCGTTTTTTGCGCGATGGCCAACAGGGGGGAACAACAGACCCCCCTCCTTCTTTTCCCCATTCTCTTGGTTTCCTTCCCTCGACTTTGTAATACCCAGTTCACAATAGATGGATTATTGTCGCCATGGTACACGGTCAGAGTCCCCTGTCTTCTTTTTGGTTAAAAGAATCTTTTCCTCCATTTTCCTTCAGTAATTAAACTCGGGTACAATCATGGGCAGATCATATGCTGGCGGCGGAGATAACGTCTGGCTTTTATCTTTATGTCATTTCTTGTTCTTACTTATTTTTCCTCAACTTCCCCTGCAGTGTGGCTATACTTCCCACCCGGCTCCGTAGTCCGTACTTCGCCCAAAACACTATATATACAATTTTGCAAAATTGAATTCTCCTCCCCCCCCTTCCATATAGACCCGTCCA
>Ga0179591_1231627_pt1 | contig 12471 bp, 9 predicted proteins | sample CZOMad2_1_08_16f_FD_182891 | JGI IMG/M metagenome (GOLD analysis project Ga0179591, IMG submission 182891) | Vadose zone soil fungal communities from Angelo Coast Range Reserve, California, USA - CZOMad2_1_08_16fungal (PacBio error correction) | ecosystem: Environmental > Terrestrial > Soil >... | reverse complement strand
CTTATCTCGTGCGTTGGGACGCCTGCGGTTTTTTTAAAAAGGCCCCGATTCCACGAACCGCGGATAAGTCCCCGACCCTTACCTTCTAACAGCACACCGGACGTCCACGTTTTGTGCTTGTGCCGTAGCGGCATTCTGTCACGCTCCCGGTTTTCGAACTATGAAAGACGCCTTTTAGTCTCTCGCGAGGGCGTCTAATGGGGATGTCGGACTTCCTGTGCCATCTCGGGGCTCAGAGGAAACGATCGTTCTAACTTTGTGACGGCCCCGTGTACGAACGGCGTTGTAGTCCTGCAGCGGGTACCGAAGTGCTGTATTTTCCCTTTCGTAGACGGTCAGGGCCCATCAGCAAAACAGGAGTATTTAGCACAACCATCCTTGGACTGACGTGAGTACGGTACGTCGATCCCGACCATTCGTATCGAGACGTTCAGCCTGCTTTCCTGGTCTTGCGGAAATACTCGGCCCAAGCGGGCCAGGTCCGACGTTTTGGTCTGGTTTTCTTCATGTTCCCAACGGTCGACGATCCATTCCTGGCTTGAGTACCAAGCGATGACAGGTCCTTTTCCCTTGAGTGTTGCCGCCCAGAGTACGGCGTTGATCGGGTCGCGGCCGGTGCCAGATTATTGTCGTAGTCGTCGTTGCCGCAGCATTATTCGACGCGGCCTTCCCCCGCTCCGGATGGAAGTTTACAGAGGCGGACCTGCATTCCCCCGGTTGTCCAGGGCCCTAATGCCCTTTGATATTTTTTTCATGACCGAGCCGCGCGTACTCCTCGACTGCCGTCCCCCGAATGCCTACGGCCAGACTATTATCCCTGTTTGATCACCTGAAGACACCCCGTTCATGGTATAGCGAGCTGTTTTCCGGCAGCAGGTGGACAAATGAATCCCCGACAGACAGTTCCACGTCACTCCATGCCGAAGGCTTATCCCCGTTTCCATCGTCTGCCAGGGCTGGCCTGTTGTGGTGGGGTGTGGTTTTTTGTTGGTGTGGTCGGTTCTGGACCCAAAGGCCCCTTCACCGATAATCGTACAATCCTGTGGTCTTGGGCGCTACAGAGAAGCAAATCGGCCCTTGTCGTTTTTTCAAAGTCTCGATGGTCCGTCCCTCAAACTCGTGAGGGTAGCATTTCTCCCTACCGTGATGATCATTATTTCATCAGCGAGTCGAAGACGTGTTAATTCGACCGTCGGCGTGGACCCCCTGTCGCCAGTTTTCAGACCTGATAGCTACTGCCTCGCGGTCAGCAGGCGCAGAGGTAGCCCTACCTCCCCGAGTAGCCTCCCCACGCTCGCCCACCTCCGTCTACCCTTCCTCGTCCGCTCTTTTGGTGGAGACCCGATTCCCTTGCCCAGTCTTTCCAGTCCCCTTGCCCGAAGGTTTGATCTGCTTTGACCTCCTTTCCCCCGCCACGCGAGTTTTCTTTTTTTGCGGGCCGGCCTCTTTCGTCCCCCTTGGGCCTGTCTCCCCTGGACCGACACACATTTTTTTTCCTCCCTTTGGCTTTGGTTTTTCCCACCTGGTGGGGCGTCGCCGGTATGCTCCTAGTAGAGCCATCTTACGCTTAGTTGTCGATCTTTTCGGTGTCCCGACTAGAGAAGCAGCGAACCTCTTGGGGGAAGTCCTAAGCTGGTATGGCCCCGAGACACATGAGCCTTCCGCCACTCCTTTTGTAACGTAATGGTTTGATTCGTCACCCGGCCGCCTGGATCCCGCCAGTCTTTTGGCGCCCGGCCTCACCCGTGTTTTTCCTGCCCCCTTTTTTTTTTTTTTTCTGGAAATTCAGAGGAGTTGACACGCTGCTAATGGTGGTTCGGAGATTCCCGATCTTTGGAGTAGCAAAACTCCAACCCACCATGTTCCCCAACCCTACAAAACCCACCACCACCCACACCGGCTAGCCCAACCAACCCCCACCCAATCCCAACACCCAACAACTACCCCCCCTGGAGGCTTTTCATTTTGATGTCAAGGACCCGGCCGGAGGGTGTGCGAATCACCCCTTCAGCTTTCCTTGTGGCAGCTTTTCGTTTAACCTCAGATACTGCATGCGTTTATCGTCTTCGTTTCGACGCCGGTAATTCTGTCCCGGACGCAGATCACTAGCCACAGACTGTGCCAAATAGGCCCTTCCGTCCCCCGACCCTTCTAGGACGAACTTTGGGATGGCGAGGCCGTAATGCCCTCTTCAATGTTCGTCGGTGAAGCCGTTCCCGCCGACGACCCACGTTCTTTAGCATTTGATCGGCGGTTGATGGGCAGGCTCGCGGAATTCGCAGGTCTCTCGCCGTTACTCCCTCCTAAGTTTTCCCCTTTAAGAAGATTGAGTTTCACTTCTTTCTCTAGTTCGGTTCCAGACAGACCCCGCGTTGAACAGGGAAGCTCCCCTTCACCAGCTGTTTGCGAGCGTCTCACGTCTAGAGTAGGCATATGTGCTTCGACTCCCCTGTTAGGGTGAATAGCACCATCTTGACCGTACGCGTGATCCTTAAGGCGTAGCAGTAACCGGGATCAGAATGCTTCGTTCCCCCTCAGTAGACATTCATGGCGACCTTTTTTACTTTTTCCCCTTTGGAAGGAAGTAATACCTCGTTAGCTCCGGCCTCCGCGGCCCTTCCATTTTCCTCACCTGCGACGCCGCAAGAGTTTCCGCCATTTCAGCTAAAGAGACGGTTATGATATCCCTCCTTGCCTGTCCCCGAGCTTGTCCGAGTGCTAGCCTTCGCGGAAGCTGTCGGCTCCCCCTCCTGGCCATGAAAATGGTATTTATCTTGTTGATATCAGAAGTGGCCTTTTTTGGGGGGACATCAGTCCCGGGCTCTCGCCACATTCCTCTATGCTCACCTGAGCTCCCCCGGACGGCGGCACCTTCATTGCCGGGCGTTTGTTCCTGGTTCACAACACGGAGTCCTCTTTCACCGGTGACTTCCCTGAACCGGGGGGCGTCTCAGGCGCCACTCCTTTTATAGTGCACGCTGAGGCGGGAGATCCCCCGGCTCCTCGGCTTTAGAGATTCCTTGCCAGGACGCTAGCTTCTGTTGGTGCGAGGGATGCCTTTCTGTTCCTCGCCCCTTCCCACATGATTTCGGACACTCTCTTCCTCTCACTCCGTTGTTGTTTTACTCTGCCGATCCTTTTACGATCTGGGCTCCCTGGACATCGCCGCAGTACCGCGCAAGACCTCGTCGGGCCGGCCTAGAGCACAGTGCCTTAATTACTGCGATCTCTCCCCGCCTCAGAGGCCAGAGTCACCTGCGGATTTTCTCTCATAGCAACCGGGGCGACTCCCTTTTTTCACTCTTGAATTTGAGCTGATGACTTTCCCCCCTTCGCCGCGCTGATGTGGCCGCAGGCCTCCGGCGGGGTCTCATATATGCTGGCATTCTCGTCCCGTTTTACTGATTTGGTGCGAACGTGCTTCTCTCCAATCGACGAGCCATCCCCTTTCCTGGTGGAACCAGCGGTATAACCTCAGCTTGCTCGAAGGGCTTCGTCTTTTTGCCCCGTCGGACAGGCCCCGGTGTGATGATCTGTCTCTGCTCCGCTTTTTCGTCGCTCTGCCGTTGAGGACAAATATCGTATGTCCTGTAGCACGGTGATTTTCAATTCATTTTTCTTTCCCGGCGGGCGAGCTCGAGGACGAGGTCATGGTGTCCCCTACTTCCCCAATTTTACGACCTCTGCGCACGGAACTGTTACGATTGGCCTAGCCAGTGGCTGAGTCATTTGTTGACTTTCTAGCTGATTGATGAGTCGTTCCGGTACACGCGTGGCGACCACTCTAGGGCCTGTCGTCGCGACATTTCATGCCCTCTGATCGAGCACTTTTGCCACCACTCTTTTCCTCAATGCTCGTTTTCTAGGGGCTTTGTCTTTCGCTTTGTGGTTGGCGGAACTGCCTCTGCGCTTACTTTCTCTAAGAGACGGCGACGTCCAGTTGATGAAGTTCACGGCGCCTTTCCGCATCTTTAGTGCTTGAAAGCGCGTCGAACCGAAGACTAAATTCCCCCGCGGAATTTTCTCGTCTCAGGATTCACCATACTCCATTTTTCAATTCCTCTGCGGACATAGACACCCTCCGGTTAGTCGCTACTGGGTCTTCTTTCACTTCCCAGTCGTCTCTTTTTTGGGTCGTAGTGCTTTCCGGCCGACTTCATGGAGATTCGTTCGAACAACGACCCCTTTCTGGACCATGCTATGGATAGTATTTATCCCTCCCGGAACCACACCCAACCGCCAAGGCAAGAAGTTTGCCGGTGGGACTTGACACACCACTGCCCGCACCTTAGAATATGAGCGCCTTCTACCGCCCCGGAGGCCCAGATACAACACAGACGCGACCCACTTTCGCATCCGCCAGTCACGTTCCAACATGGTTGAGGTCCCACCAGCTGAGGATCCAGGGCGGCGGTTCCGCCTTAGCATCTTTAATGACCCCCCTTGCGAGGGCTAAGGCGATGGAGTCTTTCTTTTTTTCCATGTCTCGGAGTAAACCCTCCAATCTTACCCCTCCTTCTGAGTTGAGTTAGTCGGGCCACTTTCTAAACGGATCGGACACCCTTTCTCCCCCCACTTCGCGTTACGTCGGCGGCACCCCGCTTACCGACCACCCTGTTCCACGCTTCAGGGAGAACTTCCCTTGGGAACTAGTCAACTTTTCGGGACACACTAGTCAGGACCGAATACGCTCGCGTTGGGCGCCTCCCCCGAGAACTTCGTGTTTTTTTGTTTTAGCGGTCAGGAGCGTGGTCGTCACAAGGAAGATGCCGTCTGACTTCTTCTTTTTTTATAGTTGTAGGGCTATTTGGTTTTGGTGCGGTCTACTCGGGATGTCTGTCTAACTCGGCGGGATGACTCCCGTTGGACAGTTTTCGGAAATTAGAGTGACGGCGACTCTCTGAAGAAGTCCGAACTTGTCGCCCTTTGTCAGCCGACGTTTACACCGCTTTCTTGAAAGAAAGGAATCCTTCTTCTCGTGGACATTCTAACGTCTACTCAAGCCCAGAGCTCCCTCGCTGAAAGTCCATAGCTACTTTTTCAAGAACATAGCGGTTTTCCTTTTTCGTTCAGGAGCTCCTTCTTTTTTTTTTAATCTTTACGAGGAGATAGTTGACGCCTTGTCCGGCCCCCCTGACCACGGCTCCAGCGATGGACTAGATGCGACTTCTTGATTCGTTCGGCAACGGATGAGTTCTCAGGTTCGCCCCTCCTTCCCCTTCATCGACGATCTTCCTCGAACCTTGTCGGTTGTCATGTTCCCCCAAGCAGCAGCTTTTCTCTCGGTTGCAGGGTAGTCAGGCGCGTGACGACTTTTGCCCAGCCTCGGCTTCCCCCTTCCCCTCCGTAATCTACCCTGATCCACTCATAGGGGACCGTTCTGCAAACTTCTTTTCCCTCTCATGTGCCCCCGTCCATGGATCTAGTCGGCCGCCTCTACATCATGCGGCGGTGCCCTATTCTTCCCCGGATCTGAGACAACGACCCTTTTCCCCTTTTACCACCGCTGTGTAAGCGATCCTCTTATAAAACTCAAGACCCTTCCCTGAATAGACAATTTTCCCCTCGGTCAGTAGCAGGATCTTTTGCGCCTTCCGTCACCGTTGGGCACTGGAACCTCTTTGTTTTGGCCTCCACTCCCCTCCCAGGAACCTTTTTCCTGATCTCCGGACTTTCGGATCTGTCGGCCCCTCATTCGCCTCTTCTCAACCGGGATGTTGGCCCGCTTCTTATCTGTAGGATGTACTGACCGGCGTCTTCCTTGGCCTTTACAACCGTTCGTACCCTTTGGCCCTCAGTCAACGACGCTCCCAGCAGGCGACGCGATCTGTTCCCGCAGTTGACGCCCCCCCCCCGTTTTGGTCCTTCGTAACGTTAGACATTCCTCGACTTGCCATTGTTCGAGATGTTTTTACCGTCCTCTGCTTAGCTGTAACAAGGTTTCTCGCGTTTGCCTCCCGTCAGACCCTAGCACTTTCAGACGGTGAACGTACTGGTGCTGGTCGCGTTTGGGTTCCTTTTCTTCGCGGTCGTACGCATGTCCTTTGGGACCTCCCGTTGGCCCTTACTTTCCGCCCCCCGCTCATTACTTCGCTCTTCTTCCGTCGTTGTTGAGAGAGATGATAGCGTGCGTTACTTTTTTCCCCCTATTGTTAGCGGGTACCCATGGGCACGCTCCCTCTTTTTTTTCACCTTCACCCCTCAATACTTGCCCCCCAGAAAGCGGCACCGTCTTGTGTTCTTTTCCGTAGTTTCCTTCTTCACGCTGCGCCGGTTTTTCCTCTCCCTACGGAGTTTCGATTCCTCTCTCCCCAGGGGTCGAAGGAGATCACTGTTTTCGACGTGGCTGCCTTGCTAAGGTTTTCCTGGCCTGCGCGCGCCGCCGATCCTTCTCTCGTTGAAGCCGGGGGCTTTTTTCGTCTAAGTTGGTACCCGCCGTGCGTGTAATTGCCACCTCGTCGGTAAGGGACTACCATAAGTTAAGCTAGGCCCCTCCCGTTCCGGTACAGCTGCCCTAGTAGTCCGTTTTCCGCACCGTCCGATTTATCCAAAGCAGATCTGGGGGTTTGAGTCTGCATGCCCTCCCACGATTCCCCCGACGGGTCCCCCTAATGGTGCGGACGTTTTCCCTCCCCCACCAGGTCGGTCTCTCTTCCATTCTGGTATTCCCCCTTTTAGATTGCCGTTTCTTGATTGCCGGCCCGATCTCATTCTCTTGTACTGTTTCTACTTCTCTCAACATTGTCGAGTTCCTCCTGCCTCCTAAGACTCCCTAACGTTCGGCCAGTACTAGATCCGCTCGAAGTCTTTCCCCCTGAGGCGGCGCAGCCGGGTTTCTCACTGTTCCGCTATTCCTGGGATCAGATCTCTTCATGCCTTTTTCGAGCCGCTCCCGTAACGTCCTCTACCGCAAGAGATCGATTTCCTCTTTGGCTTGGAGGATTCATGAACACTTTTCGAGGCTTGTCCGATTACGTTGAATGGACGGGGCCCCTTGATGCCCTCAATAGTCCGCCCAGATCCCGCAGCTCTGCCTCGTCCAGAGGATGAGAAGGTCAGTTTCTCCAATTTCCCGCTATAGTACCTTGGTACGGGAGTACATCTCCCACCCTTCGGCTTGTTAGGGAATGTGAGATGACGTACTCTCCCTCGTTGGTCTATCCGTTTTCGAAGCCTCTACAATCTTCCGTTATGTCCCCGAGGGTGAACTTAGCCGCCTGCCCCTGGCGAGTTGTCGGTCGCCCGTTCCTCCCAACAGTAGCATCTCTCCTCCTCTCAAGGTAACTGCCGACCGTTTTCTCTTTCCCCACCCTCCTTTCCAAGACGCAACCCACACAATTTTTCTCGCCCATCCTAATAGTCGACGGTTCTTATACAGACGGGGTGACAGCCTTCTCTTACCGCTCCATTTTTTTTGAACGCATTTCTCTCGTGGCACGCCTTGACGTGAAAATCGAGCGTATGGTGCCGTCTCGGTGTTCCGTCAACCTTTGACGAGTTACGCCCCCTGTAAGTTCCAAATGTATTCTTGGTGACCTTTCTTGCGTTTCTAAGTGATACCCAAGTAGACCTCCCCGGTCCGATGCCCGGTGCTCTTCCTTTCGGTTGTACTCTTCTGAGAGACCTCCTTTAAAGTGTGGCGGGGCGCCGAGATGTAGGTTCCCGTTCTACAGAGAAGGCGCCCTCCCATTTTTCGTACTTTTGCGCATGTATTGCACCCGTGTACGTCCCTGGAATCAGCCGCTGTCTCTCTCACGAGCGACACCGACTTTTCCTTGAGGGAGGATTTTTCTATTGTCTTCCTCCGGTTCTTTCCCGCCAGGCTTCTAAGTGCTCTTTCCATCATCGCGACTATGGGTGATCCTAAATGTATTTTTCCTGCTTGGTTCAATTGATATCGTTGCAGTGCGGTTCTTCTTTTTTGCGCCGCTCCGGAAGGCAGTTTTTGGACTCCTCTCACACTAAGCCCAATTCCATGTCCTTCTCCGAAAAGTCGCGTTTGACTCGTGCGTTGGGCTCCGGCAGAAGCGGGTAACTTGTTTTCTCCGTCTGAATCATTTGAAAAGCCCTGGAAGGTTCAGCAGTTTCGCGTTCTTTCTCTAGCTTCCCAGCAGCAGGCGTTTTTCTCCTCTTGAACTTCATAAATGCATTCGCTTTCCCCCTGTTTCGGCTCTCTGTGTTCCGGTACAGCCAGAAACTGCCTTGATGCCCACCCCCCCCCCCCCCCCCCCCCCCCCCCCCCCTCCCTCCCCCCCCCCCCCCCCCCCCCCCCCCCCCCCCCCCCCCCCCCCCCCCCCCCCCCCCCCCCCCCTCCCCCCCCCCCCCCCCCCCCCCCCCCCCCCCCCCCCCCCCCCCCCCCCCCCCCCCCCCCCCCCCCCCCCCCCTCCTCCCCCCCCCCTCCCCCCCCCCCCCCCCCCCCTCCCTTCCCCCCCCCCCCCCCCCCCCCCCCCCCCCCTCCCCCCCCCCTCTCCCCCCCCCCCCCCCCCCCCCCCCCCCCCCCCCCCCCCCCTCCCCCCCCCCCCCCCCCCCCCCCCCCCCCCCCTCCCACCCCCCCCCCCCCCCCCCCCCCCCCCCCCCCCCCCCTCCCCCCCCCTCCCCCCCCCCCCCCCCCCCCCCCCCCCCCCCCCCCCCCCCCCCACCCCCCCCCCCCCCCCCCACCCCCCCCCCCCCCCCCCCCCCCCCCCCCCCCCCCCCCCCCCCCCCCCCCCCCCCCCCCCCCCCCCCCCCCCCCCCCCCCCCCCCCCCCCCCCCCCCCCCCCCCCCCCCCCCCCCCCCCCCCCCCCCCCCCCCCCCCCCCCCCCCCCCCCCCCCCCCCCCCCCCCCCCCCCACCCCCCCCCACCCCCCCCCCCCCCCTCCCCCCCCCTGGCTAAGCCCCGCCAACCCGATTTGGATCGAGTCTTTTGTCGTTTTTGCTAGGCATATCTTTTTTCTTTCCGCCACCTCTTAGGTGCTAGCCATCTTTCCTTTAGCAGACGATTCCGGCTTCGCACTTCACCGCTCAGTCCTTCTTCGTCCCCCCTTTTCTCCCTCCCGGCCGATAGTCGTCCTGTGGTACTTCTTCAGTCATCAATCCACTAGTCCTCGATCTCCCGACCGTCCCTCATGGTCGACCCTCACCTGACGACAGACCTCCCTCTCCTTCGAAATCTAAATACGCTTCCTGCTCTGCCTCACCAGCGCCGCTTACGCGCGGTGCCATCGGCGCATCACTGAGAGAACTCTCAGCTCACTGGGGGACCGTCATCTTCCCATCGTTCTTTTACTTAGACTTGGAAGCTCCTCCCTCCTTTTTACTCCCTCTGTCATCTTTTTCACCTCTGCGAGACTCTTCCGGCCCCCCCTTCCGCTTCCGGGCGGATCTACTGGGGGGCACCCAGTCTCCTCATCTACTCTCCGTTTTTTTCTAGCAAAGGGGGTCTATATAGTTCCCCTTCCTTTTCTCTTGCATTCTTTGAGATCTCGCGCGCTTCCTTCCACCGTGAGCTGACGCCGCTGCTTCCGACCTTGTCGCGGGCCGGACGGCCTTCTTTCCCCCCCCACCATGACTTTCCCCTTCTCCTTTCTTTTAATGCATACGTTTTGTTGTTGCTCGAGATGCCAGTTTGGACTCCTTTTGCTTGGAATTTCGGAAGGACCATCTACCCCTGCTCCTTTGTGCCGGTCCCGCCTACGCCTCTTTTAAGGAAGAGCGATGACCGCCCCCTCCCCTCCATGCGTGAAAGAGAACATGATGATGTTCTCCCCCCCTCCCCCGTGCGAGGTCGTTTTTTCTTAAGATCTAAGTCTCTCCATGTTCCCCCACCTCTTCCCCGCCGCCGCTATCCTTTTTTCTCAGCCGGACAGTATATCTGCCCCGTTTGTCAGTGCATCTGATGTCCTCTCCCGTCCAGGGGATGATGTTCGCCGGCCATTCTTCTTTTCGATCTACTCAGACCTACTGTATGTCCCAAAAGTCGAAGCACATGCTTGCGATTTTGGACTCGTTGCAACATGCGAGGGACGGCTCTCTTTTCTTTTTCGGTCCCCTAAGGAGATAGTAGGGCGTACCCTTAGATGTTTGTCCTCCCTTGAGGTCGGCCTTTCAGTTGCTCTTCTAGTGCGAGTTTTTGGGAAGAGTTTATTTTTTCCCCCACCCTGGACCACCTGCCTTCCCTTTTCTGTCTAAGAATTCTTTTTCGATTGATCTTAACCTTTGACTTGCCCTTAATGTCTTTATGCGTCGTACGTCCCGTGGCGATAACCTCCGAGTTTTTGGTCGCCCTAACACTATTCCTTCATACTTTTACACTAGGGTGTTTTTTTTTTTTTTTTTTTTAATCCCTTCGTTGGGAGATTGGCCTTCTCTTGCCGGTTCTGGATTGCTGTTTCCTTCCTTTTCCTTACTTTATCGCTTGATAAGCGACCTTTCCTGCCTTTCTTAAGTCCCGGCTCTGACTCCCTTCCCTTGGTTAGCGAGCTCGCCCCTTCCTTCCCTGGGCCGGCCTTTTCCCTGATGTCTTTGCTCACTAGCATTGACGTTTTTCTCCTCCTTTTCCTATTCAATACCGCACCGGTTTCCTCTCGTGGCCGACTTTCCCGAGTGGTGTTTTTTCTTCTTCTCTCGTCCGTTTTACAGGACTTCCGGCCTGCGGCTTCTACAAACGAAGAGACAGCCTCCTTTACCCTGCTATCGTATTTAAAAAGCGTCCAAAAATTGGTACCATGTCCTTTGTTGGATGCTAACAGCGAGGTTCCGCCTCCTGTCCGCGATCGCCCGTGTTTCCCCGTGATAAACCCCTTTTTCCGAACAAATTTTCTCTCCTTTTTTTCCTCCTAAGTTCAACCGTCTTGAGGCTACTTTCTACACAAGATGCTCAAAGGTCCGGTTTGTGACGTTTTCCCATTAATGACGAAGTACATCAGACCAATTTCGATTTAGGACAGGCTCTCTTTCTTCGGTTTCCTTTCCCCCCACTCTTTTGAATTCCCGCCACCCCCTTAGCTTCTTATTTCCTCTCTTTGGAAAATAAACTTGCCTCTACCCCTGCGTGGTCCCGCCGATGTCTAGTCGGCCTCTCGGCGACCTCCCCCCCCCTGTTCCCTCCCTTAGGAGAACGTCCTTTTTTTTTTCCGTCCAGTTCTTTGTCCACCCGATTCTTCCTCCTGCTCGAGTTTGCTTGGTTGAAGGGAGTGAATCGTCATTTTTTTTTTCGCGGGGCCCTTTCCTCGGGACCCTCTCTTTTTTAGTCACCTTTGAAGCCGATCTCTTTTCGACGTGAGTGGGAGTTGATGTGCTTGCGGTTTCGGACTCTTCATTTCGGGATACCAATTCTCGTCGGTTCTTTCAGTTTTATTTGCAGCGATTTTTCGTTCGCACTGCTACTTCCCTCCCTCGACGCCGACTCTCCACTCCTTTTTCCCAGTTTTTTGGGGACATCTATTCTGGAGTCTAACCCAGTCTCCCTCCCCTTTCGGTACGAGACTTGCATCGCCCTCTTCACTTTCACCACTCTGGGTGGGATGTCTTAGGTCTCCTAAGACCCTCTGTACGATTCTTGTGGTGAATATTCTTTTTTTTAACGACAGGATCCCTGTTTATTCCTCCTTTTTTTTTCCTTTCTGCGGGACTTTTTTTTAAAGGTTCCCAGATCTCCTCTCTTTTTGCCTGGTCACCTTTTTTCGGCAGTTATCCTCCCCCTCCTCTGCTCGACCTTTTTTTCGGTTTCCCGCCTCCACTTGAATTCGCTGCGTCGAGCGGTCCGTCTGGGTTCTATCGATAATTCATCTTATGTTCCCGTTCTGCCCGGCTCTTCTCACTCGGTCTTTCCGACCTATCCGGATCTCGTATTCTTTGCGAACAGGCTGCTTTGCGTAATATCTGCCTATGGAATCTGACCAGCCTCACCCCCATTACAACTCGGGAACTCCCTTCGGTCGGCCACCCTTCCAGGACGGTCCTTCCGAAGGTACTTCTCTTCTTGCTGCAGGACCCGACCTTTCTTTTTTTTAATTAATACCTTTTTCTCTTTTCAGTCATTTGCCTTTTGTTTTCATGCGGACCTTCACCCCGCTGCTGATGTTCTCGTCTTATTCCTTCCCCGGCCGGTCGTACTCGTCTTTTCTTCCGGATGGTGGCTTGAGTTTCTTATACTTCTGCTGTCCAGAGCTGTGTGCAAGTACAAGAACTTAGGGACCCCGCTGTCTTTCCCCAGAATTCTTCCAAGAGCTTTTCCTACTCTCCAGTCAGATATTAACGTTCCGTCTTCCCCTGAATGCCAACGTAGACCTCTTCGAGCCGTCAGCGCTATCCCCCGTCAGTAGGGCATTTCTTTCCTAAACAGGCTTGGAGTTTCTTCCGTACGTCAGCAAAAGAATCATTTGCCCGTCCTTGTGTTTTTTTCTCTGTGCAATTTCTCCTTTAAGTATCGCTAGTCGGTTGACTTGCCTGGGGCTCTCCCCAGGACAATGTTTTTCTGCCCGAACCCCTCCCC
>Ga0179591_1385606_pt1 | contig 12472 bp, 21 predicted proteins | sample CZOMad2_1_08_16f_FD_182891 | JGI IMG/M metagenome (GOLD analysis project Ga0179591, IMG submission 182891) | Vadose zone soil fungal communities from Angelo Coast Range Reserve, California, USA - CZOMad2_1_08_16fungal (PacBio error correction) | ecosystem: Environmental > Terrestrial > Soil >... | reverse complement strand
TCCGCAATTGCGCGTGACCCGGATGTTGTAGAAGGTTGTGACGACTAGTCCACCCCCTTTTTTTTTTTTTCCTCTTTCGTATCCGCATTCAAGGCCTCTCCCCTTTTTTTTTTTTTTTTCCTCCCCCTCTGGTACGGCAGGATCAGGAATATCGCGGCCACCACAGGCGGTCTACTTTCCCTCTCCCCCTTTCTCGAACTTTGAGAAGGCGGTTCTCTTCCTCCCCCCCCCTTTTTCGTTTTTCTCGAGAGGGCATTCTGTTGCATTGAAGGCCATGTTGTGCTGCCCCCTTCTCCCCCCATGGGCCAATCAAACCTTCCCTCCCCCCCCCTTTTTTTTTCCCCCCCCACTTCTGCACCTCGTAAGTGGATCGGCGTAAATGCGCACCAAATCCTCTCTCCCCCCCCACCTCCTCACATGGTCAGAGTAGACATTCTTCTTCCCCCCCCCCTTTTGGGCGCTCGCGGCGCCCTGCATGACTCCACTCTTTTTCCTCTTGTCATCAGTGATAGGTCTCCCCTAAAATAGAAGCGTGCGGAGTCCTTTCTCCTCTCTTCTCGTTGGAATAATAGGAAGTTGTTGTTTTTTAATTCCTCTCAACCTCTCGCACCGGCGATTTTCTTTTTTCCCCCCCCCCCCTCCTCTATCACTGATGACACGATGCGCACTAAACGACGCTCTCCTTCTCCTTCAGGTGGAGACTGCCCCCTTTCTTTTTTTCCTGACGATTTGAGACGATGACCCCCTTTCCCCCTTTCGGGGGGAAAACCGGTTTCCGTTTTTCTTCTTCTTTTTTGGGTGGCGAATGTACGAAGAAGCCACTTCCTCCTTTTTTTTTCCCTGGGCCCAGTACGAGTTGGGGCGAGGGGTGATTGGGCAAATTTTGTTCCTCCCTTCCCCATGGCAAGGCACAAACCACCCTTCCTTTCCCCTCCCCCTCCGCAACCAACGGCAAGCTCGCGCAAAAGCTTCCCCTCCCCTCCTCCCGCCGGCGAAAAAGGTGCGACGTCCTTCCGAAACAAAGTGGGAACCTTTTTTTTTTTTTCCTCCGTCGCTAGACCGCTTTTCCGTGGGGTGGGCCGAGACGAGCTCCCTCCTTTGCGAAGGCAACAGGGAGTGCATTCCCCTTCCCCTCTTTTTTTTTTTTCTGCCGGATCCCGAGAAATAACCGCTTCAAATCTTCTTTCCCTTCTCTTTCACAACACGAGAAACACGCCGGGTTCTCTCTTCTCTCGGTCTATGAGGTCGACTGACTTGTTTTCCCCCCTTTCCCCTTTTTCCTGCCCGGGCCATTCGCATGGGTTCTGCCCTTTTTTTCCCCCCGCCGGCACAAGGATAAGATACGCCTTTTTTCCTGGGCGCGCGGTGATGCGTTGCTTGTCCGCGGAATACGAGAGGATTCTTTCCCCTCTTCTTCCCCTAACGATTTGCCGAGTCGAGGTCGCATATTTTATCGTGTCCGATAAAATGCCCCTCTTTCCTTTGTATCACTGGTGGAGGTGTCGCTCGGAAGATTTCATTTCTTCTTCCCCCATACAGAAAATGATGTATCATTTGTCCTTTTCCCCCCGCATGTTTTGGCGTGGCTGATTGAAGTGTGCCTTTCCCTATAGGCCGGCTTGCGCGGAACGGATTCTCCCTTTCCTCTTTTCCCCTTTTTTTTCGTTTTCCACGCAAAAAAAAAAATTTCCATTTTGAGGTTTCCTCTTCTTTGGGGTTGTTTTTCCCCCCTTCCCTCTGCATGGGGTTCGCGCGGTGGTGGGCCTTGACTCCCCTCCACTTGTTAAGCGGCGCTTTTCCCTTTCCCTCTTTCCAGGTTCCCAGTACAAAGTGATAGGTTTGCAAGTATTTTTTCTCCCTTTCTTTCCGCAGAATTGTTGCGTATTGCGTATTCCTTTTCGTCCCTTCCTTTTTTTTCCTCCCGGATGGAGTGGTTTCCCGTTGCGTTGTTGTCCCTTTCCCCCTTCTTCCTTTTTCCTTTTTCTTTCCAAAGAGTAGAGAAGATATAAAAGAGGGGATTCCTGTTCCCCCCCCCTCCTTCCCCTTGCTGTTTTCAAACTCCTCCTGCTCTTTTTTTTTCCAATTTTCAATTATGGATTGAGTTCTTATATTTTATTGAAGGGAAGCGCGGCAATGTTCCTCTCGCTTTTTCCTGAGGAGGACGCGTCCCCCCTCCCTTTTTTTTTCCCTCTCCCTTCTTCCCTGTGAATGTCAGACACCGCGTAAATCTTTTCTTTTTTCCCCCTTTCTCCCCTTTACAACCTGGAGAGGGACTACCTCATAGCGTATTGGTGGATAAGAGGCCTTTCCTTTTTTCCCCCCCCCCCTGCCCTTATAAAAGAAGGGAGATTTTGCATGAGAGCAAGCTTTCTTTCTCTTTCTTCTACGACCAAGGCAATGTAAAAAAGGGCAGAGGGTTTTTTCAGGCGGTCCTTCCCCCTCAAAAAAAAAATAACTCTCTATTTTATCTTCTCTGGCTCTTCCGGAGAGAGGCGCGACCACCCCTATTCTTTTCGTTCCTTTACCCCCCTTCTTGTCCTTTCTGAAACCAAAGGATTAAGGTAACAAATTTGATTGAAAACTTTTGTCTCCCCCTCCCCCCCCTTTTCCCAGAGTAGTAGGAGGACCCCCATCTTTCTCTTTCCCCCCCACTTTTTTAAAGAGAGAGGTCAATTGCGTCTTTTCCTCCCCACCCCCCCTTCTAAGGAGGGCGTGCACGGCAAACTAAAGCCGAGGCCCTTCTTTCCTTCTTCGCGGATGTCAAGCCCCTCCTCTCCTCCCGATGTTGGCGTACACACTTCCCCCCGTTTCTTCGCACAAGTTTTTTTTCTTTTTTCTTTCCCACCTGCGGGCAGATTGGCATCATGACTTCCATCTCGTCATAGGGAAGGTTCCTCTTTTTTTTTTGGTTTTCCTTCCCCTTTTTTTTCCCCCCTTTCTGATTTGATATTGAGGCAGGAGGGGGGCGGCGCTTGCCCAACCTTTTCTTCCCTTTCATTTTTCCATCAAGGAAACTAGGCTTTCTTCTTTTCCTTTCATTCAATAGGGGCGAGAAAACTTGCGATTTCTGCACCCCCCCCTCTTGGGATCAATTCTCTCTTCGCGCGGGACGACCTTTTACTTGGTCCTAGATGGGCTTCTCTTCTTTTTTCTCGTCGGCAGTTCTGCACCATTACTGTTCGCGGATGTATCTTTTTATTCCCTTTCCCACTTGGGCGCATAGGCTTTCTTTTTTTTCCTTTTTTCTGTGGGAGAGAATATGCATCTCGAAGAAGTTTGTTCCTTTTCCTCCCCATGCGTGAAGAAAAGACGAAGTAGTTTTCCTTTTTTCTTCTTCTTTTTTTTTCTCCCTTCGGCAATTATCGCTGTTACCTCTTCCTCCGTTGGTTGGAAGACCCCCCCCCCCCTTCTCCCTCTTGGTCCCGCGAGACATGAAAAGAATTCGTCTTTTTTCTTTCCCCTCCCTCTTTCTTTTTTCTCCCTTTATTTTTTTCTCCATCAACGAACTACGGTCTCTGGTCGGGCGCGACCGAACAAGAGGTATTTTGCCTCCTTTTTCCCTTTTCCCCCCCCATCTAAATCCGGCGACCTTCCTTTTTCCTCTCCAAACCCAATCTGGCCAGAGGAAAATTGGCTGGGAAACGCCACCCCCCCCCCCTTTTCCCTTGTGGCCAGCGACGCGCAGTGGCGCTTTCTTTTTTCTCTTCCCTCCCTGGTCCTTCGCAGGGAAGAGTGGAGTGGGGATGTGCATTGATGGCCTTGGTTCCCTTTTTCCTCAGAAGCAGAAATCCAGGCCTTTTCCTTTCCTTTTTTTTCCCCCCCCCTCCTATGCCGGTATATTGAAAGAGATGAAGAAGGATGGGGCCAATCGGGTCTCCCCCTGTAAGGGAAAATTGGCTCTTCCCCCCCCCTTTTTTTCCGCCCCATCGCCAAATTAGGGAGAGCGGTGCGGTCCCACATTATTTCCCTTTTCCTCCGGCGCGGGGCGAAACTCTTTTTTTTTTTTCCCCCCCTTTTGTCCCCCGGCGGCCTAGGAAGTGTGTTTGTGCTGCGGAGTTTCTCTCCGGTGAAGATTGACGACCCTCTCTCCCTGTGGGGTCTTCCCCGCAGACAGACTTTGGTCAGAAGACCTTCTGGGGGTGCCGGGCGGGGGGCATGGGGTTTGGGGGGGGGGCTGGGGTTGGGCCGGGGGGGGGGGGTGGGGGGGGGTGTTGTGGGGGGTTCTTTTTTTTTGGGGGAGTTTTCCTCCCCTGGCCGGTCTGAACAATGTGCAACTCCCTTGTGTACCTGCGCCGTTGGGATTCGACGGCCTCAGGCCCTCCCCCCCCTGCGCAAAACTATTTTTTTCCTCCCTTTCGGGAAGAGCGGCGGATGATAATATTTCTTTTCTTTTTTGCACCCCCGGCCCGCACCCCTTCCCCCCCCCTCCTTTTTTTTTTTTGTTCGTAAGAGTATTTAGTGCTTCCCGGAGCCTTTCCCCCCTTCTTTTTTCCCCCCTTGTTTCGGGAAGGGCAAGGGATTTTTCTGTCTCTTTCTGGTAGTCGATCAAGTCATTTTATCGAGGGGTGACAGGTCCTCCCCTGTTCTTTAATTCGACCGCATCTTAGACTCCCTCTCCCCCCCCGTGGCGGCGTCCGCTCCCCTTTTCAACGGAGAAACATGCCCAGATTCCCCTTTTCCCTCCCCTTCTTTTTTTCGGGGGGGGGGGGGGGGGGGGGGGGGGTGGTGGCGGTGGGCGGCGCAGCTTGTCCTCCCCTTTTTTCCTTTTTCGGTGGCGTATGGCCCGCCACAAGAAAAATGCCCTCTTTTTTTCTTTTTTTCTCCCCCCTTTTTTTTTCCTCCCACCTACCGGCAGGCGACAAAACAAACGGCAACGGACCCCCCCCCCCCCCTTTTTTTCTTTTTTTCCCTTAATACGCAAGACGCAAACACATCTTCTCCTCCCCCTTTCTCCTCTTTGCCAAACCTATCAATTGTACGGGGAAAGCCTGCTCTGGAGAAGACTTTTATCCTCCCTCTTTCACTTCGGAATGAAGGAGGTAATGTCCCCCCCCCCCCCTCTTTTTTTTTTTTCCCTCCTCCCTCATGAGTACACAACGGCAATACTCTCATTGAGTCTTTTCCCCTTTCCCTTTTCCCCCGAAACGGGTGCTAAGTGGCCCCTTTCCCTCTTCGCGGGGCAAGCGGCCTACGTGGAATTTTCCCCCCCCCAAAAAACTGCCCTCCCTCCAATGAGGGATTGCAATTCCTTTTCCCATCAATGGATGTCTTTTTTTTTTCCTTTTTCCCTGAGCGCAAAACTCAAGCCAGTGATACCGCCTTTTCCGTTTTCCCCTTCTATCGGAAACGATAGGCCGAATGGCACCCCCTCTTTTCCCTCCCCCTCCCCACTCTTTTCTTATAGAATCGTAAAGAGCGCGGTGCGTGCCATCCACTCCTTTCCCTTCCCTCCCACCGCGGGGCTTCCCCCCCCCCTCCCTTTTTTCCTTATCCTTGTGCCCGGGAGTGAACGCTGCCGCGCCTATCCCTTTTTCTCTGAACTCCCAGGATTGTTCTCCTTTTTTCCCCTTTCCTCAGTCCCGGGAGAGCTCCGACTGGGTTTCTCTTTTTTTGTTTGACGCGCGACAAAGTAGTCGTCCTTCCACCTGTCCCTCTTCTCCGCATAAAGCAGAGCACAAAGGCCCGCCCCTTTCTTTCCCCACCAATCTTACGCCTTCTTCTCGGGGCAAAAACGGCGGGCTCCTTCCCGTCAACCAGAGAAACTTTCTCGTCCCCTTTTTTCTCCTTCCTTTTTTTTTTTTTTTGCGCGAGGAGTGAGTGTTTTGTTGCGGTTTTTTTGAGAGAATATGTTGCAGGGAAGGCCATGTTGCTTTTTCCCCGTCTCCGGCGAACCCTTCCTTTTTCCCCCCCCTTCCTTTTTTGCCGGCAAGCGAAAAATTTCTGCCACCTCGTACATTCCTCCATTTTTCCATATTTTTACTCGAGGAGAGAACAGTTGCCCCAACACGCAGGACCTCTTCCCCGCCAATAGGGGGTCATTTCCCCCCCTTCCTCCTCGGGAGGGGGGGTTTCTTCCCCTTTTTCCTCTAAGAGAAATTGAGCGATCTTTCCTCCTTTTTCCTTTTCATAAGTGATAGGCGTAGAAGAGAAGAGAACATGCCGGTTTTTCCTTCCCCTGTCATTCGAATCTCTCTATTTTACTAAAATACGTTTGTGTTTTTTTTTTTTTTTATTCGAGGAAAAGAATTCCTCCCCTCTCTTTGGGATTTTTAGTACTCTATTTCCACTATTCAGAAAAAGAATTTCTTTTTCTCATTGAGGAGAGAGAGTCCTTTTTTCCTTTTTTCTTGGACGATGGTGCGTTCCCCACCTTGGGTCGGAGTTGGGGGCCAAACGGTTTTCTTTCTGTATCTGTTGGTTTTTTTTTTCCCCCACTGGACGAGGTGCAGGGGAAGAAATTGTTCTCTTTTCCTTTCTTTTTTTTCGCGGTGATTTCCCCCTTTTTTCCTTTTCCCTACTACTACAAGGGGCAAGGCACAAAAAACATCCTTCCGCAAACCTGTGGCGCCGCAACACCTTCCCCCCGGCTTTGTTGGGGACCCTTCCGCCGGCGCAAAGTGCTCATCTCATTTCTTTGCTTTTACGATGTAGACGCCCTTTCCGCGTGGTGGCCCCCTCTTCTTTTTTTTCTTCCCTTTTCCCGCAGGCACAAGATTGCGGGCGTGGCGCGGTTGCGTCTTTCCCTCCCTCTCCCCCCCTTCCGTGCGCGGACTACTTTTTTTTTTTTTTGCCTCGTCACAACCGGCCGACTTGCCTTCTCGGAACTTTCGGTTTAGTTTTCGAACTCCTTGCCCTTCATCGTTTAGGTCCGAGAACTTCCCCTTCCCCCCCCTTTCTTGGTTCCGGTGGCGGAGGACGGCAAGCGTTTTCACGGCCCGGGCAACAAGTTCTACTTTTTTTTGCGCGCGGGGGGATTCTTTTTTTTTAACCCCCCCCTTTTGCTGGGCACCGCACACCCGGCGCTCCCTTTTTTTCTGTCCCCCCCCTCCCGCTTTTGGCGGGCGCGAGCGCCATATTTTCCTCTTTTTCGATATAATTACAATGGATTTCCCTTCTTCTTTCGGCGTTGGCGCTCGGGAACGGATTTCCCCCCCCCCCCTCTTTTTTCTTCGGCCATACCAGCCACTTTATTTTTCCCTTTCCCCCCCCCCTCATTTTTGTTTTGCGATGATGAAGTTTGTGGTTTTTGCTCCCCCTTCCGGATTAGGCCTCTTTTTTTTCCGTATTGATTTGCGGATCCCTCCCCTTTTCTGTGGCCACCGTTCGGGTCACGCCCCCCCCCCCCCCCCCCTTTAGTATTCCTCAAATGAAAGAGTGTGATTTTCCCTTCTTTCTGTCGGCTTTTTTCTCGGTGGGTTGGCATTTTAAGCTTCCTGCCCGACGTTTTCGGCGTTTGGAAAATTAGTAAGGTCCCCCTTTTTTTTCCGGTTCCCCGTACAAGTGATAGGTTGCAACCGCTTAGGTGAGGCTTCCTTTTCTGCGCCTTGCGTAAGCAGATGTGTTGCGTTCTTTCGCTTCCCTTTTTTCTCTCTCTGTGTTCAGTTGCGGTTGTTCGCCTGCGGAGTGATTTTTTTTCCTCGTAGGCGAGATATAAAAGAGGGTCTTTTCTTTTTTGTGCCTTTTTTCCCCCCCCCATCAAATCCAAATTTGGATTTGTTTTCCATTTAGCACCCTACTTGGCTCTTCCCCCCTTTTTCCCCTCTTTCTTTGCCTTGTACGCGGGCAATGTTCGGCGTTCCAATGCCATTTTTAACCGGCGGCCCGCCTTTTTGTTCCTCTTCCGTTCGGCCGGAGCGGGGTGTCGAATGTCAGCCCCTCCCCCCCAAAAAACCCCTACAAAAAAAAAAAAAAATTTTTTCCTTTTCCTCCCCCTCGAGTAAAATTGCCTTTTTCTTTCTTTTTCTTCTCCTCCTTGTCACCTATACTTCATCACCGGGCCCTCTCCCGCCAGGGAGCGGTTGACTTCTTCCTTTCCGCCAATAAAATTACGCCTTTAAGACCAAGGGCACTTAAAACCTCCCAGTCTTTCCCCCCCCGCCCGAAAAAACCTCCCTCTCTCTTTCTTGCGATTTTTTTTTTTTTTTTTTTTTAACTTTCCTTTTTGCGCCGGGGCTTTTCTTTCTTTTCCTTTCGAAGGCCAAAACGGCTCCGGTTCAACCACACCCCCCTTTTTTTTCCGACAGGGGATGGAATTTCCCCTTCTTTATTCTGCTGGGAACCAAAGGCTTGTTTTTTTCTTCCCTTTTCCCTGGGAGCGCTTTCCCCCCCTTTCTCGGTCCGGCTTTCCTTCTTCCACCCCCCACACCAAAAGTCCTAGGGCGCGGCCAGTCCACTTCCCTTTCCGAGGGCCGTGTCGCCCTCTCCCTTTCTTCTTTTTTTCCTCCCCCTCGGCGCGGAATTCTGCGCTTGGCGTTTACATCCATTCGTCCCAAAATGGTATTCTTTTTCCTTCTCCTTTTTTTCCTCTTGGAATAATGATTCATCGCGTCCCGTTTTTTTTCATGAAGTCGGGGTTTTCTCCCTCTCATTTCCTGATTCTGCTCTGCGTGCCGAGGGGCTCCTTTTTTAAGAAAACAGTAGGGCAATAATTTCCCAATCCCCCTTCTCTCCGATAGTAGGAGGAAGGCACAACATTTATTGCGCTTTTTCCGATGGAGAGTTTTCCACCTTTCTTTCTTTCTAAGTCGGAGGGAGGGAGGTGATGGCGTTCCCTCCCCTTTTTTCTCCTTTCCGTCGCCGTTTATGAACCCATGATCTTTTTTCTTCGAGGAACGTTCCAAGACACGGGGTTTCTCCTCCTTCCCCCCCGCCCAGGAGACAGGTTAGTAGTTGATGGAGAGTCAATATCGAAAGAAGTTTTCCCCCCCCCCCTTCGTTGCGAGAAAGGACAAGTCGTTCCTTGTCTTTCGTTTTTTCTCCCCCCCTCGTCATATATATATTTTTAATAATAAATTAAGTTGTTGTTGTTTGGATAGATATTCCTCCTTTTTCTTTCCCCCCCCCTCTCTCCATGAAAACGACTTACGTTCTTCATGCAACGGCATGTATGACGCCCTTTTTTCTCTCCCCCTTCCCTACGGTGGAGAGGCATACCTCACTCCCCATCCTACCCCCCCCCGCCTTCATCCTACTCTATTTCTATCTGCCCCCGACCTTACAATTCGAAACTTACCCCTCCCCACCAATCTCTACCCCCCCTCCAACCCTCACCCATCCACCCTCCCCTCTCCCCACAGCCAGCCTTTCTCCCCTACCTCCCTCCTCCTTTCAACCCTCCTTACTCAACGCTCACTTCCTCCGCCCACCCCTCTCACCCCACTGCCCCCCCCAAAACACTGTGCTAGCCCACGCCCACCTTTTCTTCCTCCCACCCCCCCCCACCTCCCCCCCCTCTTTCTATGACTCCTCCCCTCCCCGCTCCACCCCCGGCCCCCTCTCCCCCCGTCCTAATTCATCACTCCCCGCCCTAACCCCACAACTCCACTATCGCTCCCCCTTTCCCACCCAACACCTCACCCTCGCGCGTCCCCTCCTCCACCCTTCTCCTCACTACCTGTTCATCTCCTTCCTCAGCGGTCCCAGTCCCACATCACTTGCATTCCTCCTACACGAATGCGTCCCCTCACCTAATCCGCTCATACCCGTCCCTGGTCAGGGGAGGTAGACCCCCCCCAATCCCACCCCCCCCACAACCCTTTCACCCTCTACCCACTCACCCCCCCCTCCTCCCCTCCCCCGGTCGGGCGCGAAAGGACAAAGCGTATGCGCCCCGCCCCCCCCCCTCCCGCGACATCATGGTGCAGAAACTTCTTACCCTCTCCCCTTCCCCCCCTCCTCCCTTGGGGCTGGAAAAGACATACCGCTAGAATCCCACTTTTTCCTCCCCTCCAGCGAAGAGAAGGTGGAGAGCTATGTGCTTTCCTCCTCTCCTCTCCCCCCCATCCTATTGGCCGTGGATGGGCATTGGGGATTTGCCCCCAAGCGCGCCTCTTCCTCATCTTTTTCTCCTTTTTCCCCCTATGATAAAAAACCACGACTTTAACTCCCTATGTTCCTCCTTCTTCCAATCAGGACGCCTGGTTTCCCCTTTTTTCCCCACAGAAGGAACAATTGGGGCCCTCCTTCCCAGGTGGACGCAAATCGCATATTCTTTTTTTCCCCCTTACAGGCGCCCTGCCCTTTTTTCCACGGGCTCGCATTTTCCTCTCCCCTCTGGGAAGTGGGGTTTGTGGCGCGGGCAGCCACCTTTTTTTTCCTTTTACGATTGACGGGGGGGGGGGTTTCTCTCCCCCCTTTTTAATCTGGGCGCTCCCGGCAGGAACCGTTTTCTCCCCCCCTCTTGGCAAAGTGGACTTCCATTCCTTCCCCCTCCCCCCCGGTGGTGAAAGGAGGGGCACGTTATTTCTTTTTTCTTCCTTTCACCCCGCGCAAAAATGATTTGTCGCGCCTCTCTCCTTTTTCCCCCTCTCTTCTTTCTTTTTTCCGGGCGGGGTTGAACCCGCCGAAAAACCTCCCTCCTTTCCCTCTTTTCCCGAGCACGAAAGAGTGCTCTCGCCCATTCTCCCTTCTTTTTCTCCGGGAACAGCGTATCCACCATTCGCTTATTTTGTCTTTTTCTTTTTTCTTGACAGTCAGGCCAAGATTGACGAGGTGGGTGACCATTCTCCCTCCCCCTTTTCGCGTTCCGATTCAGGACGATAGTTCAATTTTTTCCACTTTTCTCCTCCTTCCCCCCCCCCCCTCGACGTCCTAACAACACCACTCTACACCAATATTCTCCAGCATCTTCCTACACCCCCCCCCCCCGACCCGCCTCCTTCAACACCTCCGCTTCAGACCAAGGTCCCCCCCCCCCAACTCCTACCCCTTTACCCCCATTTATCATCAATGATACTCTTTTGGTGGCGAGCAGCCGACGTTTTGTCCCTTCTTTTTTTCCTTGGGCGTATTGCCCGCCACAATAAAATTTTCCCCTTCCCCCCCCCGCACGCTAATCAAAATAGGCAGGCGACCCCAACCCTTCCCTTTTTTTTTTTTTTTCACGGAATCACGCAAAAGAGGAAACCCCCCTTTTTTTTCACGGGGCGCGCGCCAGACGCCTAAAATACCGCGGTGCCCCTCACCCTTTTTTTCCCTTTTTCTCCCTTCCGAGTTCAACGCGCCGATTGAATTCGGCATTGAAAGGCTTCCCCTCCCCCTCCCGCCGGGACAAAGCAGAGTACCAACGCCATACCTCATCCTTTTTTTTTTCCGTGGCCCCGAACGGGTGCTACTTGGCTCGAGTCTCCTCCCCTTCTATTCGGAAATGTCGGGGGGAGTCACTCACCCCCTTCTTTTTTTTCTTCCACCGTGTTGAGTGCATTGATACATACAATTGGCTTTTTCCCCTTCTTGGATGCCCCTGAGGGGCCGGTTTTTTCTCCCTCCTCGCGCAGATTCAATTGTAAATTATATCGGACACTCTTCTCTTTTTCCCCCTCCTCGCGCGGCAAAATCGTTCTGCCTCCCCCCTTTCTTTTCCTTGTGGTCGTGACAATCAGACGATCGTAGTTCCGTTCTCCCCCCTTTCCCCCCCCTGCACAAATCAAACATTAGTATAGTAGTTGTTCTTTTTGCAAACGCTTGGCCGCTTTCCCCCCCCTCCCCCTCCCTTTGGGCCGTTGCAGGGGTCGTCCCCCCCCCCTCTTTTTTCTTTCTCACTCATAGACCCGGCTCTCTCTTTCCTTTTTTTTCCGCCCCGGTTGGGAAGCTCGCCCCTTCTTTTTTTTTTTCGTATTCCCGCATCAGGCGCAGGCAAAACGAGCGCTCCCCCCTTCCCCAATCGGACCCGGGGACGTACCTGCACCTTCCCTTTTTCCCTTTTTCTCTTCTTCCCATAGGAAAGAAAAAGCTAAACTTTCTTTTTTTTTTCCTGCGGCTGCTGCGCCAAAAAAATTCCTGCCTCGATTCTTTCTTGTTTACATGTCCATGTGTTGAATGGGAAAGTGTAGGTTCTTTCCTTCTTTTTTCCCCCTCGGCCCAAAAGTAGTAATGTTCCAAGCCACGCGCCCAACTTTCCCCCTGTGGCTTAGGAGTACATGGTCTCCCCCTCCTCGCGTAAACCGTTGCAAAACACGCCTGTTTTACATTTTTCCCTCCCTCTCTCTCACCAAAAGAAGGAATAGCCCTTGCTATCCGTACCACTTCCTGGTACTCCCTCCTCCTTGGAGAATTCGTGTCATTCATCCACCTCGAGCGCCACTCTCCTTTCCTCAGGTTAAGGAATTCTCCCTCCCTCCTTTTTTTTTTTTTTTAGAGAGATTCCCTCGATTTTTCCCCCCCCCCTTTCCGGAGCACCGGCGGCCGGTTTCGCTCCCCCCCTCTTGACCAAGACTTTTTTCCTACACCCATCTTCCCTCATTCCCCCTTCCTC
>Ga0179591_1303183_pt1 | contig 12473 bp, 10 predicted proteins | sample CZOMad2_1_08_16f_FD_182891 | JGI IMG/M metagenome (GOLD analysis project Ga0179591, IMG submission 182891) | Vadose zone soil fungal communities from Angelo Coast Range Reserve, California, USA - CZOMad2_1_08_16fungal (PacBio error correction) | ecosystem: Environmental > Terrestrial > Soil >... | reverse complement strand
TGTGGCGAGTTTTAGAGGGGGATAGTCCCCTTCTTTGGACATCCCTTCCCAGACCTGAAATCAATCCCCTGTCCAGAACAAACGCTAAGCCTCGCTCCCTTTCTCGACAATTTTCTGTGCTTGCTTTCTTTTTTGTATCCTTTCCTTCCTCTTATTAAGGTACGTTGGCCCTCCACTCAGCTGCCAGGAATTCGGTCACGATCCCCCGCGGCTGTTTAAAAATAACCCGTCCTCCTACCTTATCATTATTCCCCCGGGCACTCATCCTTCTTATTCGTTTGAGGATTTTCTCTCGCTAATAACATAGACAAATTTTTTCTTCAGCGACGGATTCGCGGGTCGGAGCGTCGTGACGTTCGACTTTTTGTCATAGCAGACCTTAGATTCTGATTGACCCCTCTCTACTCGCCCTTTTTTGAATTCCGACCCAAGAAGTCCGTTAACCTTTTTTGTAAAGACAAAAATGCCCCAAGCTGCTCTTTGGATGACTCCACAATCTTCCCCCCACAAAAATGAAGATATCTCAGGCCCCGCTTCCCTAACAGTCCGAAGATGCTACCCCTAGAGAGATCTTCCTCCAAGTCTCGAGATAGAAAGCTTTCCTACTTCAGTCTTCGTAGCGTCATGAATTTGAGTATACCCCCTAGTGAGGTTGTCTAAAAGCCGATCTTTCAATGTAGCGTCATTAGTCCTGGAGCTTAGCGATCCCTTTGTGTACCCCCTTTTTCTATAGAGGCCTTCGTAAAGTCCCAACGATGGTCCCTTGACGGATCACGTTACCGGACTCAACCTTAACTTCTTCCCTCTCTGTAATGGGCTTCTTTATGTTCAGAAGCCCCCTTCCCTTGCTTGAGATTTTCGTGCGTCGCTGACTATATATTCCCTCCCTCCTGAATCCGGCCTTTTTTGTTCCTTTCCCTCCTACATTGACTCACAGCTCCCATTTCCCCTTTTCTTTGTCAGAGATCCAATTCGCTCCTGTGTTTCATTTCCCCCCCGTGGACTCTTGTCAGGCGTCGCAGTTTGTTTTGGTGGCGGAATATTGGCTCCCCTGGCATCCTGACTTCAAGCTCAACACCAGATTGTTGCCCCCGCTTCATTGGTGAATTTTGCTTTTCCCACCTCCGAGTTCAACCAAACTCGGTTTCGTCAGGTCATTCGCCTAGAGTATTCGCCGTCACCTCCTTCTGCCCCAAAAATCTGAAACGTGTTTAAGAGACCCCCCTTTGTAGACCTCCTGACTCCTCAACACTGACTCTGCATCTTTTTTTTTCCTTATTAGGAAAAGAAAGTCTAGTTTTGATTAGTACTTTTACTTTTCCGTCCCCACTCAACTCCCCTCTGCCCCACGAAGTCATTCCCATAAAAAAACAAAGCTGCCTATTCTCGCATACTTTCCGGCGCAGACCCGAATTTCTTTATCCCAGAGCTGCTTTGGTTAAGGTCACCCCTTGGCCCCCCTTCCCGTAGTCATCCCGCTCAATTGGAGTTCTTTGACCTACCCCCCTACTAGTCCCCTGACTAAACCTCGTGCGTGGAATACCTTTCATCCCCCCCCAGACCAAGCCTGCACCCCTTCCATGGTGGATGGTTTCTGTTCTCCGGAGTCTCGGTTCATTTACTTTTTCCTCGACTAAAAAAACAATTCACCCCCCCTAATCTATGTGTATCTCTTTCTCTCTTTCTTTTCGAAACGCAGGGAGCAATTTTCCCCCCTAGGATGGCTTCCGCTCCCCCCTACCCGGAAGAAGTGACTTCCCTCCATAAAATTTTTGTCCCGCGTGTGTTTTTCTCCTCTTTGGATGTTGGAGAACTTGCCTCTTCTTAGATGTGACGGATAACTCAATATAAAATCCTGCCCTTCAGCAGGCCGTGGGTAACGCCACTTCCATGCGCAGCTCCAGAGGCTTGATTCGCTAGTTTCCCCCTTTGATCCAAAAAGCCTTGAATGACGCCCAGCTATTATTCTGACTACGATTCCCTCGTACTCCTTTCTTTTTTCTACCCAAGGTTTCCTAGGACGTACAACGGCACCTTTTTTTTGTCTCCTTGCTTCCACACTTGCGGTGAGTCTTCCGGCGCCCCAGCCAAGCCCGCCTCACGAGTTTATCCGCCATCCCCCCTCCCTTTGCACAACTCTATCTGAAATCCCTCCTCCCCGCCGGATACGGGCTAAGCATAATTTCATGGAGTCCCCTCCTGCTATAAGATTTTCTCGACTACATAAGAGATTTTCTCCGACCAACCCTCTCCCTTCTTTACTTAAGTCCTGTTGTGCCCCTTTGTTTTTTCTTATTCGAGGAGTCCGCCTCCTTAGTTTCTTTTTATTGTTGCAAATAATGGACCCCCACGTATCCAGTCCTCTTCCTCTTTCGACCAAAGAGTGTGTGTCAACAATCTATTTTTGATCTGCGGGAGCTTGCTTAGCTTCGGTGATCGTCTTTATGCTTCACTCAGAGCTGTCCCTTTCCCTTTTTTGTGAATGGCGACGGGTAATACGATCTCAGTCTGCCCCTTCGGCATCTGTAGAGTAGTAGAAGACTCCCCCTCCCCTCAGATGTTAGTTTCAGTCCGTTTTAACAGATTTCCCCCTCCCCCTAGAGTATGCTGCCGACGTGAAGTTTCCTTGAAAACAGGCCCATAGTGTGGTTTTAGTTCTTTCCCTGGTCCACTCTGAACCGTGTGATTTCTTTTTCTCTCCCCCTCCGGTATAAAATTCGAGGACTGTCACCGCGTTCAAACAATTTGTCTTTTTCGTTCACTCTTGTTTGATAGAGAGGCACGCCTTTCCCTTTGATATGTTCTATTCCGACGTCCTTTATCTTCCCTCCCCCAGGCATATATTGATCTTTTTTTTACGACTCTACTTTCGATACTTTCTCCGGAGGATCCTATAGAAAAATCTCTCTGTAGAAAAGGGGGAGTTTGTATTTCCCGGGACCGGGTGCTTTTTGGTGAGAGTATCTATACCCTCCTTAGCTTTCTTCGACCCTTCGTGGCCCCCCTCCTTTTTGATGGTGTACCCAATCGATCTCTCAGGTTTCGCGCTCTCCTTACATCTCTCTTATGGACAGTGAATCCTCCTTTCTGCATCTTTTTTTCCCAGGCCTTAGTTTTTCTTGTTTAGCCCCCCCCCTTTGACAATCCCTTCCCAGCGTAAACCTGTCAAAGCCCTGTCCTCTAATAGCTTTGCCGAGTCCTTTATTCCAATCCGCTAATACTACTATGGAAGACTTTAGCGTCTTGCGGGTAGCTTTTTTTCCAGGGGTACTATCCACCTTTTAAGGTGATTTTTTCTCCTTTTTTTGCGAGGTCCTTGATTCCCGATGACTATCAGGTCTACGGCACCACCCCCCCCCGACCAGTCGCTTTTGCTTCTTTTATGACACGATAACACTTCCCTTTTCCCAACAGATTACTTCCTTGCTGTTTTTCTTATGCGCCGTACCCCCCGGTCCCCCTTAATTACCCCGGAACCACGTCGACCTATCCATTTGGCAACCTCCCAACCCGTGCGAGAATGGGATCCCCCTTTTTTTTTGACCACCTCGTAATGTGTTTTTTAGGAAGCGAACGGACCTCCTTGACGGAACCTCAGATGATAACTTCGGGCATGCGTGTCGTCCGAGAGAGATCTCACGTCATGCGCAACAGGCCCAAGCCAGTTCTCACAAAAAAGAAGTCCGGAAGTGATATCCCCACGACAGATGCCCACCTCTTTCCCTCCCGCTTCTAGGCCTCCTGACAGACGTGCAGTCTCCCCTGGCGAGATGATGGCCTGTTTTTTTATAGCTCGCTAGGTTTGGAGACAAATGCACGATCTTGAAGCTAACCCGCCCACGAGTCCGCTTTGAAGCTCCCTCTACCAAGGAAAAGACGATAGTTAATTCAGGAGCGTTCGATATCGACCGCCTAGAGTTAGGAGCCGTCCGACTTTGTTTTGGGAGAGCGATTTCCTCCGAGCTCGGTTTGAATTGGGAGTTGTCCCAGTTAATCTCTGGGTTTTTGGTCCCCCATGCAGCGTCGGAATTCGATCTTCAGGAATCCGATGATACCGTCCTGCCTCTCATTTTAAAGAGTAGATCCTTCCTCTCCCTTTTTTTTTGACTGCCGCGTTGATCTACTGGACTCCTCCTTTCTTTTGTTGAAGATTCTCCCCCATGCATCTCTTATCGCCGATTTTCGTTCTGGACTATCTTCGGCTCTACAGCAGCGGGTGCTGGGAGAGCAGCGGTCGCTTACCGGGACTCCTTCCCTTTGCCTCTGCGCTTCTCAGCCCCTTTAAACAATTTTTTCTCAAAAAAGAAAGCCAGCAGTCAGCCGAGGCGCGTTCGACGCCCTTATCGCTTGTGCGAATTTATTTGAAGATGTGTATTTCCTTTGAACAGGTCTGTGATGCGGACGCCATCTATATTTTCCTCCCCGTTGTTGTTTTTTTGTTGGATCGCTTGTGAAGGTCATCGACCTCTCACCCCCGACAGAGACGCCAATACCGTCATCCCCCAAAGCATGGCGTAAACGAACGCCCCTCCTCGAGTTCCAACCATGATGCTATTTATTTCTCCCTTCTTTTTAGAACACACCCCCCAAAAGGTGGATCTCCTTGTAAATCTAGCAACATTCTCCCCTCTTCCCCCCCCCGCGTCCCGCGTACCTCCTTCGAGTACATCCCACCCTTTTCTTAGCTTTACGGGGACCCTATGGCCCCCTCCTCCTATCGAGAGTGTTCTCCTTCTCCAGATTACCCTTCGCCTCATCTCGCAGATCTTTCATTATCGCAACTCCCCGCGCACCGAACCCAGGGCTCAGATAATCTCTTTTACAATGCGGTTCGACAGACCCCATCGCCTGCTTCCACCTAAATGAAGTCTCATAGGGGGCCGACACACACCTCCCGTCCTCTATTATAGCTTGAACCTCCCCCCAAACTTCCCCCCCCCTTCGAGAAGGACCGCCCTCTTCCTGGTTTACACCCCCGGATATTTTTAAACTTCTTCTAGAGAGTGCGAACGAACGACTAAGTCTTTAGAACGCTGAAGATTCTTCCGGTTTTAGGCCCCTCGGATTGTTTTTCTGTAGGACCCTCCTTAGTGACGTAGAGACATTGGTCGCGTTTAGATTAGACGAGAGCACATGTTGTACCTCTCTGAAGAGGGTCCCTCCAAGTACCAACGTTTGGCGAGAGACTTAGTCATTTCGTGTCGTGATTTTGGCCGGGACGTTGAGTAGGCACTCGAGGAATAATAGGCTTGTGGGGCGTGAGATTGGCCTTTAGTAAAACACCCCTTAGAACCTTTTCATGCTTTGAAGTTCCCTCCCCTTCGATGATACTCATGTCCCTTTCCTTCAAGCAGATCCCCTTCGAGAATTTTGGTTTTCTTCCACAGTTTTTAGTCAGTGGTTTTATATTTTTTTCTCCTCAGGGTTTCCCCTTAAGTAGAATCACAAGCCAACAGTACTCTTCAGTCCACCGTCATTGGGCCGATCTTTTTTTCCCCCTTCGGAAAATTCTTCCTGGGTTTAGGCAGGTCTCTCATTAATCATTTTTTTCTCTCTGATAGTCCATTGCCCTGCACCCGAGTTAGCCCCAACGATTTTCTCTCTCATCGTCTACCCCCCCTAGCATCCCCCCTCGACGATCCGAAATTATCGTGGCGACGATCTGATGGGACCTTTCAAGTCCTCCCCTTCCCCCATTCTTTTCTGCACTCAGAGCGGGGCTTTCCAGTTAAGATGGTCTCCTGAGTCCCCCCCCCCCCCTGCCAAGAAACCATCTCTTTCCCCTTTCCCCCACGTTCCCTCAGTTCGTCCCTTAAGAACTGCTTTCGAGTTCTCACCCTTCCTCTGCGCCGTAGAAAGCTGATTGTTAACCCAATCAACCCCTTCTGGGTTTCACCTCCGGTTCACTTCTGCCGGTCTTTTACTCCAAGATTCCATCTGAATAACCTACGCTGTCCACCCGCCCGCCCGCATCTTTTCCTCCCGTAAGGACCACCAAACGTTCTTGATCGACGTCCTGGCCGCTCTTGTCTAGGAGTCTCTTTTTATAGAACAACCTTTCCCCCTTCCGATTAGCTGGTTCAGCTAAGCTGACCTCTTCTCAAAGTTCCCTGAACACCTTAGAACGCTTTTCCCTCTTCTATTTCCCCCTTAGAGAAGCAAAATCCGGTCTCCCCTCCGTCCTCCCAAATTTTCCCTCGGAGAGATTTTCTCGCGAACGCGGGGGATGCCCGTGGGCTCTCAAAGTCCTCCCATGCACCCCACGCAACACTCCCCCCAAGCGATGTTTCGGAACGCCTCCGTGTTGGCACTTACTTGCACCCTTTTTTTTTCTCTTTTTGCCGCTCAACGTAGAACGAGATCCCTTGTCTTCGACTACTGCATGGCAGACGTTGTCCCCGCATCTTTCTCCCCCTTTTTTGCTGTCCCAACATGCAACATTTTTCGAGAGTGCCCGAAGACTGCCCCCCCCCTTAATCCGTCGCCGTTCTTTTTTCATCCCCTCCCTCTCAGATCCGAATCGAGTGTGCACAAACTCTTTCCTTCCCAGAGGACTCGCACCTCACTTTCCGTCCTTCAGGCTTATGGAGTTTTCCCCCCACTGCTTCAGAGACGTTCCTACCGCTCCTGCCGCGAAAGAGCCGCATTTCCCCTCCTCCTCCCTTTTTTGTGAGGCGATCAACTCTGCGATATAGAGGAGACTCGTAGGAAGTTCCGTAATATCCAGATTTGATCCATTCTATTCCGTAACGCCCCAACTTCATTTTTTCCTCAAGTGCGACCCCCTGTCTCCCTCGAGGCGATCTGACCCTCGCGATGGCTACCACAGCTTGGCTCTTGGAGGTTCTTTTCGGAGGTCTGGTTTGTTTGGGGGTGGTGGGTCCCTTCTTTTTCGCCCGCGCAGCCTGAAGGCCTAGTCCTCGATTAGTTTAATACCCTGATTCCTGACAGGACCCCCGTTTTCTTCCAAGGCTGGTCTAATTCCCTCCTAGCCCCTGTAAGGGGGCCCACTCAGCCTTAGAGTAGCTTCGGGTGACTTTCAGGGGACCCCCCCCTGCTTGCAAGGACACTCTTTTGTTTAGAGTAGGCTCGAATCTACCTGGAGCGTTCTTATCCTTCGTGCGACGCTCCCCTTTTTAGTTTACTTTTTACGTGTCTTGATTTTCGCTCCGTCCACCAGACCTTCTTTGACTTTTGATATTTGCTAGTTTCTAGTTCTAGGAATATCCGGAACTCCCCCCCTTTTTTTTTTACTGCCCCGAAGCCTTTTTTATCCCATCCACCACGAGTCTCTCCCCAAGGCCGGTTCTTTGTCCTTGACTTTTTGCGGCCCGCTGCTTTTGCCCTTTCTTCCTATTTCTTTTACACGTACGGGGTGTCCCCTGCCGGTTTGATTTTCCAAAGCAGTCGTTCTCCCCCACTATGACTATTCCCCAACTACCCCCAACTACTTTCTATCGCAATTATGGAGAGTTTTCTTTCTTTGTTTCCCGTGCCTTAGTTCATTGTCGGTGCACTTGGGAAGTAATCCCTTTCCAGGGACGAAAGTCCAACTCGACTGATCGTCCTGGTTCTTCACCGAGAACGTATCTCCTATCCTCCCCCGTGGAAAGCTCTTTTTTGACGTGATTTCCGAGCTCCCCCTCTTCCGAGTTATTCGAAGCGGGCCCGAGTAAACATTAGGCTGTTTTTTTTCTCCGTTGCGTTTTCGCCATCCCTCGGAGGTCTCTCCCTGCGCGCCCCCCAGAAAAGTGCCTGATCTGCCAACTTCGCGACCCTTTTTCAACCTAGTGACGTTGGCGTGTGTGGGCGAGCTGCCCTTCGATGCGCAGAGAAGCCCACGTCTCCACAATACACAGGCAAACAGTCTCGAAACGTTTTCCCCAAGAAAACCCGGGGGACTCCGAACCTTGTAGAGTGAGATTTCGTCCGTATTCACAGAAGAAATCCGCTTTCCGTAGGCTCATTTCTTCGGAAGACACCCTTTCAGAGTTTGACTTCTCCACTTCCAGCTAATAATATGCAACGTTTTTTCGTTTATACCAGTATTTTTCCCATGAGAGCTGCCTGCCCCCCCTCCCTCGAAAGTATTAGAGGCCTTTACAAAGTGAACCTAGTGGTAAGGGAAGATTCCCCGCCCCCTCTAGATGGATCACTCTCTCGAAAGCCTCACAATGCTTATGCTTTTTTTAGGCGTGGGAGTTAAATTTCTTTCCCCCCCCCCCTCTATTTGTGAATAGACTACCGGAACAGACCTCTCGCCGTCGCTTCGTATTCTTCTATAGAGCTTCCTAGCGCATAGTTTTCTCATCTACTTGCCGTCTCTTCTGGGGCTTACTGAAGAAGAGATTGGTTTACTCACGATTTCGGTTGAATGTTTTTTTGAACCCACCTTATCGTAAGGGACAGGGTAGGATTTTGGAGTAATTTCCCAGTATTAGTAGGAGTCCTGAGAATTTACCTTTCTTTCGATACGACCCTGGCGTGGACTCTCCCCCTCCGGCTCGAGGACGTCTGGGTAGATATTGGTATTGAGCTTCGATACCTGAAAACGCATGTCGATATTCATCCTCTTTCCTAGTGGTCCTTTCAAATAGAGCGTCTTCCCTTTTTCCTGTCGAGGACTGTACGAAGATTTTTCTAGATGTCTTTTCCAACTGCTCGCTTTTCCATTTTATAAAAATCTTTTTGTCTTGCTAAAACCCCGTCCAAGCTAATTCCTTTTTTTTAGATCCGTTAAGCATTTTTGGAGGATGTGAATTGTTTTGCTTTGAACCATTTCTCCCCCCATATTTTACCCTCCGTGTTGTTGTTTTGATAGACTTCTTTAGAGTTGCGAGCGCGAGTATCCCCAGAGCTTGTCCGCTTGAGCTTTTCTCTCCAACAACCTCACCCATTTTCCAGCTCGTAGACCTGTCAAAGTCTCCTGCTCGATTCTGTGCTGGCTTCTTGTTGGCTTCTCGGTTCTTTGATTTTTATCTAGCTTTTTTGTCCTTAAACGAGGACCGGTCCAGTTTTTCCCTCTTTTCTCCAATAACCGCTCGAATCTTTCTTAGATTGAACTATGGTTCCTCACTCTTAAGAGCCTTTTGGCTGTATTTCGGCTATACCCCAGTGGAAGTTCGGCGCCCTCGCGTAGATATACGTGACCCCTTCCTTCGAGGACCCTGTGTATCGCGGAATTCCTCGAATCCTAATCCTCCCTTAGAAATGTTGCCAAAAAAAAAAACCCTTTTGTGGACCCCGCTCTAGGGCGTGCCCACTCAATTTTCTCGCGCCCCCTCCCGCGCCCTAACGGAAAGAGCAGTATTCCGCCAAAAAACCCCACCAAGCCGATGCTTAAAATCTCTCCTTCCCCCTGAGAACGTGAAGAGGTGCCTGTTTCTCTCAACTGGGATGTTTTCTCTCTTGTTCGTCCACCCCCCAATGACAGACTTCGTGTCTGCGAGAGTCGGCTATCTTTGAGTTTTTACATGTTTCTCGGGCATTTCAGTTCCCCCCCCGGGTAAAGTGGGCTGCAGAGAAGAGCTCCAACTCGTTGGCATCGTGCGGATTCGTGGATTCCCCCCCATTGGTCGTTTTTGACCGAACTAATCTTTGCAATTCTGTTCCCTTTATGCGCTGCCAGGGACCGATCTCGCCGCCCGTGAGCCAGAGAGTGTCGGCCCCTTGCTCGCACTTTCCTAGACGTTAATTAGAGTTCCCCTTCCGCGCCGGTTTCCTCCCTTGTCTTCCTTGATCGTCCGCTTTTTCGTTGATTTTCGACCTTTCTTCTCGGTTTCTTGAACTCTCGCACACCCTAAGACCCCCTTACCCGTCCCTGTCCCCCCCTGTCATTGCCTTCTTTTCATAAAAGCTATCGGCCATTTCTTTGTTGCGTCAGGTGGCACGGAGCTCCTGCTCCGCAACCACTGCACAAACATTGCACTTTTATCTCTTACGATTCTTTAAAATCCCTGACTCTCCCTTTTACCTCCGCGATCACGCTCTCCTTTTTAAAGCAGGCCGTCCGCTCGGTTTCCTTGAGATGGATTCGACCCAGAACCTCGAACTATTCAACGGAAAACCCGTTTGCCTTCTCCCTAGCGCTAAGAACCGGATTTTCCTTTTTTCGTGGTCACAACCCCCTTGTGTTAACACCAATTTTAATTACCAGTCATCCAGAAGCACCCGTCCTCTTAATAACCCCCAAGAAACCGACGGTGCCTTTCCCCCCCCAGAGGTCTCTCCTCCTTTCATGTGTGGGGACTTTCGCGGCGCGCATGTATCGATCGCTCGAAAACAGTGAACCCAATAGATGCTGTTTTGCAGGGATTTAGTCGATATTCAAGGCGCGATTATAAAACCCTTCTGAAGTTCCCTTAGAAATAACCAATTTGTGTTTCCCCTACTTGATCTCGTGACTTCCCAAGTGATACTTACTGATTAACGACAAACTCTCAACACCCCTTTTTTCTGACCGCACGAACGGTTGGCTTCCCCACTTTTCCAAGCGCCCTCTCACGTTATCGACACCGATTGAGCGAGGGACAACGTGGGCATTGCCCGTTTGTTCTGTCTACAGAAGATATTAGTCGCCATTCCCCCACCCCGTGCGCGACACTTCGCCTTACAAGCGGTCCAGTCAGAAGATCGTGCACCCACTCGTTCCTGCTTTTTTTCCCCTGTGAAAGCGACTTTGTCGGCAGGATACGTGGGTGTACCATCGTTCACTGTATCCTCTATACTACGTCCCCGCGTTAAGAAGCGCCGGTTGACTCTTCCCTCTCAGTTGTTTCTTTTTTTTTTCCAACTGCGCCGAGTTAGGAAAGTTCGTCCCTTCCCGCCAGTTCGACGTTTTCCTTGGATCCCCGAACACGTACCTCCTCCCCAGGCGATTACGAGTTTGTCGTCCTACATCTGAAAGCGTCCTTTGACGATTGGTCGCGTATGCTCCCTTTTCCCCGTGTGCTCAAGATTCTTTTTTGCCGTTGGAACTTGCGCCGACGAGTTTCGGGGAATCTAGCCCCTCGTAGGCTTCTCCAAGAAATTCCGTAAGTTTGCTAGCGTCAAGCATCCCCTTTTTCACGTTTGCAAGGGCCAAGGCGTTGCGGCTCAACCCTCTCTTTTTTAGTTGCGTAACGGTGAGTTTTGGAATTGTATAAGAGTTTTAAAACCTTTTATTTAGTAGCACTCTAGGGTGGTGCTGCGTTTCTTAGCCTTGCCTCTCTCCTGCTATGTGCTCTTGCTCGTTAGAAGAGGCCTCCACTTCCAAGATTAGGTTCCCTTTTTCGTAACTGACCCGCACGCGTATATCATTCAAACACAAGACGAGCTAGCAAGCCCGTGTTCTCCTTTTGATGCCCCTATGCGGCTGTCTTTGGGGACGCCAGAGATGTGACTCGCCCATTTGGGGACGACCCCCGAATTACAGGGCCTTCAAGGTGATGGTTAACTAGGGCAGAGACTTTTTGATAGAATTAGCTTTCTGAGAGCTTTTTTTTTTCCGTGGTGCTTCCTTCGGTTCATGAGGCGGTGCCCTGTTTGAAGAATTTTCATCCCGTCATGTGAAATACCTGAGCCTGAGTTACCCCTCTGAATCGTTCCCAGATTGCCCCCCTCGCTCCTTCTTTTTGAGAGTTCTTGGTCTCACAGCGTGTCCCCCTGTTTGCTCGCTTTGCTTGATGACGACTCTGCCTTAAGTTCCTCTCAACCCCTTTCCCCGCTGGATCTTCGCCCGACCCCCCCTGCCATGGACAGCGTCAATCTCCTTGCCGTGGTGATTCGGATTCGCTTTCTTTGCCACCGGCCCAACTTCCAGAGGCCCGGCCAACGTCGCGAAGGAAACGACTGTCGAGTGATGCGTCGTGTGACGCCGCCAGAGCGGACTCCGCTTCGCGCCTGGCCTCTACAAGTCAACTGAAGTTTATCCCATAAAGGCTCGGCCCAGAAGACCAGATCTTAATGCTTCAAGATCCGATTAGCGGACGGGAAACTCGTGGGTGTCTCGACAGTTCGACCTAAGCCCCTACAGTTCATGTCCCATGCTTGGGGCAAACCGCGCGACCCTATCGACTCGAGGCCCGACGAGCACGATTTCGATTCTGCAGAAAATAGCCTATCGTTCAGCGTCCTTCCTTCCTCTGCGGTCTAGTCCAGCGGCTCCCAACCTTTTTTTTTTCCCCTGGTTTGGAAGAGCTCGCGTTTTTGAAGTGTGTCGGGACACCCCACGCCGGGACAGGTCAGACGATGAATTGTTTCTCTCAGAACCTACTCTTAAACCAGAGCTCTTACAGCGGTACAAGATCACCCACGCGTTACGAGTTACCTTGATGGACTCATGATCCCTGAACGATTTCCTGGGAGCTGGAATATGTTCTGCGACCGTGAAGCAGCGCGGAGGAACTTTTTGAAGCTTAATAGTTCTTAGATTGTTCCCCACTGATATAAAAAGAGGCCTTAATTCTCTGTTAAAACCCGGAAATTCCCTCTGT
>Ga0179591_1289982_pt1 | contig 12473 bp, 15 predicted proteins | sample CZOMad2_1_08_16f_FD_182891 | JGI IMG/M metagenome (GOLD analysis project Ga0179591, IMG submission 182891) | Vadose zone soil fungal communities from Angelo Coast Range Reserve, California, USA - CZOMad2_1_08_16fungal (PacBio error correction) | ecosystem: Environmental > Terrestrial > Soil >... | reverse complement strand
GCGCGTTGTTGGGTTGGGGGGATGGCTTTGCCTTTTCTCCTACCCTGATCTTTTTGACCTGCCCTCCCCCTGCCGAATGGTAGGAATTTTCGCTACATTTTTTTGGTGCCCCACCAACCGCCCCTTCCCCCAACCCCCCCCTTGGAATGTTTTCCGCTGTCACATCCTCTGTTGGACTTTTTTCCCCCGACAGTTTAGGAGGATAATTTCGGTTTTACATTGCCCTTTTTTAAGTACCCCGACCATGCTGCACTCCTCCTCCGGGGTAGATATTCAATTGACCGAATCCCTTTCCCTCTTTGTGTGATTGTGTGGTACTCAACTTTCTCCCTGGATTTCCTGCGTCCATGTTTTTTTCCCTCCTCCCCCACCCACCCGCACCGTTTCCACCTTTGAACGATGGTCCTCCCTCTTTTCCGAGACGCCCAACTCCCCCTCCCCTCGTAAGAAATTGACTTAACGCCCACGTTGTCCTCCCCCCCCCCCTCCTCACGTACCCTCACCACGCAGTCACTTCCGCGGACCCCGGCGCAGGTGTCCCTCTCCCCCCCCTCCCTCCGAGCCCCCGCCGTGATATTTCCTTCCTTTCAAGAAGATTGTAGTTGCCGAAGAAGTTTCTCCCGAAGCTTTCGATTTGCCTTGAATTGCGTCGCCCTCCTTCCACCTTCGACGACCCATTCCCCCCCCCCGTGAAGAAGAAGGTGGTCATTTTTGCTGAGCCCTTTCTACGGTGTCCCTTTCACTTCGGTGTTCGTAATGTTTCCTCTCCGACAAGCGGTGGGAGCCCCAGCCTATCCCCCCCCTTTATGGCCGCTCTCTGAAAAACCTTTGTTGTCTGCCCAATTTGCTGCACCAACTTTTATATCCAGTCTCCCTTTTTTAGAGGACCCAAGATCCCCTCCCTGTCTTCCTGAAACAGACGGTGACCTCCCCTTTTGCTCCTCCACTCCTATGGGTGAGTCACGTGCGTTTTACCCCTATTCCCTTTCTTGGTACACTTTTTTTCATTTTCCTTTGCATGGCGCTCCTCACCCGATTAAATCGTTCGCCTTTTTGAGCACCGAGACCTCCCCTTGTTTTTTCTCGTGCTTGTGACCCTCCCTCAATTTTTTTTCCGGTGTTTTATGCTCTGATAATCCCTGCAATGTATTACAAGTTCATTGTCCCCCCCCTTTCGGCGTTGTAGGCGGTTCCCCCCATCGTCCTTGCAGTTGTAAAGACTTAGAGTCGGAATACCCCCCCTCCGCCATAAAGACTCTGCCCCGTTTTTTTTTCGCCCCCCACCTCGCAGCGCCGGTTCAATTAAGCTCCTCCCCCCCCCCCCTACAACCCCGCTACCCCCCCCCCCGTGCCTGTTGATTTGAGAATTTGGTTACTTTGGGGCTCTTCACACGACCCCCCCCCGGCGATCTACCCTATCTTGTTTTCCCTTTTCCGCGATCTGCAAGTCGGAGGATTCCCCCGTCTTTCTTACAAGAAGGTTGCGGATTCTTTTCTTCCCTTGAGATTCCCATCGGAGACCTCCACAGGATCCCCGCAGACCCATCCCTTTTCCTCCTATGTCGAAACGCCAGCAGGTCCCAACTTGTGATCCTCTTGCTCTTTCAGAGACATTTTCACTCCATCACCTTCCCCCCCCGTCACCGATGACTTCGGCGATTACCCTCCCCGATGACCGAACCCCGTCCCCCTTTGTTGAATTGGTTTCTATTACGGGCCCTTTTTGATTTGCTGAATCCGTGTACGGTTTCTTTCCAAACCCTCTTCCCGGATCGGGCTGTCCACGGGAGGGTCTTCTTTCTCCTGATTTCATCTTTTTTTGACGAGGTATCCATTGTTCCTCGTATCGTGCCTTTAGTTGAGGTCTCCCCTCTTTTTCGCCCCGCGCTTTTTGCGGTGAGGTTTTCCCCTTTTGCCCCGCCCTGGCTTTTACAAATTTTTTACCAATTTTCCAGCCGTGCAGGACGAGATTGTGGCACCCCACTTTTTGTGCGGTCCCAGGGCGTGGTCGGCGAAGTAGTTCTCTCTCCTCCCGCGGCCACCGCCTTGCCGTGCCAAACTCCCTCCTGCTTCCCCCGGTTATAAGAGATGACCTCTGAATTCCACTTCGTCGAAAAAGCAGGTTTTTTTTTTTTTTCTTTTTTTTTTTTTTTTTTTTTTTTGGACAAATCTTCCCCACCCGCAGTCGTTAAGCCTCCTTTCCCCCTTTCGCCGTCAACGGTAGTAAGTTTCTTTCCTCGGGTCTCCCCCCAGGTTGCTCCCTTGTTTTTGGTTTTTACGAGCGGCGGGTCAACTCTTTCTCCCGTTCCCCTGTAATTTAGTTTCCCTCCCCCGGAGGCCGCTATCCCTCCCAAGTGTCCCCCCAACCCTGTTGTTGGGGCAAGAAATTCTTTTTCGGTGCCCCTAAGGAACCGGTTTTTTCGTGAATTGAATTTTTTTCGCCATTGCAAACTGCGAACATTTAATTCCTGCTCCTGCAGACCCCGTCCAGTGCCGGCTTTGTCACGTTTTTGTGATTCCCCAGACTTCCGCCTTCGGCCATTTTGTGCTTCATTTTGACAGGCGGCGTTTCTTCCCTGCCCTGCCTTATTATCGAAGTTTAGTTGTAATCTCCCTTTTTAAACTTCCCTCTATTAGTGTTTGATGTATGTGATGATTGTAGTGGTGGGTCTGTGTTGTTGATCTGAGATCCCCTTTTTCCTCGGCATTTTCGAAGTTGACTCCCTTTCCCTCGTTGCCTATTTATAATTTTTCTTTTTCCTACCTCCTTCTTTCCCCTTTTCCACTTTTTCCCTGGGCACCCCACTTACCGTTTCCCCAAGTTGGAAAACACGCTTATGTTTCTATCACCGTACTTTCTTTGCCCCCCTTCTCCCTTTGTTTGATGAAGGTTAGCATTGGACGTTTTTGCATTTTTTACGTACTCCCTCACCCGACGGTTTTTTTAGCTTGCCCCCCTTTTTCCTTGAGCCACTTTCAAGTCTCGTGTTGGCCAGCACACCTCTATGAGGGTTTCATTTCCTACTTGCCGTTGTCCTTTTGCCCCTTCCCGGCCATACCGGTTTTCCCCATCCTCTTTTTTTTTTTTTCGCATTTTTGCCAAAACCCCTTTCCTTTTGTTATAAAGCGGGAGTCAGTTTTTTCCTACCGTTTTGTCCTGCTTGCCCTAAACTCTTCCTTTTCGAAAATGAGGGTGAACTTCTTTTCCCTGATTTTCTTATGTTTATTTTGTTCTTTTATTTTAATTCCGAGACTTTCCCCTCCTTATTCTTTGGCAGAGCGAGTTTTCCGCTCTGGGAGGAAAGAAAGATGGAGGTTACAAGATTTTGCCCTCTTCCCCAGAAATTTTTTCCCCCCTCCCGTCTTTTATTCGCCTTGTGCTTATTTTTCCCTTATCTGCGAGGTTAAAACTGCCCCCCCCGCCCACCCTCCCTCCAAGACGAGGTGCACCCCAGTTTCAGGGGGATACCTCGTCCTTTTTTACCGGGGACCATCATCTTTAGGTTACATCCTCTATCCAACGTTTGTTGTTCAAGGTTACCCTTCCTCTCCCATCATACACTTGGTTCCGACAACGACCTTTGCTACTTTTTCCTTGTTTTGCAAAGAGTCATGTTGGTACCTTGACGAAATTTTTCTAGGCCCCGACATTCCCGTCCAATGGTCCACTTCCTTGTATTGGTCCGTTGTCTCCACCTCCCAGATAAGGACCTTTTTACTTTTTTGGCCGGGTTTGTGGTGACACGATTTGGCCCAATGAGTCCTCCTTATAACATCGTGCGTCTTTCTCCCTCCCCCCCCTTCGATGAGGATGAGTGACCTACCTTTTTTCTTTCGTTAATAGGTTTTAAGATCCTCCTCTCCTCACAATCTGGCACTCCCGAACCTTTGCGCCGTTGCCCGTTACCTTGTCCCCTCTCATTACAGAACAATTGCCTTTTTTTAGTATCCTTGGGTATGGTGAACACCTTTTTCCCCCGCCCCCTCCACTCCCGGGTTGGGTTTCTATGTTTTTGCTCTCTGGTTTGATTGAACCCCCTAGACAGTTTGGCTTTTTGAGCAGGGTGTTTTCCTGTCTTCTTCTTGGGCCGACCGCGCACCCTCTGTACAAATCAATGCTTCAGTGCCCCGCCGTCCCCAACTCCCCGACAAAATTCCGACGAAGTTCCCCCTTTTTCTTTTAAGTCCTCCTGCCTCTATCCGCAGGCACCTCCCGGAAAACAGTCGTCGGGCTTTTAGTTCCGTGCACCATGCACCCCCCCCAGCAGATCCTGTTGGTCTCGGTGATCCCCCGGCGGTTCTATGTCTTCTGGACTTTCTCTCCCCCTGGCCTCTTGGTCCCCCGCCATTCCCCTACTTCTCTTTGTAAAACAGGATCTCTCTTTTACACGGCGCCGGTCGGTCCCTTCTTTTCCTTTCTGACAATGGTCGGTTTTGATTATGCCATTTAACCTTTTCCCCCGATATTTTCTGATTCAAGCATTTCACTTTGATTGACCGTTGGTATTTGTGGCCTCTGGTGGGACAGGAGTGTATAGCCTCTTTCCTTCCCTTGTACCCTGCCCGCTTTTTTTACATTCGCCCATGGCTACCAACGAGCAGATTTTTCCTCCCCTCATTTTCCCCTCATGGACATCTTTTTTTTTTTCTTGTTCCGTTCCCCTTAGTATTTATTTAGATGAATCCCTTTCCCCTGGTCCTTCCCATCCGCTCGGGAAGTACTTCTTACTGTCCCCCCCCGGCTTCGTGAGACCCCTCCAAGATAACCGGAGTCTTTCCCTTAGTTCTGGTTTAGAAACCTTTTGGATGAGGGTAGTTTTGGGAGTGGGTTCCCTTTTACCTTCAGTCGGTGTTTTTTCTGTCTCCTGGGAGTGGGAGGTGAGTTATTTTTCTTCAGGTTAGGGGTGGTCCTGCAGCTTTCCGGCGGTTCCCGGTTTTTTTTATATTTTTTTTTTTCGTCTTTGGGAAAAAGTGACCTGGATTGTGACAAAATTAGTCGACATTTTTCCCTCCCCCGCCACCCAAACGGTCTCCCTCTGCTTTTTTCCCCGGATAATAGACCCGCTCTCTTCATCCGTGTTGTCCTTTTGCTTCTCCCGGTTTTTTCTTAAGTCTTTTTTCGGTGCCCCAGCGCCGTCGGTGGATTTTCCTTTCACCGCGAGTACCACTCCCTCGTTTCTTTTTTTTGGGAACTTATTTGGCCACCCCGCGCCAGCGCGGCCTCCTCCTTCCCTCCCACTCCCTTTCTTTTTACCTTTGATCAGGTGTCGAGTGGCTTCCTCCCCCGTTCTTCCGGTCGCACCTGATGGTTTTGCAGAAAAAGAGGATCTTTGTAGTCGTTTATTCAGTCGGCTCTTCTTTTTTTTTGAATACTCTTGGGTCGGCATCGGCGGAAAGAATCCCTTTTACCCCCTCCTTCTGGATAGGATCCCAAACCGCAGACCCCCCCTTTGCTTGATTTTGCAAACCCGCCCCCTAGTAACCTCACCCATCCTTTCTTTCCCTTTTCCTCCCCCAGATCAGGATTGGGGGTCGGACCCCCTTCCTTTTCGGATAGTTAGGCGTGTATTGTGAGGCTTGTTCTCATATTTCTTTTTTTTTTTTTACCCTCCCTGGCAATTCCTTACCGCCAAGAATCTGGCCTTTTTCCCGGTTTGTTCTTTTCCCCAAGCTTTGCGCAGGTCCCCCCTCCCCCTTTTGCATGAGAGTTGGCAGTTTCGTCTTCCCTTCTTTTCTGGCGTTCCCTCTTCCCAGACCTGGTTTGCTCACGCAAGTTTCTTTTCCTGTGGTGGTTCCCCTTTTCTTCAACCGTCTTACCTTACGTTGATCCCCTTTTACTCGGGCAGGCGGCCCGAACTGCTTTTTTCTTCTAGGGTGAGGAAGTTCCAGCGCCCTTCCCTTTCCCTTCCTTTTTCATATCTCTCCTTGTGTTGGCTCTATGTGATTTCCTCCCCCCCCTTCCTGGACTTATCCTGGCAGACCGGTTTCGTACAACTGCGACCTCTCTTCTCCTCTTTAATCTTTCCTTGCTTTACTTGTCTTACGAGTTGGCCTTTTCCGTTCCCTCTTCCAGTTGGTATCACTCCGCTGCACCTGGCGTGCGCAAATTTTTCCCCCGTTCTTCAGCGGTTTTGTTTGTGGGGGGGGTTTTTTTTTTGTGCAACTATTCGCCTGAAGACTTTTAGAATTTTTTCCTCCACAAGTGTTTTCTTCTGGGCGGCCCCTCAAGGCATTTCTTTGCCTCACACGGTGCTCGTTTCCCCCCCCCCCCCTCCCCCCCCCCCACCCCCCACGTCTTTCCCAGGTATCCTCCCTTGAAGCTTTTTTTTCCTTTAGTCCCCCCAGAACATCACTCGTTAACCAATCCCCTCCACGCCGAATGCTAAGGAAGTTATACCCCACATTATGACTATTTCTTCCCCTTTTTTTTCTCCCCCTAAGATTTGGCTTTACTAGTTTTATCATTGCAACCTATTTCCCTTTTTTCCTGTTTTTCCCCCCACGTAATATAAAACTCCTTCTTTCCCATTTTTGTTGATCCTTCCCCCTCTTCCCAGACCCGTTCTTTCTCAGAAGCTTCCTACATTTCTAAGGGAAAATCGACATTCCCGGTGAGAAAAGAAATTCTTGGTGTCTCCCCCGACCTCCTTGAGGCCCCCTCTTCTCCCATAATTTCTGGTCGACCTTTCTTCTTCCCCTCCGGTAGTTATCTTTTTTACCAAGCGAGGGTGACCAAAATTTTGACAAACAGTCCCCCCGAGTGGTCATGGTTTCCTTTAACCATCTTTGGTCCCTGCAAATACCCCCCCCCGACGGTTCTATCGACCCCCCTTCCTTCCACAATTTAGGGCCCTCAGGCCGGGTTTTTTGCCAAGTCCCCCTGCTTCCCTCGCAGAATTGTTTCCTCTTCTTTCACGGTTTGAAGCAGCCACGTCGCACGGGTTTCTTGCGGCTTTGTTTTACTCCCCCTCTCCTTTGTTGTTTCGGCAGTTGACCTGGTGCCGCCCCAGCCCCCAAGAAACCTGCACGGACCCTTTTTGCACTTTTTGGCCTCCCTCTCCACAGACTCATTTCCCGAATCCTGCCACCACGCCCCCTTTTTCCCCCAAACGAAGACTTCCCGGCCCAGCCCCCCCTCCCCCTACCCTCTGAACAATTTTTTTTTTTTTTCTTTGGATCCCCTTTCGAATCCCTACCCTCCTCTTTTCTGGCCGGTCTCCGAAGCCGTTTTCTTCAGCCTCCCCTGTTCCGTCGCCTTGTAGCCCGACGCTTGACACTTGTCCGTGCTCCTTCTCCGACGTCCTTCGCCCCCCCCCTAGTCTCTTCTTTCCATCTGTCATGCGATTTTTTGCCCTTTTAATCTTTTTGCGCTTGCCCTACCGCCCCTTCCCCCGGTGTTTCTTGTTCATCCTCTTTTCTAACCGGACGGGAAAGAGATCTGTCCCACTAAGGTCACAACCCTTCTTTTCCCCCCCAAGTTTTTTCCCCACCCATCGTTCAGATCCGTTTCTGTTCGAGGTCCCTCCCCTTGATCCCAAGGTACCGCATTTCTCAAAAGACCCGGTCCCGCCCCTACGTGCCCAACGCCTATTTTTTCTCCCCGAGTTTCGAGTTGAAACGAGGCCCTTTTTTTCTTATGTGTCTTTGACACGCTTTGAATGTTCGACTCCCTCCCCATGTACTCGTTTACGCCGGTTTATCAATTCTCACCGACTTTCTTCCCTCCCTTTGGTGAACTACCTACCACCCGACTTTCGGTTGCGCGGTGCTATTTTTTCTAGAACCCTTAAGGCTGACAATCCAAAGTTCACTTTTCTTCTTTACCTTTGGACCCCTGACTTCCTGGGCTTTTTGTTACGCGGTATTTTGTGTCTTGTCCCTTCTCCATGAAAGTCTACCCCGCCTGTCTCCCTCCCCCTCCTCCCCACCCCTGACTCTCGGCAGCACATCCGCCCCACACAAGAACCCCTAGACCACCCTGTTGGATGTTGAGAAGTTACTTTCCCCTTTGTTTTACCAGGTCCTATCCCCTGATAATTTTTTTTCGCTTAAGCGATCCCCGGCCCCTCTCCGGGCCCCTTCTTCCAAGTAGGGAGGACGAGTGGTCCTTTCTTTTTTCTTTTCTGACCCTCTTCCGCCACGAACCTGCCCGCAAAGACGCCCCCTTTCAAGTCGTCTTCCCCTGCATAGAAGTCATTTTGCAGTAGAGTTCCCCCCCCCTCCCCTTTTAACCCCCAAAATCCACCCCTCCAGCTTTCTCGTTTTATGCACGATATTTCACGCACCCTCCCTTTTGTGACCCCCCGTTCTTTGTCCCGTCTACGTTCTTATGGGATTATTCAAAGGTGACTTTTTTCCCCCCCAGCCTTCCCCCGGATAGGGCTCGGCACCCAAAGTCTGGGCTTTCTCCCTTACCTTTAAAAAGCCGCCTTTTTGACTATTATCAACAGTGTTTTTCCCGCGATAGTTGCCCCGGTAGTAGAGGTACCGGTGAGAGAACACCAGCGCTTTTTTTTGCTGGGTTTCTCCCTTTTACCTGTCATTTGGCCCCAAGACCTTCCCAAAGCTGATCCGCCTTTGAGCGTGTTTTTAAAACTGTCACGGTTCGCCTTCCCGTTTGTTTCTACCCCATAGTTCCTTCTATCATTAGTTTCCCCCTCATGCGAGTTCAAAACGCACCCCTTCATGACACCCCAGAATTCCCGCTTTTACAACCGAACTCAAGATACACCCCCAAGTTGAAAAACGTACCCCAGTTCCCCCCCCCCCCCCGCCGTCAGTTTCCCGCTTCCTCGCAGGTACCCAGGTCGCCTTATCTCACTAGTGGCTCAATTTCTTGTCCATGTTTTTCCCTGGTTTTCCCTCCCTCCTCTTCGTGTCGTAGTGGTATTACTTTGACCTTGGTACTTCGCGTGACCAGAACCATGGACTGCACGTTGCACAAATGAAACCCCCCTCGTAGTGGGGAGTCCCTCATAATTTGTAAGTGTGACTCCCTTCCCTCTGTCGACCCTTGTCTTTTTCTGAATTAAAAATCCGCCAGCTAAGTAATCTTCCGTCATAACCCGCAGTTCTTTTTTTTGTGGTGTCTTTGCAAAACGCCCAGTTTCCAGAATTCCTGTCCTTTTTTAATGGTACTAGGTTCCCTTCCCTTCGGTTGGTCTACTCTCTCCTTTCTCCCTGCGACCTGCCGCTACTTGGTCCCCACTCTTTAGTGAAATCATCCCTCCTGTTGTGTTTGCTTGTCGTAGATGTGACCCTTTTCGCTCCATCGACAGGGGCGCCCATTGGAGTTTTCCTTTGTCATCGACTTAAATGACTGCCTCCCCACCTCATTCCCCTGCCCACTCTTACTCCTGGTGCCACAACACCCGATTTTTTTTTTTTTTTGTTGTTCTCACCGCTCGTCCACCTTCTGATGCTTGTTTTCCTGGCCTGGTGAGATTGTAGAAGTTTTTATGTCCAGATGTTTTCCCTGCCCTGGGAATTTAGGCACCCCTTCAAGGCCTTGAGGTCCCTCCACACGACGATTTTTGCACTTGTTCTCCGTCTCCTCGTTTTCTTTCCTTGGAAGCACGTCATAAATCTTCCCCCTCAAAGCCCCTCTTTCCCTTTTTTTTCCCCGCCACCAAGTTGCTCCTTTTTCCCCCTTAGATGTAATCTCCCGTTGGGAATGCACTAGAAGACAAGTCTCATTGGATCCCTTCCTTGGCGGTTAACGTTTTTTCCCTTGGTTCCGTCTGAATTCCTTTCGAGTGCATTCTCTTCTAAATTGGTAGAATCCTTTGGCACTCGCTTTCGTCGGTGGTCCCCCTCTCTTAGTCATAGCTACTCCCCCAGCTTGAGGGCCGACCCGCCCCGTTCTTGCCACGTCCTTTTTCCCCAAAGCCTGAAAGCGATCACGGGTTTTCGTTTTTTTTTGACTCATTGCGTTTCCCCCTTTAAGCCCTCCTTTCGCGGTGGCTCTCCCATCTGGGAACGTACCGACTTTTTTGTCCCGGAACTCTAGCGCTTATTTTCATTCCTCCCCCACTCACTGTTCCCGGGGCCGGTCGAAGACACCCCCCCCCCCCCCCCTACCTCATCCCCGCCTTGTGTGATGTGGTTCCTCCCCGGTTGTTTGCACTGCCTCCTTCTCTTTCCCCCCGCATTCCGGGTGGGTGCACTTTTTTCCCCCCCCCATTTGTTTGTCGTTACCTCTTAGGCACTCTCGTTTCTCCTTCCCTTTTTGACTTTGGTGGCCGGGTTTCTTCGGTCGGTTGTTTTCCTTTTCCCCGGAACGCTTAAACGATATCCCCCTTTGTCCGGGAGCTTTCTATTCGGATATTCCTTCCTTCCGGTATTACTGTTGCGGGCGGTTTGCGTTTTCCAGCTCCTTACGACAGTACACTTCTTTCCTCCCCGCAACCCTTTGCCGCCATTTTCCCTTACTTGGCGCCGTTTGATCCTTTTGGCTTTTCGGGGTTGTTTACCTCCTTCCTTCTTCCCCCAACCCCGGCAGTTTTGGTCCTTCGCTTTTTATTTTTTTAGTTAGCCCCATTTCTCGGAACTGTCGGCATTTGGGCCTTTTTTGAAGACTTTTCGGCGTTTTCGGAATCCATCTTAAGTCTAAACCTAAAGTTCATTCAGGTTTTTTTTATCCTCTTCAACCTTCATTAAAACAGTGGACAATTCCAGTTCTGGGCCTATCGTTTGCATTTCCCTACCACTCCAAACAGAGTAGGCGGGATTGATGCTCCGTACCCATTAACCCTACCGACCCATTTTTCGAGTGGGCGCCCCCTACTCACTTCCCCTTTGATCCCCCGGAGTTAGCCGATTGTTTTCTCTCCATAAACGGTTCCACGACAAAGAAACTTCCTTCCCTCGTGTTTTCCCAACTGTCGCTGCGCACCCCCCCGAGTGTGATGAGCCCCTCTCTTCTTTTTGCCCAGGTTTCGGGTAGATTCCGTTCCTTGTGATTTCGCTGTACTCCATCCACTTCTATTGATTGTTGGATCATCTTTTTCAGCTAAGGTTTTTCCCGGTCTTTTTTTTGACCCTGATCTACTTGACCGTCCATTGGAGCTCTGTTCCCCCCTTCCTCCACCGCGGGGCGGGCGGCTCCCATTTCTCCAAACCGTTTAGGTGAGTGAACATTAGATTTCCTCTGACATGGCACCTCGGAGACTTTATTACTGGCCGTGACCGCCTTTGAGTTTCCCCTTCTCAGACACTTGATTAGGAATCGAATGTCTTTTTATTTGGGAAAGAAAAGGATCCTTCGCCTACCTGCGTCTCGGTACGAAATTTAACATCTTCAGTTTCTTCTTCTTAGCACGGTTTAGAAGGGGTACCTTACAGTTTTATGGCGTGGTTGAGTTTAACTGCGCTTTGTGTTTGGTATGCTTTTGCTGTTTATAGAGGGCGTGGGGACTGCGGATTCATGGGGCGTGGGAGGGTAGTCGAGGGCTAAATCTTCGTTCCATGCTCTAGGCCGTGTTTGTGGCGTGCTGTCCCCCTTCTCAGTGCCCGCCCCCCCAAAACCTTTCGATTTGATTTACCCCCCACCTGCCCCAACACCCTGCGCCGTGCTTTTCACGTTCTCCTCCCCAATGCGTGCTTTCATGCATTTTTGGTGCGGTTCCCATTCTCCCTTCTTCTTCACACATGGGCGTCCGGTTTCCTTTTCATACGCCGTACGTTCGGATTGCCGGCCCCCCGGCTTTAAATGCTCCCCATGTCCACGTGGGGCCTTGTTTTGGTCCCCTGAGTTTTTTTCAACCGCTATGTACAGCGCGGCTTCTTCCTTCTGAATGGCGAATTCAGATGCCCACGATGATCAGGGGTCCTGTCTCCATAACGGAGCCCCCTTTCGCCACCCCGCAGTATGGCGAGTCTTCTTCCCTACTTGGCGTTGTGGTTCGTATAGGTCCTCTTCCCGGACCGATGCCGGCGACGGCTTCGTGTCCCCCTTCCCCCGGAATAGTTAAGTGCACGCTCACCGGGGCCGAAGGAGGGCAGTCCGTTTGTTTCCCCCCCTCCCTCCCCCCCCTGTTTTGAAAAATGAATCCCCCTCTCCCTCCCCCAGTCGTATCTTCTCCACCTCATAAAGATAAGGATGTGTTGAGCACCGTAGGAGCGCTTATTCGTGTTTTTGATTCTTGTGTTACTAGTTATGTCTTTTTTACCCCCCCCTTTTCCCCCATGCTTAGGCGCTTCGTACCGAAAAGATGCCGCAATTTTTCCCCTTTTTGTTTCAGCAATCAAGATTCGTGCAGCCCTCGGCGAGCCTGTGTTTTATAAGTCCTTTTGTTTCCGCACAGTCGGTGCACTTTCCTGTCCTGCCGGACCAGTCTTCCCCCTCCTGGGAAGACCTTGATCCATCACCTTGCATACGTGTTTTCCTTTTTGGTTTGGATAACAGCGGCCTGCACTTTTGTCAAAACCGTCCTTTCACACGCGTTCCGGAGAATCCACCTTTTCCAGGTTCC
>Ga0179591_1252682_pt1 | contig 12473 bp, 10 predicted proteins | sample CZOMad2_1_08_16f_FD_182891 | JGI IMG/M metagenome (GOLD analysis project Ga0179591, IMG submission 182891) | Vadose zone soil fungal communities from Angelo Coast Range Reserve, California, USA - CZOMad2_1_08_16fungal (PacBio error correction) | ecosystem: Environmental > Terrestrial > Soil >... | reverse complement strand
TCCGTATTTCCCTCTAGAGGTCATGCCTTCCTTCTCTCATAGGTCAGGATCCCGTCATGGCTTCCCCCTCCCAGGATCCGCCTTGAACATAAAATATCACCGGCCTCCTTTTCCCCTCTTTTCTTGGCCTGCCGTTGCTCTTTCTTTTTCCGCTTAGGCGGTGACTGACTCCCCGTCCTATTCGCTACTCCAACTCTAATTGCGGGATTGACAGTACAGTATATTTAAAGTCCTTTTCTCCTTTCCCTGTTCCCCTTTTCCCAACCAGGTACCGTTCCCAGATAACTATTTTCTTGTTTCGAAGCCCTTGGGCCGCAGATCTGGACACATGCGAGCCTACCTTTTCAACCCCCTTCTTGATTCACCCTTTTTCACCCCCCTCCCTCTCCCTCTCTATTTTATCCGAACCTTTCCATCTGAGATTCCTACTGAAAGAGCGTTAAAGAGACTCTTTTCTTCTCCCTCTTTAATTCTCATTTTATGCGATTAAGCGCTTGGGTATGGCTCACTGTATAGTTCTGAAGATTTATTGCTTTCTCCTTCTCCGTGGTGAAGGTGATGTTCGGAAACGTTGCGAGATAGTGCTACAACACTTCCCCCCTCCTACCTTACCGTGTCGTTATTCCCCCCCCGATGCCGTATTCGCTCCACTGGACAACAGACAGTCAGGAACCCCGTCCTTCTCTCTATGGCTGCCTAGAACTTTGATTGCACTTGAGAACCTCTCTTGCCTTGTCACTGAAACATTCCGTAGATATAAGATCCACCGCCTTCCACCTTATTTGCTGATTGCATCCCCCTCCTCTTCTTTTCTGGCTCCGGATCTCGTTTCACCTAGGTAAGTGAGAAGTTGATAACTCTAGATCCTATCTTTTCTCCCTCAAGAAGCAGTTGTGGCTTTGCTCATTCTTTTACCCTCCGTATAGTCCATTCCTTCCATAGTACCCGAGTAGTTAAAAAATCAGTTTCTTTCTCCCCTCAACGGAGTGGACCCACGAACTACCTCCCTCCCGTGGTGATTATCCAGGACCCACACTTTCTTGAACCCCCCCCCCCCACCAACCCCCCCCCTGTTCGAAGAAAACGGGAAGTTTTTCTTTTCCCCTTCTTCCCCCCCCATTGGCCCCACTCCCACGTTTCAAACTTCCCCTTTCCTCCTCTCCGTCTTCGTGTTTCGTCAGCTGCACCTACGTGGATGAAAACCTGGAGCCCCTTGAGATAATTCTAAGGACACTCCCTACTCCACTTGTCATCAAGGTTTTTCCTTTTAGTTTTTACCCACTCCCCTTCTTTTCTTCCATGATGCAGCCGCCTGACTTCGATAACGGCCGACCCAAAGTACGAAATGTTTCCGGTCCAGATAGATGACCTCCCCGCTCCCATACCTTCTCTTATCCTGGTTTCCCTCTTTCTTTCTCTTTCTTTCCTTTTGATTCCCGCTCGTGTTTTCAGAATCGAACGGACGCATCCACCTATTTTTCTTCCTCTGCCGTTACTGCTTCCCGGTTCAAAAATCCCCCGTCTAGATTGGTGTATTGGGCACCTAGAGGATATATTCTCTTTCTATTTTTCTTTACGCCTTAACACGCTCCCTTCTGGCCGATAATGCCCCCCCCATCAAATGGCCCTTTATTCGGGTGAATTCTAGAAAACATCCAGCTAACTCCCCTACCCTTTGTTCACCCTATTTCCACTATCCTATAGAGTCTAGTCCGTCACTCGGTTTTGTCTTCCCCCCCTTGACTTCTGACCTCGTACTTTCTCAGCCTTCGTAAGGAAACATCTCCTATATCGTGTCGAATCCCTTGTCGCTCTTGCCCTCCCCTCCTGCAAGCTTCCCTTCTATCAGCCCCCCCGCGACCTTCCCCTCCCCCCTCTTTCTCGCCTCTGGATGTTCGGCCCTGGAAGGCGCTCGGCTACGCTTTTAACCTTTCTTTTCCTTTTTCCCCCGAAGGAGCCTGTAAGTCCTAATCTCTCCTTCTTCCTGTCGAGTCCACGGCTGTTTCGAGTTTTCTACGCCGATCCTCGCATACTTACTTGACATACATCTTTTCTTCGTCTATTTCCCCCACAGTTCCCCAGACTCTCTTACACTCCCCAGGCTTTTTTCGCGCCAGACGTGTTGTAATCCAAACACACCACGTTTATTTAACACTCTCAAGGGCATTCTAACCCAGATATGGCCTGACCATGGTCTAATTGGTATCTCCCGTGGCCTTTCAATCCCCCCCCATTGTCCTGAGTTATCCCCCTCAGCTTGACATGCGCACTGCCTCGCGGCGACGATCATGCGGGTACCGTTATCAGTACCGTTATTGTTATCCTACCCCGTTCCCCTTCATTAATGCCCCGTTCAAACAATACTCGGCGACCATTCTCCTTCATTAAAGTCTTCATGTAGCCCCCCTTTTTGTCACCTGTGAAGTCTTACCAGGACGAGTAAGGACATGGTCCTCTTAGTCCCTTCTACTTCCCCCTTTCATTCCCCTCTCTTTTTCCTTAACCTTCATAACCCCCCCCGGTTTTTTTGGAGCGGGCGCTTTTCTGAACGGATCCTGGAAGCTCCTGCAACGTACAGGCTCCCCTGTTTATCCCCCCAGTTTTTCTCTCTCAGCCCTCCTTTCAACCTGGAACATCCCTTTGATTACAGAGATGTTTTGTTAGGGGTCATTATTTGTACTTAACCGACTTCTCCCATTTCTAAGTCAGTGACCTCCTCTCCTTTTTCAACCGCTGGAGGCTTCGCATTCCGCACATTCCCTCGCGTCGCCACTCCGCACCGTTGACTACCTGCCCCCCCTGGAGGCGAGTGAATAGACTTTGCCAATGTGCATGACCCTTTTTCTCTTTACGGTATCACTGAGCTTTGGGCACCTTGTCGGCTCCCAAAACCCACCCCCCTTATGTAAAACCCCTCCTTTTCTTCGCATCTTTCCTGAGCTGCGTCCCCATGGTATTGACCCCGAGAAGCACCTCTGGCAGGTCGTAGCTCTCGTCTCCCCTCGGAAGGCCGCTTTTCCCTTCTCCTCACTGACGATCATATCAGCGCGTCGTACTTCTCGAGAACCAAACCTTGGAACCACGCCACGATTGAGGGAAGTTTCCGTTCTCGCCCTCACACCATCTTCGCGAGTCCCCTGAGGATCTTTTCGCGTCGGTCCCAGTACGATAATTGAGCGTCACCCGAGAACGCGTTCCAACGTTGTCCTCATATTTTCCACGCGCTTCATTGTTTACTTTCGTCTTTTTCTTTTCTCTGGAATGCGTAAACCCCCCCCCCTTTAGACAGGGTTAGAATTCTCCTTATTTTATTTTTCCCCTTTTGGCCTCCTTTCTGAGTGGCCTTTATTTTTTAGTGCCCCTCCCCTTCAACAGGCCCTTCATGCCGCCCCCATTATTTTTCGGATTCGTCGCAGAGGATTAAGTAAGCTGAAAACTCCCCCCCCTCACCAGTTACTATGAATGAGTCTGCCTCTGTGCCCCCCCCGCACGAATCTTCCGTTTCGGGCGTTTTGTGACTGTTTAAGGATTTCCGACGTCTTTTGAGTCTACGTTCGTAGCTTTTCTCCTTGGTTTTCTCAGCACTGCAGAAAGTCTCGGTCCAACCAATCTCATGCCTCAACCCCGCCTGCCTACTGAACGTAAATTTTTTCTCTTTCACCCATCGCCATATTGTGAAAGGTGGCCTTGGGCAGACCATAGTTTTGTCGGTCCTTTTCATCCCCTTTTCCTGCTTCAGAATCTTTTGAGCACTTTTCTAGGTACCCCACAGCCCCCCCCCTTTGCCTCCCACATCTCCTCGGTCCCCATGAGGAAAATCTTAAGAAAAAGGGATCTCGTCCTCCCCCTTCGCTTGTCCACACCTGTCCCTTCTTCGTTCCTTTGCCTACGACCAAATTCCCGGGCGTAGCGCCTTCTTTTAGTCTTGGCCGGGGGATTGTTGAACGCAATTTGTCCTAAACCCCCAAGACTCTGGTCTCTTTTGATAGTTATTTTCTTTGACCCCTTTTTTGTGAAGGGATAATCCAGGCCCTGGCCTTTCTTTCTTTCTATAAGCCTACCTCTCTTTTCTTGTCGAAATCCCCACATGGTTTTTTTTACCCTTACTAGGTTGCGTCGACTCCATGGGGCACGTGTCGCTCTCCCTCCCCCCACTTTTGATCTCTTTTTCGAGCGCGTAGGCGGCGATGTGTAGTTTCCTCTTTCATTCTATAGACCAGTGATCCACCTCCACGCCGACGTCCTTTTCTGAAGCCCGTCAATACCTTTGTTTTTCTTTGCGTCCCTTGTTTCTTCTTTTCCGATTCCTTGTTTTTATCAGAACGCCAAAAGCGTCTGCCAAGCAGGACTCTCGGCCTGTCTTCCCCTCTTTCTCATGGCTTTGATTCTCTTTGTCCCTTTTGGTAATTTGTCTTTTTCAGAAGAGGTCTCTGTGGTTACCCTAGAGAACGGTGCGATTGACAGTTTGTCGCCCCCTTCGTGCTGGCCTCCCTTCCCCCCCGGACACTTTGACCTTAAGATTTCTTCCCCTCTTATCCCCTCCTCCTCCCCTACTCCACCCGGGAGATCAAACGCTCGTACGATTTCTTGCGCCCCCCCCCGCGGCTTCCCGCCCTCTGAGATGCACTTTACGGATAGGCGGTTCCCCTAGGGAATTAGGGCAGGCTCTATCGATGAGACCTACTCCCCGCTCAATCTGCGTCTTTTTCCCGGTGTTTTAGTTGAATTCTTTTTAACTTTTACTTCCGTCTATATGCGCTCGCGGTGTCTTCCCCAGTCCCTCTCCTTTCCCCGACAATCCCAATATATGTTACCGTAGAAGGTGGAGATTTTATCAGAGGATTGGATGATACGACTTTTCCTTCTCCTCCGACTTTCCCCTCTATCCCCGTGCTGTTCTTCTTTTTCTTAGAACAGGCGTGGCTCCTCTCCCCTCCTCTCTTAATTTTCTTCCCCCCCCGCCACTGCTCCGCCAAGCGTGAAACCCCCCAATGGCCGACGTTTTATGCGGTCTTGTGGAGGCAGTTCTTTCCAGCGCATGTTTTTTTTTCTTTTCCCCCTTTGTCTTCCCTTCCCCCTATTGAAATCCCTCGCTAGATACTTTTTCCATATATACTCCTCCTTTTTTTTAGTCGCGCACAGTACGAGCCGCGCTTAGCTCCTCAGTGCGCAGGCATCGTCCCCTGCCCATAATGCGCTACTGACACTACCCCCTAACGCAGGCCTCTCCCTGCGAGTTCACGCTTGTTTTTGCCCTGTTTTTCTCTGATGTGTCTCTCTTGCGTCCGCGCCCGACTCCGCGTTTCCCTCCTCAGACCTCTTCTTGAGATCGTGAACGTCGTCCCTATCTCGGCGAAGCGGTCTTTCCCTTGGCAGTTCGATCTCACGGCTAGGTTCCGTTTATGGAGCGAGATGGGCGAATAGCCGACACGCTCTCCCTCTTTACTCCGTCCTTCCCTTTTCCAAACATTGAATGCCCTTCCCTCCCCCCCCTCCTTGTTCCTCCCTTTTCAGCTTTTTGTAGCGGTATTGATATCATCGAGAAAGTAAGAGTCCGTTTACCAGGTTTCCTTTCGTTTGTCCTCCGAAAGACGCCCCTTTGGTTTTTCTTTTCACTAGTTCTCCCCTCTTTTGCCCGATCTCCTTTTTTTGCTTCTTGACTTCTTTCCCCCCCCGGTGCAGACTGTGGAACCGGGAGAAGTGAGAGAAACCTTCTCAGCGCACATCGGCTTTTCCCCCTTTTTTCACCCCCCTTCTATTCGCTCCCCCCTGAACCCACCCCCCCCCCAACAATCCCCTTCCTGAGATTACATACCCTACCACTTTCCCCCAACCCAACAAAAAGAATACCCTTTTCCACAATCTTATTCCCGGTTCCCCCTAAATAATCCTTATCTTTTACCCAGGTTCCCTTTTTCCCCTCAGACCTCATCACAAACTCCGGCCAAATCCTCCTCACATTTTTGCGAAATAAACGGACACGCTCAAGTTTAGGGAAGGAATAAACATATGAGTCTCGATTTTTGATTAGGTTGACCTCCGAAACCACCTTCTCTATCTGTACCCTTCCAGTCCTAAGTTGGGGTTGGCGTCTCAGCCTCAAGACGTCCTCTAATTAAAACCGTTCGTTTGTTTTTTTTTTTTTGTTTTGTACCACCCTCCTTGGCTTAGCCCCCTTGGAGAGTAGCTTAAATCAGACGAAGCAATTTCGGCATAAAGGCACCCCTTGTCCATTTCTTCCCCCCTTCCCCACTGACAGTCCCTTCATTATGGGGTTTGTGCACTTCTTTGCACCATCTGCCCCCTTTCCCAAAGTGACTAACAAATTGGGCGCCCCCCCTTAATCCTTCGTGGTTCTACGATGGGGGGGGGGGGTCGGTTTAAGCCGGGGGACTTGGGGGGGCGGGGGGGGGGGGTCGGGGGGGAGGATTGGGTCGGTGGGCGTTTTTATTGTGTTTGGGGAGGTAGGGCTGTTTTTGTGTTTGGAGTGTTTTGTTTGTTGTTTTTGTGGGTGGGGGTTGAGGGGGGGTTGGTGGTTTTTTTATGCTGACCCTTTCCCGTGGCTTATGTTTTTTAGTAGCTCTCCCCGTTTCCTGACCCCGCGTACTCCTCCTCAGGTTTGGATTCCCTGTGGAGCACACTAGTTTGGGATAGCAAGATTATGCTCTTTTCCCGCTTATCACTTTCCCCCTACCCCCACCCCTTTTCTCTTTCCGACCCCTTGCCCGGACACGTCTCTTTGGTATTCCGATTCACTTTACTGCAGATCGAGCGCGGCAGATTGTCATCGACGTCCGAGACATTTTTTGACCCGTCTCCCTTTTTTATGAACCTGCTCCTCCTGTCACAGATATGGCCTCCTTCTACCGGCCCCCAGCTTGCACCAACGTCACGAAGAGAGCGGTGTCCCTTGTCCCTATTTTTTCTTTATTGCTTTCTTCCCTTGTCCCTTTATTTTTCTCTTCACTCAATTTTTTTCCTTCAGTCCGGTCCTCTTTAACCAGCCCTTCTGCCAACTCGATCCTATGGCCGAGCCGGATAGAGTCCCTCCTTTTACCCCCCCTTTTGGGTTTATCTCCCAGCTTCCTCCGGCCGACATCCCTTCCCTACCTCTACGGCACATAGATCCAGATCCGTCCCCTTAAGGAGCTTTCCCTTCTCCCTTACCGTTTTGACCTCCCCATTCCCTCCTGACTCCCTTCCGCATTCCCCCTCTCCCCTCCGTGAGTCGTAGACGGAAAGTCGGATTAATACGCTTCCCATCTTCCTGTTCCTGAAGTAGATCCGTACTCCCAGGATTCTCTTCCGTTTCCCTCTTCACTGTCCTTTCGCGTTTCAGCCGAGCTCCTCCGCGAGAGTCTATACACGGACTCTAGAGATCCATTTCAACCCCCCGGGTTTTTTGTCCAGCTATGCCCTTTCCCTTCCGGTTGGGTTTAGCGCAGCGGTAGTCTGCGCCCCGCCAGTTGTTTTTAACGTAAGTTCTTCGTAGTCCACTATTGCCTTTCCTCTTTTTTAGCTTTCTCCGCTGAGCACGTGCTTACTTGAAGCCCCGGTGCTTTCGGCCCCCCCCCCGACGCGACCTGGTCCCCCTCCATGAGCAGGAGAATCTGGCCCAAGAAGTCCTCAGCACGTTCGGCATTTGCTCCTTCCCTTCCACTATCAGGCTTCCCACCTTCCTTTCCCGGTACCCCTGAGCCCTTACTGGTCCTTCAGTGCGATTCTCGTGCGCCACGTGTCATCCCGCTCAACGTCGTAAGTGGCGCGGCTTAAGGCATTTCCTTCCATCCGCTCATCTTCTTCTTCCCCTCTGTAAGGTGTTTTTTTTCTCGAATTGGTGCTCCGTCCTCCCGGAAGATTTGCGCCCCCCTCGCGTCGTTTACCGCGATTAAAGTTTGGGAAACGAGACGAGCGCCTACCTTTGGCCCGGAGTCTCCTCTTTTTGCTCTGTTTTTTCCGCCTGATGAAGTCCTTCAGTATTCTCCGTAAACGTTTATGACTTACTTTTTCAGACGGTCGCCGCTATGCTTGAACAATGTCGTCTGCTCTACTCCTGTTTCCCTTTTTCTGAACTGCCCCATTTTTCCTGACTTACTCGCCCAAGGCCTTTTAAGGCGACCCCCCCCCACTTTGGACGTCAGAATCCATTTTGATGGGTGCCCCAAACAACGCTGTCTCTGAATCCCGTACCTCCGCAAACCCCACCCGTTTTTTTCCCTGCCTTTAAACGTAAAATTCTCCCCTCTCCGAACTTGCTTTTGCTCGACTCCTCTAGTGAGATCGCGTCTCTACCCCCACTAGAATTGATCGAACGACACAGAGCAGCGTCCCTCTCTATTCGTTTTTTGAACAGGAAACTCATTTTCCCACCGTGGCGTGCTGACCGAGAGCTTAAGAGCTCATCCAAGCGGACTCTTGCCGGATGTCTTTTGTCCCTGGGCTTGTCCTTCTTTTGCACGAGTTTTGACCTTCTCTTAGGTCTAGTGACCCGTCCTGTAGACCAGAGATATAGATTACATAGAGATTCTTACATTTTGGCCGTCGCGACCAACCCCGCTTTTAGATCCTTCCGTCCTCTTCTGTGTCCTTCTTTCCTCCATGTTCCGTCCAGGTTGAGGATTTTCTTCAGGGCCTGAATTCCTTTCCTCTATTGGACTGATTCTCCTGATCCGGGTAGCTTTACCCCCCATCCCTACCTTTTTTGATTTCCTCTTCTTATCGGCCTGGCCAAACCCTGAGAAGTCTTGTAAGGGGGTGCAATTCTTAACGTACGGCCCTCTTCCCCTCCGTTTTTAGTTTTCCCCTTTCCTCCTGTTTATCCGTTCCTTCTTCCCCCCCGTCTCCTCGATATCTTTCCACGCTCGCTTACCCCGGTACTTGATAGCGCACCTAGCAACCTTGCGTTTGACCTTCCCGGCTTCTTCCTCACTTGTGGTTTCCACAGTTTTGTTTTTCGTTGCCTGCAGAATCTTGCTGCATTACGCCCGTAGAGAAGGATTGTTTTCTTCCCCCACCCTGCACCCCTGGCCCCCCCCTGGAGGAAACTTGGTTGGTTCTGTGTTTTCCCTAACCGGGATCTCGCCGGTTACCCCCCGGACTGAGGCCTGCCCGCTCTCCCCACCCCAATTGCTTTTATCCTCCCTCAGGGAGGGTCCTTTGCCTTATTCGGATTAACTCCTTGTCACGACACAAACAAGAAGTCCGAGATTGATTCGTCGTCTGCCCCGTTTTGGTGTGGACTAACCCCCCGCCCCACGTGCGTTGCGTCCCTTCTTCCGTCTCATCCTCCGGTGCGGGAGCACTTTTTTTTCTTACCTCTGGAAGTAGGTAGCGTAGAATGAGGTAACTGGAGATCCCATTCCCCAATAGCTTTTGGGTTTTGTCTCCTGATTTTTGACTGAGCGTTTTGTATCACCTCACTTCCCATCTTCGAACTCGGATGGAAGTATCAACCTTCCCCGTGGATGAGCCCGCCTGCCATATGTTCTTTTCTTAGTTTTAGGTTTTTCGCGTTTTGAAGGTACGATGAATGGTGTCGTGAAAGAACTGAACCCGAGTCGCCCCCTTCGAGTCTGAAGGGTCTGAGTCTCCTCAATTCCTTTTCTGCGAGTTTTTTTTTTGGCTCATCAGCTTTTTTCGTGGTGAACCCCCCCCACGTAGAACTTGCCGTTAGAGATTGTCGCTCAAGATGGAGTGCGGACAGCGATCGACGCCTTTTCCGCCTTCCTCCTCCCGGAATCCCTTCCTCTACTCTTTAAGCCGACCACCCCCTCTGGTCCCTCTATGAGATAACGAATGTATGTATACGACCTCGTGACTCGTGCTGGAATTCGGTTGCAGTTCTCCTCTTCTCTCGGCCGTACTACCTCACCTCTGCGCGTCAACTCCGTTTCTTCGCCTCGTGGTCACTTCATGGACGGGAGACTTTAGTGGTCGGCGACCCAGTCCTTATTATCGCATCAAGCACACTCTATGCCCCGTACGGTTTTCTTTTTCAAAGTTCTTCGAATCCGCTTCGCCTCTCGACGGACGTTTCTCTAAAAGAAGAGTAGTGGTTTAGAGATAGTCTCGCAGCTGTCCGACTATCCAGCTCAATCCCCGAGAATGGCTACATGCCTTTTTTTTCCAACGCGCTTTGGACTTTGTGGATCCTTCCACTCCTTCTTTTGAAGGTCCGTTGAGACCTGATGCTTCGCCTCTGAATCTTCTATCCGAAGAGATAGTAGGTACTATTTTTCATCCTCCTCTGGTGCTCTAGCCCCGTACGTTTAGGTCCTCTTTTTCCTTCTTCTTCCTTTCCTTTTCGACTCATAGTTCCAGAGAAAAGCGATTCTTTCCCCTTCTTCCGACGTCCCATAACGCAGTGTCATTCAACGGGCTCCGTTTTTCACGTGCTAGAAGGTTGTTTCTTTATGTTCTCTGCCCTTTTTGCGGACGAGCCGAATTCTATCCCCCCTTACCTACCCCCCTCCCCTATGTTCTATTGAACTTTTTTTCGCTTGCCAGTCAAACTTTCTCCTACTAATGTAAGGAGATATATGTGAAAAGAGATTTTTGGAGCGAAGCGCTTTGTCTCCTTTTAGACCCCTGCTTTTTATTCCCGTCCTGTCCCACTCTCCCCTGCTTCATTCCTTTAAGTCCCTCTCCAGATTTGAGGTCTTAGGCATCTCCTCTAGAGAAATGAAACGTTTTAGGTTTTCCTTAGATTCGGTAAAGTTTTTTTCTTCGCCTCTCTTGTCGGTTAGGTTTTTCCCCGATCTTCAGGCTTGCTTACGTCGAATTTGGACAGGTGAATTGACCATAAGGCCGATCGTGATTCCAACTTGCTCCGTTTAACTCCCGCTTCTGTGCTTTGTTCCCATAGTCCTCTAACTCACCCACGACACTTTCCCCAGGAATGCTCTAGAATGCGAGATCATTTCAACTTTGCCGCCCTGCACCTCATAGGCTAAACATCTTACCCTCCCAAGCTCAACCAAATTGCGAGGTTGCATCACGGAACGCGGTCTTGATTGCACTGGTCACGATGTAGAAAGATGTTAAGCGTAATAGCGCTTTCTTTCACCTCCCCTCGCTAAGTTGAGTTTGGGATCCGACGTCCCTCCCCTACGCGAGACTACCTCCGCAAGCATTTTGCTTTCGCCCCCCCGTTAGTAGAGGTAAGTCCGAAGCCGCTTTTTTTTGATTATACGGCACACTCTTTAATATTTTTCTTTTTCTACCCCCTTGTTTTTCAGCAGGCGTTCGTTTTCCCCACGCGTTCACATCTGCCCCCGGTCATGAATCACGTTGTCGCGATACCTTGCGTCTTTTCGCTGCTTTTCTTGCTTCTTAACATTTATGTCCCCTTTTTTCCCTATCTTGTTCCTACACGACGCCTACCATTCAGGTTTTTGGAGGCGGGTTCCCCACGTCCTTTCTGCTTTCTTCGCCACTCTTTGGACCGATCCCCCTGTTTGACCCACCTTTTTTCTTGACCCTCCTTGTGCACTTTTCAAAAGCTACGTCGTAGCGATCAAGGTTTAGTAGCGTGCCCGATCTCTGTCGTTAGCCCTTCGATTGCCTGGGATCATTCTCGAACAGGTACCACACGACTGTCTGCAGAGTGCCGGGGGCTTTAACACGTCATGGATTCCCAGGTCTTGATTAACTCTCTCTTTATCTCTCTCATTGTCTCGCCTGAACCGCCCCGGCTCGATCTGCCAATGAAATCTGTCATAGGCAGGTGGACTCCCTCATTTTGCAATTTTAACAATTCTTCCAGTGGCCGAGTCGCTTTCTCTTTCTCCCCTTTTTTTATCTTGCCCGCATGCATCTGCGCCAGAAGGAACCGTAAAACGAGATCTTGCTTTAACGGTGTCAGTTCTTTCGCTCCCTCCGGCCATTTCAACCCTCCCCTCCCTCTGCTCATCGACGGACCTAAGAGGGGTCGGCCGAAGGAATTTGATCCACGAATCCCTTACCTCTTTTACTGTCCGAGCCTCTAAGACGACCTGTCGCTGCTCTTTCCTTCGTTGAGTTGAGTTCTCTTTCTGCTAGGGCGCTCGGACCATCCTGCGTCTGCGACAATTCCCATTTTTCCTTGTTACTTTCGGTGGGGTTTTTTTTCCGCCGCGGTCGTCGACGCGAAAAGTTGTTTTACCAACGTTGGGATTCGAACCGTCCCCTTTGACGCTTGTTTGCATGCATTGTTTCGCGGTACGCGCTAGCAAGTTGTAGGGAAGAAGCCCCGGCAGTCGTTTTCCAAAGCGCTGCGGTGTTTTAGCGATCCTTTAGAGCCAGAATGTGACTCCCCGGCTATCATGACCAGGGCATTGAGAGGAAGTGACAGGATCATTACGGCCCCCCCCCTACCCCCTCGGCGAATTAAGTTGACGTCACTTGGCTTCATGGCTTTTCTCGATGCTGCTCCCTGAAATTTGATCCCCCCCCGACGCTCCTTTCTCGCCTACTTATTCCTTTCATACCTGCTC
>Ga0179591_1336987_pt1 | contig 12475 bp, 12 predicted proteins | sample CZOMad2_1_08_16f_FD_182891 | JGI IMG/M metagenome (GOLD analysis project Ga0179591, IMG submission 182891) | Vadose zone soil fungal communities from Angelo Coast Range Reserve, California, USA - CZOMad2_1_08_16fungal (PacBio error correction) | ecosystem: Environmental > Terrestrial > Soil >... | reverse complement strand
TTGGGCTTCGGTATAAGGAGTTCTCCCCCCCCGTAATTGAGTCTCTCCCAACAGAGCCTCCCATGCAGAGTGCAACGCCCTTCTTTCTTCCAGAGCCTTAGTAGATCCCTTGATGCAGAGCGTCGTGCAGCGTTCCTGTGAAGAGGTCTTCCTTTTTCGCAGAGCTTTCGTACTCTCTTTTTTCTTATGCAGAGTCTTTTCCCCTCTTTCTTCCTTTCCGCAGAGCATTTCTTCCCAGTAGCCATACGAAGAGCTCTCGAGCTATATCTCTTTCCCTTCTTCCTTGATGAAGAGCGTCGTGTATCTCCCTTCGTAGAGCATCCTTTTACGCCTTTCCTTGCCATGATTTGCCTTACTACAGTCATTGTGGATTGCTTTCAGCAGATAATTAGTTCCCCCCCTTTTCATCCCTATATAGGTCCCCTTTTTCAATTTTCCTTTTTTGAACAGGGAATAGTGGCACTGATAATTCAATTAGGGTCTTCCTATCATATGTTCCTATTCTTTTCTTTTTTTTCCTTGCTGAAAAAGTGTAAGCTCATTCCTTGCCTTACTAAGTAGATTCCTTTCTCATACACCCCCTGTGATAGAGCTCCTCCTGCGTTTGTTGTTAAGGTGTTCGATCCTTTCGGCAGTTTCCTCTTGCGAGCGTTCTTAAGACTTCAGTACTCCTTTATACCAGCGGATGTTAGATCCCTCTTCCTTAGAACTCCCCCTTCCCTCCTTCCTAAAGCAACTTCAGTTCTGAAAAATTCCGGCTTTCGGTTTGTCCCTGTTTTTTTCTTTCCCGACTCTCACGTCATCCATTTAAAAGATCCTCCTCCCTCATTTTTAGCAAAAAAAAACCCCCCCGGAAAACTGCCCAGTCAACTCTCACCTTCTTTGTGTTTGATATGACTTTCGTTGCTGAGGGAAGAGACCCTCATGATTAGTTGTCACCCAAACAGGAGACTGAATCTCCTTCTACGAGATGGGTCGGCTTTTGAGTATCATGCCTCCTTTTTTTCTTCCAATTGATTGAGTCTAACCCTCCGATCTTGATTTTCTTTTTTTTACGGCACCTCTTTTTAAATTCCCATCGGATATTTAAGAAGTTGCAGTTTCCTTAATTGACTGCGCTCTCTTCTTCTTTCTAGCCTCTATATAATAAGAGGCTACACGGAATAGAGTAACCCTCTCCCAGGGTATTTTTTCCCCAGTTTCAGCAGGCGTGAGACGTACTCTTTAGCATACTCTTCTCCGGGAGGGTCGTGTGAGTCATATCCCTTCCTTTTTCCTTATATGGTTATAAGACTGACTTCTGTATTCTCCAATGGTTCCCCTTTGAGAATTCTCCCCCCCCAAGCGTCTAGACTCACTATATTTGATTGTCCCCCTTCCCTGGAAGTGGCTTTGGATGAAATTAAGGTGTGAAGAACCCCCCCCCCTCAACCTACCCTTCTCCTTTTTTTCTCTTTTTCGTTAATTATCTTGGGGCCCCTCTTCATTATCCCCCATTTCTTCCCCTTAATAGCTATCTTTCGAGTTCTCTTTGAATAGGTACAACGCCCCCCCCCCCCCCACTTTATACACCTTCTCCCCCATTACAATCGTTAGATCCCCCCCCTGGACACTCACCGTTTTTCCTATCAACTTATTTTGACGCCTGGAACAAAGGAGGTGATCCCCTCCCCTTCCTTTTCCTAGTAGAGAAAAACCATCTTCTAGGGAACTTTCGATTCGGGGTGAACCATTTTTCAGTATGATCTCATGACCCTGCTGGGATGTTCCCCCCTCAGTTTTCCCTGAAGAAAGACCTTTGATTAAGAGGAGAAATGGCCCTTCTGTACTCAATTTTTTTCTTTTTTTTGCTGCAGGTTCGCGAAGGAGCTCTCCCTTCCATATAAGAACTTTACTTATCCTGAGTACTTTTTTTTCCCCTCCCCCAAAATATCCGCTTCGATCCAAGGGCAATATCATATTGAGTCTTCTTTTCTGCAAACCATTCCCCCCCCTCTTCTCCCTCTTTGTTTCGGATAGTGGCTCTTGTACTTTGAATTGTGCGAATTTCCCCTGAGTGTTCCCCCCCCCTTCCCCCTGGCTTTGAAAGCCTTGACTTGTTCCCTAGAGCAGCAAAGTGAGGCCCCTCCCCAAATGCTCCCTCTTACACTTTTATTCGTACTTTCTCTCCTCCATACTCCCTTTTGGTATTGTGAAAGGCCCACCGCTTTGCTATCGCAACAAGCTCCAATTCCTTATGGTCCCCCTCTTTCTTTCCTCCCCGAGAACATGAGACCCTTTCGACGTTACTTCCTAAGCCCCCCTTAAAAAAAAGTCCTCAATAATTCCTTGCAATTCAACACACCATTAACGTAGCCCACTCTCCTCATCCCCTCACATACCCCCCCTTTTTTTCGCGCTAGCGTCCTCCTCCCTTGCTTGAAATGATGAGTAAAAGATCTTTTTTCTATATTCTCGACTAATAAAGTATTTTTCTTTCTAGGTCTACCGTTCTTCCCTGTGATAACATCTTTCTCATTCTAGTATTCCCACAATGAAGGCTGCACCTTCCAAAATTCCCTCTTAGAATCATCCTTCCACAATCAGATTTGCAATAATTTTCGTATCACCTCTCTCCCCCTTGTTTCGTCAGCGCCGTAAACAGTCACGCTCTGCATGCCCTCTTTTTGTCTCAGCCTCCCTCTCTTCAGGATTTAGACCGCCCCCCTATCAAGAACATGAACAGTCTTTCAGCGAGATGATCCTTGGCACCAATAGGCAACCTTTTTCAGGTCCCGCCAAGCCCCCTTCAAGTAGAGGAGGATTTCCTAGGGTTTCGAGTAAAGCTCCTTGCAATGTTCCTCAATCCCCCAAGCCTTCCAGACGAAGAGATAGTTCCTTATTTCACGGGGCCCGATAATAATAAGTCCTCCATGGCCCTCTTTAAGCCTCCTCAGTTGTTGTTTTATCTCTCGCTTCTACCAGGACAAGGGATGTGTTTTTTTTCCCTCTTTAACGCACTCTTGTGGTTTTTCTCTCCGTCTTTCAATCGGATGGGCTTTTGTCGTCTTCCTTCTCCGTGCCCGAAAAACTTCCCTTCTCCTTCCTTTCCTCCTTTTCTCTTGCTGGGGACGGATTCTCCCAGCTCCCAGTAATTGGGGTCAATGATCAAAGCTCGCTTTCAGTTCAATGTCTTTTTTCTTTCCTTTTTCCCCCTAAATCCTGACGCTTTTTCGTCTGGCATCCACAAAGCCTTCTTCGTGCTGTAGACACGGCTTCAATTCCACATCCCCCGAATATATATGGCAGACAGTCGTTCGCACATATTTTTCCTTTTTTTTGCGAAGACGGATGAGACCTTTTTTCCCTTCCTACTTCATGGTGGCCCCTCACGAAGTTCTCCCCCTCCATTTCCCAGTTTCGAAACGAAAACCTTTCTTTCTTTAGTAGTCGCCCTTAATGACCCTCCTTTTTTTCCAGCTCTTTCGATTCTCGACTGAATTGAACCTTTCAGGGTTTCCAGGACGGTTTTGGTGGCTAACGTGAATTTGTTTTCTTTTACCATTTCCCCTCCTCCTTCACAGGCTTTGTTTTCCAATGGGGTCTTATGGCCGACCTTGTTTCTTCTCGTTTTGAGACAGTTTGTTAACCTGAATTTGGTGCCTTTTTGCGAGTATAGAAGCTTGTTCCTTTCCCAAGACACAATTGCTTTTATGAGTTTTTCGGAATTCCCCATGTTTTTAGAAGAAAATGTTAATTTTTTCTTTGGGCAGATTTTCGACTTTTTTGATGATCAGGGTACCACCCTTCCCCAAGGATTTTTACGACTCTCGGAATTGTTCTACTCCCTTCGCCCAATTCTGTTCCCCCGAAACCTATCCTCCCTTGCTAAAGACCATGTGTACTTCTTTGAAGCATATGAGAACTTCTGCGGCGAAGGCCTTCCCCCTCTTTTCGGGGGTGGGGTGGGGGGGGTTTTTGTACCAGTGCTCTTTCCTGGACACAAGACCTGCTCGTCACGGTCGTGCGCTCTCGCCGAAATCCCCCATAGAAAAGAATCCCGAGGAAAGAAGAGGGCAATTTTCCTAGGGCAACCACCCTCTTCACCATTTTTCCTGGTAGTTCTCTTTCTCCAGACAGTTTCCTTCCTCTTTCCGGCCGGTTTTTTCTTCCCGGTGGTCAAGCGAAGGCTGGTGGTGTTCTCATCGGGGCTAGGCCCCCTCTTTCCCCTTGTCAGGCGTCTGAGGCCATAGTTTCTGTTCTCCAAATTGGACCCGCTTTTTTTTTTTTACTAACGATGTTTTGTCCAATGACTTGCGATCGATATTGGTGAAAAGGGTCCCCTTTCTCACTCGAAAGTCTCGGCAGTGCCGGTGCGACACTGGTTATTATCCCTCCCTCTTTTTTCCCCCCCTAATTAGCAATGCCCAATAGCGGTGCTTCGTTTTATTCCCCCCTTTTTTCTCTCCCCAAAAGCAACTCCACCTCTTTTAGGAAGGCACTTCTCCTCGTTTCTCTTCTCCATTCGAGACTTGCTCCTTTCTGCATTTGAAACCCCTTCTAAGCCAGAGGGCGTTTCCTCCTTTCCCTGTAACCGACGCTCGAATCCCTACACTTTTTATTAAATCGTATCACGAAATAAGTGATTACAAGGCCCTTACCATTCATCCCCCTCCCTTGCTTCTACTCTTGCCTTGTCTCTCTTCTCTATAGAGAGCCCCCCCTCCTCCTAATTCACTTCTCTGCAACCGCTTAAAATCTGCGTCCATTTTTCCGTAACCCTCTTGCATGGCATACAGCATTTGTCAATCAATCGAGTGTCCCTTCCCCCTCCCCCCAATTACTCTTCCTTTCTTCAAAAGCTAAACCCCCTTCGGACCTTTATAGTCGCCCTTTTTTCCAATATCAGTCGGTTCTCTGCCTTTCACAAGTAAAACCCCCCCACACCCCCTCCCCTCCTCTCTTTACGTCCCGCGGTTGCCTTGGCGTCTTTGGTTGCTACCGTGATAGTTTTCTTCTGCTCGCATACCGTCAAATTCCTTCTTTCCTACTCCCCAAACCCCCCCCTTCCTCCCCCTCCGAAAATAAATTCTTAGTTGTAAAGGAGAGACTAACGCTTTATAGTTGAGCTAAGCTTTTCCATATTAAATATCCTATTGTCCTCTAAGGCACGATCGTCCCTCCCCTCATGCTTCTAAGAACCCCCTTCCCAAACACCCTCCTCAAGGCATCTCCTTCCCCCTTTTTATGTAGTCTTCCTCTTCCTTAATCTCTCCTATATACGTAGTATTTTCGCAATTTCCCCTTGTATAGAGAGATGAACTCGCTTATAGTAGAGCCTCATTGATGATCCCTCCTCACTTATCAGTTTCTCTCAGAGCCTTAAGATACATACTCTCCTTTTCCACTAGATCTTCTCGAACCTTTTACTGACCTCTGTAAGAACCGCCCCCCTTTCAACTCTTATTCCTTCTTCCCTCCCCAAAAAGAATGAAGAATCTGCTTGCTCGTTTAGGAGGCTCTTAGGCTATCCCCTCCTCTTTCCCCCCAGAATCTGCCCTTCTGTCTCTCAGATAGAGGCCTCAGTACGTTCCTCCTTTATGGAGACTTGCATCCTCGCTCTGAGTAAGAATCCTTCCTTCTGGCCTCTCTTAAAGGAATCTGCATACTCTCTGCGTCCGAAAGATCTGTCCTCGGACTTACTTATTCCCTCTTTCTTCAAGACTCTACCCCTGCTCTGCGTAATAATTTTTATAGAGTTATCTCCTTCTTTTATATGCATAAGTGTTTCTTCTCGGCTAGGAACTTATCTCTGTAATTTGTCAGCCTCCCAGAGCTCCATATACTCCCCGCCGCTAATAGAGAGCGCTTTTTTCCCCATTTTCCCTACCCCTTAACCAAATTTCCCTAATGATAAAAGAGAGTTAAATCCTTTTCTTCCAACTTCTATTTCCCTTCTCCCTTTAGAATGCGTAGTTACCTATTACTCCCCTAAAGTTGGCCTTTCGTTCCCTTTTCACCAGGTCCATCCAGAGGACCCTCTCCCCGAAATTTCTTTCCGCCCCTCCGTTTTGCGAGAGTCTAGCCCTTCTTTCTGTCAGGACAGACCTGGGGATTCCCCGGGACAGTCTTGACCCCCCCCTTTTCTTAATACTTTTTAACCTACGCATTCTCTCTCATTACATTTACTTTTTCCGCCTGCTAGATTTTTTAGCATTATCATTAATATTTCAAAAAGTTATTGGATATGAACTTTTCAAATCCCAACTCTTCTTTTTCTCTCCTGAGCTTCGTGCAGAGCTTTATCTTTTTATCTTCTGTATAAAGGTCTACCCCGCTTCGTTGCAGAGAATCTATCCACAGCGCTTATTCCCTCTCTCTAGAGTCTTCTATATACGTATCATTCTTAAGAGATTCTCCTCTGTCTGGCCTTTCCGTAGTAGATCCTCTATACTGCTTTCGTAAGCAAGAGTTCTTTTCTCCAGAGTCTTTCATAGGCTTTTCTCCTCTCTTCCATACAAGCCTTCCCGCCGAGCCTTCGTCCCTTCCAGCAGATCTCTCTCCTCTCTAGAGCGCGCTCCCTTTTCCTTTGATGTCAGAGCTCGTGTAGCTTCTCCTTACGCGCCTTTCCTCCCCCTCTTCGAGTCGTCATTCTTGCCATTGAGGTAGCCTCTTGGCGTCTTTTTCCTGGTATAAGTTCTATTGTTCACCTTTATCATCAATCTCTAGGGAACCTTTGGTCAACTTCTTGTCTATTAGGGTTCTCCCCCCCTTGAATAAGGTGACTCCTTCCATTTCTTTGTATAGACCCTTCCCTGTCATGAACAGCATGTCCTGAAACTTTCAAGGTCATGAAGAGCCCTCCTTTCTGATCTTTCTATATAGTCCCTTCCTCCTCCCTTAGCACCCCCTTTCTCTCTCCAGTCAGGAGTTTTCATTTGTTACTTTTTTCGACGTTAGTGAAACCTTCTATACAGGATGTCGTGCCCCCTCTTTCTAGTCGTACTCCTTTTCCCCTCCTCGATTTAGAGCTCCGTATTAAATCTTGAAGTATCTTCCTTTTTCCAATTTCCTACTTCCTTCTGTGAAACCTGATTCGGGAGGGTGGCGGTTTGTTTTCTTTCTTTTTCCGAAGGACTTTTTCAATTCCCTTTCCCTTGAGCCAGATCACCCTCGCACTGGTAGCCCCCAAACCAATTCCCCCCCGCTTTTTCCCCATTAGGGAGCTGGTGGGTTGTTTTCTTCGTAAGGGTGTTTTTTTCTGCCGAGTTCTTCCCGACGATTAGTTGTTACTCCCCACCGGCGCCTAAGCTCCTTTATCCCCTCTGGTGTTTGGGTGAATCTTCTTCCCCTTCTGTTCCGTGTAAAAATTGCTTCTCCCTCTACACGATACTTTTTTTCCTTTTTATGGAACTAGGATCTTGTTCTTTTGGGAGGAGAATTGAATGAGCGACTTGATTAGTTTTTCTCTCCCCCTTTCCTAAGAGGAGATACAAGGACTAGCGTCTTTGCCTGACCTTCCAAGGGTAGGTATTCCCCCCTTTTTCTCCTCTTCCGGTAGTGAGAAGTACGCTTGTAATCCTGTAAGACGAAAACGTTGTGTAGTTAACTTTTCCTGAGCATAGGTAGTCGTTGACATGATGTGTTATCAGACTCCCCCTTGTATTCTCCCCTTTGTTTTCCCCTGAGGGAGAATTCCAAGTCGAGAATCTCCCCTTTCGAAGATCACCTCTTTCTTTTTTTCAGCGTAAAAGATGATTTGGCTTTCTTTTGTGACAGTCATTTTTTCAAGAACCCCCTTCCCCCCAAAAGGTCATCTTCTCCCCCCTTGCGTAATTATCTTTTTTCCCCCCACTCTGTTTGTCTCTTCTTTCTCCTCCCCCGCAATGGCATGCCGAGAGATCTTTCGCGTGACTACCCTTTTTGCCCCGGAGCGGCCTTCGGTGAGCGCGCCCGTCAGCAACAGGTACAAGCGGTAGTTTCCCCCAAACCGGCCAACTTTCCTTCCCAATGTACTACCCCTCCCTATGTCCGAAGACGCTAAACACGGAGGTGAACTCGCTGCCCCTTCCCCTCTTTTCCCCCCCTCTATTTAACCAAATTTAATATCGTTTCCCCGTTCCTGACGCTCTTTTTTCCCCCAGGACATGTTTTCTCCCTCCCTACGCAGGACAAATTTTGCACGACGCTTTGATTCAGAGGTCCTTTGAAATCTGTTTCATCTTCCTTCTTTTTCCTCTTGGATGAGGAAGGTTAGTCGAAGTTTCCCCTGAATCCTTCCGTATTGTTTCCCGTCTTTAGATAACATGAAGGAGGAGACTTTCTATTTTGACTCCCTCCTTCCCCTATATGAAGTTATACTCCCTTCCCCTTGAACTTTTCCTCTGAAAGGTTGTCTTCTTTGGCTAGGGTAAAGACTCAGTAAAGGAGTATAACATGCTTTCACCCGTCCCTTTACAAAATGGCTTGACCTCCCTCCTTTTTCTAGCACCCTATCCTCCCCTTTTCCCATTCCCTTTCTTCCCCCCCAAAAGTTTATTATAACCCACCTTTTCCGCTTCTGCGCCTCCTCGACCCTCTCAAGCGTTTTACCCTCCTTCGATTACTCGCACTCCCCTCTCAAATTGATTTTCCTTTCAGTTTCCCACAACCGATAACATACCAAGGTCGACTACGTCCATATCCACAGCACAACTAAACCACTTCCCAACGAAATCGCATGGGCAATTCCATCTTCCACCCACTTCAAGTCCCTTCCCCTAACCCCCCGTTGAAATTCGTCGCTATTTTTTCGAAGAGATGGAAAGATGAGCACGAGGTAGCCCCTATCCGATCCCCTTTGCGTCGTGGACATATCCTTATTTCCCTTCTAAGCGTGCCTGTTTCTTGTGAAAAGAATGCACTTCAGAAGTATTAGCAGATCAATTTTTCTTAGCCCCCCCTCTCTTTTTCCCTTCCCCTTAGAAACCCGTCTTTTTCAATGTCCTCTTCCTGAAAAGTGATAGCATTTCCGCTGCAAGATGAGTGGTGTTCCAGCGAGTCGCTCAGTTCTTTCTCCTCCCCACCTGAAAGAAACCATGACCCTTTTCCCCCTTCGTAGAGATGGATCATTTTTCATCAAGCTTTCTCCTTCACCATCAACGAAGCGAACGTAGATTCTGGGAAGTAAGTAGGTTTTAGGTCCCGGAGACGGCACTTTCGGCCCCCCTCCCTCCCCCCTCCCGAAGAGATAGTTCATGAGCGATTCACACCCCTATTCCTCAATACGTTAAAGAGTTGCGCCCCCCCCTCTCCCTCTCTCTCTTTTCCCCTTTGAGATCGCTTCTTACAGTTTTTTTCGGCACCTCTTTACGTATTATTAATCTGTGCCTCTCTTTCCTTTAAATATTCTCCGGTCCTTCTTCTTTTCTGTCATTGACGTGATAGTGACGACCCCCTTTTCCCTATGAATCATACCTTCTTCTGGGGCTTCTTCTTGAGTTGCGTAATTTGGTTCTGATCAAGCCCCCTCCCCCCCCCCCGATGACTACCTTTTCTTTTTTCTTCGTTTTTGGCGTCGAATCCTCTGGCGCGTTTTTTCTCAAACCCCTCATCTGTAAGCGTTCTGAGCAGGTTACCTTCGCGACATTCCCCCCCCCCCCCTTTCCATCTATTGCTCCGTTCTCTTCTTTGAAAATTTTCCCCGATGCGTTATCCTTTCCCTTGCGAAAGTTGTCCTGTGACTCCTTCATTTCTCCCTTTCAATGCCTACACTGATCTTTATCCCCCCTCTCCATCAAGGCGAGGTTCCCCTCCCCCTCCGTGATAGTATTTCTCCCTCTGAGATTCCCGAAGCTTGTCCATTCCGCTAGCGAGAATTCCCCTTTTTCAGTTTCTTGGAGTCTATGTTCTCCTTTGAATTTGCTTCTTCAATGCCTTCTTTTTTCTGGTATTTGGGTTCCCTGGGCTTGTAGGGATTATGGACGTAAGTCTTCTTTCTTCTTTTCCTTCAGCCAGTGCTAATCCCTCTGCCCAGACAATTTTTTTTGCGATTGAAGCGGTTTCTTTACAATACAAGAGGGGAGTTTTCGTGGCTTTCCTAGATTTCTTTCCCTGGGGTATCCCAATGGTCCTCTTTCTTTGAAAATGTCCCAAATTTGATGCTTTTTTTAACCACCTTTTCCTTTTCCTTGGTGGACACTTGTAAACCTCAGGTAAGTCGCCTTAAACGAGCCCTATCCGAAAAAAGTTAACGACATATCTTTTTTCTTTGCCCTTCTAGAACTCACGAGATTTCTTCCTGCTTTCTCCGTACCTTCATTATATTACCCTTGCCCCCCTGACATTTTCTCATAGTCACGTTCTTGTTTGGGGGTTGGTTCCTTTCCTTAGCCTCACCCCTCAAACATCGATCCCCCCCTAATAAAATTCCACTATTCCCTAATTAGGGCCCTTCTTCCTTCACTTTTTTCAACATTTCCTTGCGTAGTGAATTTTCCCGCCAAAGCACTTTTTCCTGAGTCAGGCCGGTTTTCTTTCCCTGTGGTAAAGAGAAGTTTTTCTCCTCGGTGCGAATTTTCAAGCTGTCTTCCCCTCCTCTTCTTCTGAGGCAATAGGGGAGCTTTTTTTCCCACATTTGGATTTTTTTTCGGTTTTTCTATTCTTGTATGTTTCCAATGACCCTGATCTCCGATATGGTTCTCCAAGGGGGCACCTTACCCCTTCTATCACTAGACCTCTTCCTTGCAATTCTCCCTTCCTACTTGAATAGACGAGCCTTTCCCAAAGATAATACTCCCTTCCAGGGCGACTCTCCCCCCTTGAGTTGGTTTTCCAACTTTGGAATTTTTTTCCCACCACAGCAACCCCATTTTTAGGGGACTCCTCTAGTGAGATCTCTCCGCTATTCGACTTGCTACTTCAATCATCCCCCAATGGGAGTTTCCTTCCCTAATGGCTGACCAAATACTTCCAGACTACCCTATGCCTCGCATAAACTTAATTACTCACAAACTTGCTTCCTCCGTCTTCCTCGTAAGTAGCCCCCCTTTTCGTACCCACGGTCTCCTCTCCTGTACTTAAAAATGACTTTCTAGTCCTTCTCCGACCCTTCTCTGCCCCCTTGAAAATAAAATCAGTCTTCCCCCTTCCCTTCCTTCCCCACCTTCCCCCTCAGAGTCCCTGGTGCCTACCCAGACAAGAGCATGGCTGCCTGTGTGTAAATAAATATCTTTCTCTTTTACAATACCCTTCACCCCTTTTTCATCTTCAAAAAAGGCCTCAACCCTCCTTCTCTTCCCTTCGCCGGTGCGTCTAATTCCCTCCCTAATCGCGGTAATATCTTTTCCTCCCTTTCCCAACAACGACACCGTCCACCCCACAGACCAGCTCCCTTCCTTTGAGATTAAATGATGGTGCTTTTCCTTTTGGGTTGCTATTCTCTGTAGGTTCATTTAAATTTCTTCCAATTCCTTCCCGTCTGCAGAACCTCCCAAAACGCCACCCGCCCGTGACCTATGCCTTTTCCTCCCAATTACTTAGTTTCCTTTCTTGTCAAGGTCCCCCCCCCAATTAAAGCTCCTCTCCTAACGCTCTTTTTCCCCCAGTCTAATATACTATAGTCTATAAGAATCTCTCACGAATCCTTTTTTTCCCGTGCTCTTAAAAAACGACACCCCCATAAAACTCCTTTCTATAAAAGGTTGTTTCCTATTAAGGTCTAATATCCTTCCGTCCCCGTCGTAAAGGGCTCTTTATGACGGCTTTTGCCTTTTTTCCGCCCTGGTTAATCACGATAGATCCTTTTCTCCCCCCGATGATCCCTGAATGAGCTTCCCTTCCCTATTCAAGGTTCTCTAAGAGACATCATATACACGACCAATCCTCCCGGGCCCTAGAGAGTGATGATCGTCTGTTCCCCCATACTGTACCCCCGTAGCACCTCTGTCGTCCTCCCTGGCCAAACAGCACTGCGTTCTTCCTTCGGCTCTGGGTAGGGGGCTCTTCCTTCCCTGGAGGCTCCAACCTCTCTTCCTTTCCCTCTCTCTGCCTATAGATTCTCCTTCCCTCCGGCTATTGCATACGACTTCTTACGACTGTTGTAGGTAGTCCTTCTGCATACCCGCTCTGCCTTAAATTACCCTTCCTTGAAAAGGGAATATGAGTACGTCTCCTCTCTTTTATAAGGCTTCGCGAGGCACGACTCCGACGATCTGCATCCCACGTGCGTGAAGGAGCTGGCGTATATTACTACGTTTTGCGTGTCTTCTAGGCATCTTTTTTGTTAGAGAGGCTCTAAGTATGTACCGTGGTCTCCGTATACCGAAGCTCCAATCCAGACCTCCCTCCTCTTCTCAGATCTCTTAGAGGATATTACACTTTCCCCATACCCCGTTTGGGCCTCCTCCTGTAGAATACCTCCCTCTTCTATAGGTAAATCTTAAGGTATCTCTGCCTTCCTTCGTTAACCGTTATTAAGTCCATCCGTAGCTTTTCGAGTTCCTTCCCCGAACCAGGT
>Ga0179591_1293220_pt1 | contig 12475 bp, 12 predicted proteins | sample CZOMad2_1_08_16f_FD_182891 | JGI IMG/M metagenome (GOLD analysis project Ga0179591, IMG submission 182891) | Vadose zone soil fungal communities from Angelo Coast Range Reserve, California, USA - CZOMad2_1_08_16fungal (PacBio error correction) | ecosystem: Environmental > Terrestrial > Soil >... | reverse complement strand
CCCCGTGCCTTTTCCCACGTTTGTCCACTCTTCCTCCGATAGGATACATACTTGGAGCCCCTTTAAGTTAGCACTTTTACGGGCCGTTATTGACGCCGCTTTGGGTTTGCGCCCCCCTAATAATGTTTCATTCCCCTCCCTCTGCTGGTTTATCTTCTATGCTCTTTTAGAGTCCTCCTTTCGAAAGTCCGGCTTTTATTTCTCATTACCATCCGACCTTTTTAACGCTTTGTCTTCCGTAGAGGCTCCCTCCCCCCCCCTCTATGTTCCCATTTGATTTTTTTTCCGACCCTGCGAGAGAAGGCCCAAGCTCAACCCCCTTCCTCCGGACCTGGCTCTTTGTCGATCCCCCCGTTCGATGAGTCCGAGCTGATACCCAGTGTGCCGCTCTTTTTCCCCTTGTAGGCGCATCGCCCGTCCGCAATACCCCCGACCTTTTATTACCTCCGGTCTGGAATCCCCCATGAGATATTGCGGTGGAACCCCGGCCGCGGGCAGGCGTTTCTCTATCGCCCTTGCCCGTCCTGTCCTTATTCCTTTACAAGCGCTCTATTGAACACCGAGGTGTTCTGGCTTCTAGGCTGAGGAAAGTTGACTACTCCCCTCCCCAGTGGACAGCACTTTTCCTTTATTGTCTCTCCCGGGGCACGCGTGATAGTCTCGGCCCAAGGGGCCATGACCGAGCTTTCCCACGTTGCTCCGGTGTTTCATCCAACGTTTTACCCCTGCCAGCTACTACTGCTAAGAGAGGCCCGGCTTACTTCCGTTGGCTTCGAGGAGAGGCCCCAAGGTTCTTTTTTGTTCCCAATATCGCCAGTTTCCAGGCTGTGACGGGTCTCCTCTTCCCCTAATTTGCTCTTAACGCTGCCAGAGTCACCCTCACCCCCTTCTTTTTTACGACGGCGAATATAGCCCCCTCCCTGGGCGCCCTGCCTGTTTTAGAGGCTCAACCCCGAAATAATGCTTGCTGTTTCTCGTTCCGTTTTTGGGTTTATTTAAACGCCAGTCGTTTTCCTGCCCTCCCCTTTTGCGTTGGCTTTGTCATGGAAACCCTGGCTTTTTCACGCGTCCTGGAACGCGATTTTTATCAGATCTCCCTTTGGAGTCACCATCTCATGGGATCCGCGCTTGGAAGTTTCTGAGTCCCACACATAGATCCGTTCCCCTTTCCCCTGCGATTAGTCCCCCTGGAACAGCTCTCAGATATGCTCCTTTTCTTCCAGTTTAAGGCCACGTCTTCGTCGGGTAAAAGGCGCAGGCAGTTCTTTAATGTACCCCCACCGCCCTCTCGATGGAACATTTCCGCTCAAAGAGTCACCCGCCCTTCCAGGAAAGTTCTTTGGATTGGCTACTTTTCCCACCAGGAACGAGGCGGGCCTGTGAAATGGCCTGAACTCGTGTCCGTATGTACACACCAATCTGGAGCCCTTATGCCCACTCTTTTTTTTGATTTGATCCCCGACTTCCGGTGAACCCTGGCGGGGTTCAGAACGTTCAAGCTTCTCGGCTTTTTTCCATGTCCCCCCTTTCGCCCCCACCACGCGATTCCGTGTTCCCGCTCAGCATATGCTGTGTATATGACTGAGGATTCCCTCAGATTTTCCTGTAATCCCCCCCCCCCTCCGGCCCACTAGGATCCGCTCCCATTTTTGTATCGCAGTCCGTTCAAGGGCCGCCCCTTTTTCTCTTTCACCGTCCCCCCTTTCTTTCAGACCGATAAAGATCGTCCCGCCTCAGTTCGTCTCGCATATGAGAGGTCCCCCTGCCTGGCTTGTCGTTTTTGTGCTTAGGGGTCTCAACGGTGTTTACGTGTCCCGTGTCCCAAATGTTGCGCGCTTAATGATAATTTCGTCTCATCTCCTGCCTAGATGCGTAGTTTTGCCCAGTTCGCAGTAACTGGGTTCTTGGTATTTTGGGTTGTTTGTGATGTTCATCGTCCCTTTTTTTCCCCCCCAATGGTCAGGTGGCGTTCTGCCATTGTTGCGAGTCTGGCTGGTGAGTGACATCGTCGGAAGCTGTTTCGAGCTTCCCGTCTGTTACCGGCATTGCCCAGTAAATGGCCCGAATTTTTCCCTTTCTAGGCCCTCAATAGAATTTGGTGACTTCCTAACCTCGGGCAGTAAGTTTGCCCGTGCTGCTCGGCTTGGTTGGTCCGCTTCAGACGCTGCCCCCCAGTCTTGCCAGTTTTCTTTTTGTTTTTCTTCCAGCCATCTGAGACGTGATTTTACGGCCACTTTCTGAACATTATCTGGGGTTTTCCTTTGAGTTCAGGTGAAGAGTGGATGTCCTCCCCAGCTGTGCACGCGTTCGAATCCGATAATGTCTTTCCTGAGCCCCTTTTCTTTTCTGAGAACCGGTCAGTCGTTGAGGATAATCCATGTTCTAAAGTTCCGCTCTTTCAGGAACTCCCCCGGTTTGTCGGGCTAGTGCCCCCCACCCACGAACCCAAAACCCTTATCTGGATCTTTTACTGTCCCCCCCTTAGTCAGGGATTTTTCCCTCCCTTTAGAGAATGAGAACCGACTCTTCTCTAGATACATCCTGTTCCCCGAAAAATCGCTTCCCCACTTGGTTCCCCCGAAGAAAGGACGTTTGTTGGTTGTTTACCGTGAGACCGGAGTTTAAGCCTTCACCTTGGTAAGTTCATCCGTCAAAAGTTCAACACCGGAAGGTCAGTCCCGGCCTTCCAGAGTAAGGCATTCTACTTAATGTTTTTGTTTTCTCTGGGAAGGTGTCGGTAAAGGCCTACCCCTCTCTCCTTTCCCGGAGGATGGTTCGTCTTGTTACGGGTTCACGCATGTCCCCCCTTCCAACATGTTTGGCATGCTTAGTAGAGTGCGTTGAGGGCTGTTCTTTCGCCTGGTATATGTCATTCCTCTGACTTGTTGCTTAACGCCGTGTCTTCTTTAATCAACGGGTTTGAGCGTCTTCTTCCCCTTTGTAGGATTTTTTCCGAGAGTCCGGCACATAGCAAAGTCCGCCCCTTCCTCTCTTTGTTCCAGATTGAGCGGCCCTAGTTGGTTTCCTTTGCCAAATACGGCCTGATGTTTCCGATATGCCCAACGCCCCTCTATTTTTCACGCTGTCCCATTGTTCCGACAGTGAGGTTCCAGGCGACAGTTCCTGGAGTCCAACCCTCAATTATGAGGTCTTTGAGTCTGTTAGTTTACAGACCATACTGAAACGACTTCTCTAGGCGAGTCCCCCGTGATGTAACCGGGTTTTTTTTATGAGCCTAGTGTATGTTGTTGCACTTAGTGGTGCGGAGGTCAGTTGACAGTGTTTTGACTAATTGTCCGTGGGCCGAGCCGAGTCCTCGACTTCACTTGTTCCCCCTTTAAACCAGCCCTTAACGTGTCCCGCTTTTTTACCGTTTTCCCCCACGCTATCGCCCCTTTAAACCGTCACCCCATCCCTCCTATTTAATTCAAAGCCAGGTTTAGCAATTGATTGCGGTCACGCAACCATCCCTTGGCTTTTTAAGACAGAGTTCCCCACCTGGTCCGTCTTCCAAAGTCCTAAAACCAGCCCTTCGTGTCTAATTTCGCCATTTGTTGGTGGGGGGGGTGTTTTTTCTCCAGCCAATGGGCCCAACTCTAAAAGCCCCGCGGCTGGTTCCCCTCCCGACTGGAGGAAAAGCTGCCTTCTTTTTTCTAAGGGATTGCTTTTGCCTGTGTAGTCCCCCCCCGTTTCCATCCCCACTCTACGATCCGTTGCTCTCGCCCCTAAGTTCCCCTGCTCCAGTGAGAGCTGGGCTGACTTTACAAGTGGTTTAGTAGGCCGCCTCCCTTGTTGCTGACTGGGGCTGGGGTCGCTTTGAGCTTAAGCCGCCTCCCCTTTACGTTTCTTCGGTCGTATGGCTTGGGTCTCTTGGTCCGAACCGTGGGTTATTTCCCCCCCTTTGTCGTGATGTTTGGTCGGCACGGCTCATATTCCGCCGCTGTTTTTATGTTCCTCCTTCCTTATTCTGGGACTGGCGTTGTCTAATTGCATAGACCTACCCGTCAGACTTTCTTGGCTCCATAGCCCCAAATCGATCTCCTCTTTTATCCATCTGGTGTTTGTTGTCTCTTGCCCTCGGTGCTCCGGTAGGGCGTTTTCTCCCCTCCAAGTTTTTTTCTCCGGGTAGGGTATAGTGGCGAGCCAAAGGTGGTCCTCCCACCTCCAGGACCATTTTTTTCCTCCCACTAGATAGCCGCCTATCGCCCATGTACAGACGGATTTTTCACCAGCTGGGTTAGCCCTCCCAGAGTTCAGGGCATCCCTTTACATCCCCCACCGGTCCCTTTCACGACCGACCTTCCCCTAAATCACCTGTCGCACGCTTCCTGTGGGTTATTCTAGGCTGCCGCGCGACAGTTTTCCCCCCCGCCTGAACAAGGTCCCGCGGATCGTCTTCCGCCGGCCGGCCTTTTTTTTCGCCCACTTTTGTTTCATGGTTCCCTGGGGCGCCTTTGCGGGAAATTTGACCCCTCTTGCGGGATATTAGCCGGAGCCTTAGTCGTGGTTATCCCTTTTCTGGCTCTCCTCCCGGCAACCAGTTCTGGGTCAGAAGGTCATTGATTTTTCCGCCTCTGTGCTGACAGTCCATTCTTTTTTTCTGAGATGTTTGGCCCTGTTTGTCGATAGAGGGCTTTGTCGAGGCTTCTCCCGTTTGCGGGAATAGTTTGGTATGGAATTGAATTGTTTTTAAAGGACTTGTTTTGCCTTGCCCTAATCTTTGTACTCGAACGTCTCCCTCACCTGGTCTCCGTGCCGTGGTCCCTTAAGAGGTGCCCCCAAGATTGACGGCCCCTGTTCTGTCAGTCTTTGCGGACCAACGGCCAGCCAGGAAAAGATATCGATAGCCCCCCCGTCCTTCCTGCAACCCCTGGACCTAACCTTACCCCCTCCGTCAAACCAGCGAATGTCCCCCCCCTACCAAGGAGGGTTCCCACGTCTTTGTGGACGTCAGATTTATCTAGGCCGGTCCTTTCTTTCCAGCCGGAAATGCCAGAAGTTTTTCCTTAGCCATGGCCCGTCCTCCGCAACACGACTCCGATTCACAATTCCTTTTCCAGAGTGGCTGGCTTCCGAGAGCTTGCGTGCGAAGGTCCCCCCTGAAAGTGGATTTTCCCAACCCCTGTTCCCATCAAACTCGTTCCCCTTTCAGAGCAGGCCACTTTTGCTAGAAATGTTTTTTCTGGTTTCTTAACCTACCCCTTTTCCCAGAGCTCCTGACCTCCTTTTTGGTATAACGTTCCCCGAAAGCAACATCGTTTTCAGCGCCCCAGCCGAGGCTTAAGAATTAGCTCCCCCCCGGCAGAATACCGCCTTCCCTTCCCCCTCCTGAGTAATGCCAACGTTCTCTTACAGGATGCCGTCCCATTTTTTTTTGACTTCCTTCATCGCCGCTGGTCTCGGAGAGCCGAAGTTCGCTATGCCCCCTGCTTCCCGAGGGTTCTCCTCTGTGGAAGCCACGGGAATGACATCCCTTGGGCCCTGTTTCCCTATTCACAGCCAGCTGTACCTTTGACCACCCCCTTTCGTCACGTTCCCCCCGTTCATTTAATTCCAAAACACAGTTTCCAGGTTTTTCCGTCTCTGTGGGCTTTTGCGTCCACCTTTTGACAGCTATTTACATAGCGTTGGCGTGCGGCCCTAATGAAGGGATAATCTACGCTTAGGCCCCTGCGCTTGCTAGTAGTTTTTTTTTAGTGTTTTGTCCCTCCCTCCCGAAAACGGTTCGCTGCCTGCGCCTACCCGTCGCCTGAACTTGTACCGTTCCCTTTTCCCCCCCCGATGCTCCGTCTTTCGCCTGACTCTTTTTTCCACTTGAGTCTAGTCTAGCCCCCGGTTTATGGTTGCCATGCCACTCTGCCCACCGTAACTTTCACAAACCAACCCTTTTTTTTATCGCTGTCTTTGTTTCACGGACAGTTCCTTGCCGTCGGCAATTCGCGTTCCTCGACATCCTTGTGCCACCACTCATCCTTTTTTACCTGACTGTTTTTCCTGACACTGGTGGCCGCTTCCCCTAAACACTCCCTTCTAGATGGAGGGTCCTGGTTCCTAGATTCCTCTCTGTGACCGTCCACTGATGGAACGGGACAGGAGCTTGAGTCTTTTCTCAGGTCAAAGTCCCCAACCAGAGTCACCTCCTCGAACTAATCGGCTTTTTTTAAGATTTCTCACAAGTCATCAAGGACCAAGCCACCCTGTTCCTTGACGTAATTGACCTCAAAGAACACCCGAAGCCTTGGTCTTCCTACCCCCCCCCCAAGACCGCTCGACAGCGCTTCTTTCTGAGATTTTGCAACTTTTGCTCTTTTATTTTGCAAGTGGACCTACTTAAAGGCTAGCTTCCCCGTTTTCCGTTTTTGTACTCTCATGTCTGAGAGCTTAGCTTTGTCTTTTTCCGCCTTAGGATTGGTCGGTATAGCAGTTCTTGCGCTGTGCTTCACGGAGGCCTGTCCTTCCCCTATCCCGAGAATGAAGTTTCAGCTTTTTTGAGGGTCTCCCCGGATAGTCCCTCTCTGGCCCCCAGATTATCATACAAGTCCACGGACTGGTACCATGTGTCCATTTTCGTGTTGTCTTCTTTTGAATCCCCACAGGTCCCCACAGCTTTTTTTTTTCCCCTTCCCTGTTTCCGAAGTCATGTTAGCCTCTGCAGTTTCCCTCCCCTTAGCGCCCCACTCCTGCTTTGCCCCGATCTTTACTCGAATCCTCCCAGGGCCATTTTCAAAGCAAGCATATCTCGTTTCCTTTCCTCCGTAGACAGCCGGGCCTTGTACAGGGCCGCTTTGTCGTTCGTTTCTAGCTCAACCCATACGGGGGGTTTTTTCTTATCTTGCAGGCCCGGTCCCGTTCTACCCCCCCGGATGTATGAGCCGCGTCGAATTTTTGAGAGTACTTTGGGGAAGAGTCGACCTATTAGGTATTAGTGGCCATCCCCCTTAAGCCGGACCCAAGGAGAAATCTTTTGTTGAATCTGGCTATGCTACACCTTTTTGAACGCTTTGCCCCTCGTGGTAACTTGGAACATCCCACCAGAGGTGAGATCCAAGGCACTAAAAAGTGCGCACTGAGAGCACCCAAGTCTGACCCAAGTGACTTTTGCCAAAACCTTCCCATGGCCTTACATTGGGAATCTTCCTCCGAGCGAATAAATGTCCCACCCGGGCTACACAGCCCTCTGTCGCCCGCTCCAGACTCCACATCCTCTTACCCCCGCCGCCGCGCCGATACCGGTTACGCTCTACTTAAGCCCCCCCGATAGCTTCTTCACAGTCCTGGACCCACCGCTCTAATGGCTCCTTCTTTCCCCCCCACCACACGTACCCCCCCCCCCTTCCAGTCTCCCCTTGTTCCCATTGTACCCATGTAGTAACCCTACGACCTCTCCAAGCCCCGTTCTTACTGTGAGAAGGCAAAGGCCTTCGCCAACCTCTTTTTCCCGTGTCCAGAAAGAGACATTTCTGAATCTACGTTCCCACAGTCAAAGTTCGGGGATGCTCCAGATTGCCTCCCCTCGCCTTATTCCCTTTGGCCAGCTCCCTTGTTTTGCGCGGAGCAGGTCTTTTATTTCATTGTAGGTTCCCCCGGTCAGAGGGGTCATTCCCCATGACTCTCCCTCCCGCGGCGTGCCCCCGTAGCCAGCCCTTTCATATTGCTTTAGCGTTGCGCCAGTTCCTTTGCACTGTCTTTGAAGACCCGCATCTAACCTGAGCTGCCTTTCTGCGCTCTTGGTAGGAAGTCCCATTGGCAGGTCCCGGACGCTCGCGCGCTCCCTTAGAGGCGCCAGCAGGCAGTGTTTTTAAACCCGAAGCCCTGACCTGCGTAGCCCCGCCATTGAAATCAAAGGCTAGTTCCCGGCCCCCCCCGCCATCTCCCAAAGCGGGCTCTGTTCCATCCGCTAGCCGCCCACCTCGCCTTGGCGGGCTAGCCCCTTTCCGGACTTGCCCCCACGACTATTTTCCTAAGACGAAAGACCCTCGTTGGACTCACCGCCGCGAAACATGACGATATGTCCCTCCGCTATATTGCCCCATATAGTCCCCTTCCCCAAGCCCATGGCTGGCCAACCTAGTACTCCCCAACGCCAAGAAGAGATCCCTTGCCTCCTGAGGCTTTCCCTGGGTTTCATAGTTCCTGAGCCGAAGAGCCATAAGGAAAGCCAAACTCCAGTGGTCTTAGTTAGTCCCCTGGTCCAATCGAGTTCTACCTGTTAGATTTAGAGAATGGTCACTCAGTTCATAGTTTTCTTTAAGGCGTCCGCAGCTTTTTTGAAATTCTCCCCCCTCCTTCCCCCTCGAGATCCAGCCACGCAAGTAACTTAAGAGGAAGTACTGAGGCGACACGGGACAATTTTCCATCTGCGCGTCCTCCGACCAGTGGCGGATGGACCGAAATTGCGTCCTTAGAGGCCGTTTTGCAAGCGTAACTGCCCACAGGCCCGTGGAGAGAGCTGGCGAACCCCTTTTTTGTTGTTGAGAGAGCCAATTTTTATCCCGCGCCGGGTCCACCAAAATTTCCGGAGTTTACCTCCCTTGCACTATCCCCGGTTATTACTCCATCTTTCAACGCCCCTCCGCACCCCCCCACCCCTGGACCCCCTAGCTAACCCCGCCCAGACGGCCTATCTTAAAGGGAAGTACTTCAAATAAGTTCTGAAAGCGGCCCCGGCCGGTTGCCCCCTTTTACTTTTTAACTTGTTTCAATATCTCCCATCCCCCCCCCCCCCCTCCTCGCTATTTCCACTTCTACCCGTTCTCACTCTTTCCCCCATCCCTCCCTCCCTCCCACCATTTCCCCCCCTCCCCACAGTCTCCCCCTTCCTCTTCCTCCCCCCCCCTCCCTCTCCAGGCACGAACGTTCAGTCCTTAGGGCTAGGTGCAAAGACCCCAATCCAGTCTAAAAGTGGGCCCAGGTCCTTCTTTCCATACCCTTAACTTCCCAGGCCATCTATTTCGATCACCTCGGGACTAGACTCTTTGCAAGAAGCCCGATGGGTCCCTCCCCGAGCCAGCGGTGAACCCGGAGAGTCATGGTTCTTTGTCTTACCCTCCTAAAAAAGTTCCTCCAGGTCCTGTCGCCTTCCCCACACCCCATCGATCTACCTCCACCCTCTCACCCCCGCGGGTCTGCCCGCTTACATCCTGTGCGTAAGTCTCGATGCTCAGGCCCGAATTATTCAAGATATTTTCGAGGCGACCAATGTCTCCCGCCCTCTTATAAGGATGGCGTCTCTTTGGAACTGTGTGAGAAAGAGCAGCCGAAAACCGGCCAGACCTGTGATCCCTCCCTGTTTAAGCCCCATGTCTCGATCCCCCCTTGGGACCTCCCTTCACAAGCTTACCGTGCTGCCTGCTTTAGGGAAGCCTCCGTAACGGCCCTCCTTTACAGCGCCCCGATCGGCGTTAGGATGCTGATGCACGCTGGGCGGCGTCAGGCCGCCTAGGCAAGACTTTCCGTTCGGGCAAAGGGGCACGGTCGGGCGATTACGGTGCCAATTTTGAACTTTAGCTACCCCCCTTCCGGTATACTTTCCCCCCCAGGAGAAAGCCTACGCTGCAAGAGCCTTTTTCACAAATCTACAAGTCTGAGGCGCTGCGCGCGGAAACTTCCGGATGATTGGTAAACTATTAGAATTTTTCGCTCGCAGACTCTTGATTTGCCAGATACAGGTTCCCCTCCCCTCTAAAAGACTTCTGGGAAGACTTAATATACGAGTCAGGTCCAAGGGGTTGAGAGAGAACCCATTCTCCTATGGGCCTAATATGCGCTGAAGGTAACTCCCTTTTCATTTGTAGACAATGCAATGTTGCCAGATCACAGGAGCTGTGGATGGAGTATAGTTGAATTTCGGGAAGTTTTCTATTGCCGGACGCCGAGCAGATCACAGTGGCCGCAACCAGCTACGGGAGACCTGGTTTCGATGCCCGGCCCACACGCAGAATTGCTACGATCCGCGGTCAGACGGGGCGCTCAATCAGTCCGAGAATTATCCCCACTCTAGTACCCTGTTGGCCAGGGTGTCTAGCCCCCAACCTAGAGGTGTTTCTATAAATTCCGTCCCGAAATGAGCGACTGTACCAGGCAATTTCATTCGGAGTGAATAACGGGCATAGGGTTAGTGGTCCGCTTTGACTGTTGCCTCTGGATGGATAAACAAAATCTTTATACCACCCATCCGATAATGCGGGTTCGCGCTTGGTTGCTGTCATCCTCCCAATTTTACTTGGAAGAAGGACTCCTTTACCCTGCTGTTGTGTTTCCACCATCAGAAAACAACTCATGAGCATATTACTGGTAAAGCCTACTCCTCCCTGCGAATGTATTACTAGATCTTCCACGAGGGGATATCTAGCCCCTCCCAATATTCTCCCTTCCCAAGGATGACTGTATATTAGTGGCCGTTTCCCGAATGGAATGTTTCCCTTTCGCCATGTCTTCAGTCAGCAATACACCTCTTTCAATCTTGAGAAGTCTCCGTAATGAAGATTCCTCGGTCTTCCGAGGCGGTGTTTTCCTGGTTCTTTCAGGGTTAACTTCCTCTCTGACGCCCTCCGAAATGACCTTCTCCCCTCGCTATCCTATTTAGAGCTTCTTTTTTTCTTCCGTTGGATGTAGGGTGAGACATTCCGTCCAGTCAAATTCCTTTTCGGACGCCAATTAGCTTGGTTTTTAAATCTTCTCAGTTGGTCCCCCTCGGAGGGCGCTTGAGTGCCTTTCTGTCCTTTTTATCGCTTTGCAAACTTTTCCGCTGTGAAGGATAAAGTGCCAGATTTTCCGCGTTCATTTAGCCTTCCCTGCCATTCCTTTCAGGATACAGAGCCTGGTTTTTTGCTCCTTCCAGCACTTCTTAAAGGGACACCCCCCCCTTCCTTTCAGGGAAGGGTTCTCAGGTCTGCTACGGCTAGCCGGGTCCAGTCTCCACCTATCAGTCTTAGTTTTCCTGGTTAGTAGTTTTCCTAGGGGAATCCTCCCCCCGGCAAGAAGGATGAATAGCCTGTTGACACTTAAATTTGTATGCCTCTGTCGCGTCCCGAGTTGAGGATAAGGTACCGGTTATCCCCCCCCCCTGGATCAATGCTCCTTTCATCTGCCACGGTGTCTTACACCCACACCATCTATATCTTGTCCAGCTGCCGCGATGATAGGATCCTTAAGAAGATAAATTGCACTCCCCGCGGATTCCCGCGCTTGTCACTTTTTTTTACGCCCCTCGGACCTGTGTCAAATGGATATGCTGCATTTGGTGATACGTTCGAAACTTTTCATCCCTTAACACGTCGGGGGGTGAATATATACTGCACCGTCCCACTCTGCGAAATTTAAGGAAAAGAAGAGTCTGGTTCCTCGTACAGGATACTCCGCTGGGGAGGTAGTTTGTCCCTGTTTGAGGAAGCGCCCCCAGTTTTCATGATGAGACTGAGCGATGATGGATTTCTCCGATTTTCGAAGGCCTTGTGCTGCCTGAACGCGGCTGCGTTTCTCCTCTGCTCAAAATCCTTCTTTTGAGCTGAGGTTGGAGAGTTATTCTGTCTGAAGCCCCTTAAGAGCACTTCTCAGTTTCCCCTATGCTTTAAGTCGTTCGCTCTTCCGCGGGATTTTCCTTTTGTAACAATTCTTTGGTGCGTCACATGTATAAAAATCCTCCTATTAAAGATCTTGACGGTCACGGCTATTCATGCTCAGTGTAGACCGACCTTTTGGGAGAGGCGGTGGTTTCTTGGGCATACCTGGAAAGCTGATTTCCTCTTTTCTTTCCAACTCCCTCATTTTTAGGTGTCCTGGGGACTGAGGGTGGATGGTGTACTAAGTGCGTTTGTTGCAGGGACCGTTTCTTGTGGAGCGCTTTTTATCTTCAGAGGCCTTTTGTGAAGAACCGATGACGCCTCACCTGACATCCGCTGGCCTTCCAAGATACAGTGTTCTATCCCCCCCTGTGACCTGCCACGAGGTGATCTCAAGCCGTGTACACTTTCCTTCCCTCAAAAATTTCCCTACCACCCGAGGTAGCTTCCTCTTAACACAGGATGATAGAATGGCCCATTAACCGCGTTTACGCCCGAAGAGGGCGGTAAGGTGCCTCGGCTGAACTCCTTTTATTTCTGTGATGGCTGAGCCCTCCGGTGAGTACCTCTACCACCTACTCCTTTCGCGTTCCTATCAGATTCCACCATCGGTTCCCTTCCATTACGTGGGGCTTTGTCTTTTATTTCGTACGTTGCCTGACGCCGAATTATTCGGGTGCTGTTATGGTCTATTTCTCGTCTTCAGCTCCTCCAACCCGGTCCTTGAGTAGCCGAATGGTCTGTCGGTACCCCCTGAACCATGTTGTTGAATTCTCCATGATGATTTAGGAGACAATCTGTTTCACCTCAGGCCTTTTCGCTATCGTTTTTAGGATAGGTCTTTTGGTCCCGCTGTTATCCGTTTTCCATTCCTATCCAGGCGAGTTTTTTTTCTCCCTATAAGAACTGCCTTG
>Ga0179591_1259366_pt1 | contig 12475 bp, 13 predicted proteins | sample CZOMad2_1_08_16f_FD_182891 | JGI IMG/M metagenome (GOLD analysis project Ga0179591, IMG submission 182891) | Vadose zone soil fungal communities from Angelo Coast Range Reserve, California, USA - CZOMad2_1_08_16fungal (PacBio error correction) | ecosystem: Environmental > Terrestrial > Soil >... | reverse complement strand
GATTCTTTGCTCGGGATCAGCCTTCCTCCAATATCCCCCTTTTCCGTCTTGATGAAAATAGAGAGTTCTTCGTCTGAGGTCCCGCCAGTTTGTAAGCACCTCGATTTAACTCCCATCGTTGAGGAGAAATTCGAGCTCCTTCTTTGGTTGCATTGTCGCCTCCACTCTTTAGGCGGGAGTTTTTTTTTAACTACCCACTTTTTTTTGTATAAGGATTATAGTTTTTCCCAAAGTGTTTTTTCCCACAGAGGATTCTCTTCCTTCTCTTTTAATGACCCAATGATTCCTCCTGTATTTTTCTGCATTTACGGCGAACTCGTATGATGAGCCAAATAGCGCTTGAGAGAATGGGCGTCGTTTCCCCCCCCCCAGTAAATTAGGCTGAGCCGACTTCCGCTCCCTCCCCCCTCTAATCGATCATCTCTGTCCCGTCCCGCCCCTCTTCGTCCCAGCAGTACATTGATCCTGATTTCCTCCCATCTCCATCTCAAACTGGCAAAGCTTAGCACCCTCCCCGAAGAAATTAGAGGACTCTCGTCACTCCCGTTCCCTTGACATCCAAGGATCCGTGAAGTCGAGCGAATCGTTTGCAGATGCCACTTCTCTCTTTGCTTAGATAAAACTTCAATACCCCTTTTGAGCCTCATTCTTTTTTTTTTTGTCCCCCTACTTCCGCCCCCGTATAGGAATACCTTCCCCCCTCCCCGGACGATCGGTCTTACTCGGCTTCGGCTCCATTATTTTTTCCGTCAATCGCGAACCTCTCTCTGCGCGGCACCTCCCCTGTATGTAATCGCAGGTCCCTTTTGTCCCCAAAAAATTTTCCCAGGACCGCATGAGATTCCCACCGTGTGCCCCCCCCACTCGGGACCGGGCAAAACCACCGAAGTTTCCCTCATGATTCATCCCCCCTCCCCTTTTCTTCCCCCAATAGCAAGGTCTGTCCCCCATCAACCCCTGCTTCGGCCCTCTTGCGTCCTTCCCCCCTCCCTTCTGGGTCCATTCTTCTCGCATAGGTAGAAAAAGCGGGTGACGACTTCGCTCCCCCCTGGCACAGAATTTTCTTTCCCGGTACACCCCTCTGAGTGCAAATGACCGGAAAATTCTCCGCCAGTTTCGTCGTGATCACCCTTACGAGAAACTCTTCTCCTTTTATGCTCCTTTGCTTGAAAAAGACTTTGGTCCCCCTATTTGTAGTCTCTCACTTTAAACCTTTTCACCGTTCTCTTTTTTCCATCAGCAAGTTTTTTCCTTCGCCAACCGCTTTCCCCAATTTTGACCCACAAAGCCCGCAGACTGCCTTGTTTCGCCGCCACCACTTTCCCTCCCGATCCTGGGTTATACCCTTCCTTCGATCCCCGTTGTTGCTTCTTTTTTTCCATGTTTCCCCCCCGGTCTCATCGCTTCTCCCACAACGCGGGAATCGCCTGTCTGGTGCAGTTTCCCCTTCCAGTTCCCAAAATAAACCTTTGTGCCCCTTTGTGACACTTCGATTGTCCCCCGTTTTCCCTCCCCGCCTTCCCCTCCCCCCCCAGGCCCCCCTGACCCACACCTTTTTATTCGCCCCAAAAGCGTCCCCTTTGATTTTTTCAGTTCCAGGAAATTCGTCTTTTTGCACAGTTCCCCGCAGAACAGTCCGCTTTCAGACCATCGCCTTTCCTAACTCTTTCAGCGATGGGTACTTTCCCCTAGTGCACGCGCACGGAAAACTCTTCTCATAATCATTTGTTTTGTTGAGAGCGATGTAAGTAGAAGCTTCTAGCGTACCTGGTACACCATGCCCATGAGGCTGATTGTTTTTAGCCCTCTTCGGTGTTGGTATATCCGGATGGGGCAACCTCGCGCATTCCCCTGAAATTTCTTCCCACCTTCTGTTCCTTTTTTTTTTAGACTCTGTTCTTTTTTTCTCGCTTTGGGGGGCTTATTTACGGACTTGGGGTGTTTTTTGGTGCGATGAACGCTCTCGTTTACTTCTCAATGGAACAACCGACCATTATTGTCCTTTTCGTTTTCCTTCAACCTTACCCCCGTCCGGTAGCCTCACTGCTTGTGGAGGGGCTGGTGATAGTTCCCAATTTAAACTAGGCGCTTTTTTCTCTTGTTATTCCCCCCCTTTTTTACTATGGTTAGTCGGAGACATCCCATAACGTTGATTTTGCCTCTTTCATGTTTGGTTCGCAAATGGAAATCTTCAACTTAGAGTTTCTGTGTGTTAAGTCGGTGCATTAATACCATTTCGACTACCTCTTTGTCCCCGATTTCCCCATGGAGAATAAATCGTCCCGAGGCGTGATAGTTTCTTTGGTTGACTATTAAGCTACCGTACATTCCTCGTGTTCTCCTTTTTTTCCCCCTTCCTCTAACCCAAGTGTTAAAAATTAAGACTAGTGACTATTTTCCTTCCCGAGCTTCGTTTCCCCCGACTGAGCCCCCCCATTTCTCTGCATGGAACCAAAGAGATGATTCTTTAACGAACTTGCTTGCCTTTCCCTTCCCTTCGGGTTTAGTTATGAGACTTTCTACTAGGTAGATGATTCCTTTTATTACCCTTTTCGGTCTTGCGGCAGACGCCGTTTGGTTCCCAAAGGTGGTGAGGACGCGTTTCCTTCCTATCGGATTAAATAAACATGATTTCTGTGTTCGACTCGTCCCTATTTTGTGATACTTAGAGAATTTTTAGCCTCTTACCACCCCATAGAAGGCCCGTTTCCCGTAGATCCTTGCGTGACTATCCTGTATGGGAGACTTTCTTTTCAACATATAGTTCCCCAAAAGTTTTGATTTTTCCCCCCTGCTTGGGATGAGATTCAGGAATCTGCGCGATCTAGTAGGAGAAACTGGCTCTTTTTCCCCCCCCCTTTTTCTTTGATAAGGTGACTTCGTCCTTGCTACGCGGATCACTTTAGTTGTCTTTTTCTAATTCCCTGGGCGGCGAGGTTTGCACCGTCTGATGAAAGTGCGGGGTTCTTTTTTTTTTCCGCCGACTCCTTATGCATTTCCTATATTCGTCTGACTGCTTTCGCAGGATCTCATAATTTCTTTTCCCCCTGGACGTCCATTTCCTCTCTCTCCGTCCTTTGTTTAATCATTCTCACCCCCGCCCTTCGCGAGCGATTGTCGATTTTTCCTCCTAATGACTGCGCCTGCCTCCGCCCTACATGCAGTAATGAACGGTGATGACCTGTCTCAACTTCCCGGTGTTTTCTCCGGCCTCGCTTTCCCCCAGGAGGCGCAACTTCACCCAATTGATGTTCATAAATTTCAACTCAGCACTATTTATCTGAAAAATGCTCGCACCCCGTAGCTTTCCCCCCCGTCTTGTTCCCTCGCTTTTTTGACCAGCACTCTTCATTCGATTGAAACTCCCGCTCCATCTTGATAGGAGATGTTCTTTTTTTTATTTAATTCAGCTGCATTCTTGCCTTACTCTTTGCGGTCACAGAGATAGAAGATGAGTTGCACTCCTGCGTTCACAGTTCTGTAGTTCCCCCCCTAATTTTGAATTCTCTTTCGAAACCCCACAGTGTAGACCTCTCGTCCTCCGAGACCCTGAAACTCACCACAAATCTGGCAACCCTGGAGGGTAAGCGTGTTTCTTTCCAATTAATGGGCCTACTTACCAAGGCTTGTCCCCTTCTTTTTCCCTCCCGAAAGTGTATTTCCCTTAATACTTTTTTCTTCCCAAGAAGGTACGCCTTTTGAAGACCCTCTAGTATTCCCCTAGGATGAACATTGCTCTCCCTGTTTTTTGTGGGTGGGGACCTGCCCTTGCTATTTCTTCCGCGGTTGTGTTTTTTTCTTTTGATACTTTCTGGAAGTAAGCCCCCCTCACTCTGAAACCAGAGATTCGACCGTCTCTTGTCGTTTTTCTATGCCAAGTGACAGGCTGACACGCTGACCCCCCAGAGACCCGTTTTTTCTGTTTCTTAGGCGTGTTCAGTCGGTCCCCGGCCCCCCCAACTCGGAAAAGTTGACCAATTGAAAACTCGCGCTTCCCCTCAAGATAAAACCAATTTCTCTTCCTTCTTGCCGCTACTTGGGGAACTTTTTTTCCCCCCATTTTCGAGGTTCGGACGCCTCTTTCACCCTAAAAGACTAAATATACTGGCTGGAAGCACAGGCTGCAAGAGCCATGCATTTTATCTGACGTTTGTGTGAAAAACCCAACCCCAACTTTTGTCCCTTTGATCCCCCGGCCGGTGATTACCCCAATCTCAGTTTTTTCTTTTCAAATTGTGTAGACCGCGAATGGACCAATAGACTCCTTTACTACTCTAACGCCCCCTTCCCCCCCTGAAAGCTCCTTTTTGTTTTTTTAGCGCTCTTGTCCTCTCGCGCTCATGAGCCCCCAGTTTTGGCTTCTGACCTCGTGCAGCGTAACCCCTTGCTAGCGCTCTCGCGGTTTTCAGAAATTCCTCGCCTTCCAGAGCCCTTTCTTCCTGTTCTTTCTAATATGAATCGAAGTCACCCCCCTCCTGCCCTGGTTTACCCTGTTTTTTCTTTGACGTTACACTCTTTTTCCTATTTTATGAGGCGTTCCTGTTAACGCCCACCCCCCAGAATTAAGCTTCCTGCCTACGCCGATAGAGATTCATTTTTAGGGAAAAGGAAGCGTTCTTTTTTGGACCGTTTCCCAGATATGAGTGTCGCATTTTCCTCCCTTTCTTAGGGACGCCTTTTTTCGCGGTCATGTTTTCGCGTTGAGACTCTACCTTTGCAAAGACTTGAAGTTGCCGAAAGTTCCACCAGACACGACTCCCCCCCTTTCGCGACACCTTTCGCACAGATCCCCTTCCCCCTGCTTACCACGGTTCGAAGATTATGCTTTGACGTCTCGATTGTTTTCCATTGTTTCAACCAATTGTCCCGTCTGACTCCCACTTCTTTCCCCCTTTCCTGTTGATGGGTTCTCCCGCTTTCGCGCCATTTAGGCACATGATTGCCCATCTTGTGCTTGGATTTGACTGGATTTGCTCTCTCCATTGTTTTCGAACTGCCCCCGCAACGTCGTTGATTTTTGGGTTTGATTTGAAGAGACAATCGCTGTTTCTTTTTTTTCTTACCTTCCAATTCTTGTGCCGCATTAACTTTGCTTCGATTTTCTATCTGTTCGTGGTATACACGTTCCGTGCGCCGAACGTTGCCACTGCCTAAATCGTCCCCAGAGTCACGCTAACCTTTTTCCTGTCATCCGTGCCCTGTTTTTTTTGTCAGGGCCGAAAAGCAGAAGAGAGGAAACTGACCCTCCGAAAGCAGAGTTATCCATCCTCCCGCCCACTTCTACCGACTATCCCCCCACCCTCTCTTCCCCCTCACCCCTTTTCCCCCTAGAGTGATCCTTTCAGCCAATGCCCCCCCCCCTATATATCCAATACCGAATACGTTTTTTTTGTTAGCTTGATTGTGCTGCTGACATTTCTCTGAAAACTATCCGTGGTCCACTAAAAGTGGGGCTAGTTCACCAGAATCGCTGTGCCGCCAGCATTATCCCCCTTTCAGCGTGGCGGTTCAGTCTTTCCCCTTTCTTTTTGTCATGGAAGTCGACCATCCCTTCTTGATCTGGCAGATGATCGTCCCCCCCTCCCCGTAGTCTTCCCCAGGTTTTCTTTCAGTTTCGACAAGACCCTCACAGCGTATTCTCACCACCCGCCCCCCTAACGTTAATTCCGCCCGACCAAATTCCCGATCCTCACAAGCTTAATCCCTCTTTCCCCTTTCCAATCGGTCCCCCTCCACTTGCTCCCGTTCTAACCCTCCACTGGCCCCTTTTCGTGCTTTTAGCATCCCGCCACTTCCTTTTTTGCCAATGCTCGGCATGTTTTCCGCATAAGCTCTTTTTTTCTTTGGTCCCGGTCCCGATGGTACAAAGTTATAATGTTAGAGTACTTTCCTTTCCGGTTCATGGACGTCGTTTTACAATATTTTCCTGGTGCCCGCTCGTAGGAAACACTTAGCGTCAGCCAGAGAGTTCTCTGAAGTCCGGAGTTAATCCCCAACTCGTCCCTCCTCTCTCTTCCTATGACCTCATATAGCCTCTTTACTGCCCAATCCCTCCCTTGCCCGCAACCTGGCCAGCAGAGAGCGCGGACTTTTACTTTTCTTATGGTGTCTGGCACCCCACCCCCTCATGCCTAATGAAGGATTTTTCTCGCACCGCCCTTCCCCCCTTCTCGTGCTTTATTCGTCTTTGATTTCCCCTCAAAGGCGTTTTGCAGCCCCTGCTTTGAACCCGCGCGTTTTCGCCTTGACTCCCCCACAATCGCGTTTTATCGTTTTCAAGTAAATGACGGGCTTCCCCATTCGCGCAAAATCCTCTGGCTCTAATCCCATTCCTCCGATCATCGTCAAGCAACCAGCCCTGCTGACCGTCAGTGAAGTTTCTTAGGATTTTCTACGACCTTCCAATGGCTCTCGCTCATTGACATGCGGCCCCTGCAATCATGTTAAACGAAGCATCCCTTAAGGCCAAGCACAAATGACAAAACGAGGGGATCACAATGCCCTAATCTGGCCGAGTTCATTAAAAGCTCTCGTCTTTTAGCTCCATCGAGAGGCCGCCGATGTTTTTTTCACCCCGTTTCGAGTTTCGCACTTAATTCTGAATGAATGTGTTTTCTTGTATGATTCTTTCGGGCCCGATTTCTTTTCCCCCTAGCTTTTCCTCGAGTCTTTTTGTCCCGCCTGTCGTCCCCCTTAAAAGGAAGGCTTTTTGGCTTGCCCAGCCGTTGATTCCCTGGATGACCACCCACTGTCCTTCTACCCACCTCTTCGATTTTTCAGAAATTAGTGTTTTCATGAATGCCCGCCCCTTCCTTTTGTTCACATTCTCCCCCCCACTTCCCCGATGAATAGCAGCTTCGCCACCTCGTCCCATCTCCTGCGCTGTTTTTTTGAGGATTCGCACAGACAACTCGGACCCCCTACAATTTCTGCTCAGTCTTCAAAATAGCCTGTGCCAGTAGGCCTTCTTCGAGTTTTTCATTATTTTCACGCTGGAAGCGACCCGCGCCCCGCCCCCCCGTAATGTCCCAGATTTGTGTCTGCTTTGCAGAATTCCGCATTTGCGGAACTTTCCCTTCTTTCCGAATTCCTCACCCTGCAGCGCCGCCTTGGCCCTAGCCGAATTTATTTTCTTTCTTCCCCCCTCTACTGACCTCCCTCCCCCATATTATGTTCCAGCATTGAAAATGACCTCCTTCCCGGCACCTCGCCCCTTGGTCCCCTCTCCTTTTTTTGACGTCAGTCCTGAGTGACGCCCCACCGAGTGAATTAGTCTCGACTCGGCCTTTATTTGTCGGCCCACTTTGCAGGAGTTCAGGGTTTTTCCTATACCTTGTTGGTCCATGTTATCCTCTGCGGTTGTTGTCCCTCTTTGCCAGTGATCAACCGCTGGCGTCCCCTTATCCGTATTTTGAAACTGATCCTTTCCTGTTTCGTCTGCTGATTCGCCAGTACATCTTCCAAATTTTTTTCGCCCCCCTGGTTCCCCGCGATCGTTCGGGTGAGAATGCTTACCCCCCCTTTCACATCCCACCTTTCTGATAGCGTCCCCTCACGTCGACACAAACCCCCCAAGGCTTCATCTCCTCGCATCAGACCCTTTTTTCATGTAAGCCCATACCCGCTTAGAATCCGGCCTCCCTGCCATTTTTCCACTCCTAGACCCTCCGGGCAATTGCTGCCCTAGTACCTCGCATATTCGGAAAAGGAGATTCCTTGCTCGATGCCTTCGTGGGGTGAACGTCGCCGCTAGTTAATCGCATTCGCCCTCCCAAGCGCCCCCCACAGGTCGAGGTTTTGCGTTACCGTCCGGTTCCTGAACATCTTCGGCAATCATTCTCGCCATCGACTAGCCTGATCGACGCCTTTCCCCGTTGGCTATGGACCGCCGGCTTACTATTCTCCCACAGGCGCGCGTGGCACAGGTCCTTCTGCCGCTCGGACCCCACAAGCAATCCTTGGTTAATAATTGCCTAAAGTGTCTCCCGCCCCCCATTTTTGCAAACAACTTTTTTGGACCCCGGCGCTGCCCCCCACAATTCCCCCTACTTACCGCGAGAAAGAGATTCGAGACCCCTTCCCTTAGCCCAGTCGGCACGCCCCTTCCCCATTGTTAGGACGCCCGTTCAATCCTCCATCGCGTTTGTGATGTCTGTTAGCTAAATTCGTGTAGCCACGCGTACTTCGCATGGATAGCGTCTCTGCACTTACCTTTCTCTTGGACCACGGGTTAACCTGATGAGTCCGCCACCCGAACACTGATGAACCCGATTTCAGTCCGAGTCGCGTTGCCGCTAGGGAACCACCTTGAGCACCCCCGGACCACGATTTGCGTTTTGTAAAGAACTCTTTTCGCATCTTACTCATTTAGTTACGCGCCTTCCCCCTTAACCTGCCTTACCTTCGCTCAAAAGCTTTTTTTTCCCTTTAAGCGTCCTCTACATGTCAACCCACACAATGGAACTTTGTGGATTGTCGAACTCGAACCCCCTTGCCGCTCATTTTTGGGAAACTTTTCCCTTTCTCGAATCAAGTCTGCTTCTTGAGTTTATCAATATGTTAAGGTCATACACTCCATTGCCGATCCCGTCTGGTATGACCCCTCCCTTACCCCACTACTAATGTTCCGTCTTGTGGTGGAACCTTCTGACCCCCCGTAAAGAAGCCCTTTTCCGCCCTCCGGCCCTCCTTAACTTCTCCCCAACCCGTTCTATACCCAAAGACAAGAGTTCGTCAAAAACCCACAAATGCTCTTTCCAGACGGAAAATGTCGCGCTAAACGGAAGTGAACCCCCGGCTTTAAAGAAGCATACGCCACCATCCCGAGTGTCAGCGATGGTACAGCTCCCATGACGCGAGGATGAACGTCCCCCAATCTCACTTTTCCTCCCCTCCCCCGTTTGTTTGCTTCTCTATGTCGTTTTCTCTCCCTTCTCGACCTCCCCCCTCCCCCCCTTCTGACAAATGCCTTTTCTGATCGGGGTGTGCCGTCCCGGCTTCTACGGATTAATGTCCCCCCGTCCCCGCAACCTTTATGTCCTTTTTCTCATCCCCATTGCTTTCTTTTTGTCGTTTTCTCGCCGGTTTGGTCGTACTTTTTTTTGCAAGGTTTGGGCGGATGCTTTAAAGCCAGGTTTCTGACTTTTCAACCTCCTCCATTATTCCTTATTGCCCTTTCTCCCCTTCACAGCTTTCCCGGTCAGTCCCGCTTTTGGTTCTTTTTCGAGTGAGAGGTCCTAAAAAGGGCACCTCCCCCTCCGCGACTGTTTCGAAACGATCGTTCCTCCCTCCCTCTGTTGATCGCTGGTGCTGCTTTCCCCTTCGCAATCTTTTGCTGTGCTTTCCATTTTGATTTTGAGTTTTTCTGAAACCCAAACCCTTTTTGCGCGTTGATTCTCTCGTTTTCGTTTATCTGACGCCCTGTCCATGTCAAATTGCGCCTTTACAGATTGCCTCCTACAATAGGAACCCGGGCGGGAGTGATTTAGGGCGCACCCTCATCTCCTTCCCTCCCTCTTCCTGTTAATTTTGTGGTTCTTTGCCGGCCCCGAATGGTGATAACAGGGTTAATTTTTTCCTCCAAATTTTTGCGCTTCGTTTCTCCGCTTCCGAAACCTCTCTTTTTGAAAACCTAGAGACCCCCTCCATCAACAACTCGATGTGAGGGCTCCTTTGATCATTGGTAGTCCAGTCCCAAAGAGCGGTTCTTATTTCTGGTCTATTTTACTATTACTTCTCTTTTCTTGAGGTCCCCTATCTTTTTCCCTATTTTTCTCGACAGTGTTCGTTGAAAATTTGGTTTCTCCGCAGCGATTTCCATTTTGATTCCATTATTACATCCATGAATTGTTTTCTTAGAGAGTAGCTTATGCATAGCGCCATTTGAAGACCAAAGGAGCATATATCCACTTCCGGTTCCTCTCTTTTTCGTTGAGTTCGATGAATATGCGCACGGCTCCCTTCCCATGCCCCCTTTACACGCCTCCACTCTTTTTTTTTTCTTTGCTCTTGGGGGTCGGGCAGAGTACAGAGATACTTCTCGCCTTTCCTCACCACAATCGTAGGCCGTCAGTATTTTCTTCTCGCTTTGCCTTAATTGCGGAAGCGAATGGAGGAGAATTCTTTTTGCCTGTGATAGGTGGGGTTCCTTTATTTCTTCCAGCAGGTGCTTCCTTTCCTTCTGCATGTTCCTCTTTAATTTCTTTCGCAGGTTGCGATGCTCGATTATTTGAAAGCTCGAGACTTTATTGACTGTACTCATTCTCGCCCTCATCTTACTTCCCTCACGTTCTTGGTGCTAATAATCGGCGTCCTTTCAGCCAGCTTAATGGATTACCCATTCATGCTAATCCCCTCAGCTCTTTTGTCCCTGTCCTATCTCCCCAGACGCATACGCCTGACAAAGTTCTCTACCCAACCTTTCACTCAGAACTACGCTTACCAATGCTATCCAAGGTCCCCGATCTTTTCTATTCCATAATTCGGAAGCAATCCTTATGATGCACTCGACCCTTCTTTCTTCCTCTCCTGATTGTTCGATTTCCGTCCGATTTAACCGAGCTTTTCTGTTATATGTTGCACCTGCCTCGAGTCTGAGGCCAATAAAACCCTGTTTTTCCCCTTGGTCCCCCCCCCCTTCGCGCTCGATTCACTCGGCAAGCTGAATCCTCCTTTCGCCAATAGCGCAGTGGAGGCACCCACGGCCCCCACAACTGGAACTATTCCCGTACTTTTCTTTCCCCTTCTTTTCAGTGGCGAGTTCCCCCCCCGGCTTGTTTCTGCCCATTAACTAACCTTGCTTTCCGTCTTTCTTTGAGCGTTGAGCTTTCAACCGTCACATTTTCACGAAGGATATCAGTCCTTCCCCCTAGCTTCAGAGGAAATGGATCTGGGTGGAGAGTCCCTGCCTTTCGCGTTTGGCGGCTTCCTTTTTTGCGTCTTTGGACTTATTTTTCCCCTTCCGCCACCGCATCTGCTGATGAAACCCCGGGGGTGTCCTTTCCTGGTCGTCTCCTTCAGGCCACCGGTCCATCTTGCCTTCTGTTAGCTTCCCCCCCCCCCCCCCCGAGCTGATTCCGAGTGATTGTCCGTGGGTCGGCCCCATTTCGGGACACCCCAGGCTGACTGAACGCTCCGAATTCCGCCCTCCTTCCAAACCAACCCCCCTTTATCAGCATGACTTTTCTGCGTTTTTCACCTTCCAAATCGCACCCCGCTACGGAGCTTTCTGCTCTCCTGACACGTACGCTAATGGCTGTTTCGACATTTCGGCGTTGCCTTTTCTCATTCCTCCCCCCTTGTTTTGTTTAAACCTTGAAACCCTGCGGTCGGCCATTGCACAGTTGTTCATGGGTACCATAGTCGGACAGGGAGCATATTGAGTTCCCCTTGGAACAGATCGCCCGTCGCCCGGTCCCTTCTTAATGACCGATTTTTAACTTCCCTTGAATCAGAGTCCTTCGCTTTCTCGACCAGGCTGGGCCCAATATTCTTTTTTTTATGCCTATTTGTCCCCCTGCCGTAATTTCGTTCCCTTGTTACCAATGATTTTTGGGCCCCCTTCCCCGCCCCCCTCGCTTCCCCCGGGCCCTAATTCACCTCGTTCGACTAGCCATCATTTTTCGCATGCACGAGCCCGAACTCTCAAAACTCGGTTGGACACCCGGCTGCTTCAGAAACCGTGTTTCCCTCCCTGATGGGCTTTCTTGGGTTCCCAACATCCCTGTCTTTCCAGCCGCCCAGACTCCTTCGACGAGCTTACCCAGGGACAAAAGATCTTGCGCTCTGCCGGGAGTTCTCATAATTGGTTTTCTCCTTTCATATCTTAGGATGGCTAAACTTTTGTCGGTGTCATACTTCGGCGTGCATACTCTCTTGCTCTTCCAATGGTGTGACCTTGTCCGAAGCTCCAGTTTCCCTCCCCACCTTTGTAGAGCACCCCCACTCCGACAAAACCCTTCGTACCTCGAACATTCTCCCGTTCATCCCCCCGGTCGTCTACTCAGGGAAGTATTTTTTTGAAGCATTTGCCGCACATTTTTTCCACTTCCTTCTTGTCTTGAAGCTCCCCTTCCTTTCCCTTTTCCGTTGATGGTTATCCTCCTCTTTCTGAAGAATTGTCTCCCTTCAACAATATTTTCCCTGCTCCTTTGCGCTCGCTGAGCTTTCCGACATGAAGCGCACGTGTGAAGGTAGGAGTGACCATGTTTTTTTTGTTTTTGTTGAAGAACGTTTCCCCCACTCGCTTCTGTGTGGTTCCTACATGCCCCCAATGCCGGTCCATTTTAAAGTGTGCGGCTTCCCTCTCGTTCCCCAGAGATCAAGCCTTTGGTTTTGTCCCGTCAATGCCCCGACCCCACCCTCCCGTCACCGCTTCCCAGAGGCCCTGCCTCTTTGAGAGCCCCAACTTGGACCGCAGTTTATCACAATGGAGACCCCCCCTTATGATTGAGTCAAGAGCGATGCATCCTTTCCC
>Ga0179591_1331139_pt1 | contig 12476 bp, 10 predicted proteins | sample CZOMad2_1_08_16f_FD_182891 | JGI IMG/M metagenome (GOLD analysis project Ga0179591, IMG submission 182891) | Vadose zone soil fungal communities from Angelo Coast Range Reserve, California, USA - CZOMad2_1_08_16fungal (PacBio error correction) | ecosystem: Environmental > Terrestrial > Soil >... | reverse complement strand
TCTTGTTGGTCCCCCCCCCCAATTGATCCCGCTCGACTTGAGAGTCAACCGCCGCGCGTGTTTGTCCGTCAGAACCTTTTTCTCTCTTTCCGGTTCCCCTTTTTTTCCCCCAAAGTGCTTTTCCTCTTGCCGGACTCTGAAAAGAGTTCCTTTTGCGTGATTTGTCCCACGTAAGTCCCTACCCCCCCCTGAACCTTGGTGAGACACGCTTTTTTTTTATTGCCCGCCATCTTTTTAAAAAAATCTAAACCCCCCTTTTGAACTTTTCCCCCCTCCTCGGTTTAGCGACTATTGTAGCCAATTTGATGCCGTGTGTCCGTTGTTTTTTTTCCTCAGTTTTTTGTCAGCATGTTTTCGAGTACTTGCGAGGGACTCCCTATTTTCAACTAGAAAGACCTATGAGTCTTCACGACAGTAGAAGTCTTTTGTAATCCCATTCTAATTTCTTTTTTTCCCCCCGAGCGGTGGGGCTTCCGCCGCTAGAGTTGCGTTTCTGGTCTTTCCCTTCAAAGATACGGACCTCTTCTTTTTTTTTCCCCCCTTCCCCTTTCCCCAATCCCTTTTCTTAGCCCGAACCAGACTCCTCTAACGATTAAGCCTCGCTCCTGACGGCGTCCTTATTTAACCTCTGCAGAAGGAGACCTCTTTCTTTCGCTGGCAATTGAGTGGGATTCGATTCTTTCGATTAGGGCGTCGTGATCAACCCTCCCTTATTTGATTGTCTGCACTCCCGGGGGAATTTGCCCCCCTTTCTTTTGAATGGAGATCATGAGTTCACTTTTTTCCCCCCCTTTTCCTTCATTGACACAACCTTGCCCGTAGATAATTGAATTCCGTGTCCCTGTGCCGTTTTTTTGAACATATATGCAGAGCTCTTCGTCTCCTTTTATGTCAGAGAACTGCGGGCCCCCTTTAGCCGGAAGCCCGGTAGTTATTTAAGAGACGTGGTCCCGCACTACTATGCCTTAAGCTTTCCATTGCGCGACAGTTCTATTTTCCTTAAAGGTCCCTTTGTGGACACAATCATCTGCCACTTCTCCTTACTCCCCAGTCCCTTTGGAGTGAATATGCCGTTGGTAGTCAAACGTTTCCCTTTTTTTCCCTGGTTTTTTGAAGGTCCTTCCTTCGGTCTCGGTTATCTTCGTTTCGCGTCCCTTACACACTGCCGATGTCGCGCTCAAAACCCTTGTTCCCCATCTCTTCCCAGAGCTCGTCCTAAGCCCCCCCAAATATCTCCTGCAGTTTGGCTACCCCCCTGAATTATCCCCACGGTCCAACTCCGAATACTTCTTTTCAGCGTTGTTCTTTTTCCTAAACAAACCAATTTTCCCCTTTAGACCTTTCTTTCCCAAGGATTTTGCTGGAAGCTTGTTTCCTTATTGCAAGTTTCTCCTTTGCTAACGGGCAGAACGTCGGCATTTTGTTCGCCGAACTCCAGATTTAGTTCCTGGAAGCCTGCAAATTGGCTATTCCAATGATCGATGACTGAGCGCCCTCTCTTTTAGAAACTCAGGAGCTGAAAACGATTCTCCCATCATCCCCCCACGGAAGGAGATGTCCGCACGCTTATGTTCCCTCCCACTCAAGCCTGGGCTGCACCTTCCCCCCCTCGACAACCCCCCTTTGGGGCCCCTTGTGCCAAAACAACTTCCTCCCTTAGTTCAATTATGCTTGCCACTCCTGGGGCTTTGTGACTTTGCGACTTTTTTTTTTCACCCCCCCAATCCCGCGATATGGAAACTCGTTCTGCCCCCTTCACAATATCCTTTCCTCTTGAGTAGAGATTGTTCCCACGGCCCCTTTTTGCCCCTCCCAGTTGAAATCTCCGGTGCTTATTGGTGTGCAAAGTCGTCAACAAAGCACCCCTTCCTCGTTTCACACTGGAAAGAGAGTCGATTGTTACTCGTGCACACCGTTTTTTTTTTTCTTTAGTTCTTTTCCCACCCAGTCTTTCCCATTGACAAGGTTCCATTCCGATTGCGTTGAACTCGCCTGAGGCTGGGTTCGGCTCATTCTTTTTCCCCGAGACGTACTATAATGGAGTTGCCTCTATCTGTCATCCCCTGTTGTGGGAAGAAGTTCTGTTTGTGCTTCTCTTCTTTCTTTTTTCTTGGTTAGGCCGGGAGTCTGCCGAATTTTTCGCCCGGTCAAACTCCCCCCTGACCATACAGACTGGACAACACCTCTCCCTGAGATGTTCTCCTGGTCGTCCCCGTCTTTCTTTACCAGCTTCCCCCCCCTCTGGACGCTGCCTAATATTGGAAGTTCCCTGAGATCCCTAAACCGGGATTGGGTATTAAACCCTTAGATTTTCTCGTTTGCTTAGGGACGTTCAGTCTTTTCATACCCACAGGAGTGATTCGCGCACGCTAACCAGGCCGAAGCGACCGACCTATTTACCCCCTCCCCAATCCTTCCAAGCAGGCGGACCATCAACTCCGACCCGCCGGGGAACAGAGTCCACCCCTTCTCCTTTTCACTCATCTGACCCCCTGGCCTTTTCCCTCCCTTGGAGCGGGTACGTCCCTCTTGTCGTCCCCAATGGGCATAAGAATTTTCAAGTCTTTACCTAGACTGCTTCTTTTCAAGGGCCCCTCAGCGACCCGAAAACTGGTTAAGTTGAAGAGCTCCCCCTATGCATATTACTTTTCACGTGAAGACACGTCCCCCTTTTCCCCAGTAGCCCGACTTTTTGCCCCCCTTTGAGAGTGTCGCGTCATCAATGAGGTTAACACGTCCTTTTTTGAATAATTTCCTCACCCCGATGCTGTCGCAAATCAACCCCCAGTCTGGAATCAAGACCACGTCTCACCGCCCCTTCTCCCCATCCCCCGAAGCTTCCAGCGTTTCGACATGGATACCTTGCAATGATAATTCCGTTCTTAAAAAAGCTTCATCCTCCCTGTACCAATTACCCATTCGCAGTGAGTAATATTCTTTTCCGCCTGCATGTCTTGACGTGGATTTGCCCCTGTCCTTTGCTCTCTTCTTAAAGCGACCCTCGCGACGAAGAGACTTCTTGTGATTATTTCTCGCTGATTCCGATTCCCCTTTAATATTTTTATTTAAATCTCGATGGGTCTCATCGCCTTCTTCTCCTCCCCTTTTTTTTCGTACTTTCCCACAAGAGGGTAGTTGTAAAAAAAACACCCACCTTTGTTCAACCAAGAAGGGAAGCCACGTGTTCTACACCCGCAACTCTGCAACCTTTGTCCTCGTGTCCCTCCTATCTTTCTCTTTTTTCCACCAAGACTCTCCTCCTTTCCAATCGAGAATAACTTATCGAGAACGCCACTCGGATTAAGGATTTCTCTCCTGTTCCAATCCACGGATGCCGCAATACCCCACAAACCACCCTCTTGTAATCGTTGAGCGGACTTTTCTCCCTCCCATCGAGTCTTCCCCACCTTTTCCCCGGCCCTTCCCGATCCGTAGCGCTGCTATAATTTTCTATCCGAAGGCCTTGCCCCCCTTGTTTCAAAACACTTTTCCTGCCCCTCCGTGTTGAGAGATATAAGTTCTTTTTGCCCACCCCAATTAAAAATTTCCTTCCCCTTATAGATTCAAGCGCGCGGATGCGCTCGGTGTCCTTCTGACCCTTTCCTCGGTTACCCTCTCCCTAATATAGTTGCGGTCTTGTAAGAACCATAGTTTTATTCCTTTGGTTGTATTGCTCTATGTACCCAACGTAAAATCCCCGTACCGCCCTGGCTTTCCCCCCCCCCCCCACGAGGGATCTTCCCTATTTACCTTCACATATTTTAAAAATTCTGACATCTTCAAAAATATATAAGCGGAAGAAGGTGTCTCCTTGATTTTTCTGCACCGGGGAGTTCTGAATGAAGTGGTTGTTTTCAATAATCTCGTCCTCATGCCTTGACCCTCGTTGATTTAACCCCCTTCGCTTGCGTGCCCACTCCGATGTGTTTTTACCACAGAAAGACTCTGACCATCATCGTCCTCCTGTCCAATTATGGACCATCCGGTCCCCTGTCGAGTGGCGCAAGCTGGACCCCTGACTGAGCCATTAGGCCATCAACGACACCTTCACCCCCCCCCCAGATATAAGCTGGAGCCAACGCATTAACTCTGGTCGCACGAATTGCTCTTCCTTATACCTCTTGAGCGCCTGACGAGCGTGAGCTCATCTTGAGACAGTATAAGGTCCCCCCCCCCTGGGGCCCCCGCTTTTTGAGTGAGCTTCTTCTGCGCGTGGTTGGGCCCAACCCAAATACTTTCCCTTCTTGATTTCTCCATCGCTCTGGGTTGTCAAAGGATTTTCCAGTTATTGTACGCGACAACCGGCTGCTTCCCTCCACTAGGTCCTATCTTGAATTGCCGTGCGGGGTGTTGCCCCCCCCCCCGACATAATATGAATCCTTCGGCCCCGATTTTTCTGGAATCGCTTCTTCCACGCGGAAGCAGGAGTTTTTAATTTTCTTTGCTTTTAACTTTTGATAGATTAAAGAGGGAATTGTCTTCGCGCACCAGCGCTTGATGGCACCCAGCGCATGCTGACGGATTTTTTGGAAACAATCCTGTAAATTTCGGTTCTTCCCCAGTAAGGTTTTATTCCTCTTGTCCCAGCGATGGATTGTCACACCCCCCCCCCCATGTTTCACGCTGCGTGGTTGACTTACCTTTTTTTCTCGTGTCGTCCATGTCTTTACCAATCGATAACCAATTTTCTTACGGTATACTAGCGTTAGACAATACCTTTACCCTATCTCTTGTGTTTTCCTTCCCCCCTTACCTTATCTTCTTTACCCGAAAAACCCTTTTGATTCCAGGAATCCAGCTTTTCCTTTCAGTTGTTCCTGGGGAAATACACACCCCAGGACTCCCCCTTGATCCCCCTCTAAAATGTTATGGGAAGATTTGTTTTACTTCAAGTTTGCTTTTACCCCTTCTCCCGGCGCTCAACACGGTCCGGCAGAATTCTCCCTTTTAACTCTGGAAGATCCAGTGCAGACTGCCTTTTCCTCTACCCCCCCGACAGCCGATGAAAGAGCCCCACAAAGCTCTGATGCCCCGCAGGAGATTTGACCCCTTTTCAGAAAACCGAGACCGCCGGAAGTCGATCGGAAGACACAAATTAAGCCCGTACAGTTTTTTTTCTTCGTTCTCCCGCTCAAGACTCCACCCTGCAATCATTTCCCCCCCCCCACCCCCAAGCCTCTTCGCTCTCGTTCCCTTTTTGATGTGAGTTCTCCCTGTTTCTTTGTTCCTTTCCTACCTTTTGGCGCCCACACAGCGAACCGATTATGGAAATTCCCTAATTTCTTTTCTTTCACAATAACTCTTTCTTCCTTTTTTTGTGTTTTGAGAGCGATTATTGTTCACTGTCAAGCAATTCTTTCATATACTTGTGCCTGTATGGTGTCAAAATCGGTCCAGGTCCACCCCTTTTCTTCATTCGGATCCCGCCAACTCTGGTCGCGAGTTCTTTTGGTTTTTCAACCTTCTTTCCCCTGGGGTTGTAGATCTTGTAGGCGGTTTCCCTTGAGAACAGTGGACGGGCGTTCATCTGTTTTTTTTCTCGAGGTTTCCCCTCCTCATCTGTTCGAAGAGTTCATGTGCGTGGATCTATGTTTTTCCGTCATCTTGTTTGGGCCTCCTCTCGTCCGTTTCCTCTACAGTTTCCCATGGTTCCGGAGAACCCGGCGTCTGCCCCGTCTGCGTCTCCGTCCCCCCCGGTCACCCTTGCACGGCTAAACAACAATCCCCTTTCCGAGGTTCTCCTGTCGTCGTTGTGTTTTTCTTTTTGTCACCAGCGTGAACGCGTCTTTATTCCTTATTATTGTCTTTTTGTAAAGAATCTCCTTCCCCTTTGAAGGGTATTCAAAAACTGACAGGATCCTTTTTGAGTTTTCTTTCGGACGCTCTGTTCCTCGCGCGCAGCCTCTTTGAGTTGCGCACGTGCTTTTTTGTCCCTGATGCGAAGCGCCACTCCAGATTCTCCCCCGTCCAGCGGAACCCATTTAATTTGCTCTTGGTCGAACGCCATCTCGGCCCACAGAAGCACTCCACAACATGACATGCCGAAGAACTTTAATCTATGTTTCAAATTCGGAGTGTCAGAAATTCAAGCGTAGTTTTTTTTTTTTTTCCTAAATGTCAATTTTCCCTCCTTAGTTTTAAAGGCTCTTTCAAGTCTCGTAAATCCGGATTCGTGCTTACCTTTTCACGTACTGCCCCGAAAAAGGTTCACTTCCCTAGCTTCTTTATTTTTTTCCCTCCTTTTTTTTAAACGGGCTCCCCCCTATACCCGATCTACCTCTTTCAGTTGTTAACGTTAGGTTGTTGCCGCATCTAACGTCCGGTTAAATCTTTGCCCGACCCCTTTTTTAGTCCTCCCAAATATTCTATGGTTGTCTCAAGCAAGCGCAGCCTTCCTCCTATTTCCAAACAGCTTGAAGAAAGTTCCTTCCCCTGTCGTCTCAGCATGCGCTAGTCCCCGAGTTTTTTCCAGCCGTATGGGCCTGGCCCAGTCGCGAACAATGGATTGATTTTAAAAAGCTCACTCTGTTCTTCCGGCTGGGCCTCTGACCCTTAATCTTCGCGATTTCCCCCAGATTGACCGCCCGGCTTCAAGACAGAATACGCTGTTATCGATTTAATCTTGACTCCTATTAAGATGCTTGACCCTGGATCTTTTACTTACCCCATAGGCTTGAGGTCCACACGGGTTCTCCTAACTATGTCACCAACCCGATTAGGAGGAATGATTTCCCCCACCCCCCCAACCATGACAACGGGCAGGACGGATTGGCGACAATCCGAAATTACTGTCGTCCCGCCTGTTTGAAGTTTTTCTTCCGATTTTTTTTTGAAAAGAGGGCGTTTAACTCTCGTAGCTGAAAAGCCCCGCGATTCCCGACAAGGGTTCTTTTCTATTACGGATCTTCTTGTACTCCCCCTGATGCACGCCTCCCGAACTATTTTACGACCCTTAATTCCTGTCAACAGAACGTTTATTGTTCTTCCCTTCAGGTTTTTTCTCCCCCATGTTGCTGCGTCCCCGAGATCTCTTCGAGGCTTTGCTGAAGTCTACAGAGTCAATTGGGTCTGTGGGTCTCCCCCTCTTTTCTGATATCATCTTTTTATTTTTTTCTCTTGATCAGCGTATTGTCCCATCCCCAATGGGCCTCTTCCCTCCGAACTTTGATTGACCCTCCCGCGGGCCGCGATAGGGGTCTTCTGACCTTTTTCCCTACCGAGAAACAGACCCCCCCTTGTTTAGATTGACCTTAAAGTCGGCAAAGATCTTCCTTTGTGATTGCTTCCATTCACGACCAATATCCGTTAAGCCCAAAGCCGCGTGGCCCCTCTCTTTTCGCTCGTCTTTCCCTGGCTGCCATTTTACCTTCCCCCCCCCTCATTAATTTTCCCCCGCGGGAGACTTTAGCGAAGTATGATGCCCCGGTGTTCTCTCTGCCCGGTGTACAGTGGTTTTTCATCGTCCTCTGGTTTTGAGACTACGATTAGATTTTGCCTTTTTCAGAAACTTCTCTTTTGTGAAATAGACCTCCTATGGAGTCCTTAAGAATTTTCCCTTCAGTACGAGTCCCTTTCTGGACCTACCCTCAATCCGGTCCTTCTTGTCGCTTTCTCTTTACCCGCGGAAGAGCAACTGCGTCCCCCAGCTGTCCCCCGTGTCACGCTGGAGCCTGCGGAACTCCCGTCGAACGAAGGTGACGTTCCCCTACGGCTTACGCTTTTTCGCAGCCCTGCCGCGCTGCCTCATCTTGCACTTTCATTTTCCCTTTCTTTGAGAACTTTCTTTTCCCCCACAAATGTGATTTCTCGGCGGCTTCTTTGTCGTGATTCCCATCTTCCCTTTCTTTTATCGTTTTTCCTTCAAGGATCCCGTTTACGTGTTCTCAGCTCATTGAGGATCCCCACCCCCCTTCTGACTGAACACCTTTCGATATCTATTTTCCTTTGGCGGTGCTTTGAACTTTTCCTGGAAAAAACCCCCAGACATTTTTTCTTTTCCGTGAACCATCCCTTGCAGTCGCTTCCACCCTTACCCAGGCGTTTTACTATGACAATAGCCTTTACTCCCACATCTGTGCGGACGGCGTCTGATGGCTTCCGCGCCATGGAAACGGCACAATTGAAAAACCCAGCTTTTTTTCCCCCCTCTTATCTAACTGTAAGGGTTGGACTTACTATTCCCCCACGATGGCCGTTTGTGCCTGTTTCTTTTTCTTTCCGTTCCTTCCCCGGCGTCTTGTTTATCTTCGGGCTCCGTTTGACCCCCAATCCGATGAGAAGCACCCCCTTCATCGCGATCCCAGAGCGTCGTCCCTCCCTATTTTCCCCTTGTGTTTCCCCCCCCCTCCCCTGTGGATGATCCTTACCCAACTTCCTAAATCTTTCTCAGTCATAAAGCTCCGCTTCGTCAAGCCTTTGGACCTAACAAAAAACATTCTCTGATTTTTTTTGATGGGAGAGTGCGTACCCCTGAGTTGATACGTCCTGGGCGCGGCGCCCACGGGTCCGAACTCCCCCCCTGAACGTACACCCTGAAATTCTGAGTGCAGAATGCAACGGGAGGATCTCCTTTTCCTTTTTCCGATCTTCCCCCAAGATCTCCGAGTCCACGCCAGGATTTTGTCCACGCTTCGCCAACCCCAGATGAGCGCCCACGTCCCGCCCAACAGCGGTTCATGGCCTGCTGGCAAGCCGCCGCCCCTATCCTTTACCCCCATTTGGTTTCCCCGAAGTTGAAAAAACAAAAGAATCTTCTCGTTCATACCAGCGCCGCTTAACTCATGGTGCCTTGTTGAACTGTCACTATTTTGTCGACCCCCCACTCCGGTTTATATTGACCCTTTTTTCCTCTTTTTCCATCCTCCTCCTTTTTTTGTTTTAGATTTTTCCTTTTTTTCCTCGGAAATAAAGAGTTCCATATCACGGTGCCGGTTCTTTTGGGCCCGAGGCTTTCCCCCCAGAAAAAAGGATTGTCCTAGCCCAATATGTTGAAAGGCTCGAGAGATTCTTGTTTTTTTACGGTTGGTATTTTTTCTGAGGTTTCAGCAGTTCTTTTGCCTTTTTTTTTTTCATTGTGTTATGTTCTTCTATTGTTTTCGCTGTTGATTTTGGGGCTCATCTGTGGCGTTTTTTTCCCTTTTTTTTGTCGAGCGTTCCCTTTTTTGTCCGCTCTGTATTTGTGCGGGGCTCACGTGCAGTTTATGTCACTGTCTCGTTTTGTGGTAAGTGCTTCTGAGGACCGGTCTGCGCCGTCGCCGTTTCCACATTCAATAAGGACAATGAAACCCCTTTCCCACCGTGAGATTTTTTTTCGTCGCTGTTTTTTAGGTCCCCAGCTTACAAAGCGGGGCGGCGCTTATTCACTGTGAATCCTGAGTTGGGTCCAGAAGAGCAATCAACAGGGGTTCATTCCCCCGAAGGCATGTCGGGCCCTCCTCTTCGGGAATTCTCCTAGCACCTTTTTTTCTTGAGCCTTCTTTTTCAAATACATGCCGCGCGCCCGAACCAGCACCTCTTTAATTCCTTCACACATTGACCCACCGGCCATCGTGTGGCTGACCCGCACCCTCCCCAGAACTCCAAACTGCCTTCCTCCTTTTCCTTCCATTCTCTTTTTAAAATTGGGGTTTTTCAGCCTTGGAGTTTCGGACATCTTTTTTCTTCAAGCACTGGCTTTAAGCGGTTAGAAAGGCTCATTTTCCACGTCCGGTAATCTTCGGGCTTTCTTCCCTCCGAGCTTTTTTTCCCCCCGAGGTCCCCCCCTTCTGATGCTCGAATGCTGATGTCTGTTTCACTTTCAGCCCCGCCAAGGCAATTTCAAAGACTGCCTAGTGAAGTTGTTCCTCATTTCGCTTTTGGTCAGTCCTCAAGATCCTTTTGCACCCTCCCTTTCGTTTCTGCCCCCTTTGAACAAAGTCACCCGACGACCCCATAATGGGGGATGTTGGCTCCCGCCCTCTCGCTTTGAGATTACTCCCTCACGCAGATTTTCCCATTTCGCTTTCCGGCCATTGCTACCGGCCCTTAGTCCCCTTTTTAATGTCTCGCGCAATTCTCCCCCGGGAAGCGTAGGTACCGGCCCTTAACAAGGGAGTTACCTATCTTGTTTTCTCAGGTACGTATGTGTCCACAAGTTTGATTTTTTTGTACTCCCCCCTTTCATCTCTCTCGTGTAAAGACCGCCAAGCTACTGAAGACTCTGTGATTTAGATTTCCGAACTGAGTCCCCGATTATCCGTTTTTTTTTTTCTCTCTCACAATCTTGAGGGTCCCTTCCCACTCCGTGTCATCTTTTTTTTTCCCCCCACCGCTGACTCTTGGATTCTTTTTGATGGCAAAACCCGACAAACGCATCCGACGCCCCCCAGTTCTGGTACCAATCAGAACTCGTTTCACCTTTCCGGCCTCGTTTTTGAAGCCCCTTTTTGACCCGAATTTATCGCTGATGAATACGTAGTTACCCTCCCAAGGGTCTGGGCATTTTACGTGTACCCTCCTTCCTTTTTTATCCCCCTTCATAACTCTTTTGAGGCACTTAAAGCGGTACCCGTATTCGTCCTCCCGTAGGCGGGAGGACCACTGTCAGCGCCCCGCGCTGGGCCTTTTCTCCCCCCTCAACCTTCCCCCTTGGGACATTTTTTTGGCAACAACTTGTCGATACTCCCATCTACTCAGTTGTTGTTTTGGATCCCGGATTAGTGTTGCCAAACCCCCCCCCCTTGCTGAACTTGATAGACAAGCAGAGCCCGTTCTCGCCTTTGCCAACCTCCCCTTTTTCTCCTCGGGTTCGACCCAAGTCTGCGGTTTCTTGTGGACGCTGGACCACTGTCGGACTTGTTGTATGAGGATCCGGACTTTCTAAAATCCGTAAGCCACCCTTGAGTGGTCCAAACTCGATCCTTGTGCGATCTCGATTGAAATCGCATCTTTTAACCACTGCAAATTCTTCAAACAAACCTCTAGGGCCCCGGGCCGTTATTCAGCCTTTCTGTTGTCGCTGGGGCACCGTCATGACTTCGTGTTGTTTTAACCTCACTCTTTTTTTGACCTAGAGTCCTTCACCGGCCCGACTGCCCACCTCACGAGTTTGTTCCCTACAATGAATGACATTTCCAATCCTCTATCTGGTAAATTATGGGAAATCCAATTTTTTCCTCTTTATTTCGCGGGGGCGGGCAGCCCCCCTAGCTTAACTGCCTTCCTGCACCCTGTCCCACCTCTCCGACGGCTGGTTAGAAACCTATTTTACGAATAATGGGCTCAATCGGCTTTTGTTTCAGCCCTGCTCCCCCCCGAGCCTTGCGCTGAAGCACTTGCAGCAGGGGGAAACCTCCTGAGGGGTTTGAGTGCTGCTTTTTCGCGGGCTGATCCCAAACCTTCCCCTCTTCCTCGCCTTCGCTTGGACTTGGTTCCATGGATTCACGGCCGGTTTTCAAGCTCATTGAGCCCCCACCATCGATTTACAACTGAATCTTTTCGTTTGCCGAGGGGCTGACCTTTTGACCCCCCCCCCCCCTCCCCCCTAACTCGCGAGCTCCCGTGACAGTCTGGCAGTTCGATGCGTTTGGTGGCCAATGTTGCCCGGAGCCGAGTCCGTATTTACGAGGCTGGGAAAATGATCCCCCCCCCATCTTTCCCTCTTGCCATTGCTTTTGAGAAGAGTCTGGATGTACCGCTCCAAGTTTTGAACGCCGGCCCCATTTGCAACCAAACCTCATGGAAAGTATCTTTCTTCCAGTAAGGGTCCCTTCCCGGAGATGGCGACACACAATTTTTTTTTTTTTTTGGTGCACTTTTTTTCCCCTGACTTGGGTACTTTGAATGCCTTCTCTGTTATTTTTTCTCTTCGGAAAGTTTTCCAGCCGCTTCGCGAACTTCCTCTTGTTCTCTTTTTCGCCCGATTCCCAGAGCGTCGCCAGCATTACGACCCCTGCGTTTGTAATACCCCCCTTTTGGATGATCTCTTAACAACTTCCCCTAAAATCTATTCCCGCCCCCTTTCCCTGCGTATCGTTGGTCTATGGGGACTTACCCTAAAAACCGCGAGAGAAAAATTTCCCCCTAGTTCTTTTCCCCTTTTTATCCTCCTTTTCCAAGTTTTTTATACCGGCCGACCCGCATCCCGGTCGGAATTTGGGAACTAAAGAAAACTTCCTCTTTCAAGTGCTATTGCTTTTCTGAGTTAACCGCGATCGGCCCAAACAGACCTCCTCCGTCGCAACGCCCCAGTTGAAAAGTTCGCCACGATGGAAGCGTTGCTTCGCCTTTCCTCCTAATTGGTGAACCAAGTTCTGGTCAATTGTCTCTGATTCCTTTCCCCCTTTCCACCCCCTCTTTGGTGCAGAAGTTTTTTTTCAAAAATCCTTTTTTTTTCGCTCTCTTCCATATTGGAGGCTGCCGTTTCAATCCTGTGTCTTTTTGCAATGACCGTTTTGGCTCCCCCCCCTTTCCTATTTTCTCCCCCTTTCAGTTTCACA
>Ga0179591_1175926_pt1 | contig 12476 bp, 24 predicted proteins | sample CZOMad2_1_08_16f_FD_182891 | JGI IMG/M metagenome (GOLD analysis project Ga0179591, IMG submission 182891) | Vadose zone soil fungal communities from Angelo Coast Range Reserve, California, USA - CZOMad2_1_08_16fungal (PacBio error correction) | ecosystem: Environmental > Terrestrial > Soil >... | reverse complement strand
TCGCCTTTTGATTCCCCTTAACCCCCCCCCAGCATCTTGCCCCCCTTCCCCCCCGCCCGCCTACACATGCGCCCACTTTCGACCCTCCCGTAGGTAACAAAGTACTTCCCTTGGTCATTGCGGTGTACCTTCGACTCTTTTTTTTTTTTCCCCAAAAGCGCTTTCGCCCCGTTCCCCCCACCAGGAATAACTTTCACACACCAGTGATGTGATCTGGTTAGACATGCCCCACCCGCCCGCCCCCCATTCTTTATCCACCTCCCCCCCATTACGGGAAGGGCCCTTCCCCCCCAACTCCAGGGACTACCCTGTCCCCGCCGCTCTCAGTCCCAAACAAACTTGTGGCCCGTGTACCAGGTACTTTCCTCCCGTACACAGGCCCACTTGAAACGGTATGCCATTCCTTTTCCTACAGGGTAGAAAAGACTCTTTCCTATAAATTCTTTCCCCCCGGACCTTTTTTATTTTCGCCATTGCGATACTTCTCGTTCCCACAATCACCCAGGCACGTTCTACGGTATTCTTCGAGAATGATTTTCCCGAATGGACAAGTAATATCTGCCTTGATTTTATAGGATCTCCCACGAATAAGATCGAGTCCCTGTAACACAAGGACTACTCGCCAATTGAAATCCTCCCGACTTTAAGTGTTCGTTATTTTCTTACTTTCCTCCAAGTACTTTTTGCATTATTGTGTCGTTGGCAATAAAAAAAAAACGCGAAAAAAGAACCCCCGTGAGAAATCAAGAGGAGATGGGTAACGTGTCACACAAGGAGGCAGCCGTGAGGTAACTGGTGAGGCTTGAGTGCGTCAGTCTTATTTATACTTCCATTCCGTCTTTTCTAGGTACTTGTGATCACCAGCGTCACCCCCCCGTACACCCCGCACATGCCGCCCCTCCGCCCCCCCCACTACCATCGAACCGTCCTTCTCCCCCCCATACGCTAACAACTTACCCGACCCCCCCCCACCCCCACACATAGGACCCCACCACTAGAACTCTCTACTTGCTTTCCATCAAACATGGGTACCCCCTTTTCAAGGGCTTTTTCTCTGTTGTATATGTTCTCAATCACCTGATTCTAGATATACTCCCCATCCCACCCCCCCCCCCCCCCCCCCCCCTCGACCCCGCTATGGGACTTTCTCAAAGACTCGCAGAATGTTTCGTCCCCTCCTCCCCGCATCCCCTCAACCCGCCCCGCACCCCTGTTATCCCCGTCCTTTCTCGTTTTTTTTTCTTCTTTATTCTTTCTTTTTTCACTCTTTTCTTTCTTTTGTTTCAATCCTTGGTTTTCTTCCTCTTTCTCTTTCTCTTTGAGACCTTCTATCTTCTTTTGCACTTCACTCTTTTCTTTGATTTTTTTTTTTTTTTTCTATGTTTTTTGACTTCTCTATTTCTTCCCTTCTCTTTTCCTTTCTCCTCAGGTTTCGCCCCCCTTTTTTGCTGCGTGTTTTTTTTTTTCGTCGTTCAGATGCTCTTGTATTTATTTTCTTCTTTCTTCTTTTTCTTACCGTTTTTTTATTCCCTTTCCTTTTCTGCCCGTTCCTTTTTTGGGTTGACAACGCTTGCGTACCAATGTTTTTTTGAATCTTCTCTCTTCCTTCCCCCACCACCCCCCCAGTTCCATTTGCCAACACGAGAGCCTCGGGCGCACAAGTGGGCGCACCATCACCCAAGTGCGCACCCGTCGGGTCCCCTCCTGGGATGCACAACCAAACATGTGCCCCCCACTCCTCATTTTCATGTGTTGAGTTTTTCTATTGTGTTATTTATTTTTTTATGTTTGTTTGTTTTTGCGAGTATTTTCCCCCCTCTTTATTTTTTTGTTTTCCTTTTTCCTTTTTTTTCCCTCTTTTTGCTTTTGTGTTCTTTCCTCCCTTTCTTCAGCCGCCGTTCTATTCTTCCTTGTTTTTTGATAATTTATTGTTTTCTATCTGCGATCGCGCAAGTCTTCTCTTCTCTCTTTATCATTCTCTTATTTATCTCTATCCCCTGTAGCGTCTGCGCCGTGTATTATCCTCTGTGTATCCTCTTTGTTTTTTACTTGCATTTCCCACGGATTGAGAACCCGCACTACCCGCCATGGCTCATACAAACACCACCTGGACCGCGGACCCGCCAGCTATTGCCATAACAGCCCTGCTATCAAAAGGCTAGTCTCCGACTTCCCCTCACCAAGATACCCTCACCACTCCCTGAATCGGAAATGAACCACAAACCCAGCACCTCCTCCACCACCACACCCCACGCCCACTTCCCCTTAAACTACCCAGCGCCCCACAAAACGATCCCCCCCCAGGGCCGCGCCAAAATTCCCGCAGCACCCATCTAACAACCACAGCAGCCCATTAACCCCTCCTACAACGGACGACTCCCGAGCAACGCCATTCCCGCAGTGTCGTCCCCGCCCCCTACCCCCCGGATTCACTTACCAACCACACTTCACCAGGTGAAGCAGCACCAGCACCCACCCCCCAACAAGCCCCCCACGGCCCCCACGTTGCGAGCCCCCCAAGACCCTGCTACCATCCTGATTTTACGCCACCGACAGCCCACTACTGCGGAAACTAGGCAGAGCCTCTTCGACACCTCCACGTCCCCGGCCTCATCCAGGGGTTAAACCATTCCCACCCGCTGACAGCGAGCGCGGGTGAGTCTCCACACCCCCCCCTCCCTATGTTTTACATCCTACCGGAAGAAATAGCTCTACCCCTCGATTCTACCCCTAGAGTAGCCGTTTCCTGTACCAACCATCCTACCTTTTCCCCCAATGTTCCCCCCCTCCTTACCGTTTATTTCGCTTCGGGTGCCTTTTCCAGAAACCACTAACACAACGCTATCCCCCATCTGTTTTATACATTTTGCCTCCCGAAACTCCAAACCCCCCTTCACCGTATGTCCCTCTCCCGAACTCTGAACTATTACCATAACATGAGGCTTGATTACGACGCGCGCTTTCTCTCACGGCTCTCGCCCCATTTGGTGTTACATCTGTCTGATCATTTTCCATTGCTACACTCTTTTCTAGTCGCCTTTCCCCGCTACCTTTTCTACAACGTACGATCGACGACAGGTGACGTCCCTATGCTTTTTTCTTTATCCTTCAGCCCCACAGACTCGCGGTATTTTTCACGTACCGTCAGTTTTCACTCTTCAAGCTTCTATATTCACGACCTGACCTCTCTTACCGTAACCTCAATGACTCCCTTTACGAGCGCTGTCAATTTGTCTCTTAATATGAGTTCTCCTTCGCTTTCCAGACCGTTGATAATCCAATCCTCCTCTTCTCTGAGTTAGAGATGAGTTAATCATGTACCACGTTGCCCAATTTTTTCTTCTTAGGGGCACGGTTCCAATTTATTTTCAGTAGCTTTATTTTATGATTCCCCCGCCTCACTTTCCAACCAACCCCACAAAACCCAGTTACGCTTCTACCGCCGTGGAACACTTCACACACCACACACCCCTACACCACAACCACCCCCCCTCCTTCACCCCTGCATTCCCCCCTCCCCACAGACCCCCAACCCACCATTGACAACCCTTGTACGGACGACGTTAAATGACCTTGGACAGGAAACACACCCTTTTATTGCGAAGACTGTCTTTTGCACTAACCTTTTCCTTTTCTGACCACCCCTCCCCCTATCTCTGTTTTTACCACAGGATGATCATACCCTTATCATAACCCTTTTCCCCTTCTCTTTCCCCCGGAGCCCTCCCCCCCCCCCCCCCCCCCCCCCCCCGCTCCCCCCTCCGTTCACCCCCCCCACCCCCCCTCAGCGGAGCGCATGCCCCCTCCCACCCCCCCCCTCAGAGAAGTTCATCATTCTTTTTTGCCCTTCCCTTCTTCCCTTGACAAATTTCCATTGTGTCTTAAAAGCTGTCAACATGGAGGCCCTTGACTCTTTACACCCTCTTTAAGGTTTATTTCGAGATATGTCCACTGCTTTTTTTGATTTTTCTTAATTGGAAGACCCCCACCGCCACCCCCCCTCCTGGTGCAATCTCGAAAAACGCCATCCAACCTTGATCCGACACCCGACAATTTTATTAAAAGAAGTAAGCTTTTTCAAGAGTGTCTCCCGCCCACCTCTACTATAATCCTCTATAGGAGGATTTGACGGTTCACGCCGATGAGCAATTCGCCTACAGCTCTTTTGCTCATCACCCGTGCCCGCTCCTCTTCCTATCTTCTGTTACGGCGCTTGTCAGGGTATTTATCACACTCCAAAGACCCGCCGCCTAGAGGTCACTCAGCGGTAGAGAATCACTTAATGCTAGGACGGTTTTCTGAAGTATCAATGAAAAGAACGCGAGCATTCCTCACTGGATCTCCGAGAAGTTTTCAGTAATCCGGGTCAGAGTACCCCGTATTGCACTTTTTTCCAATTGTAACACATTATCCGCTTTCCAACCCCCCATTTAGCTTCACCGGGTTTAGCAGAATATGCCGTCTCCACCAGAATATGTCTGTTTTTTGTTTTTCTTTCTCCATTGTGCGTAGCAAGCCCTTGGGCCACCCCAGACCACAGTTGGCGGCACTCATCGTTCCAGGGCCACTCCCGGAGGCAAGACCCAAGCCCCTCTTCTCTTTCCAGACCTATCTCCCTCCCCACATCCAGAGACGGTGTGGCTTCCTCCCTAAGATAGATCTTGCGTTGATCGCCCCCGGGCTCCCTCCCCTTCAACCAGCCCATGCCTCCCCTTAACCAGGACCCAACCCACCAAACCCTTGCCCTGGCTGGAGTGGAAAGTGTACATCCCTAATCCCCATCCGATCCTCGCCACTTGAACCGCTTGATGTCAGCAACCGAATCCTACTTCTGGGAGGTCCTCGCTCTGCCCCGATATCCCCACGCGTCAATTTAGGGCCCAGGTAGGATGCAACAACTCCTTCTCCCCCCAAGACTCACCGAGCCCCTTTTTCTGGGTTTTTTCCCCCTGTTCGATCCCCTTGAAGAGCTGTATTCCAACCCATTAACTTCCTCCCTGCTCGCATAGGGAGCACTCCCCTTAGGAGCTTTCAAGTGTATTTTTCGCTGGCCAACCTTCACTCCAAGCTTACCGTTATTTAACTCCCTGATATTGCACAAGTGTACTTTTTCCCCCGTTTTCATTGATACGAGTTGTCGTACCCCTTTTTTTATAGACGGCGAAGACTCTCCTCAAGAAATGTATCATACCTTCCCGGGGCTTGTTCGCCATCCACTTTCCATCGTCATCTTTCCCCCCTTGTTCAATGTTCCCCCCCCCCCTGGACAACCTTTGTTTCCACCTTTACAGTACTTCGGTTTTCCCTTAGATTTTTTTTTCCCAGCCAAAAGTCCAAACTGCACCCCCATTTATGGTTAGAATTTTTCTTGGACGGAAGTTGACTGTGCTGTGACAGGGGGGTGTTCCGGATTTTTTTCCCAAAGGTAACTTGCATTTTGAGACTTCAAGGATTTAGATCTTTTCACTTTCTAACCCTTCCTTTCATCAGGGTTGAGGATGTTTCGCTTCAGAGAACTTGAGTCCCCCAATAGTTTTAGGAATGTTTTTGCATTCTTGGAACCCTATGTTTTCCCCCCCCCCTCCCGCCGAACCTGCCCCCCGCCCCTTTCCACCCGCCGCACTCTCTCACCCCCCCCCCCCCCCCATCCCCCCCCTCCCCCCGCCCGAGCGGTCTCCCACTATATTCCAACCTACACCTGCCCCCTCCCCCCCTCGACTGACCCACCCAACTCTTCTCCCCACTTGCGACCACTTATATATCCCATTTCTTCCCCCCCCCCTCCTCCTCCCCTCATCACACTACCCACCCCCCCAGACACAACCCGCTTCTTTCACACTTCCCATGTTTAGTAGAGAGTCTTAATTGTCTGACCCTTCTTTCTTTCGTTGTGAGAATTACTCCTTCATAGCTTTCTAGCCGACTCCTTTGAAAGTCAAGATCCCTGTTTTGACCGAACCACTGAGAAAGACTTTATTAAGCTCCCTTCAAACACTCGACTCCCACCCCCCTTTGAAACGAGACGGTCTTTCCCCGGAAGCCCCCCGGCAACACCCGATCCTCTTCTTTCCCCGGGTTTTGTAGTCATTGGTTTTTATCCAATACCCCCACCCCATCATAAACTACACGGCTCCCTTTGCCCAAAATCAGAAAGTTCTCCCCTTATCATAGGAGGGATCGTACACCGTTTTGACTTCCCGAGCGATGATGCGTTGCCTTACGATGTCCCACGACCACCAAGCGGCGTTAGTTCATTTTTCGTAGATTTCTTCACCCCCTTAACAATACGTATGCTTTTTCCCCCTTTAGCGCCATGCGCCTCCTTTGCAAACCTTCATCTATTTACGATTCCTCCCCCCCTATTGCCCCACTTCCCCCCCTTCCCTTCCTGCCATCCCCAACTTTGACAAACCTTTTCCCCCGTTTTTGGATATCGTCGGCCCGGGTTGCCTTCGTTTTTGACGGTGAATTCCAGTTCTTTGGCGGCGCGCGAATGGATAAAAACTTAATAAAGGTACATAGGAGTTGTTGCCCCTTTAGTTTCGACCTCTTTTTTTTTCACCCCCTCACTTATCCAACCCTTCTTTCCAAAGACAATGGTACCATGGACGGTCCTGTTTTATTTTTTTACTTCACATCGGTGCCCCCCCCCCCAAGAAAAAACTGCGTGCCCCCTTTCTCTATTTTTTACTCCTACTCGTTGGGGTTTTTTTGATCTATCCCTTTGCACCGCCTTAGTCTTCCCTTGACATTCGGGACACCCCCGGTATTCTTTCCCCTCCGGATTACCCGTAACCCCCCTCTGGGGACCTTGATTTTCCCCGAGTTTATCGAGAGGTGTGCCAAACATTGTCCCCGTAAATCTTTCTCAGGAATTTCAGTGAGTAAGGGATTATGGTTCTCCCTCGGTCACCCCCCGCCGCTCTCCACCCCCGGGAATGTCCCCGTAACTCCTCGGTCACCCATGTGGACGATCCCTCCCCCCCACCCATAGTTGCACACGTGCTCCCATTTGCTCGGAAAGTACTGCCACGGTGTCTTCCCGCTTGTTTTTCCCGGCTCCCAGATCAGCCTTCCCCTTCCCATAGTCTTCCCCTGTAGACATGGACGTGTCCCCTCTCTGCTCTTTTTTAACCACGACTTCAAGTCTCTTTGGTGTCTACGATTCCGACCGACATTCACCCCTCGATACTCTGTTCTTACGGTGGTTCGGATGTCTTACCCCCTCCCCTCATTACAGCTCTTTTTTCCAAGGGTGACTAAGTAAACCCGCTTTTAAAGTTCGGTTTATTGAGAATACATCGTTTACTTTTTTATTCGGTTACGTAGTGTCACCCACACAACCACTCTCCCTCCCCCCCTTTTCCCCTGTGCCTTCGAGAAACTACCTCCTTCTTTTCCTTTTAGTCCGTAAATCCGGCCCCTCTTTTCCACTTGTTTGTCTTGAGTTGTTCCCCGCTTACCAAATAACCCGGAAGTAGGATCCCCATTCTTTAGTTAAGTGTGCCCCGTATTTCCCTTTTCTACCCGTCGAATAATGGAGAACTCAATGATTCTTTTCATCTCTCGCCGCCCAGTTAATGTCTCGTACCCCCCCCCCAATTTATTCCCTCTCCCCCCCCCTTTTCTCCCATGGTCCACCATTTTCCAACGGGTCTTTTCTTCTTCTTCTGTAAATAGTTAATCATAAGAATTCTAGCACTTCTTTCTGGGAAGCCCCACGTCTAAAGATGCCGCCGTTTCAGTAGATACAGTCTCCTTCCCCATTTTTCCTTCCGAATTATCTAACCCATTCCCTTTTACACTCCTTTATAAAGGTCGAGTAGATTAATATTCCTTTAGATCCCCTATTTGCCACCCCACTTTTACGCTTCCTTCGGAGTATGACTCTCTTTTCTTTCTTCGGGGACTGGGTTTTTTGACCCCTCCGTACAAATGTTAACGACATCATCCCTTTTTCTGTATTCATGGCGTTACCCCCCCCGTGTTTCCTTTTTTGGGGTACACAATTGCTGTGGAGATACTGAAACCCCCTACAGGGACACAATACCCATCATTTTTACACCACCTGATTTCCCCCAAACCGTTTTGGTCCCCCTTGGGTCCCCCCTCTTCACAAAGGGTCCCTACCCATTCCTCTGTGAGGCTTGTAACCCCCCTTTTCAGTAGCTATGAATACTTTCGTAGCTTATTGCCCCACGCTCACTTCTCTGGTCTAACCAAGAAGCGTATTTCCATTTCCCAGCTGGCAAAATGCCCGTTCCCATCTCCCTTTCTCAATAATCAAGTCCTCTTGGCTTATCTTTGTCCGCGTGTACTCCCCCCCCCCCCCCCCAACACCCCCCCCCCAGCCCCCCCCACACCACCCCCCCTTTCCCCCCACCCCAAAGGCCTACATCTTAGGTGTTTAAGATGCGATTCTTTTCTCGATTTGACACCTTTGGATCGCAGCTGCCCCTTTATACAGACTTTTGGACCAACATTGAACGTCTTCCTTCTTTGCTGGGTTTCGTTCATAACTTTTCCCCTTCCCTGGAAGTAAGACTAAAGGCCGTCCCCTCTCTTGATTAAATCCGGGATCAATACTCCTTAGGAGACCAGTTTAGTTTCCCCCCTGAACTCATTTCCTTGTAAGGTCCACCCTCATACCGTTATTCGCGCGGTTTGTTTTTCCTCCCCTAAACACCTAGGAATTCAACACCCCTCTGCGTGTTACTACCTTTTCCTCTCTTCCCCCCCTGCACACCTTCACAATGCCGTCCCCGCTTTTCCCCCTTCCCTTCATTATATGGCAATAATCTCTTTTTTTGAGTCTCCTTCTTCTCCCCCTGACCCAGGGAGTCTATCGCTAATTTTTACCTCTGTTTTTCCCTTTTAAAATTTGCCTACCCAATCTGCTTTTTACAGGAAGACACCGTGATAGGACAGGGCTTTCTCTTCTTCCCGACATTAGGTGATGATCCCCCCCCATGCGGGCTCTGAATAGCCCCCTTTTTTAAGTCCGAGTGATCTGAGCCTAGTGAGCCCCCCCAACATTCATCGTGACGATCGGTATGAACCTTTCTCTCTTAATCGCGCTAATTACACCCTTTGCACGCCCTGTCCTATAGAAGCGGATTAGACTTATGATTCCCGCAGTCCTAATATATTTTCCCCCATGGTTTCTTTGTTTTCACCAACTTTTTTTTAGTTATTGGTCCCCCTTTATATGTCTTTGTTATATTCACATTCTTTCTCTCCCCGGCCAAATCCTCTCCCCCCTCCTGACGCACTACCCCCTTGTAACTGTGGTCTTTCCTTTATTCTTCCCTTTCAAGCGTGGATTTTTTCAAACACTTTTTAGCTATTCCTCGTGCCCTACCCTGATTGATTTCTCCTTCTCTATTTTTTTTCTCCTCCAGGCTTTTGAGGAGTTCCCCCCCCTCCTTTTTTTTTTTTCGAGAGGTGATGGCCACCTACCTCCTTATGAGCGCCCTTCACTCCTCAGGGACAAGTCCCCCCCTCGTTGTGCATATTTACCTTTGAGAACTAAAAGTGCACGCCCACCCCCGACCCCCCCCCCCCCCCCCCCACCCCTGACCCCCCTTTTTCTGGAAGTCCGATTCTCCCCTCCTCTCATTAAGGGTTTGCTGACATTCCCACTTTTAGGTCTGGCGGAACTTTTTCCAAGATGACCCTTTGGTCAATCACCTCATTAACATACAAGCCCGTCACGCCCCCAATACACTCTTTTTTGGACCATGGAAACCCTCCGAACAGCTGACGACCACAATCTAGTTTCCGCTTCTTTCCCCCACACCCTCCACCCCCCTCCCTCATTTATGAGTGCTTCACTCACTGCTTACCCATTATGCTGTTTCCAATCTCCTACTCCTTTCCTACCACGCCCCTCTCCCTTCAATCGATTCTTCTTCCGGCGCGGTAAGGTAGTTACTACCTCCTGGAAACGCGTACGTGCACTTTTTCATCGTTTTTTAGGTTGTTTTCTTCCACCCCCCCCCCCGAGCCCCGCCGTTCATGTGTCGCTCGCCGCACCCCCTACACCCTCACCCCCCCCATGCCGCACTCTTCACGTACGAACACATGGCACGATGACGCTCCTCAACCCCCTCTTCGGCACGAGCTATGTACTCCCCCCCACACCTTCACACCTTTCCCCTACTCCCCCAAGATGTTACACCACCCCTATGCATCACCCCCTCCCCCCCCCCCCCCCCCTCGCTTCACCGCCCCTCCGTTTGCATTCACTCTCCCTCCCCTCTCTGTGATCCCCATAGTTCACTTTTGCGGACCGGTCACATAATCTTTAAGCGAGACACCCACGGCCCCTCGCCCTCCCCCCACCCGCCCCGCCCCGCGCCACCCCCTCCCCGACCCCGACCCCCCCCCTCCCTCCCCCCCCCCGCCCCCCCCCCCCCTCCCCACCCCCCCCCCCGCCCCCCCCCGGCCGACCACCCCCCCCCCCCCCCGAACACACCCCACCACGCTTCCCACCTCACACGCCACTCCCCCCCCCCTCACCAAAACACCACCCCAACCCCCCCCCCCCCCCCCCCACACCAAGACACCTTCAATAGTTTTCCCCCCCCGCCCACCCCCTCACTTGGTACCCAGCACCCAACCACACACTAACCAAACACACACCCGACGCGCCCCCTTCCCACACACCCCCCCCCCAAACCAACCACCCGCCCCTCCACCTCCATCAAGCACCCCCCCCCCCTCCCTGGAACCCCGTGCCCACAACCACTAACCCCCATATCAACACGTCCGCCCAGACCACGAGTCCCCATCACCCCACTGCTCAACTCATTTCTTCCCCCCCCCCCTATACCGGTCTAATAGCAGCCTGAACACCCCCCCCCCAAGCAACCAGACTTCCCGACACCCTTCCCCCCGTCCCGTACTATTCCCCCACCCCCCCCCCCCCCCCCCCTCCCTTATCTCCCCTTTCTCCATTATCGGTTATGGCTGACCCCTTTACTGAGACCCCCCTCAGCGGAGTCTCCAAATGTTACTCTCCCCCTACTTAGAACCGGTCCCCCCCTCTTCTTTCGGCTTTCAGGCCGGATGTTCCTCGGGACAAACCCTATGAACTCCCCCTTTCTTCTGTAGTCTTTATCCCACACTTTATGTACACTTTTCCTTTTTCCATTCTTGAATTGATACGATTTATTGTCTCTACAATTTAATTCTGTTTCTCTGAAGCTCATTCCAGCCCGTGTTTCTCACACTTGTTTGAGACAATCACTCCTCCGAATGACTCCCCCATTTTCAATTTCCCCCCATTTGACAAAACTTTTACTACTTTTTCCTTACATTTGTGGCTGTTTTTTCCTTTCTCGTTTTTTGCCCACCTACCTGTGACCAACCTTTTCCCCAGTTATGGGTACGCAGAAATAAGCCCTTCGCTTTGTCTCCTGTTTTTACATTGTTCCCGCGTTAACCAATGTCACGGGATTCTCTTCCAATGCTTTCGAATTCCTCAGAACTTTCGTACTTCCCTCCCTCAGTCCGTTTTGGCTAGCGCCCTCGACCTCTAAAAGAGTGTCACGTAATTCCTTTCGTGTATTCGCTCCCCCCCCCGACTGATTTAGCTTTGCCGTCCCTCCCAAGCTTTCAATCTTTAACGTTGTGCCCCTCCGTCTAACTGTGATAGCTGAGAGATTTCCCTTTATTGAGCGTCACCCCCGAGACCGTTTCACCTGTGACACATTTTTTTCCTTTTTACTGTCATTGTCACTTTCCATTTCTTGTTCCCGGAGAGAGTCCAGCTGTCTGCTGATTTCCGACTAAGCATCAGTTATTTTACCGGCCTCCCCGCTCCGCACGATTTGACTATTCTTGACTTTGAATCCGTGAACCACATCTGTCCAGACACAAACCAACCCACATTTCGACTCCCTGCCGTGTCACCAATTTCCACCCCCCGCACCCGGTACAAGTCCCCCCCAACACGCTCTCAACACATGACCCTCACCCTTCCACTGCCCGCCTCGTCACTACTGGCCTTGTCCTTCTACCCACCCAGTCTAAACAGCCTACTGCCCTTACAAACCAATCACCCATCCGTAGCCCCGCCGGAGATTACGTAGGCCTCTTGCCCACCCGTTCCCCCATCCTTCGTCGCCGCGTTTTCGCCAGACAGATCCCCGGCAACCCAAAGCTGTTTAGGAGTACGTCCTGTTGGCGCTTCCTCGACATCACCCCCCATTCCCAAGAAGGCGCGCACGTTGGTTAAACGAGATACTCCATTCCCTCCTGGACTAATGTTGTTCCTCACTCCCTTGAGCACCGTAAAGATGTTTATATGGTAACCTTTTTTCCCAAACAAAAATTGATGCATACTTGGCAAAGGGTATGCGGAGCGCGCCCTGAGAACACTTTTTTCCCCCCCAGTTTTTGGTGCGACAGGCGGACCCGGTACCCTTTCTATTGGTCCGTTGCCATGTCCTGTACACCCGGGAGTCCTCGAC
>Ga0179591_1375701_pt1 | contig 12477 bp, 12 predicted proteins | sample CZOMad2_1_08_16f_FD_182891 | JGI IMG/M metagenome (GOLD analysis project Ga0179591, IMG submission 182891) | Vadose zone soil fungal communities from Angelo Coast Range Reserve, California, USA - CZOMad2_1_08_16fungal (PacBio error correction) | ecosystem: Environmental > Terrestrial > Soil >... | reverse complement strand
ATGAGACAGGGTCAGTTAATTTTGACCCGCCCTTACCCCTTATTCTTCTCATAATACGTTGTTGTGTGTTTAGCGCTCTTATTGGTTTTTTTAGTCCAGATCCGTCCCGTGAGACTGTCATCCCCGGGGTTCGAACTTGCTTTGCGAAGGGTCCCGGATATCGATTTCCCTTTTTCTTTTAGCCTCTCTGGTTGCTGAGCCTGGCTTTCCGAGTGTCCTTGCGAAGGCGGTTCCCCCCCCCTTTCGAGAGAGAACATGCTCAAAGGGAGCCCCTCTCGTGTCCCCGGGTGTGCTTGATAATGCCGCTGGCAGCTCGTTTCCACCTTGTATAATATTCTTCTCTAGAAAATGATGCTCTTCTCCGCTCCAAAGTCGGTGGCGCGAACTGCGATGACCCTTTTACCTCTTTTCCGGTGTCTAACCACCGTGGTGGGTCTGTGCCTGACTTCGACCTTGTTGTGAAAAGCTCAACGGCCTCGGAACACCCGAATTTTTTGTGTCCAATGCGATTCCGTCTGAGCGTATAACCAATGTGCACGTACGATTGGCTTTTTAGCTGGGCAAATCGGCATTTCGCTTGGGAGACGATGGTCTATAGGTGGTCCCTTCGAAAAAAAGGATTCTTCGGTCGCCACACTAGGCTGGGCTTTATGGACTGCCCGGGGTTCATGTGCATTTGAACGCACGATTTCGGAGCCTTCCCGATTAGATTCCGACTAAGCCCTCCCCTGACCGACGCGATCTTTACGTTGGCGGATTCGCTTATTTTCTCTCCCCAAGGGGTTCGCGCACTATCTCGGTCTGTTTTCCCTAACCAGTTTTTTTCACGCTGTTTCTCGGCGTTGAACTAGAACATGCGACCCGATCCTGGACCTTAATTTTCCCCAGTGACTCGCCTTCTCCAAAGTTGAGGTTCTCGCCCGTATATTTTCTTGGAAACTTTACTCTCGATGCAGAAGTTCCCCCTTCCATATCAATGCTCAAGCGAAAGCAAACTTAGAGCCAATCTTGCTTCGTCCAACCCTGGAACGCTAATTCCCCGATTTGATGAGTGTCATTTCGGTAGATTTCTGAGCGAGTAGTCTGTGCTGCTAGAGTTCCACTTAGGCCTGGGACTAAACGGCCTTGCATTTGTGCAGATCAGCTCATTTCCCCCTCCCTAGCCTCCGCGGTCTTTGTGGGAAAATTCATATCGTCGCTGCTTAGCATGCCGCCGCTGGACTCCGAGTCCTTCCCCACCAGTTGATTGCAGCGCCTTGATTACCTTCACTTTTTGCTCCCCGATTGAAAGATCCCCCCCCCCGTCCCCCCTTGCACAGCAGCGACAATCCCTTTAGCGCCTCACGGCTATGGCCCAGCAGCTCGTCTTCCACGGCGCCGGTTGACTTTTTTTTTTAACTTTGATTGCCCTTTTTAAAGGAGTGCATCTTGCATACCTTTTTAAATTGCCGCGGCTCCTCTGTCTTTTTCTTTCAAGACTCTTATAGACCCTCAAAGAAGCAGGCTGGCCCCCCCCGTTTTAAGTATGTTCAATATCGAACCTATTTGACGACGTCGCTAGTGGTCCTTTGCTTTTTGGCCGCCCCAATCCTGAAACGGCTTCAAAATGCCTCCAAGTGTATTTCCTATTCTTCGCGAGGGCTCATTTAACAATACATTTCTTTCTACCAGCTTGCTCCTCTAGACTCCCCCCCCCCCCACTGGCACTCCCAGAGTGTGCATTGCAAATGTGACAACACCGTCTTGATAGCGCAAACTTTTATCTACAAGTGGTTTTAGGATTTAGCTCGGCCCTCCCATCCCCCCCCCCCCTACCTTTGGATCGCCTTTGACCTACTGGAACTCTTAAATTTTGACCGCGTCCTGTGGCCCCCCCTTGTTTTTTTTTTTTCCTTATTTCAATCCAAGTCGGTCTCCAAAGGTGAGGATCGCTAAATGCCGCCCCCCCCTGGATGCTTCGTTTTTTTGAATGCAAGCGGAAGGCCAATACTCCTCTTTTGTTTTTTTTTCCTATTTTTCCCTTCTTGAAGTAAGGGAAGCATCAATTTTGCGGCATTTAGAGTTCCCACAGTCTGGATCTAGCCGTGGATTTTAAGTTCCCACTTACAAGCTACTAAGGTTTCGGCTTTAAGTCGCAGTTGCCCCTGCGGTGGTTTTTTCGCAGCTTTGGACTTTTCCCAAAGCTGGAGGGCTCCCCGATCTTCCGCTCGGCACTCAAGAAGGACTATAGTTCCCCACTTCTAATTCGTTTTATCAGACGGTTTGTACGCCTTATTTTGGCCTTTCCGCGATTGATTTTTTTTGAAGTCCCCCCCCCCCCCCCTGACAGGCTCATGTCAGAAGCTTTCCTTATTTTTACATGCCGCCTCTGCGTTTTTCCCCGAGCAGACCTGCCCTTTCTGAATGTGGTCGAGGGGTGTCCTTTTTGCACTCTCACAGCGCGCAAACTGCGGCGTCTCTTTTTAGAAATGGTACCGTGGGTGGGCCACACTGTGATGATTCGCTAATGCTGACCTTTTTTTCATCCCCGCCAACGACCAGTCGGGTTCCCCTTTGGCACTAAAAGAGGTCTCAAGATTAAAAGTTCCATACGTCTTCGCCGATCAACAGTATTTCCGCAGGGCGTTAATTCAGCTTTCGTTAGATTTTTTTCACGGCCCTGATCGATGATGCTTTTTTTTCCTGAATTTGGTTTTTGTCGATTTCCCTCTTGTTTCAGCACGTGCTGTTGATTGGATTCATGAGTCTTTTTTCCCCGCTCGGTTTCTGTTACCCGCCGGTCCCATGCTACGGCAGAGACGATTTGAGTTTACACCCCCACATGGGCCATCTATTAGGCTCTCTTTGGTTGATGTTGAGTTCACACCCTCAGTCCCGGTTTAGTACCTCGCATAGTGGTCTAGATCGCTAACCGTTGATCCCCTCCGACTGTACGCTATTCTAGAATGGAAGGCTTGGGCTGGACCTCGCTTTTTCCCTGAAAGCTTGGAGCTATTTTCTTTTTTTTTTCTTGGCCTGTTTTCCTAGTAATATAGGGAAATGCTTGTCCCCACACCACGAGTGATTGTTTCAAACGGGAAACGCAATTTGACCTTTTTGTCACTCTGTGACCCCCATTACAGGTGCACTCTTTGAGAATCTTTTCCACATCACGTTAGAAACGATTTTCAGACAGCCTGGCCCTTCCCCAAAGCTTCATTGAACCTCCAAGATTAGCTATAGAATTCTTAAGCATCGAGTGCCACTCCCCGAATCGACATCCGGGAATTATTCGTCTCTTTCTTCTTTTTTCACTCCTGTCCTCTTTCTAACGCTCTGTCCACATAGTGAGTTTGAGAGGCCATTAACCACGGTAACTGGCTTGAAAGTGAAAACCAGCCATGTCTTCGAAATCACTTGTTTTTTCCCTAATTCCTTTAGTTTCAGCATATATTGGAGGAATGCCTCCCTTTTTCCGCGACTTACAGCGAGAAACCCTTCCAATAGCCGTGCCAATTTAGTCTGATACCTTTTAATCGAAAGCGTCACCCCCCGTTAGTAGGTAGTTGAAAAGGTGGTTTTTCAGGCTTTCCCCCAACAACTTCCTCCTCTTTCCAGACGCCCCACACTTCGACGTCGAGTAACAAGCCCCTGAAGTCCTGATGAGCCCTCCCTCACATCCTGCTACTTTTTTATAGAGCGTGCCATAAGTGAACCTTTTAATCTTTCCGCTGATTCTTTCCACTTTTTATTCTCTCAAGCGGCAGAGGAGATGTACCTGTTCAATTATAGACTCAACAAACGGCGCTCGCCCCCCTTCCTCTCTGCTATAGACCTTTTTACTGACAGTTGAGGTAATCCCCTCAGATCGGACATCTGACCAGGCTCCGAGACTAGCAGGTATGATTATCCGGCACTTCCTCTTGAAAATATAGTCCGACTCCCGGGGGCAAATGTATTCCACGGTAAAGGTCGGAACAAATCTTCACCCCTTTTGTTGTTGTTTGTTTTCCTGAGAGATTTATGTATTTTTCGAGACTTGCCCCCCCCTGACCCCATGTATCATTTCCCCGGCGGCTTTAGAGGACGATAGTTCGGCGGAAGGTCTGATACTTTTTCATTATCCGTTTTCGTTCTTGGCGTTTCGAGTGGAGCCTCGTCTCAGCCATTCCCCATGTACCCCAATGTCAGCTGCCGAGCGCTAAAAGTTTTTTTTAATTTTTACTCTGTTTTCTTTGTGCCGCGATTATTGATGCTGCTCTCCAGGACCTCTTCTTTCTAGTACCCATCATTGGCCCGCGAAGAGGAGACTCTTCTTCGTTATTCCCTCCCTGATGCCTGCTCGCTCTACCCCTTTTCTTTCGCTTTCATGCGACTAAGGACTTCTGCAATCTTCACTCCCCCTCTCGTGGCCGAGGGCTGGAACCCCCTTGTTTTTTTTTTGACTTCCCCTTTTGAGGCGACTTGGCGGAACGCAAACAGGAACACCGCCTTGGCCCCCCGACCGAATACGTTTTTTTTTCGCTTGCAATTCGTGCCTTCCCTTCTCATAGACCCTTTTGCACGCTACGCTTGGAGTCCCTTCCCGTCGCTCCAGATCCTGCATTGCCCCGCCCAGCGCCTCTTTTTGCGTTTCTGATCTGCGGCCTGTCAGATGTGAACCCCACCAAGGCTGTTGCGCCGCCCCCTCCGATTTTTTTTAGCGGGCAGCCTTTGTTTCCGTGAATAGTTTCTTCTTTCCCAGAACAGATTGTCCCTCGAACGGACTTATAGTATTCCGACCCGACCTGCGACCCTTATTCTTTTTCTTTCTCGCGGGATTCCCCTTCTGCAAGGTTAGCGTATCTTTCTTTCCGGTCTGTTCAATACAGCTTTTTTTTTTTCACGCCATGGCTTTTCTCTCTTTTACGTGACCTTCCCTCAATGAGACCCCCCGTCCCTCTGACCCCTTTACTTAACAGCCCATTCCTCTCTAACCCTTTTGAGTTTTACCCCCAATAATAGCTAGGGCTGTTGCCCTCCCTTGAGTTTTCTGACGAAGTCTCGCCACTCTCCAGATCAATTACTCAGCTTTCCAACTTACCATCGTCGAGAATGCGAGTCCTGAACTCCCTAGTCCTTCAAGATAGTCGAGTGGTAGAGTGGCGAGCCTCTTAGATTTATCGAGCGCTTGAACCCTATTTTCGAGGGAACCACCCTGCCTGATCATTTGTTTGACTTTCGTTTCCTTTCTTTCCCATTCTCTGGCAAATTTGTGAAACTTTTTGAATCTACGTCGCCCTTTTTCGCAGTGCCGCCCGAGCTTTCCCTCCCCCCTATCCCTAGGCTATGGACCACAACTTATACCAATAACAAAAGGAGTTTGCTTGCCGAACAGCGTGTTTTCCAGCTCCCTCCCCCTTATTCCACTGAAAGAAAGAGACACGACGGAGAGAGCCCCCCATGGAAAAGACTAGAGACAGAGAAAGAGTCCCTCCCACATGCTACATATAACGGTCTCACTGCGGACCAGAGTTCCCCCTGCGCTGAAGTCCCCTTTTAAATCTCGGTCCGAGAACCCCCTTTTTAAGAGTATGATCAAGCCTCCCATTAGCACAGAATTCATTTTTTTTCCCACCAGTCTCATACTCCCCCCTTTTTCTGGAGAGCGTGAGAGAGGGTCTTATTCAGCACAATCATCCAAAAGACTCCCTCCCCCTGAAAAGGATGGCAAATCACCCTCAAGGGTTCTGCGGAGATCTGCTCTGTAAAAATACTTTGACCATCGGGACAATTTACGGGCGGTCCCTGAGTCGTGTTTTAAAACCTGACCCCTTTGGCCCCCTTTCTTAACCCTAAACCATTCTAAACACTCTGCTTCAGAAACCTCGACCTCATATGAGTTTTAGTCCAGTCTATGGATTAAGATATTCCTCCTCCCCCAGCCAATAACATACCTTTTTTGCTGCTCGAACCCAGCTTTGGATTTCCAGCACTTCGTATTGGCGGTTATGTTCCATGGAAAATCCACGGGCTAGATCACCTTCTGATCGTTTCCTTCCAAATTTTCTTGTCCTCAATCGCCAGCCCCCCCCCCCCCCCCACGGAAAATTTTTCACCAACACCGTGTTGTTGTTGTCCTGAGATAATTTGAAATTCCCTAAGTCCTGGGACTATCCCTTATTTTCCGGCAGATCCTCGTTCCCGACTATTTTCCGCGAGGAAAATGCCCCATTTCAATAATACGCCTATGGCCTTCAGCCTTTGGTTCCCTCTCCCGTCCCCTGCAAATGTAGTGTTCTTTTTCAGTCATCAATAGGAGCCTTCCAGCTCGTAGCAGCCGAATCATACCACTTGTGTTTTTATCACCTTTGTTTCCAGTCCTGTGAGGCGTTTCCTATTCCACGTTGAGTGACGTTTTGTGAAAGCCTCGACCCGACACGGATACCTTTTTGCTGATCCTAGCCATAGGGGCATTAGAAAGACCCCCGGGGTGGAGGAATTTCAGCGTTTCGTTTTGAGGCTGGGGCTATTTTTCCCCCCGAACACAAGCCTAGCAATACCCCTCCCCCCCTTGGAACTAATGGTCGATAGTGAAAACTCTTTTTTTGGCCAGCATGCTGGTAGGGGCTTTTCCTTCTCTCGGATTTCAGGCAGAGAACCCCGCGGCAAATTAACAGACTTACCATCTCAAACCAGTTAAACACCACTTTTCCTCCCCTCTTCAAAGCTTGGAGCAGGAGGGCTTTTTCCCTCTATTTCCCCGTCGAGATGCTTTCACGTTAGAAGGCGCTTCTCCTTCTTAGCGGACTTCTCAGCGGAAGATATGACCATTCGATCCCAGTTTTATTTTTAAGTTGACGATTCCCAGACTAGGTGTTAGTTAAGATCGATTTGAGGACTGCGGGCCTTATACTTGAGGCCGCTCCCCATCTTCTCCCGGTTTCAAAAACGGCCTCGTTTTTGGACTTTGAATCTCTTTTTTTTTTTTTTGATACTGGGCACCAAGTCCCCTTCATTAGTTTCCCTAGTCTTTTCCAAGAGCTAGATCGAGACCAGTTCCTCCTTCGCCTCCCTTACTTTCTGTCTGGAAGGAGAGGAAGAAGCGCTTTCCGCCCTTTTCCGATGTGGCCGCATAAGTTTTGCCCTGACCTCTCGCTTTTTGTGGCTCGATTCCTGCTCTCGGGTCCCTGATGTCCCAGCCCTATCTAGGTTGTGCTCTGCTTTAAATTCCATCCTTTTCTAACCTGATGTGAAACATTCTCCCCTGGCGCCAGCGTTTTCATGTGCCCAATCACGCCACAGATGTCCCTCCATTTTTTTAACAACCCCTGGTTATTAAACAGAACCGCGATAGCCCTCCCGAAACCTTGAGTGCCCCTCTATTTCCTATCTTACTGTCTCCGGGATAGGCTTTCTTGCCCGCCTCATGTCACGGGTTTTATATACGCTGAATCCGGCCCTGCACCTCCCCCCCCGACGCCTCCCACACGGCTGCCTCTGACATTGAGACTGGTGGGACTCCCTTGTTGGCCTCTTTCCCCCCCCATTTGACTGCCAATCTCTTCTAGTTTCCGCCGCCGCCGTAGCGCTTTCTTCCTCCCTCTGGAGGGCCTCAATAGTACGTGCACATGCTTAAGGCGTAGACCCTTACTCAAGATTCACTCTACAAGTACCCCCAAACCGTATTCGCGTCCTTCAAGGTTTCCCGAGTCCCTTTTTTCTTAGCTCCCCCCCCCCCCCAACCCTTCTTTCGTGCCCGTCCAGATTATATGTCCTTTTCTTTCCCCCCCCACATGTTCTCTTTTTTTTTTTTTTTTTTAGTTTTTGTATTTTCTTTTCCCCTTTTTTTTTTCAAGACGATCGTCTCCAACTCGATTAGGAAGTTTATGGCCTTACTTTTTTTCCCCTCCTGCCCCCCCCCTTTTTGCCCCCCATATCGAGTTTTTTTGTCACCCATCCCCGTCCAGTCATGTGTTACGTGCCCCAAGTACCGATTCATACGTTCTCCACAAGTCAGTGGTACCCTTTCGAGTCGCCCACAGTGTCTGCCCCCGCTGAGTTTTCCTAACCAATTCACCACGGTCCCTTCCCCACGAACGGTCAGCTCGCCAACTTGAGATTCTATTCAGCATTGATATTATCTTTTCCGACGCTTCGGGAAAATATTTTACAGATCTGGTTTTTTTTCGAGTTCCATCTTTTCTTGTCCCTTTCAGTTCATTTCCTTACTGACCCCCCCCCGCCCCCCCCCCCCCCCCCCCCCCCCCCCCCCCCCGCCCCCCCCCCCCCCCCCCAACTTATCCCCCTTCCCCCACCCCCCCCCCAGAGCATCCCCGTTTTACGCCCCCAGTTTTTTCCCCCCACACTAGGGTCACTTACGGCGTCAGTTCCTGTACCATCATCCCCATCACCCTCTCGACCCTTTTCTCATCCCCTTCTTGTTAGTTTTCGTATTTCAAGAGTGTAGCCACACACGTTCCTTTTTCTCACTCCGCCCGTGTCGTTTTTTTCGTTTTTTTTTTTCTTTTTTCTCTAGTTTCTGATTTTCCCCGGAGATGTTCTTCTCCCTGTCTCGGTCTGCATGTCTATGTGAGGCTCGGTCCATCGTAGCGACTTGTAGTAAACCCATGCTTCGGTTGAAACTCCCCTTCTTTTTTTTTTCCGAGAGCAAGCGTATTGTGTGACAGTTCTAATTGACACCCCTTCTGGCCGACACGTCCTTCATGTTTTTCTAGTGGGCTTCGTTTTGTGTGTGTTTTTTTTTGTGTGTTTACTTTTTGTTTTGTGTCTGGTTTTTTTTTTCTTTTTTGTTTTTTTTTCTGGTTTGTTTTTTGAGCCCATTTGTTACTATGTTGGCTTTTGTCGTTAACGTCCCACTTATTGATGCCAGCTCTCCGATACGCTTCCGAGCCCCTTCCCCATGGAGCGCATGTCGGTTGCCCACCCCAATGACATCGCTTGGTTCTTTTTTTTTTGGACCCGGTCCCGTCTGTCTGTTTTTTTCCTGCCCCCCCCCGTGGTTTCTTCTGCGACGTTACCGAAGGCGAAAATTGTTTTTTGTTGACCTTTTGAAAAGATCCCCTTTTGGAACTCGGCGCATCCTCCTTAGTTTCTGCATTTCTTTTTCCTTCAGACCCCGTATGTTAGAGACTCTTGTTCCTTTCCCTCTTTTCCGTCCTTCAGCGGTCTAGCTTCGTCTATAGACAATGGCACCTCAGCCCCTTTGCAACTTGCCGCTCCGCGGGAGAGATGCTATCTGTCCACCCCCCCCCCCCCTCGCCTTTTTTTTTTTTAATGTGCGCGACATCCCCTTATATCAGCACGAGTTCCCAAGGCCCTTTTTTGTGCTAGTCCCCGCAACAAGTGTAACTCCTTTGACTCTTTAATACTCAGCGCCACCCCTTACTGATGGTTGCACCCTCCCAGGCCACCCACCCCCCCCGTTGTACGGAGTCCGTTGCCATATCTTGCCCCAGCCCCCCTTCTGCGTGTATCGTAGCACGCTCTGACCTTATTTCAGCACTCAGTTTGAAGTTCCCCGCGTCGCAGCATCAGAGTTTCTCCAACCCCCCCCGTGCCCCCGCGTTCCACATTAGCTCATCACGTGTCACTCCCAGCTCGAGCAAGCTAATTACCTTTGCCCCGCCTCCCCCTCTGCGCCTCTGTGTTTTTTTTTCTTTTTTTTTCTTTCTTTTCAAGTAAACCAGCTTCTCCCCCCCCCCCCCCCTTCTTTGTCCTCATTTTTGCGTATTCCCCTTGCGATGCAATCAGCCCTTGACTTAAAATTGCCCGCCACTGCGGCGAACTTCCCCTACCTAACCAGCCAGCGACCTGGGCCCTTCTTTCCCCAGCTGTCGCCGGTTGCTTTGTCCCCCTTTGACCTTTTTTTTCTCAACTGGGCAATCTGTTGGCAATCCCCCCTTAACGGGCCCTTGTCAATTGTCGATGTTTCCAGCTCGAACCCCCCCCACTCTTCAGCTCTCCTTTCAGTTTTTTCATAACAGCTTTTTTTTCTTTTTTTTTTACGCTCCCCCGGACAGTAGAGGGTTTGTTTGTTGTTCTTGGTTTTTTTTGCGGTCCATAGAAAGGAACGCTTTCCTGGAATAAAGTCGCTAGTTCAGATAGCTTTTTGCGACGTCTACGTTTTCTTTTTGTTCCTCGAGTCGAGTTTTCCTTTCTACGATTGTTTTAGGCCCCCCCCCCCCCCCCTGGACCCTGAGTGGGGGTGTTTTTCCCAGTTTTGTTGCTCTAGTTTGGTCGATGATTGACTCACCCTGTTGCTCGCCCCCATGTTTCCCCCCAAGAGCCTCCTTCCTCTTTGGGACGACCGTCGCCCATGCTCGCATTTGATTCCCGAGATTCATTCACCTTGCCTTTCCAAACCTCTTTCCGACTGTCGTTCTGGCAAAGCTTTTTGTAGAACACATACCGGACAAACTTAGCTTATAAGCTCCCCCCACTCTGTAATTTTTTTGCCGCCTCTGTAAGTGATTTCCCGAACCCCCACTGCACCCCCCCCCCCAACATCCCCCCCCACAAACCCCCAACACCCCCCTCCCCCCCCCACACACAGACCCCACCCCACACCACCCCCCCGACCCCCAACCAAACCACCCCCCCACCACCCCCCCCCCACCCACCCCCGACCCCCACAACACCAACCAGAATAACAACCTGACACCACCCCACCCCCACCAAAACCACCAGACAACACAATCCACAAACGTAAACCCCCCACCCCCCACACCCCCACCACTGCCGACCCCCCCCGCCCCCCCCCCCCCCCCCCCACACACCCCCCCCCCCAACCCCCCCACACCCCCACCCCCCCCCCCCCCCCCCCACCCCCCCCCCCCTCCCCCCCCCCACCCCCCCCCCCTCCCCCCTCCTACCCCCCCCCCCCCCCCCCCCCCCCCCCCCCCCCACACCCCCCGTTTTTCCCCCCCTCAGCAGACTGCCCCATTGCCCAACCCTGCACGAGCGATTTTTTCATACCATATTCAGCAACTGCTTAGGAGCCCTGTGCCTCAAAGAAACGAGTAACGGTAGTCAGTGAGAACTTTCGGAATACTTTCCATCGTTCGATTTTTCCCTAGGTTTAATTCGACATCCCCCTGTACGTCTACTCAAGCCTGTGACCCCTACTCGAGAAAGATTTTTTGTTTTTTTCTCATTTTTCCCCTTTCCTTTCTTGACAGTCCCTCATATTTTGCCTCGTCAGACCTCGAGACTTTGCCTGTTCCTTTTTTCCCGATTCCCAAGAGTAGAACATAACGTAGACGTTGGGAAAACAAGTTGACCTCCTTACCCTCTAGACTTTTTTCTGCTCCCAGAGCGCACCCTTTTAAGGACGTTTGATGCGGTTTGGCCAATTCACCAAGCTCAGCACGACCCGTTCTCGTCTTCTTCTGACTTTGCCATTATCATTTGTCATGCTCTATTAGAGAATTGAAATACCAATGCATCTTTCCCCACGCCCTCCCGAATTTCTTGTCCATTGAGTATTGGAACATCTTCCTATTAACGCAGTCTCCCCAAAGAAGCGGCCTAAAGTTTATTGACGTGCATGGACAACTGCCGAAGTTTGCTTGCCTTTCCCCCCTTGAATAAGTGATAGAAGAATAAGCCCCAGTTTAACTGACCTTTCTTCCCCCTTGGAGCCCCCCCCCCCCCCCCCCCAATAAGCCCCCCCCCCCACCCCCCCCACCGCGGTCCCCCCCCCCTCCGACCCCCCCCCCCCGCCCCCCCCCCCTCCTTTTTTTTCTGATGTTCTGACCCGATCGAGCGTCCCAGCCATTCTGATCTCAACATAACAGCTACCAGTTCTCGTCGCCCCCCGCTCCCCCCCCCCTCCGGCCTTTTTTCGATCAATGGTACCCTTCTCAATCTGCTTATTCGGGCCCGCTTTCTTTCAGTTCGCATCGATCAGTTACAGCGAAATCCCTCCGCTCGTTTGGCCTACAGCTGACCCTTTACTCTCCTTCTTTCGTGCTTTGGCTAGGACGTCAACATTGCTGCCCTCAGTTCTGTCCCAAGGGGACTCAGGTGGAGAAGAAGCCCCACCCTTTTGCTCTATCTTTTACTTTTTCCCTTTACCGATTCATTATAGTATGGTTTTTATCATCTTTTTTTTTTAAGCCCCCTCCCCTTCCTTGGACCTTGCCTCTGACGTACTGGGACTTAGCATACATATTTTTCCTTAGTAGACTCGTCGCAGGCCGTCCGGCCGAGTCTTTTTTTTTTTTTTTTTTTTTTTTTTTTTTTTTTTTTTCTTTCTTTTTTTCTTTTTTTTTTTTTTTTCTTTCTTTTTTTTTTTTTTTTTTTTTTTTTTTTTTTCATTTTTTTTTTTTTAACCCCTCCTTCTCCAACACATGTTGGTATTCCCCCCCTAATACGCACTCCTCTGACTCCCATTTCCCCTTGTTCCCCCTTGTTCACGCCCCGTAGAGGTACGAGTACTCTTTCCCTTGATTTTCTTTTTCACTCCCTCATTTCTCTTGCCCCTACTGGACTTCC
>Ga0179591_1152307_pt1 | contig 12477 bp, 8 predicted proteins | sample CZOMad2_1_08_16f_FD_182891 | JGI IMG/M metagenome (GOLD analysis project Ga0179591, IMG submission 182891) | Vadose zone soil fungal communities from Angelo Coast Range Reserve, California, USA - CZOMad2_1_08_16fungal (PacBio error correction) | ecosystem: Environmental > Terrestrial > Soil >... | reverse complement strand
GTGGAATTGTTCTGACTTAATGGAGCTGGAATTCAACCCGATTGGGTTTCCCATTACAATTCCTCAAGTTTGCCGTCCTCCCTACTCCCACATTTGTCTGTGCTTCGTTTCCCCCTCCGTAGAGCTCGTGTTCCCGTTTGCTGTTGTAAGAGGAGACCTGGCGCCACCCCTAACCGGAAATTCTCTTCCCCTGTGTGTGCAGCTTGCCTCGTCTCCTTGTGCCCCCTCCTCCTGTGCCCCCGTTTCCACCCGATGGAGTCCAAACGGGGACGACCGTTGGAGACGTTCCATGCCCGTTTCCTAAGTGGTACCCCGATGTTTTGTGTTCCCTCGATGATGCTTCGACTTTTTTTTTGGTGATGTACAGTATTACAAGCATAGCCTCCGCTATAGCCCCCCTGTTTGTGTCCCTCTTGACCTTCCCTTGGTCGGTCATCCACGGCGTTCTGCGTTTATGCTTTTTCCGCGCGGTGCTTTGTGACCCCAAGAGAAAGTTCAACTGAGAACTTTTATTAGCATCTCCCCCATTAGATGACTCCTCTCTTCACCGTTGTTGGTTCCTTAGTCCCCCTCTCGTTTTTCATGGGCTCTATCCTATTGGTTACCGTCAATAAAAACCTTTTTAATCTAGGCAAGCCTCTGCTTCGTTAGTTAAGTGGAAGTTAACCCCTTCATACTTATGACGCGATGGTTTTCCCCCCACTTGGCCCCGGTCCCCATTCCCCGCGATATCTTGGAGAGCTCTTCGGTCTCCCTTCAGTACCCATCTGATAGAATCATTTCCCACCGCCAAACCTGCCCCACTGCAAAAATATGCCAGCAGATTCTATGCCATCTCGTCTCTGTCAGCATAGATAGATTTTCGTCCATCTTCCACCTCCGATCGCGCAATATTTCTGTGTGTTCATTCCCTTTTTTCTTCTTTTACTCGATCAGTACAGCCAGGAAGCTTTTGACCCACGCCAAAACTTCCTAGGACTTCCACTCGTCAACAATCGGAATTACTTGCCCTTTCCCTTTCTCCCGTAGTTGCTTTAGAGATTAACGTTCCGTCTCCCCCCCGATTCCCCCCATCAGCCGCGACCGGTTTTTTTCTTTGGTGGGCTCTTCATTTTGTACCCCAATAATGTCTGACAATGTTAGGTTTACACGGTAAAGTCACCTTACTTTTAACCCTCCGGCCATTGTGTTTACCAATCTCAACCCGGACGCCTGGAACCTTGTTTTTTCAAATTTCACGCCGACCCAAAGGCTTAGCCCCTCCGTTGGTATCGGTTCAACCCGTCTAGGGTTTTTTTAAATAAAGACCTCTGCTCGCCCTGCTTTCCTTGCCTTTTCCCCCAATTTAATTCCTTTCCCTTTTAGGTGGAAACTTCAGGTTAATTCCCTTTCTCCGATCCTTTTTTTCCTCTAACCCCTTTTTTGGCTCTCCCGCACGACGACATCTTTCTCATCCCCCAAGATAATCTGTCCACCTTTTGTCTGAACTTCTTCGACCCCGAGAGCACGAGAGTTTACCGCCGATGATAAAGGTGACGTGTTTACGGTTGACTTCACCAGTTCCCCCCCCCATGGAGGATAGCGCGGTCTAGTCTCTCTACCCTGTAGGAAAAAGCTTCGCGCAGAAAGTAGCCAACTTGCCGAAGGTTTTTTTCGGCGTTCTGAAGACCCCTCTGCTATTTCCCGCCTGGCGTCATGTCATCGAAGACGGGGCCTTTAACCTCCTGAGTAAGGCCCTATTCGTTCAGGAAACACCCTTGTCGAGCATCTGCCACGCACCCGTTTCTCTAAAGTCGCCACACTGTTGATGGACACTGCGTTGTCGTATTCCTTTCTTGCGTCCGCCCCTGTTCCTTGTGCAGTTTCCAGAAGACATTAGTCATGCTGTCGTGCCTGACATGAGGGATAAAGCTGAGTTCTGTTTGTATCTTGGCGGATGTTTCCATAAGCCTTATAAACAATGAACGCGTTTTTTTTTTTTTAGTAGCGTCTGCGCCTTTTTCTTTTTGCATCAAGCTCGAACAGTAGTTTGCTTTGAAGATCAACCTCAAGTGACCGAAAATTCTAAACCCTGGAATCTGTGTGTTCTGACCGTGCAATCTTTCTTTCCATCGCGTGGTCGTACCTCCCTCAGAGGCCCCAAATGGTACTTTAAGTGATTTTTGTTTACCCTACTTTTGTAGACCACTCCCAATTCCCTAGGGTATGCCGTTAGTCGTTACCCTCCAATTATCATGCCAAAGTTTTCGTAGCCTCCAACAACACCTAAACAACCCACCCCCCCACCTACAACCACAAACCCCCCCCTCCCCCCCTTAACCCCACTAAAAACAAACACACTCCCAACACCCAATACTTCCCGTACCTAGGCGCGTTGTCCAACCCACCCCCCAGGTCGCGCTCGCCCCAGCCCTGACTTCTCCCTGGGATCGTCGGACCCCCCTAGTGGCGAACCTGTACAAAGTTTTCCAGTACGCCTTCTTTCATGTTCCAATGGCTTAGCTTTCCCCCCTGTCTTTCCCTCGTCCTCCAATAAATGCCTTTTCCTTCAGGATTTGAAGGTTTATCCTCTCGGGGCACTTACCACCTGATAATTCTTTTCTGTGACCTCTTTTGCGTGTCTCGAGCACAACTTGCGTCCTTCAGAAACTTTTGGACCAGCTCTTCATTTCTCAAACCGGCCGGAGGTGAATTCCCATACAGACTGTGGCCTGCACTTGACTTATTTTTCCTCTCCCTTTCTATCCTTTACCAAGTCTCGCGCCGGCAACCCATTAAGGTCTTTGAAGTCACCTCAATCATCTTCCCCCTCGCCTTGACATTCGACGTGCCGATGAGTGCTTGCCGTTTGATTACTTCACCCTCCTGCGGTTTTTTTGCCCCCTTCCCCTCCTCTTTTCATCTCCCCACTCCGCTGTCGTGTTCTACCGCTCGCGGAACAATCATTCGAGACTCTTGCCTGCATTATCGTCCTCTTTTCCCCTTTTTTTTTACCCCACCCTTGAAGAAGGAGTTGTCTTTGCTCTCCCCCCTTTCATCGAGTCAGTTTTGAGCCAATAAAAGCTCCCCCTCCATGGGAGCTTGATCTTTACGAGCCCGTTTCCTCCCTGCCTTCGCTCTCAACCACCCCCCCTCCCCCCTATTCGGAGTTTGGAACAACCGCGAGTCACCCCCACACTCTGCAATTTCTCAATCTGTCGGCCGCTCTCATTCTTTCTGCTTTTATGGAGTGGGCGCCCCACCTTATCCTGTTCCTCCCCTTCCTTGTTCGTGCCCTCCGCGGGCGGGTTTTGCAGGATGTATTCCGCTAATGATGACCTAGAATGAACTCCGTTTCCCCACAAGTTAGTTTTATGCGCAAACTTTTTTCTGGGGATTTTTTTCTGCTGTTTGCGTTCGCACGAGCTTGAACCCTGTTAAAAGCTTCCCCAAAACACCTACCCCTTTACTGATCTTAATTATGTCCAGTTCTACTCTTCCTCCCAGTTGTTGTTGTTTCTATCGCTCCTTTGACCGGTAGCACCTTAATCGTTTTGCCCCTTAAGAGTGTTTTTTACCTTTTGGCGTTCTCACGGCCAACGATTGCTACTCAAAGACACTCACTCTTCTTACACCGTCACCCTTGTTTGACCAACTTCGCGTGTAATTCGAAGGAATCTGATGCGGAAAATACATCCTTCCCCCACGCCCCTTTTTATGGAACGTTCCAATCGTGAAGTCTGCGTTCGTTTTTTGCGCCCACACTGATACCTCCTGACGGCGGAGAGAGTTCAACTTACTATACCCTCTGGTAGCTTTTTGGGTCCGTTTATTTCTCCTTTTCTTTTGTCAATATTTTTTGGTATTTAGCGTTTTTAGGGCGTGACCGGATAGCAAAAAGTTGACGCCTAATTGACTACCGGTTTTTAACTTGACGTTTCTCCGTATGCTGCTTTTCCACCAATTTCTACGAATTTCCGCTTTTTGGTACTCACAGACCTCCCTCCTAAGGTTCTTTCTCGGTAAACATCGATCCCTCCCACCTAAGTTGTTTTTCGTCTTTCATCCACGAAAGAGGTTTTATTTTTTCATCCTCTCGGCCTTCTCCCTTTGCGCCCCCCCACGAATTCAGTTGAGTCTTAGTTCCTGGAATCCGTCCTTGATTTTTCAGTCGTGCTAGAGAGCTTGTTTGCCTTCACCTCTTCCACTTCCTGTCGGTCCCCGGCCGTCTGGTCCAATGACCTTCGAGGCCACCATCAAGTCAACTTGTCCGGTTCCGTCCTGGTTTCTTTTTTCCCGCCTGCCAGCTGTGGGCCAGAAATGCCTGGTTTTAGTTTTTTTTGACCTACCCGAGTCCGCGATGTTGTCGATGAGCCGCCTTTGCCTTTTCCCGTCTCCCTCCGGGTTGACGTGACCCCCCCTCAAGACACACTTAAGATCAACCTCCCCCGGCAGGCCCCTTCTTCCTTCTCTTGTTACTGAGTTAACGGGCTACCCGATTTTTTCCCTCCTCCTTCCGTTCCTGGTAGAGTTTTGGGGTCGTCTTTAGCTTTTGTTTCCATTTTCCCTATACCGAATTTCTTTTCCGTCCGGTGCTCTCTCCTCGACCCGTTGCGACGAAGATGGTCCGTCTTTCCCTTTTTTCCTTCTTTCTCCTTTGGTCGGCCTAGGAAGACCCACGCCATACCCCCTATGGATTTTGGGCGAACCCACAGGTAATCTCCCGCATAACGAAGCCAATGGTAATTGTCCTCTTTCTTAGGTTTTTCGTAAAATTATCGTGTACAGCGGGCAGAAAAGCTCCATTTGTTTTTTTATTTGGCTACCCCTTCGTTTGCTGAAGTTTTTCTTCCTTTTTCTCCTCCGTCTCTCTTCATTTTTTTTTATCTTTTTGCCTTCGCATTTCCTCGAATAGGATTCCACTGATATTCAGCATAGTTCTCCCTTTTCTCCTGGTATATTTTACTCATTAACTAGCAAACTGTTGACTCTCCTTCTCTTTTGATCGTGACGCCGATGAAGCTGTCCACGACCCTCCTTTATCTTTTCCGCAGACCGCGTCCACAAGGAGGAGGAAATCCAGCAAACGAATACCGTTCCCAAACTTTTTCCCCTTTCTTTTGAATATGGTACGCGTCCCGTTTCGCGTCTGTTTACGACACCCGCAACGCCCCCTGTTTGTGTCAAGTCATGTTTCAGAATTAACTCTGGATTGCGGCAAGTTTCTTCCATACCTGCCAGAAGGACTTTCTAAAGATATCGAGTTTCTCGCCGACACCCCCTTCTTTGACAGTTCTCGGGATAGGAAATTTTCAGGAAGGAGCTCCTGCATTTCGAGTACTTAAAGGACGAATCATAGAATGTTTTTCATCTGGTCGACTTCAAAAACACCCGTGCTTTCTTTTTCCACCGAGCTGCTCCGAGTCGAAGTTGGCCCTTGACGATTTAGGAGCCTGAAAAATTTGAAGACTCTACGCGTTTTCTTGCTTTATTATTGACTTGACAATTTTTTTAGTTCTTCCTTGGCTAGCCCCCCTTTTCTCCTTTCCCTCGGTGTGCCCAGTCATTTTCCAGTAAGGCAATGTTCCCTTTTCCCCCTTTCCCGAAGGTGGGATTCCGCTCTTCTTCTTGGTAGCGTAGAATGCCAATCCTTTCTTCCCATAGGTTTGAGTATTTTCCCCTAGCGCTTCTCTTCTCCACGCCCAGGAGGACTGTTTCCTCCTTTTTTTCTTTCTCTTTTATAAAATGTTTTCCAGGCGATTTTAGAGTTCAACACGGCCCAGCCGTTTCGTAATGTATTGTTTTCTTCCCTCCAATGGAGACATGCAGTTGGGTCTCTTTTTTTTCCCTTTCATCACATCTGCCCCCTCGCTCGATTTTTTATCCACGCTTTCAAGTTCTCGCGACCACCTGCGTAAATGGCAAACGGTTATGGGCCTATCCTTTCCTCTTTTTTTTTTTACGTGAAGAGATTGAGTTTGTTTTGATTAAAGGGGTTCTTGGCCTTTCTGTCTTCCGTCTCCTTGTCACTCACACGGATCGCTCCCGAAGGTGTGTGTGAAATCTTCAATGGATATTTTTCTGCTCTCTTCTAGCGACGCCCCTGAATCTTCGGACCTCTTCTTTCTCCAGATTTTCTTGCCCGTGGGATTTTGCTTTTGTCCATTCTCAATCTTTTTCTTCACCGTTTGAGGACGCGCGCGAATTCTATCTCCCCTTTCCCCTTCTGGGGGAAGTGGACTGTTTTTTTTTTTTGAGTTCCATTTCTCCCTCCCCTATTCCCCTTAGCCTTTGCCACCCTCCTCCTCACTCCAGCGGTTCGTTTCTCCTTGTTGTTTATTTCGGTTTTACCCCATTCAGCCCATGAACAACGCCTCGCCTCGGACCACAATTTGATCGAAGCGATTGTCTCGTTGGACTGTCCCTTTCTGTTCCAGCGCAGTGTCGCAGTTGAACGGCGTTTTTTTTTCCGAACAACGTCCTGCCCCCCCAATGCCTTCCGACCGCGCCGCCGGTGCCCCTCCTTTATTGCCTGAAGCTTACACATCCGGGGTTATCAGTCATTCGGCGATTTTTTTCCCACGGTATGGTGACCTCCCCCCCTCCTATTTCTCTTAGACAAAACACAGGCACCCCCTTCTCTCCTTCCCCCTGAGAATTTTGGTCAACGCTAGGCTTGAAAGACGTACGTCACTTTGCCGTTTGACTGACATTGATTGGTTTTTTGAAACGGGGTTCCCCCCGGAAGTATTCAATCGCGTCCCTTGACACTTTCAAATCCGATCAGGCGACTTTCGTTTTTTTCGGCACTGGCGTATCGTGTCTTCCCCTTTCCCCTCCCGTGAAGTCCCGTCTATAAGTTTCGTCCTTATCACGACCAAGGTTTTTTCTGGTGGGGACGTAAAATTGCGGAATTGTACAATGCGCCCCCCCACCTTGTTGTCGCTCTTGCCCCCCCACATCTCCCATCAAATCGTTTTTTTTCTTTTTTTTTGTTTCCCCTTTTTGACCCCTCTTCAGACCTCCGTGTTGTGTTGAGAGATTGGCCTTTTTCTAAATCCCTTACTCTTTCGGAGAGTTGGCAGACTTTGAAGTTTTTCAATTACCACCGCCTTTTGACGGCCCCGCCCTACTCCCCCCCCTTCTTGATTAGCGCCAACGTGACTCTCTTCTACTTCCATGGAGAGGACGACTTACAACTTTGAACTCACCTGAACCGAGGACCCCTTTCCGTTGCAGGTGCCGCGCTGATTGATACTATCAGTTCCCTTTCCACCCTCCTCGTACATTAACCCCAACCGAGAAGTAGTTCGATCGCTGAAGTCAAGGTTTGTCCTCTTCGACCACGATGTGGGCTGGTTTTTTCCCTCCTATTGACTTGTGCTTGCCTGTGGTGATGGTCACCTGTCTTCTCCCAGCACTTTCTAACATTCGAGATAGCATGCTTGGTGCTTTTTCTGAGTCCTGTCATGTTTGCACACGGCTTTTTTCTTCTCTTCTGCGTTGGGCCTCGGCCCCCCCCCCCCTGTGCTTACTCCGTTCACACCTTTTGCGTGGTGTATGCAGACCTCCCAGTTCTCATCTTGGCATCAATGGTTTTCGAGAGTTGCGAATGTTTTGGTCATCTGTTTTTAACACCGCAATAAACACCCCCTTAACTCCCCTCTTCTGCCTTTCTTTGATTTCAAGAGTACGTTTGCATTTTACTTTGTCTAGGTGACGCCTTACTTTTTTCCTTCCTTACACCGTCACGTCCCCCCTTTCCCCCCTGATCCGGATCGCTTACGAGTTTCGCTTCCTTCCCTCCCTCCTGCACCTGATCTTTTTTCTAATGGCAAAAGACACTTTGCAAATTTTCCCGTATGTAGACTTGCTTATCTGTCCCCCCTATGGGCAAATACGCCCTCCCCAGTCGTCCATTTTTCCGACCTCCGATATCCTCCCTATTTTGTTTCGTGGGAAGCTCACGCGCCAGGTGTAGTCCCGGCAAGAAGTTAGAAGCCAACCCATCCCTTTTTCCTGAAACGTAATCGGCCAACCCCCCGCGTCAATGTTTTGAGTTCGAAGCCCGGTTAATTTCGCCTAGTTGCTTAGCTAATCTCCTGTCTTTTCCTATCCCAAACGCTGCGCGCCTGGGTGAACTTTTTATTCGGGTGATTATACCCATCTCATTCTTCCATTTCCCTTGCAGTTTCACCTTGAAATTAATCCGTCTGCGCTGGTGTTTTCCCTTTCTAAACACTTGCAGCCTTTCCCCCCGGGTTCTCCATCCCGGCCCTCCAGCCAACCTCCGCTCCCCCCCCTTTCTTGGTAAACATCGTGCTTTAAGAATAAAGCCCCGCTGGCTCGCAAATTTTTTCCCATTGCGGACCGCCCCACTCTCTCTTGAGGGTCCAACATTTTGTCCAGTGACACTTTGACCCAGCTCCTCGCCGTCCTCCCCCCTGGTTCTTTCGCTTTTCCCCCACCGCCCTCCTTAGGGTTCCATCTAAGAGAAATCTGCCGACATTCCTCTCGTCTGAAATGGGCGTTTCCGTGCCATGCTCCATCAAGTTTTTCGCCCCGTCTCAGATAAGGGCATGTCCTCCTGTGCGTCACGTGATGACCACCCCATTGCGTTATAGGGGGTAGCTTTTAGTACTCCAGTCCAAAAGCTCTCCCCTTCCAGCCAATTTGACTTCCTTCCTATTAGCAATTACCCCGATTCGTTTAGCTCAGAGCCCCTCCTCTTCACACCTAATGGCGTTTTTAACGAAGAGGAAGTCCAGCATCGTTTTGCCGTAGCCCTTCGGAGGGAGGCCCACCCCACCCTGGCTTGCGTTTCCCCGTTTCTCTCCTGCCCGTCCCACTTTTCGCTACACTACGACCTCTTTCCAGTTATTTGCGTATGAGGAGGGCGCGACTGTTGATGCGGCCTGCCCTCCAGCCCTTTCTGACATGGATTTCGGCAGCTTCTCTGAGTCCTATCCTCTCGTTGCGCATTGTGGTTCATTTATTTGGACTTTCTATAGCTATAAGATACCTATGTGGGAATAGGTCTTCCTCCTAGTCCTTCCCCCTGCTGATGATTTGCTTCTTTCGCAGCATGCTTGAACCCACTCCTTGCTGGCGGATTCGCCAGAACCTTAATCGCTTTTCTTCAAGGTTGACTAGGCTGCATCTAGTCCTGCCGTTTTTGGGCTCAAACTTCCGATCTTACCCCTTCCATGGTATTTTCCTTCTGCCCCTTAGGAGGTAAGAGTCTGTTCTGTTCACTGGAATTTGTAGGTCGTAGTGAGCCCGGCTGACCCCCCCTCATCTCCCCTTGGAGAGACTGTTACCTCTTGCAGTTTTTGTCGTGAAGCACCTTTTCAACATCGTCCTCCTTATCCCTGGACCCCATCGTTGGAGAACGGCGCACCCCACGACTCCTCCGCCTGCTGAAGGTTTCTCACCATGAGGTAGCACGTGCCACCACTTAGTCCCTACCTTTCCTCCCGATGCCAAGTGACGGCGAGGGACTTTCTGAAATTTCATCGAGTTGGCGTCCACAAGATAAGGTTTTTGGATTGCCCACAAGCACGTGCTTATTCCGCTGACATCGTCTTCAATTTCGTTCAGCAGCACGGGGCACCCCCCCCGCTTCAGTTCTTTGATTTACTTTTTCTTTTTTTTTGCCGACTTTTTTTTTTCTGAAATCCTGAAGTGTGTGCGCTGAGATGGCTCTGATTGGCCCAAGTCGTCTCCGGCACAGCAATGCCTTGTTTTTCAATTTTTTCCTCGCAAGGTAGCGCTATCTCCTGGTCTTCCGTGTTATACTTCTCCCCCTTTCCTGCGGTTGGAGCCCAAGGGCACTCTCTCGGGACGTCATCGCCCCGCTCCCTTTGTCTTTGACTTTTTTACACCGCGCGAACACATTTGATATCTTCCTGAGATCGCGCTATCCCCTACCCGCGGCGTGGTCTTCCCCTCAAACCAATTGTGAATTTGTTTCATTGGGTGAAACTGAAAGCGTAGACGTCCCCTTGGTCGAGTTGATCTTCCATCCTTGCCTGTAGTTCCATATAAGTTAAGCATTTGCCTCTAACACCCAATCAATTATATTTACGGAGACTCATGCCCCATTACCTCTTGCCAACTGCCCATTTCTACATATCATCTGGCTTTCCGCAGTGCCGTTCCGTATAGCGTATGGTGTTTTCCCCTTAGTCTTGACGCGTTTTGATACTTGCGTCTTGCCTTACCCGTTTTGGGTTTCCGTGATATTGAATTACTAGATGTTTCTTTGCATTTCAAGCACTGCTTCCCCCCGTCGTTGTTTTTTCTTTTAAAGTTAGTGGGGGTATTGATCTATTTGAGTGGGGGACGCATAGGAAAGAGGTTAACTATGCAAAACCCCTAACCCCTTTGATCGGTTCTACCCTATTTCCAGATACTACTAATGTTTTATCTTGTCCTTTTGGGATTCTAGATCGGCTTTCCTCGTTTAGCCCAGATAATGACCCTTTCGTGAGTTTTTTTGGCCCACGCTGAGCGTGTCCCTTCTGTTTGTTGGTTTCCCCCCTAAAGACTCCCCTTCCCCCCCTCCCCCCTCCCTTTCGCGACACGAGGTTTACCCCCTGTTTATTTCATTCGTGTTCCATCATTTTTCTATCAAATCACAATCGCTTGGTAAGGCCTACATCTTTATCTTCCGAGTTCTTATCTGTTTGCGACCCCCCCTTCCTTGGTAGTTCGGCAGCCGCGGATTTTCCCGCTGCAGATTGGAGCCTGTCTGTTCCTTTTTCTCTCTTTTGATCTTTTATTCTTTTTTTTCTCTCTTGTTTTTACGGCTCTGACTACGGGAGCTCTGTCTTTTCATGGACTTGAAGTTTAGTACTTGTGTTCACTTTTTTCCTCTTTTTAAGATTTGACCCAGCTGCTCCTTTCTTCTGTGCTCTTCGGGAACCCGTAAACTCTTATTGCAAAATCGCTTAGCCGCTTTTTCCGAGAGCTGTATACAATCCCAAGCCTTTTCTTCTTTCTTCCGTCCCCCTTGAGTGCCATTTTCTGCCCCCACCGCATTCCCTTTTGCGAATGACTTCTCTCCCCGCCTCTCGTTGGTCTTCCTTGATGACGCTGTCCTTTTGTGACTGTCCATTCTTTATGTTCTCTCGCTCTTTTTCACGGAGGTTCTCCCCATCTCCTCCCCCATCCTAATAGGTCCGGCCCCAATTTTTTGGGCTGCCGCCCCCTCGGTAGGGCGCCATCTCCCTTCGGGTTCCGGGTCCGTTCTTTTTTTCTAAGCGTCCTTTTTTCCGGCGTGAGCTGAGTCGCACCCCTTATGGTTTTTCCAGAATGCGCCCTTGGTTGCTCTGCGCCCCTCTCTCTGACCCTTTTTTCGATCACTGCCGACTTCCTTTTGAGAGTTCTGAATCACCTGGTAACTGCTAATCCGAGTCGCTTTTCATCCAGTTCCTTTCTGCGTCGGTGCGCCGACGTATTTTTCCCGGATCTATCCTGAGTGTGCTCGATCCCCTTTTGCGGCCTTCGTGCCTGAAGTTTTTTGTCCCGTTTCTTCCCTCCCTCCCCGTTCCCCCTCTATCTGGGTAGCCGATTCCAGACCCGCATACCTTGCATTTATGAGTTGGCCTACCAGTTGGACTAGTTTGTGCCCGCCCCTGGTTAAGGGCCGCTTCGGATATTGTTTTCGCCCTGCTGCGTGGATGGGCCCCTGCGGCAGCCCTTCTCCATGTGGCCAGAAATTTTTTCTCTGACCGTTTTCCTTTTTTGGCTTTCCTCCGCTCTCACTTTTATTCCTTTTCCCTCCTAAGAGGCATCGCATTCCTTGACCTTCAGAATAGTCTATTTTTAATGATATATAATAATTGCCAAGAGCAGCAAACCTTCCTCTGCTCGGCTCGTTCCCGCAGCCCATGAAGCAGACGTATGTCCCTATTTGGTTCGTTTTTTCCGGCCGTCTCATTCAAAAAGGAGGCTTTCCCCCTCCCAATACGCCGCCTTGACAGGTTACCAACTTGATGCTGATTGAGCTCCCTTTTGAGTGCTTTCCGCTCGACTGCCACTCAGGTTTTGTCCTCGCATCCGTGTAGTTTAATAGATTTCGTATTCCTTGTCGCAACGGTGTGTCAGAAGGTTTTGCTCCCCCCCCCCACAGTCTTTACTTCCTTGTCATGGTTAATCCCTTTATGCCAGCTTGTTCTTCCTTTGGAGATAGAATCTCGGATCTCCACTTGTGTACTATCTCCAACGATAGTGACCCACACCTTGCCTTCGAGGCACAACTTTTCACCTTTTTTCTTATCAAGTAGGCTGTTCCCCTCCCCTTGAATCTACCCGAGTAATTGTTAATTCTTCTTTGATGACCCCCTATGTCGTTCGTTTCTATCCACAGACACTGGTTCGGCTTGCGCATGGATCGCTTTTTGCCGCCCCGGTTTCTTGCCGTGTTACTTTGCCCACAGACTTTCAAGCATGATGGTGCCCCCTTTCCAGCAAGTTCAAAGAATTCTGAAAAGG
>Ga0179591_1260523_pt1 | contig 12479 bp, 13 predicted proteins | sample CZOMad2_1_08_16f_FD_182891 | JGI IMG/M metagenome (GOLD analysis project Ga0179591, IMG submission 182891) | Vadose zone soil fungal communities from Angelo Coast Range Reserve, California, USA - CZOMad2_1_08_16fungal (PacBio error correction) | ecosystem: Environmental > Terrestrial > Soil >... | reverse complement strand
CAGGCCCGGCGTCTGCCGAGGCGTAAGGTGGTCGACCTTGGAGGAAACGGCTGTTTTGTTCCTCTCCCCTCCGAAGATGGCAGACTTGTGGAAGAGAAGTCGCCCTAGTTGATAGACCCTACTCCATCCGCGGCGCTCGAGGACCAGCCCTTCCCTTTCGCAAAGTGTTCGCTTCTTGAAGATACGCCCAAAATATGTTGATTTTTCCTTGACCCAAGAACTCCCCAAACCTTTCGTTCTAGTAGGACGTAGCATCTGTAAAAAGATAAAGTCTATCCGCTAGTATGCTTCCTCGCAAGATGATGGAAGGGATTGTTTTCCTTTATAAAGACCGTCTCGGTGGGATGCTTTTGTTCCGTGTGTCGAGATCCGATTCGCCTGCTCACTACATTCTCCTGCATTTTTCCCTACTCTTGATGGTGATACGCGCAAATCACCCCCCTGCGTCGCCATGTTCAAGAACAGCCTCTGGTGCTCCCCCTCCCAATTATAGCCTTTTCTGATCGGAGATTTTAACCTGTTTCCCAATGGACAGTGCCGAAGGACCTACGATATCTTTGACGTTCAAAGTGTGAGTTCACAGAGTGAAGAAGAATCCCCTCCTACATTCTCCTCTCCCTCCTGACAAGTAAAATCTCCTTCCTCTCTCATTTTATGGACGTCCCATGGCCTTCTTGGCGGCCATCCATGATCGACGATCCGCCTCCCTCACCCGCTCTGACTGGATGTGCAAAAGAGGCCTCTATTTCTGCCGGCATTTTCCCCTTGCGACAGTTCCCCTCAACTCCCCCGATAATCTCGTGCGAGAGTCTTCCCCCGACCTTCCGAGGACCTTTACCCGGGATTTCGACATGGGGTAGCCCCCACATAACTGACATAGCTCACAGAGACGTTGCTGAGAATCGCCCTTTGGAATGGTTTTTCAGGGGATTTTTTAGAAATCCCGTAGTCCTTGCGGCCCAGGTGTCCTACGGATGATGCTGAAGTTCCCTCTCTTGCCCTGAAAGGTTCAATCCTGTAATATTTTTTTCTGCCTCCTCCCCTTCTGTTGTTCTAGCGTGAGTCCTGCCTCCCGGACGCGTGTTTAGGACGTCAGCTCGGAATTCCCCTTCCCTTCTGGGCCCCCATCGTGGCCCCGCTCCCTAACTCCTTAGTCCGAAAAGTGAGAGGCTCCTGCTCCCCTCCTCCTTCATGCCTCATGGTTTTTGTGTCCATTCTCGTTTCAGAATCTTTTGGTGCTTCCTAGCCCCTTTTTCATGCTATGTGATCAGGTAGTAGTTTAGGTTCGTGCTGTTTTCTTCTGTCACAAGACTTTTATCACTGCCAGCGGTAACAAGAGCTTTTTCCTTGCGCTCGTCCTCTGTACGATCTCTCCCCGTCTTCTTTTCTCTCGTCTCCGAATCCTGAACCCGTTTTCACGTAGATGATTCTCCCTTCTTCTTGGTGGTCAACAAGGGTTTTTTCGGTGGGAGGGTTGCTGAGCCTTCCCCTTCTTTATGCGGTCTCTCTGACGCCCTGGCGGGCTAATTTTTATGTTCCAGCATGGATCGGGTCAGCCCCTTCGATGTTGGAGTTTTTCTTCCAGCCTTAGTAGGAATGCAATGTTATCAAACTTTTCCCCCCCTAAACTCGGCTTGACGCGGATTTTCATGATGGAGCCAGTGACCCCCCTTTTAGCAGGAAGCTCACTTCTTCTGCCAGGGTCTTCTCTGTCTCAGCACGTGCCTTTCCGAGATCTGTGATTGGCCTTTCCCCCTGTAATGTATGTGCGCATGCGTTGAGGTTGACTCCATGGCCCGACGGCTACCTTTTCCCCGGCTTGTTCTCTCTTTCGCCAGCACCTTTCTTCCCAGTTGCGTCTGACAGCGCGAGAAAGAGTTTGGTCGTTCAGTTAGTATTGACATTTGCTGTGCCTCGCGCACCAAAGAGTCTTTGCTAACCCGGCAGTCCCTCTTCCCTCATGGCACTTTCTCCCCCCCCCGGCTTGAAAATACAACGTATCCTGTCAGCCAGCCATTTTGTCGTTCTCCCGTTATCAAAGTTTGAGTGAGGGTGTGAGCGCCATCACGCACCTGTCGGGTTGTCCCCCTTCTCCTGAAGCGTTTTGATACTGGAGGGCGTTTCTGACGGTTCTAAAAGCTTCCCTGCGGACGGCATTTTGCCCGCTTTCACTCCCCTAGTCACGAGATTTTCTTCGGCGATTATTTCCCCCCCCTTTCCCCCTCTTGCCAGTGGTTTGAACGTTTTGCCTAATTTGACCCCAGCCGCAGAAGACTGCGTATCCGAGGCGGGGAACGAGTTTTGATTCATTTTCTCTTCAGAGCCTTGTCCTGAGCTCGCGACCACTCTTTGGCAATTTTCTTCCTCTTTTAATCTCTCTTTTTTTTTGATGAGATCCGAACTTGTTCCCTCGGATTTTTTTAGTCGCTCAGGACGAATGCGCCCTGAGCACTTTCCTAATTTTCAAGTCTGGTCCCGCTCTCTCCCCCAGCAGGAACTCTCCTTCTCTCTTTCCCCGTGCGAAAACGGTGTTTTTGATGGCGACAGATTTCATTGTGAGACCTTGGTACTAGATCGCGATTGTTTCCCGCCGGCCTTGATATAGCGGAGCTGGCCATTGCACGGCTGTGACCCCGGCTAGACCGTGATCAAACAGCTCCTTTCGAGTCCCCTCCGAAATTTTTTTGCTCCCACCCTCCTTCAAGAAAAATTCTACCTTTTTCCGCGCTATCCACACTTTTTCCTCCCCAGCGTAATAAGTTTGTACCTTTCCCCTCTGGTCGATCCATGCGTCATGGATTTGTCTCCTTCATTCGGGTGATCCCCAGACGGGGCTGATGGCGCGTTTCCTGTGGTTCCAGAGGATCTCCTCCTCTGTCGGCCCCTTTCTTACTCCCTGGTGAGGCATTTTTTGTTCTCTCCCGATTCAGAAATTCGTCCACCACCCTTTGGCGTTCGTTTAATTCCGGCACCTTGTGAAGGAATACTCTGCTCCCTACAAGAACTCATACGAAGACAATCCAGTGTCTCCCCCTCAGTGATTCCGATCACGGATAGCTGCGACCCCCGGCACTCCCTCCAACCCTTATCTCAGCGCGGGTCGTCCCCCCTCACCGTAAATAATCCTTCCTTTCGCTTCAAGCTTTGTGGGGGAAAGCTGTGGGCCATTTTATTCCCTAAGGCCTGGATTACGCCCCTTCATCTTCCTCGAAGGGGAAGCTTCCCTTCCTGGTCCATCCCCTTTCTGCGCCCAGGCGTAAGATGAATGACGCATCTGAGTCAGGATAGCACTCCTTTTTTTTTTCCCAGTTGGTTCAAACACTCCGGCCTACGGTCCTTACTTGAAAAAAACCGGCCTTGGAGACCCCCTCGCCGTAGGCGATCTGTGGCCGGCTCTCTCGTAAGCCGTCTTCTGACACCAGGATTTCTTTTCCTTGATTACGCTTTTTTGGGACACCTCCTCACCAGCCCCCGACTACTTTTTTCACCCCCCACATCTCCCGAATGGAACTCTTCACGTCCTTTACCGAACTATGCCTCGGAAGAACTCCCTGCCTCCAGGTCTCTTGCATAGACCTACGGCCGGTGCTCTCTTTACTAGTTGGTCGATGGATGCGCCCCTTTCTCGAGCCTTGCACGCACCCTCTTCGACATCGAAGCCACTCCCTCGTCGAGCCCTCTCAAGAGAGAACCCAGCAAAGGGATGCTTATGAACTTTACATGAGGCGGAACCCTACTTTGGAACCCCGCTATAGCCGAGATTACCCTTGGCCCCGCGAGACTACCCCTCGTCCCCTAACAGTCCCCCCCCTTCCTCTTCAGTTCGGGCGAGGCGGGCGGCCCCTTCGCCCGACGCAGCGAGCGATCTTTTCCTTAGAAGGATTAAACCTCTTTCTTCTCCGCCAGGGTAAGGAATTTGTATCATGCTTCCGTATTCATCTCCCCTGCCGTCCGCATTTGACTTTAAAGCTTAGTTGAGATGAGCCTCCCGTGCAGATTTTTTTAGATTGCAGGCATAACTCTTCCTTGCGGTCTTTCCCGTCTTCCGTAGAGATTACGGTCCTCAACTTTAGATCGCCTCCCTTGCTTATCATAGAATTCTCGAGACTGTAATGATGGCGTGTCGATGATAATCATCGTTAACCCCCCTTATGATAAGTCACTCTGTACAATCCCCCTCCTTCGAGAAGAGATAGAATTTTGAAGTAGGTAGTCTTCTGCCCCTCCCTCCAAAAATTTTTGATATCCGGGACTCTTCTTCTTTGATATTGGTGGTTTTTTGCTTTTTCTCCCCCTGCTTTGACCCCTCTTCCACCAGCGCACGGTGGCTTTTCGCTCAGAAATGTATTTCATTGAGCTCGCACCCTTCCTTTTTTTGATGTCGACTTTTTTTTCGTCATCTCTTCCCCAACACTTCCACTGACCCCCGCCCCTACTCCCGGTTTATACCCTCTTCATCCTAGTGAACCAGCCTCCCCCACCCTCCTCCTTCGTCGCTTTGATTCATTTTTGGACCTCGGCTCGGCTAGAAGAGCCCCCCCCCCCCCACCTTCCACTCGCTTGGCTCGTTTTGAGGTTCGCCCCTCCTCCCCAGTGGGGAGAAGCTTAAGACCCCTTCTTCTGCAAGAGTGGCCCTCCCTTGAGATCTCCCTGGTTATTGACTTGCGTTCGATCTTTCGGTTTTCCTCCCCCAATAGAACCCTGAATCGCGCGGCCCCCGGGCTTCTGGTCAGCGTCGTCTTTCGTGCCAAAGATTAGGGCTTCCTCCACCGGCGATCCCTTCCCTCAATAGGGAGCACCCCTCCATCAGGGCGTTCAGGTAGCCCCGTATTCCCCTTGGACGATTTTGTACCTTCATGGGCCGGTTTCATTGAACAGCGGAGATTGTTAATGTAGTCCTGTTTAGATTTTTCCCCTTGGTGGTAAAAAATCTCGACAAGAAAAATTTTGTTGCCCTTTTCTTCGGCGTATTATTGAACACCCCTCTCTCTGGCCCTTCCTTTTGTCTCTTCCGGAATGCTTTTGCATTTTTTCAATCTTTTTTCGATGCGCGCCGTGTCCCAGCTTCTTCCCCCGATCATTTTCATCAATAGGATTCCCCCTCTTTTTCGCGATCTGGATATACCCCTCTTATGCTTGCATGGTATCAGTTCGATTTTCTTGTGCTGGCAGCCGGTCTGATACCGTTCACGGGAAATGGCCTCTTGAGATCTCCCCTTGTAGCCCCCCATCTTATGGCGACGTGGCTGTTGCAGGAAGTCGGTCCCCCGTCTCTCTCCTCAGATGGGTCTTGGTCCCTCCACACAATGAAGACAAGTTCTTCGAAGAGCTTTCTTTTCGATACAGAAATTGTGTCCCTCTACGATGGGCTTCCCTCCCTCTGAATGTTTCCATCCTTTTGATGAAACATGAACGTGGACTTGCCTCCCCGACGGAAGATCCTGCCCCGTCCCGAGTGACCGTTCCTATACCGCTCAATCTGAACCTCGCCCTCTGAATCCTTTTGAAGTACTGGGGGATTTCTTCCTTGAGGCAACACGGGCCTCTTGGCCAGCGGAATTTCCCACGTTTCTGAATGGGGGTGTTTACCGATTTTTTAGTATTTGGGTTTTGAGTGTGGAGGTCTTAGACAAACCTTCCTTTTCGGAGCAGCCCCTTTATCGCCCAACCCCTTAAGCCCCTTTCTCTCTCTTCTCCCCGTGTTGTTGCGTGAGAGTCTTGAGGCATTGCCCGGTCTAACCCTTCTCCGCTTCGAATCCCCTTTGTGTCCGTTCTCGTGCACATATGAGACCACACAACTTGCCTCCCCTCTTGGTCTGCCCCCTGAGCGGGAAAATAGGCAGCGAGTGGCGACGACCTCCAAGTAAGGGTAAAGCTTCTACCTGCCTCGTAACTTTTTTTTCGCGTTTCCCTTTGGCCTTTCCTTTCACACTACTTTCTCCCTCGGGTCCGGCGTTGGTTTTGATCCTTTTTAAATCCTCTGCTAGCCTCAAACCGGTTTTCCTTGACAATTCAGTTTTCAGGCGTGCCCATTCCTTTATTTAGTCGTCGATTGAAAACTAGAATGCTACGCGCCCCGCAATGACAGAAGAAGTCCTTCCCCCCCTTCCAAGCTGAACGTGTATTCTACGAATAAACTTCTTCTCCCAAGCACTACTCTCTTGGAGACATCTCTAAGCCTCGTTACAGTTTGGTTGCTGTGGAACGAGACCGGATGACACCCTTCCGCGACGGCCTCTTCTTGCGGAAAGCCTCGTCGCCTCTGTGATCGCGATCCCCCTAGCGGTGTGAGGAGCTTTTTTCTCTGATGGAGCTTTCCTGTTCCTTGACCGTTCGAAAGTCGCGGATGGCATTCGAACTCCTCGAAGCAAGCCTTCTTTCATACCCCTCATGCCAGGCCCCGAGAGGGTTCTCCGCTCCTCTTCCAACTGAGGTGGAGGGGAGTACGTTACCCTCGATGCACCCCCCTCGCAGGAATACCACGCCTATTCGGAGTGTCCCTCCCCTTCATGTGACCTCCTCTGACCTGCCACAGTCGTCCCCGAGGACCGATTCCTCCCTTTCCGAGTGCGAACCGCAACTTCTGGGCCGAGTGAACTTGTTCCCCCTCGCCCTGTTTTTTAAGTACCGTTTACCAGAAGCTGGACGAAAGGTGTTCCGCCTGACCCTCTTCGCCTTTCTCCCCCGGGGACCAGTCGAACTCAAGGATCTCCTCTGATCGCTCCTCCCTCCCCTGGCCAAATACCCCTCTCCTCCGTGTCGATGAATATCCTCCCCCCCATCGCGGACATAGACCCTTCCCGAACTCTCTTTTCTCGTGTCGTAGAGGCCGAGACCCTTTTTGCCTCCGATTTCTTTTTGTTCTGCTGCGGAAGGAGTCTTTCCTCCCCCTATACCCGCCGCTGGTGGAGCTTTTTGGCAAGGGTAGAGTCGACGTACCGGTTAGAAGAGCACTGACCAACCTCCCTTTTCCTGCGAGTCAGGACCTCCCCCCTGATTCTTATAATTTTTGCCCCCCCCCACCGCCTGTCGCATCTGTTTAGACCTTTTGATGCGCCTCAACAACCCACTCCGTAAGAGATCTTCTCCACTATGTAGAAATCTATTCCTGGTGCGACCCTTTCATGACAGCCCTGATATACCTTCCTTCTAGGAGAGAGGGTGAGTGTGATGGGGAAAAGATTATCTTAACAGTGGTGGTCGAACCTAGAGGCCGGTCCCTTTCAAAAATCACTTGACTTCAACCATATTGAGGAAGGTAGGAACATGCGGCAGAGGATCGGAACCGTCCCATGACGTCATTTTTTCATGCCTCCCCTTTCGTCTTCCCCCCGTGTTGATGGCAAAAGACTTCCGTACCTCGTTTCCCTTCGATTGGCCTGCATACTACCCGTAACCCATTGGATACCCCGTTAGAGGGTTCTGACCCTCTTTCGTCTTCACGTTCTCGGACCCGACCTATTTTGGTCAAGACTTCCCTGTTCCGATCTCCGTCTCGCGTTCAGGGGGTTGCTGATGCATTCTCCCTTTTACGCGAACGGGTGCTTTTTTCCGACATGTCGTAGATATTCCTTTGCAGCTTTCCCTTTCGAGTCGGCAGACCCTCCTCGGTTGACCGATTTTCCGATACTGGACCTTTCTCCATGCCCCTCCTTGTTATTGTGTTTCCCCCCGCGTGAAGCTTCTCCTCCGCGGCTTTTTTTTTTTTGCGGTCCCCCTCGAGGCCAGAAATCTTTCCCCCTTCCTGGTGTCATGTGCATTCCTTTTCCCCGAAGAAGTCCACCCTCCGAACTTTGTTCTCCGCTATTTCCCCCCTCCCTCAGGCCTGAGTGGTAGTAATCAGTTCACTACACCCGCTTTATACTGATACGTCCTTGGGACTAGTCCCCCAGCGTGCTGAGGTACTCCGTCCCTTTTTCCTCAGTGAGTTGCTTAGGTTTTGTCCCCTACTATTGAATCCCCCTCCAGAGGACCCCGTCCCCCCTTTAGGTTCTGCTATTCCCTGCCCTAGCCCTCCCCCTCCGGCGGATATAAGTATAGATAAAATTTTCTACTCTTTAGTTGGTGTTCCTCTCTCATTGTCTTATCGGCGGAATTATTTTTTCCAACGGGGTGCTCGGCTGGAGTTTTTTTCACTTATGCGGATTAGCGACGCTTTCTTCTCCCGACCCAACCCTCTTCCTCTCCAGTAATTGATAGCGGTCCAGCCCTTAGAGGTTTGGAGTTTCTTTCTTGGATGGCTTTTCTTCGGCCCCTGCCCCTTTTCCCCCAGTGTAAAAGACCGCGTTCTCTTCCTCTTCTCTCACATTGAACTTTCCGGGCCTTCCAAGCTCACGCTATGCATGGTCCTTGCGGCAGGGCTGTGCTGAGATAACGATCTCTGGGATGGTCGTCATTTCTTTCTTTGTTGGAGAAGGAGGGCTGGACTTCCCTTTCCGAACCCGTTTCCGACCTAAAGTTGATTTTTCTAATGGTGATCTCGGCAAATCCCCCCTCCCGTGTGCCGCACCGTTCGCTTCCAGGCCGCGACCCTCCCTTTTGCACTCCCTAAAGATGGCATGCCGCGCCCGCACATGAAGAGACAGGCCTTCGTCTTTTCTTCCACCCGAATCCCTTCTCCCCCCTTCATGAATTTCCCCTTCCCCACTCTTCAAATACAACGTATAACAAGATGGTTCCTTCTCCCTCACATTGGGCTTGGCTTACCGTTAGAAAGTTGGCTCTGTGAGCGATCACGCCAAGGTAGGTTTGACTCCTTCTCCTTTCGCGTGTGATTTAATGGCTCTGAGAACGCAACGCTGGCTCCCCGGCGAGCGGTCGGAGATACCCCACCTCTTGGCAGTTCTTTTACACACCCTTTTCTTCTTTACCATAGGATATAGGGCCCCCTCCAGCCCCAGTTACTTCCCCCAAAGAACCTGGGACGGGATGGTTTGTTTCAGTCTTTCTCTAGGTCACCTTTCTCGAGGCTGTTCCTAGATAGCGAAAAGATCTCAATTTATATCTATTTTTCCCTCTCTCGTTTTGTCTTCGCTCACCTTTTCAATGGCCGGGCTGGGCGAGAGCTCTTTTTTGACCTCTTCCCGAATCGCACTCCCTACCCTTTACCATCTAAGTCTTCTTGTGCCTCCCTCTCGCACGGCCACAATATTAATGATTAGGTTACTTTTTTCTGACCCCCGTGATCGATATTTCTCCCCCGATGCCCTCGAGCAGAATTGGTTCCCCAGATTCTCACGCCGCTCTGCTCCAACACACCGCCCACCCTGAGAGATTATCTCTGTACCGCCGGTGCTACAGGCCGTGGCAGAAAAGCCCTACAGTCCTCGATCCCCCCTCTCCTGCGCCGAGCAACTCTCCATGGGCGAATGAGTTCAGATCACACCCCCCCACCCCCCTCCAACTTTCCCCTTTGCCTTCTCCCCTCCCCTTCCCCCCACATGGCCATTGATGAAGGAAAAAGCGTCATTACTTTTTCTCTTTTTTCACGGCTGAGGGAGCTCTCTTACATTGGGCGGGAGCAGTCTCGCGTTTTCCCCACAGAAGGGATGTCTGGAGTCTTCCTTTCGGGAGGCCCCTCCAGTCGATGTAGAGGCTGTCATCCGCCCTTTGAGACCCCTTTGATTTTCCCCCTTAGCCTACTCAGCCCATAGACGTCTCCCCCAACTTTGTATTTTCCAGCTGTCTTGGTCCTAACCCGATGAGGAAACACTTCCCCCCTGAAGAAGAATTCCTCGTATTCTAGTTATCGAGAGTCTCTTCTTTTAACCGGAATGGCGCCGACAAGTGGAATCTCTCCGTTCTCTTTCGTCTAAATTTCACTGTCCCCTTTCCTGCCGCTTTAGCAGGAGGGCTTTTCCCCTCTGTGGGAGTAAAAGGAAGTCCCCTCCTGACTTCCTTCCCCCCCTCCCCAACGTCCCCGCTTTTTTCGCTCTCATGGACTTGGAATCCCATGGCTGTGGCCGCCAGTTGAGTATAATCCCCCTTTTCTCTGATTTGGCCTACTCCCCTCTCGCACCTTTTGCGTCCCCTTCCGTTCTCGGCGAGCAGATCATCACGTTCCACCCCCCCTCGGTGCAGGGTCTCCTTTCTGACCTGGTCTCAGGCGTCATATCAGGCGAGCATCTGACCTACAAGGGCTCCCTCTGGCGGTGGATTCCATTCTTTATGGGACAACCGCCCGCACTTTCTTTTAAGCTTCCCTCCCGCCCTTTGCATGGACCTTACCTTGAAATTACGTTCATTCTAAGGGACCCCCTTCCTTCTTCTCGAGCTCTAGCAGGCCCGGTTCTCAGGGGTCCCTTTTCTCGGAGGCGGCCCTGCTTTCCTGGCACGTGCCGGCGCCCGTCCATGTCCCCCCTCGCAATGAGAAATGTCCCGTCCACAGGTCTATCCCTCTAGCGAGGAACCAAAATTCCCCCCTGTGCCCCTTAAATCGTACCAGCTCGGTCGGGAACTGGCCTCGCCAGGCCGTTTTCCCCAGTGTTCCGCCAAACGCCCCGATTTGTTTTTGACTCCCCCGGTAGAGGCAGGTTTTCAGGCGCTCCCCTCCCCCACAGCAAGGCCACCCTCCGTTTGAGTCAGGTAATGTTCAGAATGTCTTGACCCATAGGTATTGCCCTTCCTCGCAGATCCGGGACTTGTTAGCCGTCAGTGGATGAGACCCCGTTGATTCTGTGAGTGCGCCTCATTGACTATATGCCGTCGGATCTTGGTCACTCCCGTCTCTCCGACGAGGTCTGTTCCGTCCTCTTTTAGTACGATTTAAAGGGACTCCCCTCTCGTACCGGCAATGTGAGACGCAGTTGAGTACTTTTTTTTTCTATTGTCCTCCTCTAGAACCGTCGTCACCTCTGTAAAATAAAAGCCCCGGCGGCCAGTTTCTCCCCTTTAGTTTTCCCTTTTTCTTGCAGGCTTAGGGAGGAGCCTTTTTCCCCCCCATGTAAACTTTTATCACCTGGTTTTCCTCAGACTAATGTGGCCGTTGTTTTTTGTCTCACGTATTGGATCGCACAACATCTCTGAGCAGGTTTATTTCTTCTCCACCTCCTTTCCCTCGTAGTAGAGGAACCCTTATGTGATGCGCTACCTATCTCGTTTGCTCCCACGGTAAAGATTACCACCCAACAGGAGGTAATTACTGACCATCATTACCCTGCCTCTTTCGACTCTAAACATACTGTGATCCCCTTTCCCCATGGGAAATCTTCTCGGCCTAAGAGCAAGAGCCTGGATTATTTTTGGCTCTTTCCGCCCTCTTGATTTGGGCAGCCCATATTCTCCTCTCCCCGGGATTCAAGTAGTGCAAGGTTCTGGCGGTCCGATCCTTCTCTCCTTGCTCTCCTCTCGTCCTTCTCTACCCTCCCCCATGCTGTAGAGGCTGATTTCGTGAAATCTTCTGGTCTCTGCCTCTATTAACCCCCGCTCCTTGCGTTCCGCACTTCTCCTCGGCAGGTCCCTACAACCGGCGCCAGAGGAAATAATTTTTCTTTTTCCGTAGGCCTTTCTGGTGTGTTTCATCTTTCGGTTTTCAGCAGGCGTCATCCGTTAGACTTCCTTAATGTTTCTTGTTCTTTAGTTTATTTTTTTTGAAACATCCCGTAAGGAAGAAATCCCAAGAGATTTGACAATGTGGAACTTTCTGGGAAACCCCCTTGGCCCTGGGCCAGGAATGGTTGCCTTCCTCCGTCTGACTACTGGCTTCTTTCGCTTCCTCTCGAGAGAGTGGCTTTCCCCTGCCAGGTCAGCTCGGGCTTATACCCCCCCGGGTAACAGACGATGGCGCCGAGGCGATGAGATTTTTCCCTTCCAGAGTCCGCCTCCTTCGGTGCAGGTCCCTGAGACCTCATCCCCAGTCTCCCCTAGTTTTTTGCGCTCACGAAGAGTGCCCTACGATTCGTTTTGTTTCCTGGATAAGGACGCCACTGTATAGAACTACGGCCTTGAAAAACATTGTTTCCTTTGCGACCCCACCCTCCGCCATGACGAATTCCGCCCTTGGCAGTTCTATTCGCATATTTTAGCTAGCTCTCCCCTTGAGTAGACCCTTCCTCCAAGGACTTTTTTCTCTCAATGGAGGCCCCCTAAGGTCCGTTCCTTTCCCTCCGCCCTTTCCATCAGGGACCAGTTGACCAGAGTCCCCTTTGAGACAGCGAGACTCGAAAATCTGGAATTTTTTGCGCAGTAGCCTTTACTTTTCCGTAAGGGTTTTTATCTGATGGCCGCATTTTAATTATTTTTTTCCACTATTGTTGAATGGCCCCCGGGCGTTTGCTTTGACGTGCGTTTTTTTTTTTTGTTTTCGAGGTTTAACGCTAACCCCGGAGTGTACTTTCCCTGGCTCGCCCTACATTTTCAATAAGTTTATTTACTATATTTTTTTTTTGTCAGCTCCAATAGGCAGATCACCTGTTTTACGATTCACTCCGGTGGTTTTATCTCCTCCCTGTCAAAACAGAACAACCTGACCTCCTCCCCCC
>Ga0179591_1224359_pt1 | contig 12480 bp, 8 predicted proteins | sample CZOMad2_1_08_16f_FD_182891 | JGI IMG/M metagenome (GOLD analysis project Ga0179591, IMG submission 182891) | Vadose zone soil fungal communities from Angelo Coast Range Reserve, California, USA - CZOMad2_1_08_16fungal (PacBio error correction) | ecosystem: Environmental > Terrestrial > Soil >... | reverse complement strand
AAGTAGGGCGGGGTCGTTTTCTTTGCGTCCAATATGTCATCCTCTTCTCCTTATGGGCCTGTGGTTCTCCTTCTTCTTTGCAGAAATGATTTAGGTATTACTAACCCTTCTCCCGATGGGAAACCAACGTATCGTCGTGCCAGCGCTGCACCCTTGTTTGCTTGTTTGTGTGTGTTTTTTTTTTTTTTTTTTTTTGTTTTTTTTTTTTTTTTTTTTTTTTTTTTTTTTGGGTTTTGTTTTTTGTTTTTCTTTTTTTTTTTTTTTTTTTAGTGATCTGAATGGGTTTTGTTTGTGGCCGTTGGCTCTTGCCTCCATCTCCCAACCCCCCCTTTCTCGTCGAGCGTCCCGTCGTCTGACCACCCCGCTGTTGACTTCCCTTTCCGCTTCCCACGCATGTTGAGCTTTCCCCCTACTGCCTCCCATAATGAGAAAGTCCCACTAATCTCTTTTTCCTTCAACCCTTCCGACCGGTGTCGCTGGTTCCTCGGCAGGCGTTTCGCAGTTACCGGGGCCGCTCGAGCATCGCCTCTCCGTTTTGTCTTATGTTTTTCTTAGTTCCGTGTACCCAATTTTACCTTCCTTCTTTCCCCTTCACTGCCTCCGTCTAGTCCCTCTCTCTTTGCAAAAGGCAATGTTTCGTAGGAAGTTCTTACGTTTTTATTTTGTTAGAGGCGTGAAGGGCGTTCGTCTCGATTTTTCTTCGTCGTCCGGCCTGCGAGCCCCCACACTCTTTGCATTAGATGAAGTTTTATTTCCCAGCCCGGTCCCCCAATGAACTCACACCGAGGCGGATCGAGTAAGTCTGAGCGGCTCACCTTGTCAAGCAGAGGATTCTTCAATTTCCCTCCTTAGAGCCTTATTCCTTCTTTCCCTCTGTCGACTCCTTTTAGCGCCAATCCACTTGGAGGGGTCCTTTCCGTATGGACTATACCTTACGCCGATGGGTATCCGGGGTTGGTGGTTTGGGTTTTTGTTTTGTTTGTTTGTTTTTTTTTTTTTTTTTTGTAACAAGCTGCGATGGCCGCGTTCCTGGCACAGATAGCCGAGCTGCGTTTTTTTCGCAAAATCCACGCCTCATAAGCGTCCCCTCCCTGATTTCCTTGGTCCCTCAATGAGCCCTCACTTCTTTCTGGATTGTGTACGGTCGTTCATTCAATCGTGGTCGAAGTCCCAGTCTCTCCTTCTCAACCGGCCTGCCGACCATGTCCCCACTATAATCTCTTTCTCGTATGCCCCCTGTCTTGCTTTCCCGTGCATCCCGAACATTTCCTTTTGAAGACCTTTCATTTTTTTGTTGCTGCAACCTGGAGAACAAGGCAGAAACCTGGTCTCTTCTCCCCCCTAATACGTCAGTCTCCTGCCCCCCCTCAGAGTCCTGACGGCCCACTATCGTTCGGTCCCGTCAGCCCCCTTCGGTTTTTCTTGATTATTCATTACCCTCTTCCCCCTTCCCAATCCCTCCCTTTGGAGTGCGCGTGCTGCGACCGTTTGAATTCCCGCCGAACCCCGGAAGTCCGGGCCCGAAATCCCTCTCTTAGTTCTGTTGCGATTCCTTCAACCCCCTTCCCGGATTATCACGCGCCACCTACGCCAATAGACTTGCCCCGTCTGTCCCCGGGCAACAATGGGGTTGGCGGCGGCCACCCAATGGTCGCTCGGAATAGATTCAGCCCGCCGCTTTCTTTTACTCACCCCCCCCCCTTTTTAGTTTCCATCAACGGCGCCCTACAATGATGATGCTTTTTTTCTAGCGAGTGGTCACGACTGCCAATTGCCGGCAGTATCGTCTCTTTTCCCCTTTTCTGTCACTTCCCGTTTTGAGTTTCGCAATGTCTCCTTGCTCGCATTCCTTTTCCCCCCAAATGAGCGAACGTGGGGAGGTGTCGCCGAGGCAGCCTTTTCGTTCCTGGTTCCCGAGGACCACCCTTGCAGAAAAAACCTGCCCCCCCTCCTGCACTTCCACGTTTTAAAGTGGACCACGCGGGACAGGCTTCTGCCCTCTTTTTTGAAAGAGCTTAGGCGCCGTGACTGCGCTCGCCCCCCCCCTCGAGGGATCCGTGAGCGCTGCTTTTTCTTTTCTCTTCCGAAGTAAACCATTTTTTCCACATCGCATCTTCGAAGAATGTTCGGCCCTTATTCCCTTCGAACAATCGAGAAAAGGATGGGATCCCCTTCCCTTTATATTTGCACGCTTCCGCTCTCTCTTCCCTTGCTTTTTGGATCGGACCCGTTTGACAGCCAAGAATTTTTTATTGCATCCTCCCAAATTGTTGCGGTCTCGCGTGTGTTTGAGGGAAGTTGGCTTCAATTCTCTTGACTTAGACGGTTCGATTTTTTTTTCCTAGAATCTCTTTCTTCCCCTATCTTTGTTGTTGACTTCTCTCCTTTTTCGTGGTGACAGTAATAACGTCATAGAGATTAGGCCTTGAACTGATCAACTCCCCCCTCTCTCGAGTCACCATACCTCCCCCCCCGGGCCCGTGATGAGCCAGGTGCCTGTGGCTCGACAAAAAATTGCCTAAGTCTGACCCCTCAGGTACTGATACTTACTTCGACGAGGATTTCCATTACATTTTCAGTCTTACTTTTCGATGTTTATAAGGAAAGTGGCTTAAAATTATTTTGAATGATTCCCTTTCCCGTTTTTCAGTATGTTACTGCGAGAGAAGCAGAGCTCTCACTTGACTTAACGCAGATGGTTCGAGTACTTTCGGGAACGATCTGCCCTCTTCGTTACCATAGAGTGTTCCCCAATCGGAAATTTTCACCGATTTCCCCTCCTTCGTTAGATCCCCGGTGAAATGGTGTCATTTGCATGGTGTGCTTTGTCTTCCTACTATAATCCCAACCCCATTCCCCCCGCATGGCTGATAGGAATGGCCACCTCAACTTTTCAATTACTTCCTGTTTTCTCTACGAAGGGAAAGAGAGGACGCCACATTGTTTGTTTTGCCTTCTCCCCGACGATTCCGCTTCCTTCCCCCAGAGGTAGGTTCTGCCGGAAAGCAGAGGTTGCCGCTCCATCTTCATTTTTTTTCTTCACAATAAGTTTATTTTTCCCCGTCTTTTATGGCCGAGTCACCCATTGTTTTGACAAATTCGTGAGAGGTCTGACGATAGTTCGTGGGCTCCCCTGTACTCCCTCCAGCCACACCCCCCCCCGATCCTGATCCGGGGGTTAGTATTTTTAGTAGTTTTGCTTCTGATTGTGTCTTATTTTTTGAAGTACGGTTGAACGGCCGACGTTATCCATTCGTTCGTGATCGATTTTGACCGAGACTGCCGTTTTTTCGTGGCTCTGCGGTAAATCTCCTGCCCCCCTTAAACTCGGCGGTGTTGATCGATCAACGTCCTTTTAGACCCCCCTCTTGGGACCCTCGACCTGGTTGCTGAAGTAGTGCTCCCCACTCTAGTGGCCGTAGCTCTCGAATGGTTTCTCTATATTGGAGTGCATTTTCTTCCTTTGCCTCCGTTGCTTATCGTCTTTTTCTTTCTCCAGAAGCTACTTCCAATTCATTTCGTTTTTTTACCAACCTTGGGTGCCCCCTTGCATTATCTCTCCCTCCCTTAACCGGTTCAAATTGGGAAGTTTTTTTTTTCCTACCACTGCATAGGCGGAGAGACTTGTGCGTCGCTGTGTTCGTTGAACTCCTTCCTACTATTTCCTCAATCGGACCGCGTTTCTATTTTCATGTCTTTATTTGGATTTCGTCCCGAGTAGATGATGATGTTGCTTCCAGTCTGTCCCCCTCCCATGAATCCTTCTTTTTCTCCGACCGTTTTTTCATTTTTTTGCTAGATAGATCTACGTCTCCCAATGTACAAGCGTATGAGCCATGCTCCTAATCTTTCCCCTACTTTTGTGATTCCTTCCTGACGACGGATGGTTCCTCTTTCAGAGGCCCATTTGTCTTCGGAAGGAAAGGCAATTCCCTATGCTTGAAGTGAGCAGCCTAGACTGCCTTTTTCGTCAGCTAATCTCTCGTAGTGCTTGAAAGGAGCTTGGCGTGGACCTCTTCCCCTCAATTCCTCGTTTTGTTCTTGACGGGCGCGGACTGAATCGTCCCCTATTAGGCCACTTTCTCTGGACCCTCCATATCCTTAGCGCCGTGAGCACGACCTTCCGAACTCCCGCAAACATTGGGACGTTTGGCCGAAGAGGCGTCGACGTCGTTTTTTTCTCCGATTCCTTTCTTTTCAGCTTCTCATCCATTGGTTCCCCAAAGGCACCCTAATCCACCAGAACTCGCCAGGATCGCCTCCCGGCCTATAACTTGGTAAAGGCTTTCCTTCCCTCAGATCCAATTTTTTACAGGTCACTGTTTGGTTTTTGCAATCCCGACTCTTCTGGAGTGTATTGTCCCCCCGTTTCGGAAGTTGAATGTCCAGAGCTATTCAACTGCCAGTGGGACCGGCGCCCTCTTTCCCAGAGATCCCCAGGGGTCTTAATTCACTCCCCTTGGACCCCTCTTTACAATCAAGTGTTTTTTTTTTTTCTTTTTTTTTTTTCTGGGGTCTCAAGTCTGCACCAAGCTCCCCTTTCAAACCCATCTACGCAGTCAGGGACCAATTTTCCCTTGAGAGAGACTCTACCACTCTTCGGCTTGCCAGCGTAATTTATTCAACGAATCCCCCCACTTTAGGCCCCCTGCGCAAAACGATGCAATCCCGATAAGATTGTATTCCACTGTACGCCGGCCCTCACACAGTCCCCTTATGTATCTCATGTTTATTTTCTCGAGAATTCCCCCCCTTTTAAAACAAGATCGCCCCCAAATCCATCTCGCCAAATCCGATTCTTGATTAATCCAGTTCTAGTTGCCAATCAGCAGGATTCAACTGCGTGGCACGAGCTCTCCAACTTCTACCTAATCGTCCCTGCCCCCCCCCCTGCGGCAGCGCCGGCTGTTACCTGGCCCTCTTCTGGGCGCTCCTTCCCTTGAAAGGCCGATACCTTCGTCCGACGTGATTTTTTGGAGGAAACCGATGTTTTTACCCCGCTGACAGATCTTCCCCCCCCGGATTCTACTTAGCCCCCCTGTTAAAGCTTTCCTCCTTCCCCCCACCCCTTATACGTCACCATGACTCCCCCCTGGCAACGAGTGGCTCCCCTGATCGTTCCCTTGAGCGCGTTCCCAGCTTTTTGATTTTCCACCCCCCCTAGTTTCCCCCCTCCCCCACCTTCTTTCCTTTTGATGAACCCAACGGATTCCGGCGAAAAAGATTCCGGGAATCTTCATTTTTCTTCGTTGACCTATGTCTTCTCGGCAAGGATGCTTTATTCTTTACTTAAAGAAGTCCACTCAAGTTAGGTTAAGGCTGGGCTGTTTTTTTTTTCCTTAAGGACCCCCATCTCCCCCCCCCACCGTTTTTAGACTCCCCCCCCCCAGATGGTGAACTTGTTAACCCCTCCCTCCGGTTGTGAAGAGTGGTGAGCATTCATATACATCTCAAGAAATGCTACCTTCACCTATCTAAAGTCTTCCCCCCCCCCTCTTCCTTCTGTCCACTTTTTTCTTGTCATTATGACGCAAGATGAACTCTGATTTTCCCCTCCTCCCAGTTTGAGCTTGCCTTTCGCCGCTGGACCGGTTCTCTTTAGCCTTCTGGTAATGGCGAACCGGTTGGACCAGACTATTGCAGCCTTTCCTTTCTGTACATCGATTTTTTCGCGCACTGACGGTGCTCTTTACTTCCGTTGTGCGGTTAAGAGATTTTCATCTCTGCCACAATCGGATCCTTTTCCCTCCCTTTCCTTTGTTTGTTTCTCTCTATTGTCCGCTATTCTTGTGTCGCTTCGTTCGCAAGCCCCCCAGGAAGCTCCTGACCCCGTCTGTTCGCAGTGCGCCTGTAATCACGATAGTTCTTCCCTCTCTCCGGATCACTCCCCCTGTTCTCTTTTTGAGCCGGTAGGTAGCGGCTTCTGCAGATCTTCTTCTTCTCAGATCTCATCAGCCCGTTCATTAGGACACGTATTCCTTGGTTCCCCAGATTGCCCAGTCTTGCTTTTGAGCTAGAGGTCGCCGGTTGCCTCAGATCCTATCCTCACGTCACAACGAGAATCTTTTTTACCAATGAACCATCGGGGTTCGTTACCGGTTTTTTTTTTCGCTATTTTGCCGTCCCTGACCGAAATCCAGACCCTCCTTTCCTTAAACGCCGGCCCTAATAATAATTTGCTCCATTATCATTCACGATCTCTTTTCGATTCCTTTCAAGTTGTCGCCGACTTTTGGGTTTAATCCCCTTTCCCCCCTTCTCGGTTCGTGCTTTTTTTTGACCCCCATCGGCATCTTACGAAGCGATTCCCTCTTCTTTAGTCGCTCTTCCCCACTTTTTTCTCCCTTTTCTGAGGTTGTTCGCTTCTTTCGTTTTTTTGTCTTGTGTATCCCCTAGCCCGTTTCACTGCCATTCGGTTTTTCCGAGGGAGTTTCCATACTGTTCTTACTAGGGTTTGTGCGACATCGGCTTGCTCCACATTTTCCCACGGTCGGTCCCTCGTTTTTAGAGGCTTTCCCCGGTGGTCGCGCATTCCGCCTTGGTAAATCCTTAATTTTCCGTATCCCTGGCCGCCTTGTTTCCAATTCTGGAAGACGTCTTCGTCTTTTCTCCGTGGGCAGCATCCATCGGCTGAGTCCCCAGATCCTGTTTTACTAACGATCTTCTTGGGCGCTGCAGCGCCACCTTAGTTCTTGCTCTCTGTGTTTTTGACCGGGGACTAAATTCCCTCTACCCACCACGGCTGCTGCGAATCTTTCTGGGTAGGGCTTTGCCTTTAATATGCAATCATCTTATCTTTATTGGGCGTGTTTTTTCTTATTCTTCTTCCCCCTTTTTGCTTAGGTATTACAATCAATTTTTCGCTCTGGAAAAACTTGATCTTTTAGGAGTCTTTTTCATGAGATCCTTTGATGGCGTACCTTACTCCTGCGTCGTGTTGCCGATGTTGACCTTTCTGCCGAATAGATAAGACCCTTCTTTTTCCGTTATGTTCTCTTTTTATGCCTGACACCAACTTCTGATAGGTGCCAATGAAGCCGGTCCCCACGACTGTTAACTATTCGTTTTACGCAATCAATGCCCCAACTCATTTTTCTTTTCCCCAAACGACCTAGAAGATTAGTTTTGCCGACCCTACCCCCGTCGGAACCTTTCTTAGTTTGACTTTTGCGGATGGACTTTCGCTTCCTTTCACCTTTGCCAGAGAGGTGAAATTAGAGCCCTTTGATCTTTGAGTTCAGTTGCAACATTGACTTCGAACCCTGCGCATCCGCCGACCTCTTCGAAGCCTCCTGGCCTTTCGTAGGAATCTATTGAGTCTTGTTGATTTCTGCTTTTTTTTTTTTCGCTCCGATTTCTCCTTCCGGTCTGTAAAGCACCCCCCCCACATTTCTTTCGTATGGCCCAGCCTTGCCGCTACACCGAGAGTTCTCTTCGCAGTGCAGTCGTCTTTGAATCACCTTTGGTCCCGCAGAAGATAGCTTGAGTTTTCTCGAATGCAGACTCCCTATTCGCCCTTTTAATATCACTGGCTCTTCTACATTCAGGCTATTATTAGAATTCATGGATAGACATCTTTTCCCTTTCCCCCGCCCAGGAATTTCTTTCGATCAGTTTCTTGCGGGGTTCCCTCTGACTGACAATTAAGAGAAACAGCGACGCTATCCCCCTACTTTCACTCCAGCTGATGCCCGATTCCTCTGTTTTCTGAGTCCCCTCCACCCCTGTTTTCAATCTACCAGGCGTCTTCAGCGACCTGGCAGATCTCCTTCCTTTTATTCGCCCCACACACTTGCCAATATTCGTTTTTCCCCTTTATATATTGATGGCTCCTTTCAAATTTCCTTGCCTTTCTTTCACCCATCCCTCCCTTTCCTGGAGACACCGGCTTCTCGGCGCCCCCACCATTCGAGAACCCCAAGTCTTGGACCCCTCTGTTTCAAACCCTTTCTCTAAATTAATAGAGTGAAGCCCCCCCCCCTTTTTTCCCCCCTACGTCAGCACAACAATTCGTGCCCCGATTTCTTATCTACTGCGTGAATGATTCCCCACCTTCCCACCTCCCCTTCCCCGTTATGGGGTGCGCGTCGATGTCCTCAGGCCCTAGCCTTACTACCTTTTTCCTTTTTATTGTCCCTGCAAATCGATCATCCTTATACGTCGTTGCTTGGACGGACCCCCCCTTTAAGTCCAGAGAAAAATCTGCCCCCCCCCCCTACATACCCCTTACCCCGGGCAAATTGGGGGTTGATTACGGGATCCCAATTTTCCTCCCCGCGAACATATGATTCTTCCGCTCCTCATGCAAGCAATGGTGGTAGTCTCCAACCGACGGTCTGGTCCGAAACCCACTTGATTGTCTTGCTTTTTTCCGCGATGGCCACGAGCTCCCGCTGTACGAGACGGCGGATTCTGCAGTTATGGGTCTGAGGACCTGTTTCCCGTAAGATTTCCCCAGCATTCCCTTTCCCCCCAGACCTACGAGGGGAGGTTGTAGAATGGTCTCTCTGCCTTTTCTTCACCTTGGTTTTTTCGAGGCAACGGAAGAAACCTTTTTTTCACATTTCCGCGTGTTCCACAGTTAGCAACATTCCGGAAGCGGGCCCAGGGAAGGCTTTTCTTTTCAACTTTCTTTTAGTCCAGAGCATGACTCTGCGGCCTTTTCCTGTATTTCTCGAACTCCCGTCTAGCTCCCTCCTCCTTCCTCCTCCCCCATGCGGTTCTTCTGTTTGCTTCTTAGGCAGTCCCCTCCCCGTAGTCACCCCGCTCCCTGCGAATGTCTTCCCTTCGTGCCCGATTGCCGAGCCACACTCCGTAACTCTCATGGAATAGCGACCGGCGCACGCTATGTTGTTTGCATCTTGTCTTTCTTTATGAAGGGTTTTTTTCTAGTGCTTGGCACCCTGGATCCAACGTTTGTTGAGGACACTTGCATCCATTGAAAAGTGTTGCGTCTTTTGCGTCCCCCCCTCTTAGGTTTTTGTTTCTATTTCTCCTGCCCCCCCAGAGTATCCCCCCTTCGGTAGAGGGCGCCTACTGGAACTCTCTTTTTCCTACTACGTTGTTTTCTGACCTTTCTTCTATTACGAGTCTTTTTTGACCCCGATAGTAATCTCTTGCTTACTCTCCCCCTTTTCTGACAACCCCCACCTACCGCGGAGCGCAACGAGCCACCCCACTTTATGGCTTTCCTCCCGGTCTTTTTCCTTTTTTCCAACCATTCCGTGGCAAAGTTTTCTGGATAATCACCCCCCTTTTCTTTCTCCTTTGACCGAAATACTATGAACGACTAGTCCCTCTTCCCTTACCTCCTCTCGATGTTAATAGGTTACTTCCTGTCTCCATTCTTATCCATATGCAGTTCGGGTTTTCGTAAGGTCTGTGAATTGACCCCAGTTAGCACACAAAGAGATCCTATAGACCGTTCTGTATGGTCGAGAGAATACGTTCGCTAAGCTTGCCGAGCGCTGCGACAAAGCGTTTTTGTACCTCCGTCCCACTTTTTTTACCCATCGTGGTTTTACATTGACTTTGTCGATCAGTTGGCCACTTTTCGACTTTTCCCCTGGCCCTTGTTGTCGTTTTTATTGACTCAACAAACAGCCCCTTTCCCCTGCTGTCTAGGCCCCGGCGACAACCCTCCCTGCTCCCCCAGATTCATGTTTCTGCGTTCCCCCCTCCGGTAGCGTAGAAAGCGCTTTCCCACATCCCCCTTGATGAATATACGCCCTCTTAATTCCCCTTAAGTACCAGAGGTTCGCTTACCTTTGCAATGAGATCAGTGCCACTCACGTATAATTCCCAAATTTTGTCCGAGGGATTTTGATGGCCCCTTTAAAAATTTGATTGGCACGTTTTTAGCGGTTCTGCCCTGTCATCGTTGGAGAGTACCCAGGTCCATAAGAAGAAAACCCCATTTAAATCCTTTCGCATTCCTTGTAAGTTATTGGGAGTCCGGTGCTCTCTGCTCTGACCTTCTAGTAATAGAGGGCAATTTTCCCCTTTACTCCTTCACCCTTGCCTTGATAGATTTTCTTAGCGCGCCTTCCGGTTTTTCGGATTCTGAAGTGAGTGAATCTCCTGTAACCACCATATATCCCAGGAGGCTCTGCACTTGACTCCCCTTCCTTGCTTTGACGACTTTTTTGTCTTGAGGACGAACGTCGTGTCTCAGCTCTGCTAATTTGTCGCGCCCTTACGTCTTCTTTGTTTCCTGACCAGTGTGTTCCCAGGGTTTCGATCTCGCAGGTTTTTTTTCAGTCACAGCCGTCCCTTTTCAACATTCACTGGTTCTCTTTTTCCTTCCCGGCCTGACTTTTGGCCCCTTCTCCCTAGAAAAGTTGCCGCACTTTTTTTTGAAGCTTTCCCTGCACTACTCCCTGACGAGAGGCCCTTTTTTCGACTCATTTTGACTTTCTTCAAATTGTCGATGACAGACCTCCTCCGAGTCCTCACCCCTCCTTTCCCCGATAGTATCATTTGCTTCTGGGGCTAGCGTAACCTTCTTAGCCTATTTCAGTTTTTTCCTTTTTGAGAAAAAGCTCGGCGATCGAGACGAAACCCGTTACGGGAGGACAGATTGGTCCTCGATATACCCCAATAGCATCCCCTCTTTATCTATCTTCCCCTGCCGTCTACATCAAGATGAGCTTTCTTTCGGAGAGCGCTTGCTCATAATCGGAGAGGCATGCTGTCTACCGGCTATTCCTTTCTTTTCCACCTATGTGCTTCCGTCTCTCCCGCCTCGACTTTTGCGCCTCCATACTTTCCTTGAAATGGTCTCTTTTGTTCCACAACGCACTCGAAATCCCGCGTGGGTTTTGCGTTAATACCGGATGGCTTCCCCTCAAGGAATATCACCCCTAGAGTCCTTTTTTCGTTGCCGACAGCGCGCGTCGAGACTTAACCCCACCAGTCCTTGCACGGGACCGGTGTGTTTTTTCTCTCTTCTAAGTAGGCGGCGATTGTCTGAAATGAGCAGTGCAAATTGGTGACACTTGAACCCTACGCTCCTTTAAGAAGATTATTGAACTTCTCCTCCCATTTGCTCTTCTTTTACCGGACCTCACCCCCTAAACCATCCCCCATTCCTCTGACTTCGCAGTTTTTGGGTTCCGGCGCACGAAAATTAATTTTTCGGGCCTCAGTGGTGTTTGGAAGTTTCTTGATTCGATTAGGGAAATGGGGTTTCCGTTGAAGGTCCATCCGCCCTTTTTAGGCAGAATACCTGTGAGAGACTTCCAAGTGACGTGGGTCCGCTCCCTGAAACAGCCTCCCAAGCCCCCGCCCAAGGTCCGATTTTCCCCCCTCCCCCCCACGGTTTTTTCGCTGACTTTTTATTAGTTTTGAAAAGCGTGAACTTGATGGGTGAATTCCCCCGAATCCCCAATTCTGCCCCGTCCATCAGTGCACACCACTTACCACCCCACGCCCTCTCTTTCCCCTGTTTTTTTATAGCCCCCGACCCGCATCTTCGGTTTTAGAAGCCCTGCTGTTGATGCTATCTTTTAAGAATTTAGTGCACCATGTTACACCGTGCTCTCAAATAACCCCAATGTTTCCCCTTACAAAATCGATCGTTCCCTATCATTTCCCTTCAGCGGCGACCTGCGTGCGCAGTTTTGATCTTCCCTACGTCCCCTCGCGGCCTGATCCCGTTGCGGAGCCGCGCCGGACATTCTTTAACAGGACCCTTTCTAGCCCCCATTCCCTTCCCCTCCCAGTCAATTTAGTACCGTTTTTTTTCCTTGAGGAGAAGCGATGTCCCCTTGCCTCTTTCCCATACCCCCCTTCATCGCACCCTACATTTTCTTTTAACCCTCTCGTCATACACATACACCACCACCCCTCGTCCCCTCCTTCCCCCCCACCCGGCTCTCAAAGGCACCAGTGGCCCCCATTCCCCTCTATAGATCCTTCTTCCAGGTTTCGCGTCTTAAAAGTCCGGATTTTTTTTACAAAGCGTGCCAGCTCCCAACCATCTGCATTTTGGCAATTCTCCCCCCCCCCCCCCCCAGTCCCCGATTGCTCCCCTCGTTTCATCGAAAAAGAAGATCGTTGTCTCCTGTCGCCAAGATCAAGGAGGCTACGTTCGCCCGCCGTTCTGTCGCTTTTTTGGCGTCACTCCAGGCAAACTCCTCACCCCAAAACCTCCCGGCTGAGTTCCCCCCTTTCTTGTTGAAAACCTTTTTTAGAGTGGTGCTTCTTTTCCATCCCTCAGTTCCCCTGAAACCCCTGCTCACTGGGACCTATAAAGGGCCTCCTCTTAAATCTGCCCACACCCTTTCATACTTGGCCAAGATGTATGACGTTCTCTACAATAGGAGGATCAGCCTCTTTGAGGCATGGCGTCCGCTCCGACCGGCTCGGAGTCCTTCGAAAAAAGGATGATCCTATGTTCATCGCTGAGTACCGTTCGCACTTTTCTCTTCGCCTGCCGGTGCGATTCGTCGTTCCTTTCTCTGCTAGAGACCAACTTGA
>Ga0179591_1212594_pt1 | contig 12481 bp, 17 predicted proteins | sample CZOMad2_1_08_16f_FD_182891 | JGI IMG/M metagenome (GOLD analysis project Ga0179591, IMG submission 182891) | Vadose zone soil fungal communities from Angelo Coast Range Reserve, California, USA - CZOMad2_1_08_16fungal (PacBio error correction) | ecosystem: Environmental > Terrestrial > Soil >... | reverse complement strand
TTGGGGTGGATTTAGACTCTCCCTTAACTTAGTTTCCCTCCCCCCTCCTTCCTTTGCCTCTCCTTCTCCCCTTAGTGATAGCTTCCCCCTTTTAGGGGAATATTTTCTTCCTCAAGTCCTTTTTTAATTAAGCTTCCTCATTGATAGTAGGATCCTTTCCGACTTGTCCCTCCTTCATTTTGATCCCTCTGGTTCCACTTCCCTCTCCCCCCCCAAAACATTGAACCCCCCCCCCTTTCCCTTGCTTCCTCCCCCCTGGTTTTTTTATGACACTTTAAACGGACCCGATCCCATTCCCCTTCCTCTCCACCCCCCCTCTTGTTCTCTCTTCTACCCCTTTTTTACTTTTCTCCCCACTTTTTTTTTTTACCAATAATTGTTGCCAGCCAGGCTCTTCCGTTTCCGGCCCTCTCCTGTTTTCTCTGATCCCCCTTTCCCTGTCCTCCCTTTTTTCTCTCCCCAAATAGTCTTTCCTTTTGAAAAGCCTTGTTCTTCTTTTTTTCTCAGGCGTTGATGGTAGAGATGCCCTTTCTCATTCCTTTTTATTCTGTTTTTCTTCCTCTCCCCCCTCTGAACTTGCCTTCCCCCCCAAACTTAAGAATACTTTTTGTTGGACCGCCTTCCCCCCCTTTCAGATTTTTTCTCTACCTGAGCACGATCCCCCCCATTAGCCTTCCCCTTTCCCCCTAAGTTCTTCCCCCTTTTTTTTTCCTCCCCCTTTGGGCCTTGGGGACACCTTCCTAACAAGGTTTCACTGGCAGTGTAGTATCCCCCCTCCACGCGTCCTTTATCTTCTCCGTCTCTGTATGATTCCGAGTTTTTTTTTTTCCTCCCTTGTCTCTTCTTCCCGTTAAAGCCTGTCTTCTTATTTTTCAACCCCGTCTCCTTTCCATTCCCACTCCCTTTTATTTTTCTTCCCCCAATAGACTTTCTTTCCTTCCCTCCCAAAGAGATGCAGTTCCCCTCCTTTCATAAATGTCTTCGTCCCAAACCCCCTTCATTTTTAGGCTCGTATTTTCCTTTTTTTGCTCGTGCCATTCCTTCTTTTCGCCCGATCGTTCTCCCCTCTCCTCTCCCTCCACTCCTTGTTTTTTTTTTCTCTCCCTATCCAGTTGAGAGATGTACATTCCCCAGTTTTTCCCCCTGAATCCCCCCTTTTTAAATCTAAGACTGGAATTGTTTCCCCCGCTTCTGGACAGACGGACCATTATCCTCCCCTCCCCCCGTCCCGATTTTCTTTTTTCAGACTTCCCTCCCTCTCGTCCCTACTGACCTTCAATAGGTGTCTTGCCCTTTGAGTCTAAACCGGCAGGCCAGTCCCTAGCCCAGTAGGACGTACCCCTCTTGGACCATCTCCGCAGCCCTCCCCCCTCCTCCTTTGGGAGGTTTTCTTAAATCCCCCATTCTTTTTTTACACCTGGAGTAGTTTTCCCCTTCCTTTGAATTAAGGTGTCCTCTAGTTCCTTTCCGAGTGTTCCTTCTTTTTTCCTTTTTTTTTGGTTGTGTTTTTTTTGGGGAGGCCTGGGCTGAAGACCGAAGAATGCTGCATTTTACCCTTTTTTCCCCCACAACCCCCTACTCTCGAAGTTTTTTTTATGAGAAGATTTGACGTTCTGTTTGGAGTAACATTCCTCTTGTGTCATCTACCTGCCCCCCTTTCTTTCGTCCCAGACACCTCTCTAGGTGGTCTCCCCCGAGGTGCGCTCCCTCTTTCTCTCCTTTAGCGGAATTTTTTGCATAAGATCATTCGTAGGCCGGGAACTCCTGTTTCCTTTCCCCTGAGTTTTCTTTTTTTTCCCCCCACCAAACTCTTGTTTTCCACGAGAGACTTCTTCCCCGATTAAAACACATAACCGTTTTCTTTCATTCCATGTTGAGTTCTTTATTTGCTTACCACTCAGATTCTATTTAACACGCTGACCCTTTATTCTGACCCCCCTCTTTCCCTCTTTGCGTGGGAGTGTCCTCCAGTTGGTGTTGCCTCACTTATTCAATTCTCTGTTACTTTTTCCCTTCCGACCTTCCGGTTCTTCCCAGGCCTTCGGCCCCCCTCGAAATTGAGTTCCTTTCTTAAGAATACCCTTGCGAGATCACCTGTGTCCCCTCCTACTTTCAATGACGTTTTTCTCTTTGACCCTCTTCCTTTTATCATCCCCCACACCACAACCTCCCCGAGAAAGGTGCCCACCTACAGCTCCAAAGAATTCTACAAACCTTCTTCCCTCTGTTTTAAGTGTCCGATCGCGTTTCCATCAGGTCCCCCCCTTCCCAATTCTTCCTGTCCCCCCCTTTTAAAAGAGACCCAGTCCCATTTTTCGATTGTAACAATTATGAGAGGCGTCCGGCACTTTCAAACTTGTTCCCCCCTTTTGCCCTCCTCTGTGATCCCCTTTTCCCCCAATTTTATGCCCCATTCCCCGTCTATTGAACCCCCTTTCGATGTCTTCCCGCTCCCCCCTTTTCCTCCCGGCTCTTAAACTTTCCTTCTTAAACGCTGCGAACACGATTTTTTTGATTTTTACTTAGTCTTTCGGTTTTACCCCCTGGCCCTAGCTGTAAATCCCCCTCCCCTTCAGGGATTTCCCCCCCCCCCTTGTTGAGCTACTCGGGCTATGGGGATCATGTGATCACTGCTAAGCTTCTCTCCAAACTTCTACTTCCGTCCTCAAGCATCATCTCCCCCCTCCCAGCCGTCCGAAGGAAAGTTCCTTCCTTTTTGTGGTCATGAGTCTTTTCCCCGGATATTTTTGACAGATAGTTTTCGTACTGCACTACAGTTTTTCTTTAAGTTTTCTCTTTTCTCTATCTTAAACCTCCTTATTCTTTTTCCTTGTCCCCGTTTTTTGTCTATTGTCGGGGTCTTTCTTTGGACCCTCCTTGTCTGCGCCCCCCATCCCCCCCCTTTTTCCCCTTCCCCAAGCCTTTTTCCTCTTAAGGCGACACTTTTTTGAATATTCCACTTTGTAGTCTCTTAGCTACACCCCCCAAAATGCGCTTTTGCTTCTGCTTGAGAGTTCTTTTTTTTCTTGTCCTCACTTTATTTCTAGTTTCTCCCTGGCCCCCCCCCCTCACCTTAATTCCTCCCCCCCTGGCATTCGAATCTTTCTCCACCTCAAAACCGTAGTGGCAAATCGAACCCCTTTCCAGGATTCCAGACCTTTCTTTCCCCTGACAAATTTTCTCCCCTCTTTCCCCCTAAAGAACCCTAAGTTCAATTTCCACCAACTCCCACTTTCCTGTTTTGATTATTTTTTAGCTTACTTTCAACGCCCCGAATGAGCCCCCTCTACATTGACCTTTTTTCGGGAACTCCCCTTTTTTTTCCCATGTCTTCCCTTACCCACAATCCATTGTGTGTTGTTGATTTTGTGATTTCTCTATGTCCCCCCCCTTTCAGTGTCCCCCCTTGAATTTCTCCTCTGTATTGCATGAGTTTTTCTCCTGAGGAGGTTAATCCCTCCACCAGTCCCCTTTTCCCCTTTTGTATTTCCCTTCCATGACCGTCTGTGAGTTGGTTTACGTTTTTACCTTTGCTTTGAACCTTTCTTCCGGCCTCCTTTTCATTGGTCTTTTGTTCCCCCCTCTCCACTTTGTTTCCTTTTTTTTCCCTCTTTAGATGCCCCCATTCTTTCCTCCTGCTTCTGCTCGCTTGTGGTCTTCCACCCCTTTGATAAATGCGTAAATTACCCCCGCGTTCTATTAACCCGAGCTCGATTTTCTGTGTCGGCGCCCCTTCCCCCTCTCCAAGGTCCGATTTCCCCCTGAAAGAGTCTTCCCTTCCCTCCCCCTTATCCGCTGGGTCTTTAACCCCTCAGTTCTGTTTCTTTCCCTCATCCACTTTTTCTCCGACCCTCCCCCCTTCTCGTGATCCCCTTTTGCCAGCCCCTAATGTTGATGGTTCAAATCGAACGACACGCTTCTCCTCATCCCCCTTATTTTTTTTCCTTTTCCTCTCTATCCCCTCTTCAGATACTCCCCTTACCCCCCCCCCTAGTGAACCGGTTTGATTACGATCTTCTCCTTTCCCCCCCTTTTACTTTTTCTTCTCCGTTTTTTCCCCTTTTTTCTCCGTGGATGATTTCTTCTTATTATTAACAGGCTACCAGGCGTTCACTCGTAGGCTAAAACCGTTGTTTTTTCTTGTATTACCTGCTTTTGTTTCCGCTAATTTTCTTTTCGTCAGAATCATCCCCACCATCCGCGACTCGGTTTTTTGCTCAGTTTTCCCCCAGGAGTGGTTTTCCCCCTTTTATGACCTCCCTTTTTTTCTGAAGTCGCTGCCTCCTGGTCCAAAAGACCAGCTTTTTTTACGAGTGAGGTTTGGTTTTTTTTAAATGGACCCATCTTCTTCTGAGAACTCTTCTTTTCCTAGGAAGCTTGAAATTCCCTGATAGTCTTCCTCATTTTTGCAAAAGACCCCTGGTTTTTGAGTGTATTCCTTTTTCCCTTGGACAGTTTCCCAGCACCGGGGCCATTTTCCCTTTTCTGAGCCAATGAGAGCTGAACTTTTTAGATTATTGGGCTCTCTTTTTGGCCTCCCTTTTGTAGACTTTTGTGGATTAGCTCTCTTTTGAAAGTCTTGTCAATAATGACTCTTCTCCTTTTTTCTCTCCTTTCACCAATTTTTTTTTCTTTTTTCCCCGTTTCCCCGTGTTTGATCCGTCCCTAGTTCTCCAGCAACTTTTTTCATTACCGGTTTCATGATTACTTCTCCCTGATTCCAGACTTCTCCCCTTCTACGTAATGGTCGTTTTACCCCCCCAATGAGACAACTCCCAAGTAAAATCATCCAAAAAGAATTCTTTTTAAAATTTATCGTTGAAATTTCCCCACCCGATTATTGGTGGAATTCCCCCCCCCCCGCCCCTTCCTCCCACTTTTCTTTTTTTGAAGCTTACCAGGTATCGCTTTTTCCCACCGTTTGTTGTCCAAACCAATCAGTGTGCCTTATACACCTCTATTTTTACTTCCTCGTAGAGCTTCCCCCCTTCCCCCGACTCCCCCCTTCTTTTCTTTTTTAGTCGCACCCTCGCTAAGGTGTAACCCTACTCTTTTTTTTTCTTTTTTCTTGTTCCCCCTTCCCCCGTTTTTAGGTTTTCTCTCCCTCTAAGGCGGCTTTTATAGAGTAACCCTGCAGTCTTTTTCCCCCACTTCTTCCCAATCTTTTTTTGGTGTGGCCCCTACTTACCAAATGGACCACTTTTTTGATTCTGTTCGATTACCCCATCCCTCCCCCCCTCCCCTTTTTTCCCTCTCGAAGCTCCAATTTCGCTCCCTTTTTTAGTAGTTGTTTTTTCAAAAGCATTGGTCCCCCCTGATCAGTGTCAGTTACCCCAAGAAACGCCCTCTTATGCTTTTTTTCTTCTCTCAACCGCTTCTTTTTTGATGGAAGAATTACCTCTTTTTTGATAAGTTCCCCCCACTTCCCTTCTGGCGTTTCTTTGTTCAAAGTTATCAGAAGGAGCTTCTTCCCCTCCTATTCGTATATTCCCCTTTTATTTTCTCCCCTTCCCCCCCGATTATGAAGTTACATCGGTTTCTAAATGGTATTCGGCCCCCCTTCCAGTTTTTGGGATTAGATGCACATGTTTCCCTATGACATTAATTTCTTTCTACCCTCTCGCATTTATGTATACTCTTTCCCCCCCTCCCCCTCTCTTTTTTCTTCGATCCCTCCCTCCTTTCGTCTGTAAGAACACCCTTTCGGAAAAAAACCTTTCCCCCCCCAAAATTTTTCCCTCCCCTTACTTTTCAGACCTCTATTTTTTTCTATTCTTCAGCAGCGTACGTCCTCTTGTGGTCATTGGTTTTCTTTCCCCTTCCCTCCCAGTCTTTCTAAGCAGGCCCCACCGCGGTTCCGGTCCAAGCTTTTGTCTAACACCCTTCGTTACATGGAAACATGGATATAGCGATTCCCTCCCCAACATACTCGGTATTTCCCTGTTCCCCCTTCTCCCCATGAAAACTTGCGTGTCTTTTGATAAAAAGCCCAAATTCTTGACCTAATGTAGTTCTTTCCAAGCATCACCTTTGAATATTGTCTTGTTTTACTTTCTGTGTTTCCTTCTTTTATGCATTCTTCTCCCGAGCCGAATGAATGTCATTTTTCTGCTGGACACCACCCTAGATTTTACGGCTTTTGTACCCGGAGTCTCTTGACCTCTTTTATTCGAATACCTGCTCTTTGTTTTCCCTCTCCATCCACGGAAGGGAGTCCAAAGACCATCCAGCTGAGGTGCAAATTGATCCAGATTTTCTCTAACACTGCTGCTACTTTTTTTTCCTCCTTCTCCCCCTCCCCTCTTTAAGGCCTTCCTTTCGGTCTTCTTCCCCATTTTTTTTTTGGAAAACACCTGTTAATTTTCGAGACGGTACAGTCGCCCCCTCCCGTGTTCTCTTTCCCCCCCCTGTCACTGGTCTTTTATTTTGGCCTTTATAAAAATATGCTTGTAATTTAAACACTCGTCCCCATGATTTCTGCCATTATTTTGTCTGATTTTCGTGTTTTTCTATTTTTTTTCACCGACCCCCCCCCTTTCATTTACTCCTTTCCCTTTGTAAAGTTTCCTCATATCCTTTATTCCATTTTTTCCTTGAAATAGCCAGTTCTTTGTCGGACCCCTCCCCCCCCCAGGGCATCTCTTCCCCCTCGTTTGTCCAAAGTCTGTACTCCTTTATATTTTTTCAATCTTTTCTTTTAGAGAAATACCCCCCCCCCCCCCCCTTCTACCTTTTGACCCCCTGAAAAACCCGACTTTTCCTTAAAACTTTTTCCTCTCCTTTTTTTTTGACGCCAGCTTCCTTCTTTTCATGTTTTTCAACTTTTTTCGCTTCCCCTGCTTTTGTCCTTCCCCTCCCCCCCGCCTTTTATCTTTTTCAAACTTTCCTACATCCGGCGATAACTGCCACGCGGCCATTCCTGCTCGTGCCCCTCCCAATACCTTGATTTCCATTGAACACACCTATTCTCCCAGTATTCTTTTTGCATTTCTCCCGGTATTTTTACCTTATCAGATCTCCCCCCAGCCTCCCTCTCCACGAGGCGCGATGCTTTTTCAGGAAATAAGCCCTTAGTTTTTACCCTACGCCTTTCTTCTACCCCAACTCTGTGGCTAACGTCGTGCTCCTTTTCATACCCTGTTCTCTTCGGCCCCCGTCTTTTATAAAATTTCTAAACCTTCTTTTCCAGATCCCCTATGCCCTCTCAGAGAGGTCCCTTTCTCCCCTATTTTTTTTTCTTTCTTCTGACGGATCTGGAGCCTCTTTCTTCCCAGGACCCCACCCCCTTTTTAAAATAGTGTTTATTTCCTTTTTTTACTTTCTTTGCGGTGTTTATCCCCATCCCCGTATTCTTACTTTTCCCCTCGTATCCTTCTGAGAGGGAGCTCTTTTTCCAAGTCAACCTTTTTAGTCAAAAACCGAAATCCTGGATTTTACCTTTTTAGTAAGTATCCCTTTTCTTCCTTCCATGACTCTTCTCCCCCCTGTTGCGCGCTTTCTAAAAACCTTCTCAGTCCCCTCGTCTCGATTCGAGGTCTTTTTTTATGAAGCTTGATCCGTTTCCTACACCGAAACATACTAGCCCTTCCTTTCCCCCCCCGCGCCCCTCAGTTAACCCCCCTCCACAATGCGTAGTTTTTCCCCCGTTTAAAACCTGCCCATGTTACCTGAGACTTATGTTAACGCATTTCCGGTCTCTCCCGACCCCCTCCATAAGTTCCCCCTTTCCCCTTTACCCCTTCCGGGAAGATGGTTGTTCTTCCCCCCCCCACCCTCCCTCCAGTTTCCCCCTCGAGGAATAGTGAGGAAAGATATCCTTCACTTCCCCCCTTTTTTTTTTTACTTTTGTATCTTCCTTTCTCCCTAAATTTTTTTTTTGGTTTTTTTTGAGATCCAGTACAACAAATGGGAAGGCCCTCTTGACCGTTCCTTCTTGATGTATCTTCTTCCCTATGTCTTTCCTTTTCTGTAAGCTTCACACTCTTCCCTTCAAACTTTGGTGAAGCACCTGTGACTTCCCTGGAGTTCTGCTTCCCTCCTTACTTACCTTTCTTAACTTCGTTACCTACTGTCCCCTTTTTTGCTATGGACCCCCCCCCAGAACTGGGTTATGTGTGAACCTAATATGGGATGTCCATTTTTTTCTTTCCCCTCCTCATGTTAGCTTTCCCCTTCCCTCCCTGGTGTCCCCTCCCCCCCCTCTTTTAGACTCAGTCCCAGACTCGATCCCTTTCCTCTTGTCGGCCTCAAGCAATCTCCCACTTCGAGAGCATGACTCCCCGGCGTAGACTTTTTAACCCCCTGATAGGTGGTCTTCACCCCCCAACACCTCCGGGATTGTTTGACTTTCCTCCCTACCCTTTTTCCAACTCCCTCCCCGCGAGACTCCCCTTCCACCAGTTGTACCTTTTTTAATACTTTTTCTTGGATCGACCAAGAACTCTCCCTTCCCCCCACAATAATTTTCTTTGCTTCACTCGCTTTTCCTCTTCCCATCCTCCTGAAATACCAGGTAACCCCTTTTTCGTGTTACCTACTCGATCGTCAGGGTTCCTCCCCCTGCTCTGTTTCTCCCCCCTTTTATTTTCATGTCTCCTTTTTCGCGCTCGTCTTCTTTTCTTTCACCGTCTCCCACCTTTAAATCGTCTATCAAACAGCTGTGGAGGACAATACTTGCGTCTTTTCCTTTTTCGCCCGCCCTCTTTCTATCCCTCCCTACAATCCTGTTTTTAAGAGGTGGCTCATTTTGCGTTTTAACTCTTCGTGATCTCGTTGGATTGTCTGCCTGCTCCCTGACATCCTTGGGTCCGAGCTTTTTTCCTTTGACTTCTCCCCCTTATTGAGCACCTCGTCTTCTGTACTCGTTGAGTTGCTTGACTGTGCTTTTTCCTTTCCTGTTTTTTCCCCCCCCCCCTCCGCCTTGTCTTTTACGGACCGTCTCCTTTTTTTCGTCTAAAGGTGATTCAAAGCCGCTGGTCTGCCCCCCGATTTCCTTTTGCGTTCTTTTTTTTTCTCTCTTTGGCCTCCCTTTTTCTCCTTTGTGGATTTTGTTTTTTACCTGCCAGCCGTTTGCAATAAATCGAAGTTACGCTGATGTCCGTCTTTTTTCCCCTGTAGTGATTTCCTTTCCCCCCCTTTTTTGTCGGTTTGACTCTCCTCCCCCCCAGAAATTTTTATCCTTGCATGACTTTTTGAACCCCAACTCTTTCGTTTTGACTTGCACCTCCTCGATGGAGACCCTCCTTTTCGTTCCCCCCCCCCCTTTCCTACGACCCCCCTCCCCCTTAACACGACTCTGACTCAATGTTACTGCTTTTACCTTCCAACCAGTCTCTTTTTCTTCTACAAATCCCCCCTCCCCTTTTGTCTCGAATTTGACTTTTTTTCGCTCGTTATACGTTTAGAGTTCAACAAGGGTGTCCCCAAAACTCACCCCCCCCCCTTTTGCCAGATCCAACTTTTCGTTCCCCTTGTTCCCCTTTTCTGAGTTTTCCTTTACTCCTCCCCAATTATGAATGTTTCGCTCACCTTCTTTCAATTTTGACCAGCATCCTGGCTTCTTTTGGTTTCCCCCCCCCTTCCATTTCTTTTTCTCACCTCCTTCCCTCTTCTTCTGCAGTCTTCCCCTTTCCTGAAATAGTCTACTTTCTTTCGAATCGGTTACCGTTCAACATTTCGTAGTCTATTAGGATAGCCCTTTCCCCTCCGCCCCTTCTTCCCACGAAGAGAATCTTTTTCGCAGCTAACAGTTCCATACAACGGTTTATGGGGGACAATCCTCCCCCTTTTTCCCCAAAAGGACCTTTTCTATTATCCCCCCTCCCCTCAGTCTTATGATTTTTTCTTTTCTATGATCTCCCCCCGCCTTTCTTTTTAAGGATCGATACTTTCCTTCACCCGTGAGTTTTCTCCCCATGAAAGGTTATTCTTCTCCCCAACCCCATACTTTTAGTCTAGTCCCCTCTGTTTCGTGAAGATCTCCCCCTTTCAAAAAGAGATTCTCTTACGTTTCATTGGTGACTCCAACTTTTCTTCGGCCACCGATCCCTTTTCGGTTCTTCTTTCCCCCATTTTTGATTTACTTTCCCCTTCTTTTTATTGCCTTTCTCTCCCCCCCCTCTATATTTTGAATCCTTTGTTTTTGTGTCCTTTGTTAGCAGTCACCCCACTTCTATCTGTAGACCCTCCCTGGCGGAACCCCACCTGCAATCCCCCCCTGCCTTTCCCCCCTCCCTCTCCCTCTTAGTTTTTCCTCAGCCCCCTTCTTCCCTTCTTTTCCCCCACGGCAGTCTCTGTTTTTTTGAAGTGGTTACGTCCCCGATTTCGGGGACTACGCCGAGCTTTTAAGGCACTCTAATTTCTGGCCCTCCCCGGCGGGTCTTTCCCTTGAGCCCTCCCAGTCGTCCTCCCCCCCCCTTGTCAAATCTATAAGAGAATCATAATTTTTAGTGGCTTTTCCAATCCAAAAAAAACAACCCATCTCCTTTTTAACATTCTTCTTTCCCCCCCTCCTCCCCCCCAACACCTTCCATTTCTGGGGTCCAGTTGAGCCCTTTTCGCTTTGTTTTTAGGCTATTCTTCTTTTATTTTTCTTTCTGAAGCGAATTCCCCTTTTCCAGTGATTTTTTGACAACACCTCTGCTTTAACAAGTGTTTCCGTTCCCCGACAGCTTTACTGTCTTTTCATTTCTCTTCCTTTTCCCTTCTTTTTTACTCTAGGAAAAGCCACCTATTTCCCAAAGACACATCCCTTCGGATGTGTTACAAAATTTAGTCGTTGGGCGTGAAAGGTTCCTCCGTTTTTTTCTCTTCAGGCAAATTTTCTCTATCTTACCTTCCCCGTTTTTCCTTGTGAAAAATGAGGTTTTTTTTTTTTTTTGTTGTGGGGTTTGCATGTAAGGTTGTGTTGTCTTTTTTTTTGCGTTTTGTTTTGGTTTAGTTTTTTTTTCCCCCAACTTGTCTTTCCTCTCCCTCTACTTCAAACCACCCTTCCAAAGTGGCTCTTACCATTCCCTGGTGGGTCGTGCGTTGTCTGTCCATAGCTTTTCTTTTTTCCCCCCCTATTGCAAAATTTGATTCTCTTTTCCTTTCATTCTTGTTTTTTTTCTCCCCTTTGGGCCCCTTCCCCGGAGTATCCCCACCTCGCATTTTGCCGGCTTGACATTCCTTAACACCTTTTCTTGCCTCAAGTTGCTGACCCCCTTTCCTCCTTTTGGTCCTCTTTGTCTTCAACCATGTTTGCCTCCCTTTTTCCCGCTTGTCCCAGTTTTTTTTATCATCCGGCGTGATTTATTCCTCCTGCATTCGAGGCAACCCACTTCGAAACTGTTTCCCCCAATCCTACCCAGTCTCCCTCCCCCTGGTAGCCGCTTCATTTTTCTCGCACTCTGTCCCCTTCCCCCCATTTCTTTTCCCATGATGGGTGTGGTACCTTCCCTTCACCCCCTCCCCCGTTGTCTCTTTTTTTTTTCCCCCCCTCTCTACTTGATTTCTCCCGAAATGCCAACCTTTCCAGGAACTACGTTTTCCTCAAGATGTACCCATTCCAAGCTTCGGAAAAAAGTGCTTTTTCCTTTTTTACTCCCCCTCCCTCCCCCCTCCTCTCTGAACCTTCTCGCGTTCCCCCAACCCGCCCTTTTGTCCTTAATGGAGAGATGTGTCTAGGACTATCATCCCAGCTTCCCCCTCACCCTCCCTCCCTGTCCCCCCTTTCCAAAAAAAGAGTTTCGTAAGAGAGTCCTTGTTGGGCTCCCTTGCTTAATACTCCTACCCTCGTCGCTCAATTTTTCCCTTTCCCCCCTTCTCCGTCCCCTTTTCCTCCCTATCCCACCTTTCATGAGATCGTCGTTCTTTTGTTTCTACTCAGGCGTGTCCCTGGATTATCTGCGTTTTTCTCCTATCCCAGGTTGTCCTCAACCCCGCCCCTTAGTTTCTTTCCTGAGCGTCCTTTTCTTGGCCTCTTTTATTCCCCCCCCAAGCACCCCCGGATATTCCTTTCCACCTTTTCTCCCGGTCTCTTTTTCTTTCCCTTTTTGTTGTCCTTCCTGGTATTCCTTCCCCCCAACATCCCCCCTGATTTTCCTTCACCCATGCCATTTTCATGTCCATTCCTTTGACGTCATTTTTTGACCTTTCCTTTAAATTTTTTAGAGAGGCTCTCCCCCACATCACCAGCATCTTTCTCTGCTGCTTGATGTTTTGTGACCTCTCTAATTTTTTTCCTAACACTTATCCCTTCGCACCCGCTCAATAAATTTGTCTCATCTCCCCCCCCAATTGCGTAGTTTCCCTCCCCCAATGAAAGTCTCCCTCTGGGACTGTTCCCGCAAGGTAGACGGTATTTCCCTACCCCCGCCCTGGCCTTATTCTCTTCCCCCCCCCAGTGTTTTCCTTGGTTACTGCATTAACCAGTCCCAGGCTCACCTTCTTTTCACTCCCGAGTAAAGGCTTGCGTTAAACACTTCCCCCGTTTCTTCCACTT
>Ga0179591_1278115_pt1 | contig 12482 bp, 14 predicted proteins | sample CZOMad2_1_08_16f_FD_182891 | JGI IMG/M metagenome (GOLD analysis project Ga0179591, IMG submission 182891) | Vadose zone soil fungal communities from Angelo Coast Range Reserve, California, USA - CZOMad2_1_08_16fungal (PacBio error correction) | ecosystem: Environmental > Terrestrial > Soil >... | reverse complement strand
TCATTTGAACCTTCCCCTTTCCCCTGTGGTTCCTTTCTCTCTTGAATCGTGAACCTTTCCCAGAGCTGTAAGGACTTCCTCTTTTTTACCTCTCCCCCCTTTACAAGTGTGCTTTCGCATTTTGAGATACCTGTGGGTTCCTCTTTCCTGCTTCCCCCTCTTCTTCTCCCACTACTTTTTTCTTTTCTTTCTCTACTTATTTTGGCTGACCATTTCGAATTCCCGACCCCCCCTGACCATGCAACGCCCCTGCAGGATGCTGGTCCCCCTTCTCACCCAGATGAAGAGGGTGTCTCCCATTCATCCTTTTCTGGCCTACGCACCCGGTGTCCGGCCCGGACACTCACACCTTTTGAGTTATTCTACCGCCGGCATCTTTTTTGTGGCGTTATTATTGCTCTTCGTGCCCCGAGTCTGTGGATACCTTTCCGACCCCCCCCACTCCCTCCCCTTCTGCCTTTTCCAGTGTTTTCCCATTGAGTCCCAACCACCCCCCCCCCGCCTCAACGCGAATGACCAAGGGCGTGTGTGTCTTGAGTGGGTCTCTAGGGCACAAGACCTCCACTTTCCTTGGTTGATACCTCTTTTATGCCCGCATAAGATCCATCGCTTTCCTTGGAGTGCAACCCCCCCCCTTCTCAACACCTCCTTGGCCCCAACATCCTTCAATTGGTTCTCGTTATGTGTCTGTTTCATGCTCCCCCTTAACTTCTTTCAAACCGCCTGAATGTGTCGGCTAGTCGTATCGGCCACCTTTTTTTCCTTTTGTCCAAGGGGCATGCTCATTCCTCTGACACCAGTTTTTTGGACCTTTTCTTTTTTTTTTTGCATTTTTTCTTGTCTGCGAATAGTCATGGCCTTCTTCTACCACCCCGGACGCCCCCCTTCAACCACCCCGACTTTCCTTCCTTTTTTTCTTCTCTATGGATTGAAGTCTCTTGTTTGGGAGGGCCTTTTTTTTTGACCCTTTTTCGTAGGCTGGCCCCCCTGTCATTTTCCCCTCCTTCCTGCGACTTTTTCCTTTCCCGTTCCGCCCTGTAACCCACTTCCTTCGATTCAACTTTTGGATGCCTAAATTATGACCCCTAACCTTTCTTCCCCCCTTTTTTCCTTTTTTTCCCGTGCGTCTACTTCTGTTATGCACCCCCCTCCTCTAACACATTTTACGGCTTTTCCTCCTCCTGTTTTTCCCTGGTACCCTGTCTTTTTAGGGTGCTTTTGTTCTGTTTTGCATTTCCTCTTTTTTCCTTTCCCCCCTTTTTTCTCCCCCCCTCTTGCTTCCCTGATTCTACAAACCCTGCACCCCTGGATCGCGCCAAACCCTCCCGTTGCCCCCCCTCCCACCATCTCTCTTGCGCCCCTTGGCCAATTACCCTGGTGAAAGACTTGCTTACGGGGCAACTTTTATTTTTTTCCTCCCAATCCCCCCCCCTTTACTTTCAGGTATCCCCCTCAAGTGGCGCGGGTTTTTCCGGCCCCTCAACTACCTTTCACCTACTGGGTGCGATTCCATCCCCCCCACATTTCTCCCCTCTCACCTGCCCCCCTTTTTGGCCTCCTAGTTTACCTCTTGTAGCTGAATGCAATCCCTCAGCACTCCACCAACAGTTTCCCCCCCTCCTCTTCCTCTCTTTATTTAAATTTCGCCCTGTTCTTTTCTCGAAAAGAACTTCATTTTTTAGGGCCATCTTGCTCTTCTCTCCTGAATTTTGTTTCAGGAATGGGGGATCTCCCCCCACCGTCGTGAAGTCCAGGTTTCTTTCTTTCTTCGTTCTTTCTTTCCATGCAGGCCGATTAATTTTTTTCTTTGAGTCCGTGCTCTCCTTTCTTTTATCCGTCTTCCCCCACCCCCCCTCATTTGTCCCGCATCCCCCCGATTCTGTGATCGAAGCTGGATCCCCCTTGGCGTTTTTACTCCCCCTTCTTTCTCCGCCATTTTTTTCCGCCTTAAGTGAGTTTTTCTAGGATATTTTAGTTGCTCCCCACAAATCCCCCCGGGCATTTATCCCCCGCCGAGTCCCGGGACTTAGCCAGCTTTTCCTCTTTTTTTTCCCCCCTTCCTTTTATCATGACATGGGACCATGCCCTCTTCGTGTTCTTAGGGGCAATGCAATCCTTTCCACGTCCTCAAACCCTCTCTCCCTTTTCTCTTTCGTCTCTTGGTGGTTCTTTACGCAACCCATTAACCGTCCTTTCCCTGCACTAGGGCGCTGATCCATGTTTGGGTTGGTTGACAAACCCCCCTGCCGTGACTTTAGTTGATACTTTGTTCACTTTTTTCAACGTGCACAAGCACTTTCAAGTGAAGCCGACCCCAGATTCCTTTCCCCCCTTGAGTCATATCTTAACCGAAGTTTTGATTTTCCCTTTAGCTTTTTTTTTTTTACTTTGTCCCACTCTGGTTGTTCTCCCTGGGAACCCCCCATCCCCCCCCCCAATTTTTCTCTTATTAGGAGTGACCGGCTTGGTTTACCCACCCCCCTTTTTATACTTCGTTTTTTCTTGGGTGTTGGACCTGCTGTGATCGCTTCCTTTTTTTTTCGATCCCCCCCTGCCCTTTAAAATCCCCCTTGTCTACCACCGCCTCAATAAAGACCTGGATTTGCTGTGATTTCCGACTTCTTTAATTCGAAGGAAAACTCTGTCTTTCCACGGAATCTTCTTTTTTTTTTCCGTATTTTTCTTTCCTTGTGGAGAATGTGTCTCTATTGGTCCCTTTTTCCCACCGCTCCGATTTCCTCCCCTCACAACCCCCCCCCCCCTAGATTTCTGGCACCCTCCCCCCCTCTTTCTTTGTGCCTTCTCTTCTCCCCCCCCCCCAACGACCCCAGATCTTTTTTTGTTTTTTTACTACCCTCCCATTTGTTTCCACCCGGTACCCAGCTCGGATTTGCGGCCCTGGGACTTAGTTTTATTTTCCCAGTAGTCCTTCCTCCCTGTATTTGATTCTACTTGTTCCCTCCCCCCCTTGCATTCTTCTCCTGAACTAGTAGCACGGCATTTTGGTCTCCGACCTGACTTTTTTGTGTGACGTACCCCTTTTTTCCCCCCCTTTTTCGTTTCTTTTTTTTTTTTTTTCTTTTTTTTTTCCGTTTATTCTAATTGACCCCACCCATTCCGTCTTCTTGGTTTAACAAAAGTTGAGCTTGTCTCTTGTTCGATGAGATCGTTTTTTTTTTCTTTTTTTTGGATTTTCCTCTACTGTTTTTAAATCTTTTCCAATACTTGTTTTTTTTTTGTGTTTTCTCCTCTCTTTCCCACCCTGAATCTTCCCCCTGATCACTTTTTTTGAAAAACGTACCCTCCCCCCCCGCCCCGATCCCATGGACCCCCACCCTCTGTCCCCTTCTTTTTCCTGTATTTTCCTTGTCCCCGATCTTACCACCAGATCATTCGGTTGCAAGTACTTCACACACCGTTTCCTTTTTCCTTCCCTCTCCGTCCTGTTGTGCCGCTCGTCTTCTTAGCATCCTTGCAGGGTACAAGATCTTCCCCCCCCTTTTTGCTCTTTTCCTCCCCCTCCCGCCCCCCTTTTCTGCCCCCCTCACGCATTCAACGAAAGATCGTGTTTTTTTTTCCCTGTTTTTAGTCCTCGGAAACAAGTTGTTCGCTCTGGCTTGTTTTTTTTGCATTCGTCGGTTTGTGACTGGCCCCCACCATGTTTTTTCCTCTGCGTGTCCCCCCGCAACCCTTCTTTTAGTTAGCTTAGTATTCGGATTGTGCGTCCTTTTTTCCCCCTTCTATGGCCTGCACTTTTTTTATTCACCCTTTTTGTTTGAAGGCCACAGGACAGATTATTACCCTGCTTGTTTTTTTTTTCCTTCAGTCTGTCTGGGACTCAACGCTTTTTCCCCCAATCCCCTTTTTCGTGATTGTCCTTTCTCAGACATTTGAGCCCTTCCGACGTAGAATCATTTGCCATTCCCGAAACAGGACGTTTGGTGTTTTTTTTGTAAATCGCTTTCTTTTCCTCCCCCTTTTTCCCCCCCCCTCCACTCTTCTGTTGCTTTCTTCAACCCCCCAGACCCCCCCTTAGTTTTGCCGTGCCCCCCGGTTTCGAATCGATTAGTCAAATCCAACGGCTATTGTCTCCCCCCCCCTTTCGGCTCTTCAGTTTTTCGTGGATTTTTTCCCTTTTTGAACAAAACTTCCCCCTGTTGTTTTGACCTGAAGTCCTAGGTCTTTGTCGTGCATTCTGTTTCCCACCATAAGATTTCTCACAACCTCTCCTTTTGCGTGTTCTTATAAGGCTGCTGCTCCCCCAAAATTTGTAGAACGGTTACCCTTGTTCTTTGTTTCCTTTATGTGTCTTCCTTCCCTAGTAACCCTTTCCCCATAGTTTGTGTTTGTACATGATAAAGTCCCCTCCCCCTCCGGTGGATATGCTATGCGGATTCTTTCGTCCTCTTTTTTTTTGTCCTTTCACTCCGTTTGAGTTCCTTTTTTTTTTTTGGTTAGTAGAAAGCTTTCCCTGCCACTTCCTGTACCTTCTACGGGCTTCTTTTTTTCTCGTTCCTCCCCCCCTGAGGCCCCTTTTTTTGTTCCCTATTGTATTGTGCCTTCCCCCGACCCAGCATGCTTGGTCCCCCCGGAGTTTTTTCCGTTTACCGACTTTTTCTTACATTTTTTTTACCAATCTTAACAATCCACTTTTTTTCCTTCTTTCCGGGATGGGTTTTTTTCCTCTTGTACTTAACCGATTTTGTCCTGGGCTTCCAAATTTTTGTTCAAGCATTCCCTCCCACCTCTTTCCAGACACTCAAGAGCAAGGCCCTGTCTTTTTTTTTTTCCCCCCTTTCCTTTTTTTCGCAAGTGCAACTTTTTCCGAGTGATTTTTGTAACTGACGCCCTCCTGGTTTTTTTTTTTTTTTCTTTTCTTTAATTCTTCTTCTGCGCCAGTTCTTTCCGTATTGATAGTCCCGGTTCCCACCAACTTGCTCTTCCCTTTCCTCCCCAGTGCTTGACTCTCCATTTTTGTAATTAGTAACTTTCCTTTCGCAAAGCTTTGGAACCAGTCCCGCTCGGACGAAGCTGTCCTTTCTTTTTTAGTCCCCTAGTTTTGCCGCCACCTCCGGTTTTGGCGAGCTTGCCCCCATTTGATTTTTTTTCAGTTGAACCCCCAGGGACCTCTAGGATTTTTTTTCGTGCCCCCCCCTTTTTTTTTTTCCGTTGCGACTCTTTCCCCCTTTTCCTTGCAAGGGAGTTGAAATTGGGAAGACTCCCAATAAACCTCGCCTCCGCACCCTATTTTTTACCCGCCGCCACGCTTCCCCCCAGACTCATCATCTTGTCTCAGGTCCCTCTATTCTTGATTCCTGCCCCATACGACCCTTAAATAGACCCCTTGTGTTCCACCCTTTTTAGGCATTCAATTTTTTTTCTGTCAAAGTCAGTCTTTTTTCCCTCCCGGCCTTTTCCCCCAATTTTCTTCCACGAGTTATCTTCTCTCTCATTTCCCCCCCCCGACCTCAAAACCCCCCCCCCCCCTCTCCCAAACCCTTTTTTTTTATACAGGAACGGTGTTTCCATCATAGATATGTTTCCCCCTCCGCTTATTTTTTGTAGTGTTCTTTTGTTGTCTCTCTGCCATAATATCTCCTAGGCCCCCCTTCCCCCCAGCCAAGTCTGGGAAGTTTTTTTTTTGCGGACGACTTCCCCTTTTTTCCTGGCCCACTTTTCCCCCATTTGGAGAGTAATGATTTCGGATGTGCTTCCACAGTTTATCGTTGCCACAGTGCCCCTCCTTTTTTCTCTTTCCCCTCCACGTCCGCGTCAAAATTTCCTCCCCCCCCCCCAATGGATTTTCCGATGTTGGCTCCCCTTTAAATGTTTCTTCTGTGGCAAGCCATATTAATGTCTGGAGCGGTCCTTTCCCGCCCCCTTCTCCCGGTCTCGGTTAACCCTTCTCTATAAGAACAAAGTCCCTTTATTAATTTCTTTTTTCAGCGTTGAATTTGGCTCTAGGTTTCACCGGCCCACATTCTGTTCCTCCTTTCGCCGTTTTTGTTCCCTCCCTACTTATCATAGATAACTAGTCCCACTGCTTTTCTACGGGACGACTTCATGTCTTGACCGCGTTTTATTCTCCCTGGGTTGACCTCCTTTTTCCTGACGGTTTCCCTTCGTTCGATCTTGGTCTCGCACTCCGGGTTGTTTTCCGGGTTCCCCTTCGGATGTCTCCCATTTCCGAGTGTCCCCCCTTCTCCTTCTCAACCGTTTTGAGTGCATTTTCCCCCCTCCTTTCTCACTCCTTACTAGAAACTTTTTTTCTTTTCCCTTTCCTCATAGCGCAGTTGATGTCCCTGTTTCAATTTTTAGCTTTCTCCGGTTCTTCCCCCAAAGAGGCCCCTTCTTTCCTTTTACCTTCATAGACCCCTTCTCCTTTTGATCCTTCTTGTTGTTTTTCTCTCTAGATCCAGGTCCCTTAAAGGCTGTTTTCTCGTTTTTCGTTTCCTTGAGAAATTAGACCGTACTACGAATGACATGGCTTTTCCTTCTTTTTTCCTGTTTTCTTTTTTTTTTTTCGATACTTTGCTTTCCTAGGCTTCGTCTGCCCTCTTTCTATTATTTTTCTGCGGCACTTCTGCTCCCCCCATCCTCCCATTCAGTTACTGAAATCATTCTGTAATTGGTTGCTGGTTGAAATTGTCCTCGATGAAGCGCGTCTTTCCCCTTCCCCCTCCCTTTCGTGTCTCCCCCTGGTACCCCGTCTTTTCCAATGACCATACACAACATGTTTTTCGGTGAGGTCTCTCCCCTCCCCTGGTCATCAGCTGTGGTTGCGTTTATATAGTGATCGGATTCTTGCGGAGTCACCCACGCCATCCCCTTTACCGCGGTCTTTTGCCGGGCCCCAACTAAGAGCACAACTTACGCGACCTCGAACTTGAATAAGGGTTGTGATGTGCGATTGGACTCGGTGGGCCTCAACTTCGTCTCCTTCGTTTCCCTTTCCCCGCTTCCTTTGTGAATTGTGCCAAATAGAACACTTCAGGGGAGCAAACATCGTGCAAAAAGATTTGAGGATGTTTTTTTTCCTTCTTTATTCCCCCCCTGAAGTGTGTCCAAATATTTCTTTTTTTTTTTTTTTCCCCACCCTTTTATTTGTCGCCGCCCCCCCCTGTGCAGAGTCACCGGGGCGTTCATTTTTCTTCCCCCCCCCTTTACTCCTTTCTGGTTCCTAGCTGTTTTTTTCTACGGGTTATGTTACACCCCTGTAATTCCAACGTCCCCCCCCCCCCCCCTCATGTCTTTTTGTTTTTCGACATATTTTAAACATTTTCCCAACTGATGGAGAGGCTCTGGCCAACCCTTTTCTGTTAGGGGGAAACTCCTTCCGATAAGTTAGAAAATGTTTTTTTTTTCTTCTTACCAAGGTCCATCCTTTTTCTTTCGTTTCACGCTGCCTTTTCCCACCATCTTAGCCTTTTACTTGATCTCCCCCCTTGGGAAGTGCACTTCACTCTACTTGCCACCAGTATATCATCATATTGTTTTTCCCCGCTGCCCCAAACCAATCTCTCTCGTCTCAGACTCGTTACAATTTTTTCGTATTTCCCTGTATGTCATCTCATCCCCAAGCATCGGCTTGTATGATTTTTTGAAGTTTTTTTCCTCTCTTTTTTTTTCTACTTTTGAATTGCTTTTCCCAGGTGAGATTATTTTATGCCCCCACACGGATCAGTTCTTGGCCTGAGGAAGAAACAGGACCCTCCCAGCAGCAAACTTTTCCCCCTTCGCATGTTTTTTTTACCCCCCTGTTCAACCGGGACCAGTCTTCCTCCTGCGCAGAAGCTTAGTTCGAGTAGTACCCCCTTTCTCCATTTAGGTTTTTTTCAGGTGTCCTTTTTCCCCCTTTTTTCTCCACTCCCTTTCCCCTGCTGCTCTTCCTTCCTTTAGCTATTCTTCAAATGTGCTTTCCCTTCCTTTACGCCCTCATGGAGCCCTTAGTATTTCCCCCTTGTCCCCCCGTTTCTTTTTTTACCAAAAACCTTCCGGAAGATACCTTTCCTTTTCGTGATTTTCCCCCTCCAGATTCCTAGAGGTTGTCCGGTCCCCGCACCAGCACTTTCTACCTTGGGATTCGTTTTTCTTTCCTAGCGCTCCCATTGGTTTTTGGATTTTTTTTTTGAGGCTTTTTCACCGCTTTCCTTGCGTATCTTTCCTTTAACGTCATGATGAAGAATTTTCTTGAGCTCCTTTGAAGATCCCCCTTGGCGGTCGTAGTCCCCCACTCTTCCTTCTTTCGCTTCCCCCTTTTCCATCACCGGCTATGATGCTAGAGCGATGTTTGACCTACGGTGGGACGACTATGTTTGACGTAAAGCCCATTCGCATTCGTTTTTTTTTTAGGCCGTTCCTTTTCCCCCCCTACCTTTGGTCTAAGCCCTTTCGTTCCGAGGATCCCTGATTTCACCATGACAGGGTCTTGCCTTACCAAATTGCACAGCATCGCGTGTGTTTTCTTTTTGCAAATACCCCCCCCCCCCTTTTCCGTCCCCCTTCGACCTTCTCTTTTTTTTTGCCTCATGCCCACCCCATTCCCTTATACAGCAACCCTCTTCCCTTTTCCTACTGCGTTATGGGCCCATTGACTCCCCCCCGGCCGGCTTTTTTTTCCTGCTTGGTCAACCATCTGACATTTTTCCATCTTTCTTCCCTCACAGATTTCGCCTGCGTATCCCTTTCCAACCCCGGTTTTTATTGTGGTACGGCCTTCGACGCGGCACCGTTGTTAGTTTTTCGCCTTTTTGGGCATTTCCCCCCTACACCGATTTTGTTCCTTTTCTTGCCTTTTGGTTTTCAACCCCCCCCCCCTTTTAGTTCGGCTTGAATGTCGACGTTTTTTTTTCCCTTAGGCTCATGCAAAATCTTTGACCCCTAGGACCTCCTTGGCCCCCAGGTTTTTTTTTTTTTTTTTTTTTGTTCCCTTTTTTCCTCCTGAGCTCCCCCCCCCAAACACGCATTGTATTCACGATCTCGCAGTTGTCTCTCACCGGATTCAAGTTCGTCGCTCTCACTTTTTTTTTTGCGTCCGCTGGTTTGTTTTTTTTACCTTTTAACTTTCCCCCCCCCCCTGGCTCTTGCGACCCTTATCCACACCATGGAGAAAAAGTTTCCCTCCCCCCTTCCCGACGCAGATATTCCACATTGAAAAGCCGGTCCCCCCCATTTTCCCTCCCAGAGCCTTCTTTCATGTGGGGCCACTCTTTTTCTGCCAGTTCAATCTTTATGATTCTTTAATGTCCTGTCTCATAGGACGATAGCCCCCCACTTTTACGGTATGCAATCGGTGTTTCCAACTCGGTCATTCGTTCTTTTCCCTCTTTGTTGGTATCTTTTGTAGACCTTTCACAAGCGTGGTTTCACTTTCGTGTGCTGCTTTTAGAGTTTTGATCGGGTTTTTTTCTGCCCAAATTTTATGGGGCATGCCTTATCTTTATGTCTCCGTTTTTTTTGTTTTTGTTCTCTTATATAAACCCCCCTTGTACTTTACGTTCGAACCACCTGATCCCCTCCCGAAAACAGCGCCCTTGAACCCCCGGTGCTTCGATTTCTTTCCCTTTTCAGGAGGTCCCAGTCTTATTCAACCCACCCATAGAACCGTTTCAACCCCCCCCGTGACCCGTAACTTCACCTTCTGTTTTTTTTGCAGGAGCGGGCCCTGCCCTTTTTTGTTTTTGTCTTTTTCTCTATCCTCCCCTTTCACAAGTACGGTCCCCTCGAGTCCAAATCTTGCAGTCATGCCCCTTCCCGGTCTTCCCTCCCCTCGCACTGGTCGGACATGGTTTCCAGTTTCTTCCCCCAGCTGTTCCTTGTTGAAGGGTGTGACTCTGGTGTTAGATAATGTGTTCTTTGTTCCCCCTTTTTCTTTCGGTGGGCTATTCTTCGGATGCCCCTTTTTCGCTTTATTTTCTTTTATTAGCCTGATATTATACCCCAATCTTGAAGCCAAACTTCAACAGCCGCCCCCTTTTCTCTACGGTATGGGTTTTTTGACTCTCCTTTTCCTAGTAGCACAACTTTTCCCATTCAACTTGCGCATGGCTGAGGTGGGGGGTGGTCTCGTTTTTCTTTCCCTGAGTTGTCCCTTTTTCCCTGAACCGCTGAAATAAATAGCCCATTATGCACGCTAGCTTTTTTGTTGGTTTGGAAACCTACCGTGTCCGAAGCCAGCAATGCGTGTTTCTTTGCTTCCCCCCCCTCTTTAAAAATCCCCCTTTTTTTCGGTTGTTAGTAACCCTTCCCCTTTGGTTTATAGGCAACCGTGCTACGGTGAAGCCGCCTCTCTGCACTTCCTTTTTTTGTTTATATTTGGCGCAAACTGTGTCCCCTCTTTTTTGACCAGCATTTTCCCTTTCTGGTTCTGGCATTGACCGTTATGGGAGCAAATGGGTGCTTTTTTCGTTGTTTGCTGACCCCCTTCCTGGTTCGTCCCCCCCCCTACGATTTTGAAGGTCGAATTTTTTCTTTAGGTTTCTCCTATGTGGATCTTTTTCACCATTCGTGTCCCCCCCCCCACTCAACGTTTTTCTGTTGGAACTTTCTCCCCCAACTTTAACAACCTTTTCGTGCCGGGATATCTGGAGCTCCGTAATGGGAATCTCCTTCCCCTGCGGCTATCCTTATTCTCCCCTGTGGTTAGGAACCTTGCACGCGGGCCGCAACCTGACTGTCCCCCTCTTTCCCCCTAGTCTTCCTCCACGGCAGTCCACTCCTGTTCTTAGACTTCATCCTTCTTCATTGCGGGACCGAACCAAGAAAGACCCTGCAACCGTCCCCCCTTATTGTTTTCCCCGTCTACCATAAATTTTTTATCACCAATTTGATCAATCCACTCGGCGAACGTGGAATACGACCGTCCGGCCTCCCCCAACCGAGGTCCCCAAGCCCCTTCCCTCCCACATTCGCTTTTTCTTATTGTTTCCCTTTGCCCAGAAGAATTTTCTTTTCGAGCCGCGCTGCCTTTTCACGACATTCCTTCTGCTGTTGTTGTCGTGTGCTTTCTCTTTTGCTTTCATTCTTTGCGCTCAGGATGCTAACCCCAACCTCATTCCCCCTGACCTTTTGGGACCTACCCCATTTTCTGCGCACTCAAGTTGCTGACCTCCGTCCCCCCCAAAGTAAGTACTTTTTCTCCAGGTTTATTTAAGTGCACCTCCGGGCTCGGCCGAAGCCCCGACTCGAGTAAGGAAGGGGTTGATGCTCTTCCCTACCCCCCAAGACAGTAGATGCCCGGGAGCGGTCTCACCTCCAATGCAAAGAGTTGAGTTCCCTGATTTTTTTTAAAATTACCTTTTAAAAATTCGTCCAGAGCGTTGAGTTTTTTGATGTTGGGAGTCGAGAGTTTTCTTTTTCCTCTTTTTCTTCCGTCCCATTGGACTTGCCGGACGGGAATAAACTTTCAGAACCCCTACACGCCTGCACTTCGTGCTGATCCGGCACTTTTTTTTTGGATGCCAATTTAGAGGATTTTTTCCACCGAACAATGCCCTTCTACTTGGGCCTCCACCTGGCGGGTTTTTCGCATTCCCTTTGTTTTCAGGCATTTTCAGGCGTCGCTCTTACGGCATTTGGGGAAATGCTTGCCCCGCCAAGTTTTTTGTTCTCCCCCGTTTTCCCAACCCCTTACGCTTAACAAATGTTTCCCAACCCTTTTCCTCTAACTTCCGGCATTTCCCTTAGATATCTAACAAAGAATTTTTGTTTTGTTACGTTGATTACCATTCTTTGTTGTGTTAGATAGGCCTACCGTCTATATTTCCGAGCTTTGCCCCCCAGCCCAGTAGGGACTGTTGCCTTGCCTTTCTCACGCCCGGTCATTTATTGTTTGGGGCCCAGATCTCCGATGGTTACGGCACCATTTCATCGTGGCCCCCATTTCACCGTTCGATGTTCCTTCTTCAAGCAGGTTGGAAAAACTTCAAGGCTGTTGTTTGTGCTCTTTGTTCCTCTTTCCATGTTTTATGTTCCAGCCCCTTCCTATATAAGGCTAAGGGATTTTTCTCGCAAAGTTATGCACTGTCCGAAGGTCCCTCTCCTTCATAACTTTTATAAATTAGAGGGTAGCGTGGGTTTCCTTTGCTCAGGTTGGGTTTCCCTTTTTCCCCACTGTACGAGGTGTCTCAAGTATCATATATCCTCTCCCACGCTCGCTTTGCCGGCGTCGCGAACAACCCACTGTTCGTTATTTCCTGCACCGGGTTTTGAGTGGGAACCTTGATTTGGGTTAATAGACCTTTCTCTGTTTTGTTCCCCCCCTTTTCCAGCCATTCTTCTTTCCGTCTCAGTGTTGATTACATTCGCGTAGTTTTGCCCCTACTCTCCTATACTGTTGTTTTTTTTGAAGTGCGAATTGTATCAAGGCTGTATTATTCGTTCGCTACAGTTATCCTCCCCAGCGGCGCAGTTTGCTTTTTCTGTCGAAGGTTCTCCTTGTTCTTCCCTTTCACACCGATGAACATCCTAAACGTTTTCATTCT
>Ga0179591_1351391_pt1 | contig 12483 bp, 15 predicted proteins | sample CZOMad2_1_08_16f_FD_182891 | JGI IMG/M metagenome (GOLD analysis project Ga0179591, IMG submission 182891) | Vadose zone soil fungal communities from Angelo Coast Range Reserve, California, USA - CZOMad2_1_08_16fungal (PacBio error correction) | ecosystem: Environmental > Terrestrial > Soil >... | reverse complement strand
GTTTCTTTTTCGTTTATGTCCTCGACCCGAAACTTTTCAATCCGGCCTTTTGGAGAAGGGAATGAGTTTCCCCGACTTTCGTTAACCTTGATTTTTTTTTTTGACTGTAAGTGTCTATTTTTTTTTTTTTCCCAAAGTTGCTCGTATGTTTTTCTTTTCCTTTAATTCAGCCTTCTAGTTTTCCATCCCGCTTTAATTTTGATTTCAACACTTCAGTTCTTATCCACTTCCCCCTTTCCCCCTTTGTTACTTTTCTTCTATTCCATTCTGCGATGAGAATTCATTTGCCACTCCTGAAGGATTCAACTTTTGCATTCTAAAGTGTCATGTAATCCCTCAGAAGCAAGAACCTTGTTATTATCATGTGTGGAAACACTCATGGCAATCAATATCTGACATTTGAGTCGTACCAGAGAAGCGTACAAACTGACGCTGCATTTCCCCCGCGCTCCTTTATCCTGTCCCCCCGATGTGAACGTCCACCACGAAAAGGCAGGCTCTGAGACCTGGACGGATGATAAGTTTCCACCATTAGCCTTCCGATCCAGGGCTGCGCCTCGAATACACGTAATGCTTGTAATCCTTTTCTCTCGGACGAAATCATTTCTCTCTTTTTTATTGTTTCCCAGACGTTCGCCATTCTTTTTGCCCCCTTAACCCCCTGTCGACAATGAATCCTCCCGTGGAAGGATTTTTTCTCTTGTCCACTTAAGCCTGCCTTCAGACCCCCTTGCACCCCCCTCAAAATCTTTTTTGCGTGTGGCCATCTTTGTCTAGGTAGGATACTTCTCCGAAACTCTTGTCTTCTTTCGTGTCTACTTTCCCATCCCAAGTTCCTTCCATTAACTTCCCCTTCTCAGAGAAATTGCCCAGGGCTATTCTTTTTCTTTTCTTTCTTACCCAGAACCCTGATTTTCAGTTCCCTCCGGGACGCTGTCAATACACGTGTCTACTGGATGACCCGACTCCAGAGAAAAGGCGTCCCAGCCGAACCTTGTCATGTTGTGACCCCTCCCCAACCCCCCATGACATTTTTGATTCTTTTGAAAAGACCAACGTCACATTTTAAAGGTTTGAGTTTCCCCCTTACCTAAAGAGAATTCGCAGGTTAGTGTATCCTTTTCGGGGTCCCCCTATTTTGGTCTCCGGCTTCACCCCCCGGAAAAATATCCAGTAGTTCGCCCCAGACCCACCCCCCCAACGGTTCCCTAGTCCGTTTCCTCCGTAAAGCATTGTTTTTGTTTTTTTTCGGAGTCATAACTTTGGTGTTCGTTTAGGCGTCAAAGAAAGTTTTGTGTCCCTTTCTGAAGAATCTTTTCTGCACAAAGACCTGGGTGGTGAAAAACCTTCAAGGAAGAGTATACAACCACGGATAATGATATTTTCCATACATCTAACCCCAAAAAAGGTGGTAAAATTTTTCTGGGGCCATAGTTTTTTTACCAACTAACGAAAAAATATTTCATATTTTGCGCAACCTGAAAGGAAAAGTCTAATTCTCTATATTATTTCTTCTTTCCATCGTATGGCCATGTTTCCTGAGCGGTTTACATATCTTTTTCCCCCGGCTCCATGATCAGGGTTTCGGGGCCTCATCCAACCCCCACTAGCCCCTTTGGTCTTCTAAGATGCAACTTTACTGTCTCCCCTTGAGGATTTGTACAGTATATCCCCGTAATCGATGTAGTTGTCGACTTCCCTAAAACGTGAGACTTGCCCCCACCTCAAAAGTTGAGGTTTGTTCATTGAGTATCCGAGGATTTTTTTCCCCCTCATTCCCGCACCAAACCCCGTCCCTGCAGACACCCTTCCCCCCCCTTATGAGGGGGTAGACAAATGGGTGATGTGATTAACACAGACTCAGCACTGTGAAGTGAAAACCGAGAGATGCAGGTTTGATTTTCCTCGCTACAAGATACAAATACTTCCGTTCTGATACTCAATCTAGTTAAATCGAACATCTTTTTTCCCCCCCTTTATCAGCTACCCATATTTAGATACGGCATTCATGTCCCCCCTTTTTTTTAAGGATTTTCAAAGGATAACCTGTCGTCAAACAAAGAGGGGTGAAGCATTTATTGGTTATCCTTTACATGCACTCTCTGCGTTTCTGATTTTAGACAGGATTAGCAAACACTTTCCCACAGATCCCAATTTTTTCTTCTTGAAATTCCAGCGGGATCAGATTGAACCCGTTGTGCACGGACGTCATTACCAAAGTCTTCTTTCAATCCCGAAGTTGAAAATTCCCCCCTGCCCACCGCGTCCCAGTTCCATGGGCTCCAATATTGCTCCTCACCGATTGGGTAAAAATTTCCAAGATGTTTCCAAGGTTCCACCCCTGTAGCTTGTCAACTAATCTTTCCACTCCCAACAAATCCCGCAGCCCCCCTCCACCTTTGGACAAAATCCCCCCCCAATTTACATTCCTTCCAAGTATTTAAAACGGCCTCCTGGGTGGACAATAATGACACTGTCTCTGGTGCACGATTCCACCGTCTGGGTCTCCCGACTGAAACGAAAAACCCGACTTCGACACCCCCTAGACACCTCTCCAGGTCAAAAGTCACTAAATCTGAGAAGCAAAAAAATCTATACCTCTCTTTCTTACAGCATAAACGGTTTTAATTTTTAAAGATAGAAAAAAAACTAAAAGGCACCGTCTCCTTCCCGTCCTGACCCCCAACATCCTTCTAACCAGTTTCGATGAATCCCCAGCGTCAAGACCGTTCCTCCCCATCAGGTCCCCGTCTATTTTTCCCGAATGAAATAAACACAACGGTCTCCCACAAACAGCATTCCTCCCCTTCCTAAGAAATGCGGGGTAACGCCCCAACCTCCCAAAAAGCATCGGGGCGACTCCCTTCCAACCCCCAAAAGCTTGCCTTCACAAAAAGCGACTGAAAGTTGCCCTGGGACGGGTTTCCACCTTCCACGAAGATTGGAAATTTCCTTTTGTCTCCCCTGCTCCTTCACCCATTCCTAGATAAACCAGCCGATAGAGGAGTTTTTCCTCTGTTAAGTCTCAAGATGTGACCGGGCATATAAATTAAACCTGCGCTTCAATTCCAGTGCATGCCCTTTCGCAAGCAGGCCAGGCACGAAGTACTCCGGTGTCATCCGCGTTCGGCCCGTTCCTTCAATCCACCCCCCCCATTAACTCTTCTGTTCTTGGTACAACTTCCAGTAGATTTCAGGCGGGCAAGTCCTTACCGGCTCGATTGACTCCTCCAGTATTTTGTAGCTGAGCCGGGTAATACTCCCCTTCCAGGAGACCACGCCCCTTCAAGGCCTTTGACAAACCATTTTGTACAATGGGGCCTCACTCTTCCAACTTCATTTCAGGTTTTTCTTTTCCTTTCCCCAAAACCCCCCTGTTTGAAATGCCTCATATGAGGTCCACCCCAAACACAGTTTAGACCTGGTCCCCAGCATGCCAGAATGCTCTTTTTGCATCTAAAACTGGACCCACAAGTTCTGCCTCTCGTTTTTTCTTCTTTTGGATTGCATTCCCCCTCAAAATCCCCGCGTAAATATGGACCGACAGGACGTGCTTTTTTTTTTTGGACTGTACTTTTTTTTTTCCAGGTCAACGCTTTCTTCCTTCTTCCACAAAGGGGGGTAAGACGTTAGTTCTAAGACGGGAGCAATTCACCGAAGGTCGCCCCATATTTTCTTTCACCGGATGCGACTTTTCCTTATTCGTTCCCTTGCAGCCTTTTCGAGATAAAAGAGGACACATAACAAACACCAGGGTGCGCAGAATTCCTACTTCAAGACAACAGGTTAGTTTGCCTCTCATAGAAGTTCGGCCAGCAGGACGGCGCACAGATGATCGTCCCGGCTTCGGGCGAATTGATCCTTTCAGGTCTGTAAGTTCGAACAGCCCGAAACGAACAACTTGGAAGACGGTGAGCAGGGCCACCCTAGAAGAGCCAACACCGCTATCTGTTGTATTAACAGAGGAGCCGCTAAAGAAAGAAGCTCTCCGGAGAGCGCGTAGGCCCCGATTCTATTGTCTTTTTCCCCTCTGTCTTTTTTTTCATCCTCCCCCCACCCAATATATGTCCACCATCTTTCAGTATTCGGCCTTCCCTTTCGTGCCCACGATGCCCTTAACCTTCCAGATAAGGAGGGTGAAAGCCGCCTTTTCCTAACTATACTTTCAACTTTCTCCCCTGTAGATAACCACTAACACAAAGACCGCGTACGCTCATACAGGCGGAGTTATGTCATTTTTCTTTCTAATGCTGTATCAGCATCCCCATCTAACCCCCCTACCTTCAGTCTCACACCACGACTCGCGAGTAGTTCCAGCCAGTCTTCTTTCAACACTTTTTCCAGGGCTTTTTCTGTTGGGCACTGGCTAAAGCAATTGCTCTGTAACCCCAACCCACTTTCCCTTTAGGTCCCCGCGATCTCCGACCTGTTGGATCCTCCTTCCCACTCCCCCCCATCCGGAATACATTACCCCCTTTTTTCTTCTCCATCGTTTGTACCATTAACAACCCCTTTTTTGAACTGTTTAGTTTTATTCTCAGTAATTCTCTCCGGCTTATGAAGAAACTCAACCTTGTGATAAAAACCACATTCTCTCCCTCCTTTCCTATATACCAACCTGTGCCTTCTCCCTGATCTTTACCACTTTCATTCTTCGCTGGTCCCCGCACATTAAGTGGTTTTGATCGCGTATCTTCTCTTTGCCCTTTCCTCAGAATTTTTTTTTTGAGTGATCTCGATGACTCCAACCTCCCTTGAGATTTTTTTTGATGTACAGTAAGGAAGTAATCGCTTTTCCAAATCTATGCTGTTACGCCCGCTTTCCCCATATAAGTTTAGGATAGCTCTGTTTTTCCTTGCAGACCTCACTTTGTTTTCGAACCCATCGTGATCCTCAAATTTTAAAATGTAAACTATTAACCACCCAGTTTTCTTTTTGATTCCCACCGATCTCCCCCAGAAATACTTACGAGTCCGGGATTTGCTTTTCAGTTCCGTCAACCAACCAATTCTCAGGACGCGTGACACTGAAGGGTGTTGTAATTGCTGTCATTATTCTGCCCTCTTAAAAGATGATCACTGAAAAGTTTAGGCAAAGCTTCTAATTCAGTGCTGGCCGTTATATTCCCGAGTAGTCTTTGGAGGCAGTAAGGTCTCCGTGATCATTAATTTTGCCCCAGTTTTTCTCGTATAGAAGCAACTGTTACTAATTTTTCTCCTTGTGTCCTATTTATGTTTTTTTTTTTTTTTAAGTCTGGATCGACACGGCTCTTTTTGAAAATTTGCACCTTTCGTTCACCCCTTTCTATCCGAGGTGCCTGCCCTATGCTCTCTACAAGAGGAATTCGCGACGGCAATCTTTTCTAGCGCTCTTGGGTGAGTGGGAAACACATCTCGCTGCATCAGAATGCCAAAGCGGAGATATTGCCTTCTTAGTTCTTTCATCTTGACGCGCCCCATTCTGCCTACAGTCCCGAAGAGATTTGATTCGGAGTTTTTTGCCCGGTTTTTGAACAGTCTATCTTTTCTCGACTGCCCAATGCTAATATTAGTCTACTTTCGAACAAGTAGTCTTCTTCACCTTTTCATGACTGTCCTTCCGGGGCGCACATTAATTATTGATTCTTAACTCTAACCACAATTTTCCCCCTCGGGATTTAAACTCACAGGCACCTCACCTTATATGGTCGCATTAGTGGATAGAACCGGGTTTTCCTCAATGTCGGCCCTTCCCTCCTGAATAACTGATAAAACATTTTCAATCTGACTTCCTTCCAACTTTTCGCCAATTTGACAAAACTCTCACACACCACTTAGAGAACCTTATGCCGTACAATATTTCCTACCCTACTCGGATTATTTGAAAGTTATATTCATAATTAAACCTCCGTACTGACCCGTAATTTTTAAAGTTTCCCCGTTCCCCCTTGGCTTGATACCTGCAACTCTTGGGTGGACAATGGTTTAATCTTTTGGGGAATTTCAGATTATTTATTTCACCCCCCGTGGGGGGAGGTCACATATTTATGGGAATTTCCTGGTTAGACCCCCTAATACACCTTTTTTTTTTTACCCCATTTTAGGTGGGGAAGCCCTGATAAGTCTTGAAGGATACTAATGCACCAGAAGGCACAAAATACCTTTTTCTTTCGATGCTTCTAGCTCCCCTTTCATTGTAACGGACCTTCCTCTCTGATTCCCAAAAATCCCCCTTTTATGGTCAGTCCTTTAAGACGACTTCAAGCCCCCTATAACCTAGCCTTATCTTGCCTTGAGCTTTCAGATGTTTCAGATTTGGAAAATCCAATCGGACGGTTGCAATTGTATACCTCCGTTAAAGAGGACTCTCCTCCCGCTAAGTAGGACTTTCTTTAGCTTAATTGTTCGGAGCCTTTCCACTTCCAATCCACTACGACTCTTCTTGAAGTGTTTTCCCACCACACGAAGGCGAGTGGGTGAAGGCCTTGTGGGTGTGGCCCTCTTTGCACCCCCCTCTGGCATTGGTGTTTTGTCCCCTTACCGAATGGCCCATAAGTTGCACGCCCAGTGGTTTTCGTTTGTAGTTCATTCGGAGAGCAGGTTCATAATTTTCGGGTGGAGCTTTGGAGTTGACCTTTGCATTTAACACGTTTTGAAGATGATTACTGGGGAATGTGTTCTTCTTCAGTTCCCCCTAAGGTCTTTTTTTTTTTTAGATATTTCTAAGGTTAAGCCCTAGTCTGAACATACCTTTCTCGTTCATTTGGGCATCCCTTTAATGTATTTCCCATGTATCTTTTTATCTGGGGTTAAGAGTCCTGTTGGTTACCCGCTCCAGACAGGGGGTGAACATCGTCAAATGAGGTGAATTCTTAAGAGATTTGCGGGTCGTTGACCTTCATTGAGCTGTCATTTCACATAAATGATGGGCTCAGTGTTTGCTGGTTTTTTTGTCCGATTTACCTTTTCACTTCCCTCACCGTTTTGAACCCCTCCTTTACCCCTTGCTTTAAAATCTTCCTCCACCCCTCTCCTGTCACCCCCGTTTGTGTCGTTTTTCTATAGTCCCCCCCAGCTTCTGGTTTTGACACCTCCTTTTTTTTACTTCTGACTCAAACCTTTTTGCTTCGCACTATTCTCCTATCCCCTGGAGCCGTATACCTCCATTTGAGGTAAGGTTTACTAAAAATCCTTTATCAGTCCCTCCGGCCCGAGATTTTCAGGCATGTACACCTCCGATGGGAAAACATACTGCTTTCCATCCCCCGACTTCGACCCTTCTTTCCCTTGACCTTTTTTTTTTCCCCCCGGATGCCCATTTCCCCTAAGGAGGATCCATATGTATTTACTGAAGTTGCACACAGTTATCTCTTCTCGTTATCGTGATCCGCGTTTTAAGTGTTTAATCCTTCTTCTGGCAGTCACCTCCTTCGTTTTGAACTTTCCCAGTTTTTGACTGGGAGTATCATACCATGCACCCCATTTTTTTCGACCAGTCTTCGTCGCCGTTGCAGGATTCTTTCGGATGTACAAGACCCGCATGCGAATTACCCCAATCACACAAATTCCCCCACACCTTCGCCTTGTTGGAATATTCGCGGGGAGATAATTCTACGACCCAACTCATCCTATCCTCGGGCTCCGACGTAACATCTTTACCACAGAGCTCCCTGAAAGTTCCCAAGATTAGAGCCCGTTCACCCGGTCGGTATCATATTTGTTTCTTTTTTCTTCAACCTCCCCCATTGCTTAATTCCGCCCATGTTTCCCCTTTTCACTACAAATCACGTCATTTGTTACCGCGTGAGCCCCCCCCCCTTCTCGACCTAGTAAAAGTATTAGTCCTCCCCAGCCAAATTTGCCTTGCCGAAAAAAACCAAGAGTCCAGAATTTTTTTCGTTTTGACCGAGTAAACAAACGAAAAATTAGACAAGTTTTGGACCCTTTTCCCATTCTCCCCATCTCTGCGTTCTGGAACTATTCCTTATTTTCCCAAATGATGTTGTCTCCAGGTCAACTAGTGCCATCGTTGCCTCCCCTCAAAACCAAGTGCTCTCTCTCTTGAATGAAAGACTTTGTTTTTTTTTTTGATGCTCGCGATACCCATTTGGTTCTGTCAGGCTCACTAAATGTCCTTGTCCCTTTCTGAAGCCATTCCGCCCCCCTATTTTTTGCCCCCCTCCTGAGTATACCGAAACCCCGGTTCGTCCTGATATGGTAGCGTGGAACAGCCCGTTGAGGGCTGGTAGGGGAATTTGTTGTCACCAATCAGACTCAACAATTCTGTCAGGTTTTGTTCGTCAATCACCCTTTGGTCATTTTTCCCATACTTTTTCTTTATTCGATATTGGTCTTCCTCGTGACAATGAATTTCTTTACAGCTTGCGGAGTCGGCAGGACAGTTTTTTTGGTGAGTAAGCTCTCAAACTCCCCCAATTTTCGAACAGATACGCCGTTTGGGCCTTTCTTCTGAGATTGGAAAATTACGTAAGATCCTTTGAACGTTTCTTTCATGTGTTAAAGTTTGTCAGGAATTAGGAGCAAACTAGGCACAGACCGAGGTCTTGAGTCGAAACGATGAGCTCTGGACCCCCAACAAGCCCCCCCCACCGCGATGAGCTGTTTCCAATTGGGAATTCCTTTCTTATTTGACCTCTAAACTCAAGAAGAATCCCCCCACCGGACGAACTCGAGAGATCCGATTTTCGAAACCCCTCTTAGGGGTTCTTTATAAATAAGCCACCGCCCAAGAGGGAGAGCAGAGAATGCGGTTTGTGATTATACGATGCGCCAGATTCTTTCCCCATCCTCGTACGTTTTACCCGAATCGAGATCCCCGCGTTGAAAGTCAGAGGTACAAGTTATCGAATAAATCTGCTTTCCTCTCCTTCGCCTTTTAATCTTTTCTAACAGGATGGGTGGATATAAAGGTTCCCAGGATTTTCAGGAGTCATCCCCAGGGTGCGTTCTTGACGAAACCCTCCCCGTACGATTATAGGATTTGAAATTCTTTTTATCCCATTAAGAGCCCACTTTCTTGTTATGCACAAGGGACAGGTACGATGAGCCATGAATTTTTTCCTCCTCCTGGTTCCCCAAAAAATGCCTCACGAAAGAGGATCATAAAAAGAAACACCGTGTGTTCCCTCCCCCCCTATAAGAAAGCCTGTTACCCGCGCCTTGTTAACCTGATCCCCAAAATTAAATGGCCTTGAAATTTAACGAAATTCAACAACATCTCCAATAAGTGGAAACCCAAACTTAACTGACCCTAATGCGACAAATATTTGTTCCCTCACCTAAAGGGAGGGGGACTTTTACCCGAGGAAGTTTCCCTTTTTTTTTTTTGTGCCCCAACATTTCTGGTATCCTACCTAACCCACCCGCTTCGCCCCCCCCCCCCCCAACGGATGGAAACAGATCCATTCTCCAAGCCCCCCAAGATTTGATCCCCCAATTTCCCGTCGACCTATTCTTCTTAAGGTCCTCCCCTGTCTCCATCCAGGAAACCCCCCAGAACCCCCAGGCAACCGCTAACCTCCACCTGTCAAAAAATCAAAATCAAGGTCTAAAAATGGCTGAGCTGCATCAACCCCCTGTGTTTGAGTGCTCAACGTTTCCTAAACGCTAGGAAACCACAGAATTTCAGGCCCCAGTTTTCAGCGCAGAGGGTTACTATGTCTTAACTACAACCACCTTGACCTCTGACTTCCTTTCTTCATCACTCTCGGACCTAAAATCCCCCAAGTGTTCAGTTAAACCCTTTTTTCCCGAACCCTTTAAAAATCCTTCCCCAAAGCTACTGTCCGCGGTTTTTTTTTTTATATCACCCTCCTTCAGATTTATTACCTTGGTGTTCCTTTATTACGTCCCCCCCCACGTCACCAGCCCGCAGATGAGTGACCTGATGTTCCCCTCGCAATTTGCCCATTTACCTTTCATATAAATTTCCCCGGACTAGGGGACTCACCCCCTTACTCTCTGCCACCTGCCCCGCAAGAACGATAATCAATTCCCTTGTATAATGGGTTCTTTATCTTTCTTCCCTGAACCCTCCCCTTTTTATCAGTCGGGAATCCGCTATCGATTAGGGTCTCAGGCAGTCCTGCCATGCAGGACTCTCCGTAAGTTTTTTTTAATCTTTATTTTCCTTTATACCTTCTTCGTATCCAGCACACTTCCCCTCCTTTAAAAGTTAACATCAGGCGGCTACAATTCCCCCCCCCTTATGATTGGGTTTCTTTATTCATACAAAACCACTGTTTGAAAAAATCCCTTCTACCTCTAACAACAGAGTATACCATTTTAAAAAGTTCATTTTTCCCCCCTTTCATGAATATTTTCAGGAAGGCCCCCCCTTTTTATTCCCCATTAATAATAATCTTTTATTTCTTAGTTGACTATGAACTCCCAACGCTCCAAGCATAAGAATGACCGGGATTAGCAGAAATTGAATTGCACATTGTTTTGTTCCCCCGTGAGGTTGGAAAGGGCAAAGAGGGACTAAGACCCTCCCTGGTTTACGACGTATGAGGGTAGCTCTCGGTAGAGGGGCATAATGGAAGAGAACCCTGTTAAGAAAAGAATGTCGTTTGGCCTGGATCTGCCTGTCCCCCTATTTTTTTAGCCTCACCCCCCACAGTACAAACTGGGGAAAGACATCAATAAATTTTTTTACTCTACCATCCGACTCCGTATGAAAGATTGGCAGACATGACCGAAGTCGAACTGGTAATAGTCTTGCATTCGGACCTTCTCAAGCCCCCATATTGACGACCTGTTATACGTATCATAACCCCTAAACATCTCCTCTTATGTAAGTCAGGAGGTGCCTCCCACGACTCAATTTCTCATAATTCTTAGAAGAATGAGTATCTTTCCAGTCCTCTGGAGACAATCTATTGTCATAGCTCTGTTTTCTTCTCAAAAAATCTTCGGGAACCTTTTGTCCGTATTTCCGAATTAACTCTTTCCATAGCTTTTTTTTTAATTTCGGCTTTTCTCTATGCAAGTTTTTCCCAAGACAGCAGGTTCTCCATTTTTTCATGTTTCTCCCTGCGACACATCAACCCTAACAACACACTTCAACGTAGATCTCCCCGAGTTTAGTCCCTGCCTATACTCTTCCCAATATCTAATTCTTCCCTTCTTTTTCCTACACCTGATGAAAGCTATATTTTGACTTCGATGGTCCCCCTTACCCTGTTTTTCTGGGATCTTTTTTCAGCTTTCAAATAATTCCCTCCCTTTAAAATTAATCTCGTGCATTTCCGTTTTTGTTTTTTGCGCTCAATAAAGAAAATCCCGTTCCTCTCCATTAATGTCTCCTTCGGGTTACCTTTACCAACCCCCCCCAATTGAAACGTTTTCATCTTTTTTCATTAATGTCATTTCTCTCCGGCTTGAACCAACCCCCTTCTCCACTCTGCCTCAAAAATAGAGTTATCCTTTGTCCCCCGGGTGTCACAAATCGGGGTCGACATTATTCCTCGTACCGATATATTCGCTTGTTCTCCAAAAAAACCTCGTAACTGTGTTGGTCGTCCCGCATCGCTAGCTTTTTCCTCCCCCTTTTTTTTTCTCTTTCCCTTTTCTCGCCACCTCTAGATTTTTTTTCTGTACATCGAAGAATTAATTTCAAACTGATTATGATTCGACCGCTTTTTTTTCACCTCATTCAGCTATACCTCTCTGATTTTTTCGGGACGCATTGTTTTCTTCCCTCCGGTAGAGAATACCCCTGTCCCGCATGACTAACAACACCGTTTAATTGTTAATTTTTCCAAAACCTCTAAAACTACCCATCCCCTTAATGAGCGTCCGGGGCTTTATTTCTGCCGAACACACCAAATCCTGACGACGTGACAGTCCAGTTTCCCTTTTTTTTTAGGCTGTCTTCTTTTGGCAAAGAGACTTTTCCCCTCAACTTTTCCTAAGTTGCTGTCTCCTAAACAAGTGCTTTTTCTTTTATATAATAGTCCCGTGAGCTTTCTTTGTCTCAGCCTCTCATGAAAAGGTTACTACTAATCTGCCTGATCTTTTCTTAATTTTTTCTTTTATGCGAGATAACACTCTCTTTTAAACCATTCCCTTCCCATTGAATGATAGAGGTCTTGCCTGTCCCTTTTGTTTATTGACTAGGTGACCATTACCCTTTTTTTCTATTATTTCTATCTTACCCCACTCCGACAAAGAACGATCGATGAATCTCGACCTTCCGTTCCCCTTCTCTCGGCTCCATTGCAAGCCTCCCCGAAGCGATTTTTCGAGTAGTTTGATCTTCTCACGCTTCAATCTTTTTCTTTCCTACCTGCCAGAGAAGTTCCTTTCCCCGACACTATTGTCGGTACTGAATCTTCTCTTCCTTCATAGGCTCATTCAAACCGTATTCGTTGTCCCCCAAATTTCCTCTTTTCTATAGAGACCAGTGCCGCCTTATATTCCCACTATGAATTTCTCTACCCCCCCAGGGTCTCAATGATTCCTTTACAGGAGAATAAACTT
>Ga0179591_1334281_pt1 | contig 12484 bp, 7 predicted proteins | sample CZOMad2_1_08_16f_FD_182891 | JGI IMG/M metagenome (GOLD analysis project Ga0179591, IMG submission 182891) | Vadose zone soil fungal communities from Angelo Coast Range Reserve, California, USA - CZOMad2_1_08_16fungal (PacBio error correction) | ecosystem: Environmental > Terrestrial > Soil >... | reverse complement strand
GGGTCCCCCCCGGAATTCGTTTTTACGTGACTCTTTCTCCTGGTCTCCTGGTTGGACCCCGACATTTTTCTTCAAAAAGACCTGTTCCGCACCTTTATTCTTTCTTTTTTTCGTGTGTCCGATTGAACACGCCCAAGGTTTTTTTTGTACGTGCTTTTACAATTTCTCCTTTGGCTTCCGCCCCCCGTGGTTAAAAAGAGCCGGCCCCAGTTTTAAATTCCCTTTCGAGATTGACCTGATCTTGTTCCCCTCTGCACTTCCTACCCGTTCTTTTCGTTCATTTGCTGTCACGGTCGGTGTGCGTACCTATGCTCACCGGGCTTTTTTCCTTTCTCCTCCTTTCGCTGAAACTCCGTTTTTTGTGACGTTTGCCCCATGTTCAAAATCCTGGAATTTTGGCCACATCGTCCCTGCGCCTGACAGCCGATGCGAGGAATTCCATCATTATTGGCTCATTTTTCCCTTTACCCTCTTCTTTTCTTTCCCCGTTTTCGAATCCCCTGTTCCCTTTTTTGCTTTCGTCCAGGGACGGTTCACTTTTTTTTCTTTGTATAGCGGCAGGTTTTCTCCTCTTCCACAGTTCTTGGTGTGTGATTTTGCGTTCTGATTTTTACCTAAGGGGGGGCGTGCCTTATCCCTTCCCCCATCTTCCTCCCTTCGTTTAAAAGCCGTTTCCGGGCCCCCCCATTTACTTCTATCTACTTTCAGGTCGCAGAGCTGGCGCGGACGTTATTATGCCCCACCCGCTTCATCCCTTTTTCCTCTTTTCCCCTCTTCGGTTTTTTTTTGTTTTTTAGAGACTGTTTGTGTTTGCTTTGTTAGGGCGGGGTTGATGATTCCTTCCTTGTGTTGGTCTTTTTTCTCTTGGCGGCCCCCGTTCGTTTTTCCTTCAGCCTCGGATATGTCAAACGTTTTTTAGGCCCGCGTGCTTCGGGAACCATTAAATGAATCTGTTTTTTTCTCTTGGAAAGTCCTTTCTTCTTTTTCCTCCCCATCGTTTTCCTTTCTTCCCCCCATCCGCGCACTTCCCAAACACACACCGCGGGCCGCCGAACACATGGATGACGACTTTTTCCTCCCCCCCTATGCTTTGCAGAGCCTCTGACAGCCCTTTATTTACCGCTTTCACTGATGCTAGAGTAGCACATGATTTTGGAGTTTCGATTCCTTTGATCTCCTCAGCATTACCAAAACTGCTCCCCACGTGGCACGTTTTTCTCGCCATTGTGAGTCCTCCTCCAGGCTTTCTGGCGTTTGGAGCCCACAGTATCAGTCCCATCGTTGACATGGGCTTTGCCTTTTTCACCCAAACTTCTTTTGATGTCAGTTATGATATCTTTTTACCTATCCGCTCTTTGTGGACTGACTCACTCCGTGCTTATCAAATGCCACCAGACGTGAATTGTGGCCCCATCCCAATGGCCCGTGCTTTCCTCTTTTTCGTTCTGACTGTAATCCGTTGCTGGTGGCTCTTTGTTGCCTGCGCCTAAAACCGATGAAAATTGTCTAGAGTGTACGCTTCCACCATTTTGGCTGTCTGTTATGGAGACATTACTCCGTCAGTATAGTGGGCTTGTCGTCTCGACCCATATCTTGACAACTCTCTTGAAGGTCTTGAGGGGAAAAAACGCGTCAACTCAGCCCCCGGCCCGGTCGCACCCAACCAAAGATCCCCAAGCCCAGTAATCAATTTCTGTTCCCAGCAATCAAAATGTTCTTAAGGGAAAGTTGTTGGAATGCCATTGCCTTGGCCAGATTCCGTATTTTTTTGACTAGGATTGCCCAAGTTGGTCCTCACCATAAACAAAACAAATATCTCCTTGAAGCTCTGTCGTTTCCTCAGGGACGAGCGGGCCTTTTCCGCCCTTGGACGCTGTCACTGACCACCCCAGTACCCCGGTTTCGGGGTCCCTCAAAAGGGGCTGTTTTCTCGTCAGTCGTTAATATTTTGTTGTGCCAAGCCTAGATGGCTGGTCGAGATTGAGTTCCTGATCCGAATTAAGAATTGGTGAGGAGTGCATTCGCTCCTACGCCTTTGTGGTGACCATTCCAACCCAGAAACGGTCAACTGCTAGCAGCCCCAACTTCCACATCAACGTTTTTTTTGCGTGTTCCCCCTTTTCCTGTCCTCTCGGGATCGTAAAGAGTGCAGAACCGTACCCCAGAAAGGGTCGTTCGGTGAGTTCCGCGTTTTTTTCGGGCACGCCGGCGCACTCGTCTCCCCGCTCCCTCGATGATTCTGAGCCCCCGTTTTCCGCCCCGGTTTTGTTTTCGCCGATCATGTCATTCGTAATCGTGTTCGTCCAGCCGTACTGTGTCCTGTCCAGCTTCCTGAAGATCCTTTTTGGCGGTAAGTACCCCTCGGCCCTGCCTTTTCCCGTGGTTTCCCCCCCCCCCAGCCCTTTTACCCATTGAATTCTGGCTTTGTCATTCCGTAGTCTTTTTTTCGTAATGCTCCTAAAGGCAGCCGTTTGTTTTCGGCTCGTGTCCCCTAGTGCCGCACCCTCTGCGTCATTAGGTCCGATACTTTTGGCATCCCGAGTTCTTCCAGGTAATATTTTGCAAATTTTTTTGTTCCGACCCCAGCCTCCGACCGATAGCCCTTTCATCCCAACCCTCTCTTTCTAATTCCCTCAACCACTTGCCGTTGGGCGTGGCAGCCATTCAGGCCGGTCCCGTAGGGTTCAAAGACTTCGGGCACCGTCTCGGCTCTTGACTGGCTGCGCCCCCCGAATAGAATCCCCTGATCGCAGTTGTGCGCGAATATCCGTATTTGTGTTTTCTTTTTGGTCAGTATTACCGGGTTTGCAGTTTAGTCAGTTGGGTCTGGGGTGCCACGATTCCTCGTCTCGGTCCTGATCTTTCCCATTTCGATTTTAGCGCGCATTTCTCTTCTTTTGTCGCGCCAACCTGGCGTTGGTTATTTGATAGCCCTCGTCCCTTTTACCATCCTTCTTTCTTTTGCTGGTCCTGATTTTGGTGTGATCACTGATTTGTCCCTGTCCTTCATTGCGTGTCCTTTCTGTCCCCAGCCTTCGGAGGGCTGCGTCTGTTACTTTCCCGTTTGTCCTGGACCTTCCACATTTAGTTTTTGTTTCGTTTTTTTCAGGCTGGGTTGGCCGTTCGATGTGATTAGTTTTTTCTGAACTGCGCGAATGCACCAAATTAGCGCTTGCTTGCTCGAGGTTTCCGCGCTTGTGACTCCAAAAATGGTAACCAGCCTTTTTTTTTTTTCTTCCGGTGCGCTGCTCTTGCGCTGCAGGTCCGCGTTCTCCTTCAGATAGGCTTTGCCCCACATGCCGTGGACACCCTTGTGCGGGGCCCACCCACCCCCCCCCCACATTCTTTCCGTTTCTGAGGTTAATAAGAGACCATTGGTCGCCCGGCCACCGCAGATCGTAGTAATTTATTGGGCAACTTTGGCGATCGATTCTTTTCTGATCGAACCTCCCAAGACCCATGATTGCACACCTGCAGTTGGGCGTATAAAATTAGCCTTTTTCGTGGAACCCTGAACGTTCAATTGCCTTACTTCCTTATTTACAGCGTCTTGAGTTTTTTTTGGGGATTGCCCTGAACGGGTCTTGAGGAATGTTCAGGCGCTCGTTTGCGGCCTTCTAGCCTGCGTGCTTTAACAACCCCTTGGTCTCCTGAAAATGAAAGACCCCCGTTCCAGTTCCCCGTGAGTTTTCTGGCTCAGTTTGTGTCCACGTACCGTACCCTCTTTTCCTTCAAACCTTCCTCTTTTACCTAATCGTTGTTGGTTTGTGTTGGATCTCGCATCGGGTCTAGGTACATACAGGGCCCGCCTTTTTTTCTTTTTCGCGCCATGTCCTGACGTTATTCTTCTTTGTCGTCCCCCCAATTTTTTTTCTGGACCTGCGCCTCGATTCCTAGTTTCCTCCTTTGTCACATTTATGTCCGCGACGGGCGGATCTCAAAGTTTTTTTTTATGCATGTGGCGCGGCTCGCATTTTCGTACGCTTGCATCTTTTTCTCTTCCCGGCTTGGGTGTTGCTTTTGGAAACTGCCTCACACCGAACTTGGTCGCTTGTGTAGGAGATTTTCTCCGACTTCCCGCCTTTTTCCAATTCTCCTGTGGCCTGTCGGATCTTTGTCATCTTTTAACAGTGAAGAAGGGGCTGGTCGCAACTTTTTTTTTTTTTTTTAATCGTTTGCAAATGGGCCCCTGTCTTTTCTTCCATGATTTCTATATTGCCGATTTTATTAGTTTTTGCCATGGCCTGTTTTCTTTGTTTGCGGGATCCCCTGTAGACCTAGAGGCGAGAGTCCCGCGAGTGTAGGAGATGGTTATGAGCTCTAAAGCTCGCCTTTTTTTTTTTTTCCTCGTCCCCCCTGCTCCCCCGCACTGGCGTGTGATGACCCCCCAACTGACCGTGCCTACGCCGTCCCTCCCGGGGACGTTCCCTCGACTCGTTTCCTTGTTTTCTTCTGTGCTTCGTCCCACCCCCCCCTCGGCGTCGCTGGCGAGGTTTCCTTTTTCCGGTGTCGCGAGCACAGAACGCTGTTTTCGTCTGTTCATCAGTTCGATCCGTTGGTTTTGGCGAACCTGGCGCCCAGCCCATACGACCGGCTTTTTATCACAACCGCGCCTGTTTTGTGTTGCGGCCCTCCCGGACCACTTCCCTCCGACGAAGGAACTTTGGTGGTTGTTTTCGTTTCCTTTCTGTCTTCCAGCGCGCGATGTTGCCCGACGTGGTTTTCCCATTCTAAGGAGCCTGCGGTGACCTCTTTGAAGTGTTTTATTGACTTTACTGTGCGTTTTTGCGTCTTGTTTGTTTTCTTCGGTTTTATTTTTGTCGTCTTGCGTCTTCCCCCCCCCCCCCCACAGACCTTCTAGATTTTTCTTCGACAGAGCGTCGTGGGGCGAGGCCGGAGGTTTTTGGTACATTCTTCTGGCCCCCTCTCTCGTCCTCCTGTTTTTTGGATTTGGTGTAGTTAGAGACTTTACTTATTCCTTGCACCTCCCCACTCCCATGGGCTTTCCCTTGCGTTCCGGTCATGTGATGGGATTACAGCTCGGCCTTTTCTTCGAAGCGTTTCCCGATACGTTTTCTTTTTCCCAGCTGCATTCGATGACTTGGCGATTTTAGTCCATTTTCCAACTGGGCTTTGCTTTTGGCTTCGGGCGCTCTTCGCCTTCTTTGCGTCTTCGGCGGGTCACCGCACCTGTTTCACGACGTGGTGCACTGGTTGGCGCCGCGCCGCTTGTACCTTTTCCCTTGTTTTTGGTCACGGCTGGTACTCTGTTGTGAAGCAAGGTTGTGGATGGTTGTTGACTCTTTCGGCGGGGCGTTGAGACTTTTTGTTTGGTCCGTTCACCAACCACCTGTGCTTCTTTTTTTCTGCTTCACCGGATACCCCGGTAAAAGTTGTATTACTAGACCTCTTTCTTCCCTCTTCCTCAGCCCTCCCAAGAGCCATTTTTTTAAGGGATGTGGAAACTTTAGCAGCGAGTGCCCCCCCTGCAGTTATGGTGAGGTATTAACGCGGAATTTTTGCTGGACGCGGTCCTGTCGCTGACATTCGGCTAGGCTAAAGAAGTGAGTGAGACTTATACCCCCTTTGTTAACAGGGAAGATATTGAACGTCTCTAGGCAAGTCAATCGCTAGAATCTCGGTGGGTTCCCGTAAAGTCAATTACGTTTAACCTCCCGGTGGCCCACCCGACCTTCGATCAGGCCGTTTGGAAAGCGAGGGAATCTTTTTTTACAACCAGTGGATTCTATTCCAAACCGTGTATCGATTCGTCCTCTTAGGAGGAGCAGGATATTAGGTTGGCTCTACTCGATGATTTCACATTGTTTCGAATCACTTTTTTTTTCCCACCCTATATTAGATATTTGGGGTAACCACTTTTCTGTTGCTTTAAGTGCTAGCACGGTTTGCCCAATTTTTTAGCGTTACGAGATTTTCTTTGCGTTTTTGTACGCGTCGCTTTCCCCAGTCTGTGCATTATGACTCGACCAGAGGTCTGGCGCGTGTCCATGTTTTTTCCCCCGTCCGTCGGGGCTGCTTTTTGGCGTCTGGACTTTCGCTGGCAGACTACACCGTTCTATTAGCACCCGTAGGTCCTGTTTGGTCTTCTTTCTCGTACTGCCCCCGTACTCTTATTCTGTATATGACCTATCAATCCGCAGGGCATTGGCAGCGTATGGTAGAGAGAGTGATTGTCTAGTCGGAAAGTAGGTCGGGGTTGTAGTGTGTTTCGTTCTTGTGTGTCTGGCCATTTTAATGAAGAAGGTATTTTTACCCTTGATTGCACAGCTTCACTGTTTCTCTTTGTCCCCTGCAGTACGTGCTTCGAGTGTTTTTCTCTCGGACCTCTCTTCCCATCCGTGTGTACACAGCAAGTCGTGTCGCCACGCAGACAGCTTCGCACATATCTGCTCCGGGTTTTTTTTTCCACGGCACTTTCCGTGAGCGCCCCTCCTTCTTCTTTTCTTTTTGTCTTTCGTTTTCCCTCTTCTTTTCCTATTGTTTTAGGAGCTTTGGTGGGCGGCAGGTTGCGGGTTGCGGGTTCCGTCGGGTGTTGGCCTGTGTGCGGTGCCCTTCGGACTTCGAGTTTCTTTTTGTTTTTTTTGGTACAGATTCTGAGTCCCGCTTCCCCTCATGCTTTGCTCACCCCATGTGTACATTTTCCTCCCCGGTACGTGCATTTTTTCCAATCCAAGTGACGAGGCCCAGGGCTCTTGGAGCAACATTCCCCACGCGCCCTTGGTACTTCTTTTCCTCCTTTCCTTGTTTGTTCTTTTCATTAGTGTAGCGCCCCCTTTTTATTTTCTTCTTTGAGGGTGTTTTTTTCCCCCCCCCCCTTTTTTTACCCCCCGCACCAGGTTTGCTAGTAGCAAGCCCTGGTTCCCCTGTCCCCTGTGAGTTTTCCATGATTCAACGTGGAGGCCGGAGCTTTTCTCGAAGCGATTTGCAGGCTCGGGCGGAAGCTCTGCCTTTCCATCGTTCATTTTTCGTTTTTTTTTTCTAACCAGTCACCCCCCGAGTTTGATCGCTCTCCGCCTCCCACTTTTATACGTGTCCCTAGTAAATTGAGCTCGGCTCGCCGCCGTTCTCCTTTTCTCCTCCCTAGAGTGGGAATACGCCCACCAGGTACAACGCATCTGTCAGATTCTTGACAGCACCTTCCCCTACGTTCCTTGTCTTGTTAGTTCCATCCCGATTGATGAACATCAAGGTTAGGGGTTTCCACCGGCCATTTCTAGTTTCTCATGGTCATTATACAACCAAAAATATTTAAGATTTCGTGTTGGCGAGGACTCCTTACGTTCTCGATAGTGTTTTTCTGTGCCACGCCCCCTAACTTCTGTCATCACCTTGTTTACCTCCTTTGCCCCAAGAAAAGCTCCGCGCGCTCCTGGTTCCCACCGCTCCTCCGGAGCATGTGCCTTTTTTGGGCCCCCTCGTTTTTACACAGCCAAGGACAACCAGTTTCAGTAACTCGTGACCCGCTCACCATGTAGGTCCTATTTCCCGACCTTACTCTACCCTTCTCCTTTTTCCTTGTGTCTGGTTTCGTTGCACCATGGTCGCATCCTCTGTTTCCCTCTTTTGCCTTTCACTTCTGTCCCCCCGTGGCCAACCGCCATGCCGGCGCCCTTTTTCTATCGTTTTGCCCAGCCTCTCCACTTTTTTTTTTCATCTTTGCTCCGGGACCTCTCGTGTTGCCTCGTACCCCACCGTGCCTTTTTATCCACTTTTCTTCACTAATGGAGGCCGCTTCGTACCTGTCCCTCGCTTCCCGTTTACCCGCTGCCATCGTCCCGCGTTCGGCACCTCCCAGCTTTTTCTTTACCCCGGGTTCTTTGCGTCCCCGTTCCTGAACGTTCCCCCCCCGGAGCTTAGCTTTTTTTTTGGGCGATCTTCATGATTTGGGCTGAGAGGATTCTCCCCTACCCCAAAGCTGTCCCTCCAACGACTTAGGGTTGTTTTCTCTGTCTCCCACGAGGAATACAGTTAAGGCTCTTCTTGGGGGTGACCCTGACCCAGCAACGTTTTTTTTTACATCAAAATAAAAACAGTCTCGCCGACCTCGGCTTTTCACGGGTCCCGCTCCCCTGTTGCGATTCCCCAGATTTTCCCCTGAAAAGTTCCTTCTGGCTTGGTCGTCCAGGTTGCGTCCTCCTCCCCCCGACGGCTAATTGGAGAGAAAAGGTCCGTACTCCTTCCCTGCCCCTTTGGTCGTCTTTTTCTACTTTTCCCGTATTTCTTCAAACCTTCGTCTCTTCCTCAGGATCTTCGGTTGGTCCCCGTCTTTGGCGAAGACAGAAAGCGCCCCCGAATCTTAATTTTCCCACTCTTTCCGCTCTTCCTCGGGCACTGTCCCTTTCACGCTGGGTTTGGACTTTCGTCAAATTTCGCGAATCTGGCCATGGACCAGTTGGGGTCGTGTCTTTTACTAGTCCGTCCGGTTCATGGGCGGTACCAGCGTTCCTTTTACTCGTCTCTTCTTAGGGTATTCCCTGTGGTGTTCCGCCGCAGCGATGCAGCCGCCCCCCGCACCACCTGAACTCTCTTTCTTGCTGCCTCCCCCAACCATGATTCCCTTTTTTCTTGCGGGCTTGCCGGCAGAGGTTTACGGCTCGGTCCTTTTTCCGAGCTCTGGACTTAAAAGGTAGAACCACGATAGTTTCCTCTCTTATTTTTTCTTTTCCACTCTTCTTGTAGGCCCTGTTTGGAGCGTCTATTGTGCCGACAGATTTTCTCTGGCCTTGCCCGTTCTGTCTTTTTTGACCTGTGGCAATTTCTTTCCGGGTGTGCTCGGTGTCCAAAACAAAAACCAAACCCACCCCCTCCAATACATCCTTTCTTCCCACCCCGTCTGTAACTCGTCTCGCAGGCTCTTTCCCCTTGGCGGGCCTCTGTTCGGCAGACACTTGTTGCTCCTGAGACGCCCGAGGTTACGACTGCCATAGCGCCTTCCCTTTTCCCTTGTCAAAGCCGCGGATTTGCAGAGTCTTTGTTTTTTTGGGCGTGTGTGGGAATTTAATCAGTGTTTTTTATTTTTGGATTTTCGGCGTTTTCCCGTCGTCCGACGTATGGCTGGGCCTGATCTCACGCCCCCTTTCTTTTCTTTGGCTTCTTGCGTTCCGCCCGCTATTATTGTGTATTTCGTTTTCCTCTTGATCTCCTGTAAAAACAAAGCGACCCATAATGCGGCTTTAGGCCTTTCTCAGCGTAGGACCATCCTGATCGGGGCCTTTTCGGTGGGGCCATTTTGCCCCTTTTTGTTGTCGGCCCCAACATCCTTTTCCTCTTGTCTTTCTGACGATTCCTTTTCTTGCACGATCCTATTTAACTGCTAGGGCTTTTGCCGCTGATCTCGTCTTCCACCCCCATTTCCCCCCCAGAGACCGAGTACTTTTTCCCTTTGACACTTTGAAGAGGCGCCCCTCTCTTGCCCCCCGAGTGCTCGGTACAAGCGATTTCCCCTCATGTTGTCCCATTTGGCAGGCAAGGCGGTGATTACTATTGAGGCGTTTTAGGCGGCCCCCCCCCACGATGGTTTTCCGGCAATCGTATAGCCGCTCCGCCACCTCTTTTGGTCCAGCAAGCTTTCCAAGCTTTTTTTTGCGCTTGCACAAGCTCGGTCAGGCCCCAGTTGGGCACCACGTTCCTTTTCCCTTGAGCCATGAGGCGTCATTCTTTGTCTTTTTCTCCCCCTTTCCCTTTTTTTTCGTTTTGTTGTTGTTTGTGACGGAGACGGCCTCGGGCTCTGGTCAAGTACCCAAGGCCGCCGCGGTGTTTTGGAACCAGACCCTTGCCGGTGCTGGCACAAATCCATTTGGATCTTAACAAGTTTTCCTGGGTTCTTGCGCAGGCTATTTCTCACTTCACCTAACGCGTGGTAAGATATTTTCATCCAGTTTCCTGTTCGCCAACTGTCTTCCCCTGCAGCGCGGAGAATACTACAGGCGAGTTGGCTTAGTATGCCCATCCCTTGCGCCCACGCAAGACCCACTCCGTTTTTCGGATTGGTCTCTTTCCGTGTGTTTGTCGTTCTCGCCGTTACTGGCCCGTTGCACTTTCTCTTGACATGAGATGGCGTTGCCTTTCTCTCTCTTTTTTTCTTTTTTTACCCTAATTTTTTTTACCTCTAGGGCTTGTGGGGCCTCACCTGGGCTCAGCTGTTGGTCCCGATTTCAGGCATTTTTTAGAACTCTTGGGATGGTGATCTCCTTCGGCACGTTGTTCCTTGGTCGCGATCGCTCCCACTACCCTCGTCATGGTCTCCGATCGGCTAGTCAGGGCGTGGGAGCGTGCGTCCACCACGGCCTCTTTCTTTGTGCTCGACACAATGGTTCGCCTCGCGCTCACCCCCCCCCCCTGTTTGCCTTTTGCCCTCCCCACGACCCCTTTTTCTTGTGGCGATGCTTTCTTTAACGACGGCTTCCGACCGTCTAGTTGTTTTTGTTGTTTTTTTTTTTTTTTATTGTTTTTTTTTTTTTTTGTTTTTGTTTCTGTTGATTTTTCGGACTGACCTAGTCAACACAAATCGGTCTAGGTCATATTTTTCCAATTTTTTTTGTGTCTCGGACTTCTCCTGTCCCAGCCCGAGCCCCTCCCAATGAGTGGACATTAGTCATGTGGTCTTTGTGGCGCAGGGATTTGGTTCTTGTTGATTCTTTTTCCGACCCTCTCCCCAATCTTCACTTCCCCATTTTTTTGACACCCGGTTTTATTGCCAAAAACCTCTTCTCCCGCTCCCACACCAACGCTTCGCGACCCTCTTCTCTAAGTGTGTCATTGTCGGATGTATGCCGGCTTCGGGCGTTCTTCTTTTCCCTCTCTTGAGTGAACCCCCTCGGTCCTTGCAGAGAAAGCTTGGATTTTTTTGTGGCCAATTAATTTTCGAGTCGGTTTTGTGATGTCCTCGAGTGTTCTGTCGCTTGTTGTTTCCCCCCCAAAGTGGGACAACCGTCTCTTCCCTTTCTCACACTTTCCGTTCCAGAGTTTTTTCCTTGATTGAATGATGGCTCGGCCGGCCTTTTGTTCCGGCGTGCGTTCCTGGTAGATTTCGTCCTCCCCTGTCCTATCCTGCACAGACTGTTTTTCCTTGCTTGTGGCGTTTTTTAGGCGAAACCTGCTCATGTTCAGGAGTGGGTAATTACGTGCCCTCGTCTTTTTTGCCCCTGCGTAAGTTTTTCCTTTCCTCTCCTCTCTCTGGACTCTTCGAATGCCCCTTGGTGGCGTTTTTCGGGCGCTTTCTCGCGGCGGTTTTTCTTCAAAACCTGGGGTCCCTGACCCGCTCCCACCGGTGTGTTTTTTTTACGATTTTGCAGCAGGGGGCTGAAAACGGTTGTGCAGGCTCTCCTGTTGGGATTCTGGGTGCCTTTCTTTCTGTGTTGCCCCTTTGGGTAGCCAGCGGCTTTGTAGTTCGTCGACCGGTAAGGCTTCACCACGGGTTGTGACTTCTTCCCCCCTGCCTTCCGACCGGTTCTGTTTTCAGTGCCAATTACTGACTTGAGGTGTAGGCTGTGCTTTGATGTACTCAACTCGGCGTAGGTGCCCCTGGGCTTTTTTTTTGGGGCGGCGAAAAGTCTTGGTACCCGTGAAGAAGGGTTGCTCCTTTCCGTTCCTGCCCCCTTTTACTTCTCTTTTCTCCGCTTCACCTTTTAGCGATGGACAGGCACGTACCTGTGCACCCTTGTTCTGGTCTAGCCCCACCGGAGCCTGTACCCTACTCTTTGTTTCCGGGGATGGCCTGGGTGGGTGCCCTTGCTGTTACCCTGCCTTTTTTGTCTCCAACCCCCGTTTTGTCCCGATTTTTCCTCTCCACTGTCCAACATGGCTGTCCCTTGTCTACTGATCTTTCTCCAGGCGCATTTTTGCCTTTTTCGGCACGACATTTTTTTGGGCTCGTTATTTTTTCTGCGTCCAGTATTCCACTTCTTGCTCTTGCTTTGAGCGATCTCTGTTGAAGGATATTTCCTCCTTTAGCTGGCTTGTTCCTTTATGTCTTTTGACGTCTCGCCTTTACCTCTTGAGTCTCGGTCTGCCGCCCCTTTTTTTATGACAGGCTTGGTGTCCCCCACTTACACACGTCCGTGGCTTCCCGGAACTTTACGTGACCCTTTCTTTCCCTCATGCTGGTGATTCCCTCCCCATTTGCACTTTGAGGGGCTCCACATCGCTTTTTCTTGTCTTGACCCCCCCCTTTTCTCTCTTCCCCCCCTTCTCTGGGCTTAATCTATCCGGCTTTCTTAGCGCCACTCGTCTTTCCTCTTCCTTTAGGAGCTCGGGCGGTCTTTTTTCGCCGCTCGCCCTTTTTTTTTGGCGTTCCGCGTTCGACGTCCGAGGTTCGTCCTTCTTAGACCTCCCATGGGGCGTTCGCCACCATCCTCTCTGGTTGGTCCCTCCCTTTTTCCCTTCTTCTATACCCTTTCCCCCTTTTTTTTGACTCTTTTCCACTGAGCTTTGGGAAGGGACGCTCCACTAACCCCGGCGCCTT
>Ga0179591_1310894_pt1 | contig 12484 bp, 14 predicted proteins | sample CZOMad2_1_08_16f_FD_182891 | JGI IMG/M metagenome (GOLD analysis project Ga0179591, IMG submission 182891) | Vadose zone soil fungal communities from Angelo Coast Range Reserve, California, USA - CZOMad2_1_08_16fungal (PacBio error correction) | ecosystem: Environmental > Terrestrial > Soil >... | reverse complement strand
TACAAATCTTGCTGCTCTACGCTGCAAACCCCTTCATCTGAGCGTCCCTTCCCCCCCTAGATTCTCATTTGCTCATTCCTTCTAGGTGTAACTCGAAACCTCCTTTGACTCCTCTCCTCCCTGTCCTCCGCGTTCTGAATATGAATGACAATTGCCTCCCCCCGAGCTTCTTATGTATCCTCGATATAACGAATCATACTTTCCCAAACAAAGACTCTACTCCATGCTCCAGCCCCCGGACACACCATAAGGCAGAGGCATCCTACTGATTGTTACATCCTCTCTAAAGGCGTTCCTTCCCCTGTCAGACCCGGACGAGTTTCGTCCTTTCGAGTAGATCCGGGATTCAAACCGCGTCCTGACGATCCTCGCTGCGCGTTTTCCGATCTTCTACGGACCCCGTCGTCCATCCCCCCCCGGCCCCCCGACCGGTGTGCGTTAGTTTGAGATAGGCACCTGACAAGTCGAGGTCTTTTGAGCATTCCACGACCAGCTTCCCTTCAATGCGCATACTCTAAACCACTCGCTGAACCATTCACGACCCTAAGGGGCAACTAACCCTTATTTCCCCCGTCTCTGTCGGCTGCAGAAGACCCCTAGAAAAGAAAGAGCCTAGCGAGACGGGAGCAACGCGCCCCTTGGAGAGCTCCTCAACCCCAACTACGCAGTCCACCTACGTGCCCCCCGCAGAACTCTCCTGAACCCCTCGGTACACATGGACGAACCCCTCTTCCATACACAGCCGACGTCCGGAGGCAGTAAACCGTCCCTCCCCCTAGAAGTTGCCCCCCGAGGCGAAAAGTTCCCCCTCCGACAGAGGTAGGCACCGACAAGAGGCCGAACCATTTTTCGAAAACACAGATACTACCCCAAGTGGTAAGAATATGCAACCTCCATCTGATAGTTTCTACGATTATCTTCTTGAAAAGGCGAAGAATCCCTCAGACTATCCCCTTCCTTGAAATTGAAAAGACTCGCCCCTCCCGTCAGACTCCCCCCATACTTCGAGCGAGAAGAGAAAACGATCCCTGTGAGTCGTTGAAATCGCACCCTCTGTAAGCACTCTAACGTCCCTGTAGTGACGCGATCAACCATAATTTTTGGCACCTGCTCTCTTCCCGTTGTTTGACTTTTCCAGACGGCTTTAACTCCCGCGCTCACCCGCCGAGAACCTTGCCTCGTATCTCCCCCCCGTGCTTTTTGCGCCAGCGGCTGACCCCCCCCTGCGCTGCTCTAGTGAGGTTCCTCCCCTAGCTTTCCTCGAACCCCCTGTTCTAGAGGTATGAATACCCTCACCCCCCCCCGTTGCACTTTACCCGCAAACAGTCACCCGGTCTTGCATCTAGTCTTTCCAGGTATCTCCCGAAGAATTATCACTCCTTCTCCTCAAGAAAAAAGCGAACTTTCGCAGGAAAGCCCCACCTAAGAGGAAGAGGTCACAGCTGACCTAGGGCCAAGAGAAGATCCAATTTAGTTTATGTGTTGAGTACCACCCTTGTTTTCCCCAGCCGGATTGAGCGAAACTCCAAGAAGTTCAGAGAGCTTATTGCCGGTCACTTCCAATGAGTAAGTCGTTCTCCCTCCGAGCCCCTTGCTCGAGGTTCGCTGCTGGGGATAAACCGCCAACTGGGGAGAAGGAGAAATAGTACTTGGGACCTGTGATAAGCACCACATCATGAGTGCAAACGTTTTATTTTCTTTCGCATAGCCTATCCGTTTCTTCTCTTCCGAAAGAAAGTGAGGTGGCCCGGCCCCTTTTATGTTACTTATCGTTCCGAGCAGTCCCCTCCATAGAGGATTAGCTAGGCCTAGTTCCCTTTCCCTCCGAGCTCTCGGCGACGCGAAGCCTCCTCAGCGATCCGTTTCGGTGACCTGAGTCCTTCCCTCCCAGACCTCCTACGTCTGAACAAGTCTCCTCCTTACTGTTTACTGCGACCAGCTCTATTCTCTCCGCGAGTCCGGTTGAAGCTTACTCGTCAACTGCTCCCCTTCCTCAAAGGGGGGGTCACCCTTGTATGGCCCGAACTGTCCCTTTGTGAGTCGTCCCTGCGACTTCTGGCCGTCTCCTCTCTCTTTTCAGACCTCCCACGTCCCTTTCAGAGAGGAAAGGCCTGAAGAACCAGTCGAATGGGAACTTTAAAAACGCGGGGACCTCCACTTCACCCAGCGACCCTTCTTCAGCCTCGAATTCGTTGTCGTAGGAGGCCCAATCCCTCGTACCTGCGCATAGCTGGGCTTTTTTTTCCGCCGGTCACCAGCGTCCCCCTTCTCCCCAGAACACTGTCATGAAGACTCATTGGTTTGCGCACAGTAATGTCCCCCCCAGGGAGATCGCCCCCGGTGATCCGCGCCCATCGGTCGCTTCTTCCCTAGAATGTCATGAATATCCGAGTACCTGAGGAGAGGTTTAAGGAAAGTGAACAGGAAGCATGAACACCGAGCCCAAAGTCAATCCCTTCCCCCGCCCCGCGCATACTTGGGAACTCCTCTAACCAGGCTCACTAGAGACTACAGCTTAAGTCCGTGGCAATCAGGGTTGAGAAGGAAGGAGAACGTAGAACGTGACTCCTTAGTACTCTATGCAAGCCTGCGAACCTTTTCTTGGATAGTTCCAACGTCGCCCTATTCTCAGATTCGAGATGTGCCCCGCTGATTCTCTTGGGTTCACAAGACGCCAGGAGTCCACTTCGTTCTGCCTTCGAGAGCTCCTCTTGATGGCCAACCCCCCCCCGTCGCTGCACTTCTTCGATCGTCAGCCCCTCCCCCATAGTACCTCCTCTGCCCCATTAGAGGCTGACGGCGACCTGTCGCTTCCTCGTACCGAGATCGACATTCCTCGTGGCCTATAGTGCGTTCTTTCCTTTTTAGTAGAGGCCTTTGCTTTTTGGTTTTGACGTCCGCACTTGTCCGTAGCAGACTACCTCCTAGTGCTGCATTTTCATTTGCAGCTTCGCTACCCCAGACAAGGAAGATAGAGTAAGCCAGCATCCACTCCCGTGTAGGTTTTAGACCCCCCCCTCTAATGCGGGAGTTCCGTTTAGGGTGTCACGCACGCCCCACCCCTTCGCAAAGGGAGCAGTAGATAACCTTTTGCACAAGCTTATGGTCCGGTCTCGTCCTCCATTACATTCTCCCGGAATGTTCGTCAGTCCTTCGGCCGGAACCCATTCTATTGGGAAGGATTTCCTTCCCCCCCTCTATGTTCGGATCCGGGTCCTGTTGCTAGTCCTTTCCATGTAATCGGATGCCTGCCCTTGAATAAGGTTATATGAATGATCCCTTGGTAGTCTTGTCTGAACTCCGCGGAGATCAATTATAGCTGGGAAAAGCCATGACTCATGGCTTCCTCCGATTCACTCGTTTTGCCCCCCCCTCAAGGAGGTGGAGCGTTTGAGCTGCCCCATCGCCATGATGGTTCGTCCCTGATTTTTCCAGGCCGTCTCCTTAGGGAACTCAAGCCCCCTCGCCCCAGAAGAAGGTTTAGGCCATCACTCCCAGTTAGGCTTTTTTTTTAATAGTCCCGAAAGCTTTTCCTCGTGTTTAGTGCGCCGCGGTTAATTTTCATTAGATGTACCGGGGCCTTCCTCCCGAATAGCGTCTTTCTTCAAATTAGTATAGGACGTCCGATTCGCGGCGGATTGCCTACCTCGTGTAGGCAAGTTCAGTTCACTTTTTTGCTGAGCGGCTGGTGGTGCTCCTATCGACTGGCTCGTGCCCGATGCGTTCTTTTGTGATTCTCTCCAAGCGATCTTTCTGACTCCCCAGATCTAGAATACGACTAATTGACTCCGACGGTTCGCTGTGTCCTGGCTTAACTTCATTATTGTCTCAATCAGGCTCTCTACTGGGCTGGACGATCTCGGCGCAGCCGCTAAGGAGGCTCCCTTTATTTAGACAGTCGCTGTGCTCCAAGAGGAATAGTGTTACGTCTTTTTCGTAAAAGCGCGATCGGACAAACGGTTGCCAAATGGAGGAAATCAATCTCTCGTTTCCGTTTCTTGTTTTCGTTCTGATTTCAAGGATATTATGGTGATGCTCGTACCCCGAGGCCCTTATCTGAGAGTATTCATTCTTTGAGCCTTTGCTCTCCGTAAACAATCTTCCTTCCAGAGAAAAATCAGCTGCGCAGTGCTATATCCTCCTCGCACTTCCCTGTATCGTCGTATCTTTTCCTTTTGAAAGTAACTCGATGCCCTTATCTTCGCCCCCCCCACTTTCCGCGCAAATCAACGCGTTCTCCTCGTTGTCGGCCTCTAAGGATGTCTCAGGAAGTCTGAACCTGAATGTTAGTGTTTTGTTCCACTACATCCTTTCACCCTCCAGGCCGCTGGTAATAGAAGGGACGGCCCCTCATCTCAGGATTTCCCGTCGTTCAAATCCCTCGGATTTCCTCGAGTTTTGTCTTTAGGAAGAAGTCGGCCCACCGTGATCCACGGCCGCCAGGATTCCTCGATTAGCCCTGCACTGCCAATAGAGTTCATTCACTTGTCCAGGCTCATCTTCCTTCTCGAGTCATAAATGATGAGAACGCACCCTGATCCTTTTGTAGGGCTTCCCTCCCTTGAGTTTTTTCAAGTACGAAGAGTTGCCTCCGAGCCGAACCCCAGACGATACTCCCTCGCTTCTCCCTTACTTGTCTTGCTCTTTTAAAATTGACTGATCTTTTTTTTTGGAGACGATGTGTACTTAGATTATATGTACTCCCCTGAGACACGGACAGCTTTACTGTTTTTTCTGCGTAATTTCTTGTATGATCAGGCATTTCACCTGGCGGAAGTAAGTCTGACGAGTGTAGTCTCTCTACGCATGGTTCTCTTTCCAACTCGTTCGTTGGTGCCCTTTTCTTCCCTAAAGGATTTTTCTCTCTCTTTTCCTCACTCACTTGGGGTGGGTTGTTGAGCTCCTGTGGTCTTTTAAGCCCCAAAGAACAAGTGCCCCTCCGAAGTGACGTGACTGGTAGGACTGCGCGCTCGACCTCCCGCTTTCCTCCTAAAGTCTCGAACCGTTTCATACGACCCAAATCTAAAAGTCGACCGCCTCGTCCAAGTGTAGACGCGGCGAGTTCCCTAATTCTCAAGCGGCTCCCCCCACCCCCCTTCCCCCCCGATGAGCTTCAATATGGTTCACCCCCCAGTAGAAATAGATCCGTTTGTGTGTCAAACAGTTTCAGGATAGTCGTAACCTCTCGGACAACCCCCTACGAGAGATGTCGGTCTTTATTTAAAGGGCCAGGTCGTGCTACCTAGTTTGATGAACATACCTCAGCTCGAGACTAGGTGGCGATCTTGAATCCTTAATGACTTCTCTAGGCCAAGAAGCGCAAATACTATGAGGTGCAGCCCAGTCTCCTTCCCCCCCACCCTCTTCGAGATCTCCAGCGGCTGAGCAAAGCTTGAACTAAGGCCTCCCCTAGATTGAGAAGATAACCCCACTTATTTCTTAGACACTTGCTGTTCTTCTCCCTCCTATGGAGGTTTAAACGCCAAGCACCCACATTGCCAAGGAGAAACGCCAGAGCCAACTCCACCACCCCCCATCCCCCCTTCCTACCAACCCTCTTCCCGTTCCTTCCCTTATCGTCGTCCCCCCCCACCCGCTCCCACACCCACCCCACCCACTTCACCCCCCCTTCCTACCCCCCCACCACCCACTACCGTGTTCACTCCCCACCCCCACATCCCCCCCCTCTGCTATGCGGCCCAACCCGTACCAAAACACCCCCCCCTCACCGACAGACCCCATCCACCCCTACCCCATCCCCCGCCCCTCCCCCCCCCCACCCACCCCTCCTACCAACCCTACTTTTCCCTCATTTCTCCCCTCAATATGCTAACCACCCACCCCTACCCCCATCCAACTCCCCCCGCCCCCCTTCCCCATACATACTTAACACCTCTATCTCCTCACCGGCACTGTTTACTCCCTCCCACTCAACAGCCCCCATAAAACCCCCCCACCCCTCACTCTCCCCCCCCCCCCCCCACCAACCCACTCCCCCCTCCACCCCCATCCCCAATCCAATTACTCCTCTATCAATCTCTCCCCCCCCCCCCCCGTGCCTTCGCCACCCCCCCTCCCCCCCACCATCTACACCTAAGTCACCTATCCAACTCCACAACTTCCTCCTCCCTTCGCCACTCACCACCCTCCCACAACCAACTACCCTCTCCCCCGTCCCTCCTCTCCCCTCCCCCTTCCCATACACCCCCACACACGCACGCTCGCCCCCTCCCCATCACCCTTAACTTCCCCCTTCAACCCCACCTCCCGCCTCCTCGCGCCCCCTCTTTAAACTCCCCACCCCCCTCACACTACCATTTCTTCCCCCAAACTACACCCAACCCCACTCACCCTACCCCTCCCCCACGCCCCTCCCCACCCCCCCTACCCCCCCTCCTCCACCTCCTCCCCACTCCACCCAAATCGCCACGCTACCTCTTCCTCCACACCCTCCTCCAACCATAACCATCAGACACCTACCCTCCCCCCTTTCATCTCCCCTCATCCCTCGTCCCCCAGCCCTCCTCCCCTACCCCCCCCCCCCCCCCCACCTCCCGCGACCCCGGTTATCCCGGTGAGGTTTCCTGCCTTGAGGAGACGGGCATGATCGACCCCTTCCCCTATGTGGACCCCTTTGACTACGCTCCACAAATATCAGCTATTGCGAGCACGGCTCCACGCTAGGTCTTTTCCTCCGTCTCTTCTGGCCCGGCTCGCTCCCATCTTTCGCAGCGTTCTCGTTCCCGTCATTTCATTTGGGATTTTTCGTAGAGCCTTAGTCCTCGATCTGAGGAACCCCCCGACCCCTTCAACAACCATATTTCTATAAAGAGCATTGGCTTCAGTTGGAAACACCTACTCTGCCGTTTCTTTACCGATCCGTGCAGGTACAACCGCATCCTAGACCGTTCGAAATTAAGACTTAGGCCCAGAAGCCTCCTGTGCGCCCCGCTTTGATCCCGTCCTCCATCTCTACCTGGTGAAGACCTCTCGCCAATCAGACCTTAAACTACCCAGCCTCTCTGTACGGCTTATACGGCGCCAAACTGGTTTCAGGAACAACGCGCCCCCTTAACACTATCGCCCTCCCCCAACACCGTCAGAAATATTGACGCGACCTTCTGCCGACAACTTATTTGTCTTGCCCCTCCCTCCTCTAACACGAACAGCCCTCTGAGTTGCAGACCCGAGAGTCAGGTCCTCCCCCGCGCCAGACCAACTGTCCTTTCTTTTAACACGAAGGACACACACCTTTTCTTGAAACACACCTGCTAGCAGTAAGCCCCTCAGAGGATGGAAGTACCGTTGATTCTCTCCCGATTGTCGCTGTCAACAGCATGTTTCGGCCACCCTGAATCCGAGACGGTAAGCAATCTTCCTAGCGCGGCCGGTGCACCACTCTCGCCCAGGAAGCCTATTCCTTCAATTATCATACGCGGAGCGGTTCGTACCGTTTCTAAGTTTTCCCCTGCGCCCCCACCAGCTTCTCCCGAAGCCTCCCGAGGCGTCACACTTAACCGAGACCCCCCGTCCCTCCGATCGCCGACCTCACCGATCGGATGCCGGTCATCGGCCTTTTTTCTTTTAGCGCTCATTCCAACCTTCCAGGTCGTCACCCTCGAGCAATCCCACGAGTGTTGTTCAACCTGGTGAGGCAGCCTCCCATTTCCGTTGACAAGCAGGGCGTGTAGACCCATCACCCACCGACCATGCGCTGAGGAACCTTAACGGCATCGGCGCTGCGATCCTCTTCTTGCCGGTTGCCATCTGTGATGAACGGTCTCCGCCCCCCCCTTGAGAGTAGTCTCTAAACGACAGCCTTTTTTGCAGGCCCGCATTAAAAAAAAGGTGACTCTATCAGTAGAAGAATCCGCAATATCCCTGCGAGTCCAGTTCCACGTAGCCTTTGTAAGGTCACATACCCCAGTGGCCCGCGGGCCGACTTCTGTTAACGAGCTAGATAGCATAGTTTCGTGTCGGCTATAGTTTTGAAAGAAATTCCGCAGTAACGCCAGCCAGGGAAGGCCGTTGCTTTGCTGTCAAGCCCATCCTCCAGTACCTTGCAGCATGCTACTAGGGACCCATGCTGTTTAACATCCACCGCCGCAAGGTTTCTTAGATTCCTTTGTACGTAGAAGTCTCACGCTTTGCGACCTCTTACACAGAAATACTTGGTGTTAATGTTAGAAACTCACTGGGGCTTCGCCGCACCGCTTCTCGGGCGTAAAAGGACGAAGTCTCCATACGTCTTTGCTAGAAGCAACAGAAGATTCCTAGATTCCATGAGGGAGGCATACCGTCCCCTCATGACCCAGATATCGCCCTAGTTCAATAGCAGCTTTATCAAGGATCCCGTTTTCAAATTAGAGTCCCGAAAACTAGCTTCACGATGAATTTCGGTTTGCCCTACGGTAAGCCGTTTTAACCGGTCTACAGAGAATAGATTCTGAGAGGCCCGAGTTCCCTCCAGCACCCCCTTCGCTAGAGGAGGACGACCTGCCTGGAGGCGATTTACCAATGTGCTAATGGAGAAGAAAAGAGTAAGCTACAAATTCGCAAGGTGATTCGCCATCACCTCCCACATTTTTACCCTTTTGGTATGATATAGAGGTCCGAAGACTAATGTGAAGGACACCTCCAGAGGGCTGACCACGCGAGGCCCCCCCCAATCCTACATGTAGTCCCCGCCCTCATTTTGAACGGATCTCCACCGACTTTTACGAGAATCTCCGTGCGGGGGTTACTGTCCAAAGCGCTTACCTTTCGGAAAGCGTAACTTTTAGACTTCTCAAGTTCGGGAGAACTCATCTAAGGGTCCACTTCAACCTTCTTGAGACCCTCCGTCCTGAGAGCCCTCCTTTAGCCCCTCTGCGCTCCTCTTTAATGACTATAAAAGGAGGTCCCGATCTGACCCTTCCCCCCTCGATCCCGACGAGATCAAGAGCTCGCATTCAGACCAAGAGCATCCCTTCAGAAGAGAAAAATATAGTCGTCCTTCCCACCCTGTTTCTTGGCATCCCGCGCAGGATGGACAAAAGAGTCACCTACTGCTCTGAGCCACGCGTGACCTTTCTGTGATCACAGCATATTCCCACTCGAATGAGAGGCGTACTGGACTTCCGGGACTGGAGCCCCCCAGGAGATCACGAGGCCTGACACCAGTCTCCTCGACCTTCAAAACAAGCGAACCTCCAAATATTTGATACCTATGCCTAGGAAAATCGCGAACGCGGCCCTCTGCCTTCCTAACGATTTTCCGACTTTGACGCTTGGATCCGGAGATCTCTCTCGTGTTTGAGATGATCCCTTCCCTGGTTTCCCTGAACTCTCCGGATGATGTAGTTCCCTGACTACCGCCACATAGGAGAAACATGTCGATTGCAGTTGCGGCCCTCCAAGAAGACGCACTAGAAGTCTCAGTAAGAACAGAACGCTCGATCCCCCCGATGCGAACTTCCATTCGGCGTCGGGTTTTTCTCTTTGAGTTCAAGTCTATGAAACGTCCAACGTCTGAGTCTGACCCCAGCAAAGGCCACCCTCTTCGGGTTTTCCTCTTCAAGACACCTATGTGAATCCCTGAGCTTTTGTTGAAGACGAGAATGGTGCGAGGATAGCGCCTCAACTGATCCGTTAGATCGTACCCTCATGCTTAGATCCCTGACTGGAGACTCCAGTGTTTCGGCCCCTCTTTCCTCAGAAGGAGTCGGGGTTAAAATCCTTACACAGGAGCCCCCGGATTATTGTCTGGAATTATCCTTGTTCCACAATAAGCAGGTTCTTTCGAGTAGAGACCTCTTTTTTACCGGAATGACCTATTTGTCGTTCTATGACTCATTTTTCCGGACTCTCTGGTAGTACCCCCTCGGGTGTAAGGAAATCCGACTGTACCTGATATAGACCGTCTTCTCGGACCATTTGGTTCGTGTCTTTTAACTCCTCCTTTCAGGCTCGGTGGCCCCGTCTCAGTCCTAGGGATAGTTTCAATCCCTATGCGATTTTTTCGTCCCGTGCCGAACCCCCGATTGCGAGTCTCAGATCAAAGTTGATTCTTGAGAGGTTGGTTAAGGCGTTCGGAGTCTCTTAGTTCCTCTCCCCGAGATTTGCTATAGTATCTACCGAGTGTCCTCCGGACGGTGATCCGGAGCGACTTTTCACTTTTCCCTCCGAAGTGACTTTCGGACGCCGTGTGAGATGTGATCTCCTCATTTTTCCCTGGTCCCGCGCTCCGGCCTAGAAGCCTTAGTCGAGTACGCGTTTCTTTGAAGGAAATCCCTGGAATTTTTCGGTATACTATAGTCCCCCAGTTCTTGTCCCCGGCGTTGCCAATCTCGATTCAGACAATACTTCCCTTTTGGTCGTTTGCACATGCTGAGTTCGAGACTTCACCCTATTTCTAAGACTATCTTCGCATTTCGATTAGAGACGAGTCGCTGCCCAGAGATGCAAGTTACTCCTACTCTCTACTTTACGTGAGGGACAAACTTGAGCTCTTGGTAAGTAGAGATCGCCCGGAATATTTATCAGAGTATTACATAACCCTCCTTACCAGTCTCTCTGAAGGGATAGAGCTATTCAATAGGAGAGACCATAACAGAAGCATGACATTGTAGGATAGACTTCCCGTGGCTCCCTACCTTCCCTCAGGTGAGGTCTTTCTTGTCTCTTGGCCAAATCCCCATATGAATAAGATATCTAATCGACGGGTTCCCTCGCTTCGGTCTCGTTAAACGATGTCCTTCGGGCTACGAGATTTCGCTCTGAGCATTTTGCCCGCATAACGGAGGCCGTCCTCCTCCGACTGAAGGCGGCCCTGCTATCCCTCCGGTTAACCATCGAGCCCGTAGCGGGCCCCCGTCTTCCCAAGACATCTTGCCCTTTTTGTGGAAAGGAACTTAGTCCGTTGACCGATCGCTGTAGAAGAACCTCCTGTTTCATGCTTCTCGGTCTTCTCTGCTTCCCTTTACCGAAAGCTGTCGCTTTTGTCTCTTAGATATTTCTCGACGCAGTCTTCCGGAACCACCCTCTTCAGTCTCCGCCTTTTTTCCTCGGTTCTCTCTTCCTTGCGATGCCTTCACTCGCGGCAGTCGGTGACCCTTCTGAGCGATCAGGACCCCTTTTTGTTTCTCTTAGTCCTGTCATTCTTGCTCTTTCCCGCTGACGGTCCTCTTCTTTTCCATTGTTTGTGCTTCTTGAGGAGACTTCATGTGGCCCTTCCGTCAGCGCCTCTCCGAATTTTCAGAAGTGGACGACGAGCCCCCCATTCCTCGCTTCGCTCCCCCCCCCCCTTTCTCGGCGCGCTTGTCCATTCTTTTCGTCATCTCACTCCAAGCCATTTTTCCTCGGCGGAAGGCTCTGCTCTCCCGCTCAGATCCCCACAAATTTCGCGTCAGTTTCTGCGCCTTCCCCCTTTACGAGAAGCTCTCAATGCAGGCTCAGTTCTTTTGTATAATCGCGGCAACGAGTTCCTTCCTCCCTCGCGGCCCAGCCCGGCTATCCGGTTCTTTTGCCATGAATCCCGGTCCCGTCTCCGGCCCTAGGGTCTTATCCCTTTGGAGAACGGCCCCAATGGATCGAGAAGCTCATGGCGCAGTTTGTCAGAGGCGGTCCCGGCTTCCGGCACGACCCCCCCCACTTTGCTTATACATAGATCGAAAGTTTGAAAGACGGCCTAAGTCATCCTCCGAGATCTGGAAACTTAGCACCCAGCTGCCGTCCCGCTGGATTCCAGCACCCTCTCTCCCCCACCGTATTACCGGTCCATGAGACCAGAATGACTCCCCGGGTGAGTATTTTTCGTTTCTAGGTGCTCCGGAGCAGTCCCCTTACCGCGTGACTCTGTATTCCGACAGGCCCTCTTTGCTTTTCAGAGCTTCACCACAGATCGCTTTCGATCTTTAGCCTGCGTACCGTCACACTTTGGCGGCACCCATTCTCCGGCCGCTAAACTGCCTAGCTCCAGCCTCTCTCCCTAGACATTGCCTGACTTCCCCTGATCCGCAAGGATCTCCTAGCGATGACCTCCTCTAGCCCCCTTCACACCCCTTCCGCTCTAACTGGCGAATAAAGTGCGTTTGCTTCCCCCCTCAGAGCTCTTTCCCTAATGAGCCTTACCCCTGACTCGGTCTGTCCTCGTAGGTTCGAACTCTCCGTCTTCTAGGAACGAAGTAGCCCCTGCACGCCACGCCCCCCCCGTGCCGGCTCCCCCCCCCCGTCGCTCGCCGGTGACCCAGACCGTAGGCGACTTTGCTTAGAGCCTTTAGATTTAGTTTTCCCCCCTGCCAAAACCCGGGGTTGGCAGCGACCAATCTGCCCAGTCGCTCACCAACCCCCTGCATTCCCCCCAGCACCCTGTTTCTATCAATAGAAGCACAAGAGACGGGTTGACAAGAAGCCCCAAAGATAACCCCCCCGACTAGCAGAGGACAGCGATCCGCAAGAGCTCCGGGGAAAACTCCGAGCAAGCTCCAGCCTCCCGCCCACCCTT
>Ga0179591_1188174_pt1 | contig 12484 bp, 16 predicted proteins | sample CZOMad2_1_08_16f_FD_182891 | JGI IMG/M metagenome (GOLD analysis project Ga0179591, IMG submission 182891) | Vadose zone soil fungal communities from Angelo Coast Range Reserve, California, USA - CZOMad2_1_08_16fungal (PacBio error correction) | ecosystem: Environmental > Terrestrial > Soil >... | reverse complement strand
CTTCCCCCTTTAAAGGGTGCCTCCGTCTGATAGGACCTGCGGCGTAGCTCTTTGTGACATTCCTACTGAACAAAAGGACGCACGATTTTTTTTTTTTTTTTTTTTTTTTTTTTTTTTTTTTTCCCTTGACCTTGATCCTTAGTTCTAAGGCAAAACGTTGTCCACTTTTACTGACCCCGCCGAATTTTCTTTCATCAGCCCTTTCCCCGCGCCGTTTTAGGTTACTAAAAATGCTTCCACCCCCGTACTGTCTCTCTTGAATTACCGATTAAACGTCTGATGAAACATCCAATGGTTCGCGCCTTTATTTTGCGCAGGCTGAGAGTGAACTGCTCCATTACCACCCCTTTTCTCGGCTGCCGACACTCTGTTTAGGATTACCCTCCCGATTTTTCGACCCTACCCTTGGAGACGGCATTGGATTAGTTTCCTTGTTACGGTTCGTGGTTTCTATTTCATTGCGTCCCCATAAATAGCGGCGTTTGTGTTTATGATGATACTTAGCCCCGTTAAACGGTTTCGCGTGAAGGATAGCGGCAACCTCCTCTCAGCCCCCCTCAGGGATTGTTCTGTTTTTCTTGAAATCCCCCATTTCCTTCTAGCTGCTGGTAAGTCCTCCCCCTTTTTACAAGTTTCTTCACATGGCCGAAATACAGGCTGTATCGACCGGCCTTTTCTGTGCTCTGATGGCTGGTAGATGATGAGATGGATTCTTCCTGGTTTTTTCGCTTTCATACGTCTGGAGTCCATTTGTTTTTTTTTTTTTTTTTTTTTTTTTTTTTGGCGCATTACCAACCCAACATGCCGGTCCTTGAGACATAGAGCACTCAGCACAGTATTCCCCTTTTTTCTGAGTTTCCCGCCCCAAGCAGTGTGCTGCAGAACGATCCCCTCTCCTATATCCCAAAGTTTCCGTAAGGTCAGAAATATGTTAGTAGTTTTGACCGGAGTCTTCCCTTCAAGTCCCCTGAGCTCCTGAATACGTAATACACCTGCGCACCACCTCTTCATCTCGGTGCTTTTGTGCCAGCCCCAGATTTAGACTTCTGTCCCAGTTTTTCCCCCCTCCCATCCATATAACGCATTTCTTTGGCCTTGACTCTCTTGAGGCTATTACTTTAGCCTTTTCTAGGACTCTTTACTTTTCTGCTCTTTCAAGCCTTATTGTGTTTGAAGCTGCCGCCTGACGTATCGCACTTGGCCCCGCAGCGTCTTTCAGTTTCCCGTGACCGACTTTCACCTCTCCAGGACATTCGAACTGATTTTTTCTGTTAACCCTCTGACCCACGCGTTCTTGATTGTCCGACGATTTTCTTTCCCCCCCGAAACCCCTCGATCTCCGCCTTCTCGCCCTTTTTTTTTGCTCCTCCTTCGAGCAAGGTCGGTTCCCCACTTCTTTATTATCGCTTAGGACTAGCGATTGTTTTACCTTATTCCTCGGCCCAGCGCTTCCGCTGGCCTCGCAACCTCGGCTCGAAGACTCTCTCTGCGTTCTTCTTTTTTGCTCTTTTACCCAGCTAGGGAGAGAGTTTTTTACCTTGCGCTGACTCCTTCCCCTTTGCAAAGTTCCCTTGGACCAGCAACCAGCTCAATTCCACATTGAGTCGTAGAGACTTGACAAACCTGAAACAGGCCCACTCGCAGACGAATCGACCCGATGCCCGCGCCCGCTTTCTCCATGCTTGACTCAAACTTCCCATTCGCTCACAAGTTTTCCTGACTTTTAGATCTTAACTTTAAATAAGGTGTTGATCGACTGCCACATCGTCCGCAGCCATCTCCTTGGATCACGGGAGGCACCCGCCTTTATTCTTCTCTGCCTCAGCACCCTTAAGGATCCCAAACATCTCGAAATCCTTCCCTCGATCATCCTATTTAGTAGTCAAGGCATCGTCTCTGATCCCCCTAAGTACGGGATACTTCCATTCCCCCTTCTTGTGACGCTTTGCGATTGTAGAGCATTCGAAGTCTTCAAATTGTAAAAACACCAAGGTATCTCCCTGGATTGAGCTGACCTGATTTGAGGTTTCTTTTTCTCTTCCAAACTTGAAGTCCTCGGCCACCCTTCGTTCCCTACATGATCAAGAAAGACAAGTCCCTCTGATCCTTTCACCTGCGGTCCTTTCTTCTCCAGTTCTCCTCCCATATCGAACCCCGCATCGGTCAGTTCCTTTCGTTGGGTGATTAGCTAAGTTTAGCGGACTAGAATACCTTTTTTAACCTCCTCCTCATATTAGTTTGGAGCTTCAACACCAACTCACCTTCTCCCCTCTTCCCTCCCCTTGTCTGAGGAATCGGATTAAGACCATCCTCTCCGGCCCCACGGCCATACATGTCCCTTTATGGATATCATCTCGGCCTCATTCTTCTCCTGTGACCACTTCAATTCATCATCAGTCTTTTTTCTATTTTATCTTAATTCCACATGTGACCGGAAGTATCAATGCTTTGAAGAGACAGTACTCGTAATTCCCCCCCCTGAAGAATGACCTGGCCAACCCTTTAAACACCATCCCCCATACTGTTGAATTCTACATCCATATTTCAGCGCGCTTCCTGAGACACATAAAGTCAGCTGAGAAAACTCACCCCTAACTCCCCTGTCACTTTCGGTCTCCGAACTCTCCCTCGATTCTAATAAGCCCCTAAGGGACCGCATGACCATGTTTAAGATAAGCTGGCTGCGTGCCAACCGCTACAACCCTAGGACCTATTTTTTCCTTTCCTTCTACGTCCCCCGTCGCCCCCGTCATCTTTCAACCACGTCCATGGAAGTTTGCGTTTCCCTTCTGTTGAGGCTTGCTCTTTTGCAGGGTCCAGCTTTCATGTTGCGCTCTGTTTTATCGTCTTTTCGCATTCCCTCTGTTTTAGACTGATTTTTTGTTGCATGGCGTCCTCCATGTCAATATTACCATGATCGACGTAGGCTCCGCGTCACCAAGCCGTAGAATGGCTGAGCCGTGTCAAGCCGTGAGCTGGCAGTTTTTCGGTCCTGCATTGGTAGAAGCCATTTTTTTCTGTGGTTTTTGTCAGCGATCCGCAACGTGCCCTTTCGTACTTTTGAGTGAAGTAACAATGCCTCAAAGCCGAGTCGAACTCCCCCCCCAGCCAGATTCCACCCAGCCTTTTTTTTTTTTTCTGTCCCACCCCCCCACTTATATATAACGAAGACGACTTTTGATCCTCCCTCCGTCCGTGTTTTTGAATCTTGAGCGGTTTTTCCCAATCCACGGACTTCCGTATCAAAAGAGCTTAGTTGTTTCAGGTCCTAACCCCCTGCGCCTTTACAGTCTCACCTGGCCCAGTTGATTGAATTGATACGAAGTTTTCTGGTTATTCTTGTTTAAAAGGCCATTTTTTTGTCTCCGGTCAAGCGCTGGATTGGTTTCCCCCGAATCGTTTCCCTCCGAGTTGTCCCAGGATGTCGATCAAGATTAGTTTCCATACTAGCTGGTAGCTATTGAGCCTTCCATAGACTTGTCTCTTTCTTCCTCCGAAAGACACATTCTCCGGTCCCCAGATCACCAATAAGACACGCTAGCCCTGAACGTCTATCTTGCTAATTACAGCCGCAGCTGTTGCCCAATTTTTTTTTAAGGGACTGATGACGGACATGTTCCCTTTTTTTTGCGTTGCCCAGTTTCGCCATTCAAAGAGCGTCTGGGTCGTATATGCATTGAAGAAAAGGTACGTCTCCATGAAGAAGATCTGATCCTTAACCATATTTTATTCTCTTGCGGAGAATGCCCCCGGTGAAGTAATTGATTGGGATCACCAGGTAATGCCTTTGGACGGCCAGATGATGAACTTCCAGTCCTCCACCATAAGCACAATCGTTTTAGCTCCTGCCGTAACTCCCACCTCTTTCTCTCTTTTTCGACTTCTGACCTTCTTTACTTGTTCGAGACGTTTCCGTACTCTAGAGACCGAACGCCAAGTGTTGACCCCATCCCGCTTTCCACCGCCTCCCTCATGCCAGGATGTGACGAGGGATCTGCTCTACAAATCTGTTTGTCTCTCTCGTACTCTTTTCCGATATGATTCGTTCGTTACTTGATTTTTCCACCCATTCGAATAACCGCCCTCCACGTAGCCGCGTTTGAACGTGTAGAAGAAACTCCTGATACCCGGCAATCTCCTTCCCGACGGTCCTTGTCACCGCCACTCCCGTCTGAACTTTACCCGGACTGTGATGCTTTTGAAATGTTTCTCCTATTTCCCCCCCGCACTTTCCACCTATCCGTTTTTGATCCTATTTCTATCAGAAGTTGTGTTTTTTGTGACTTCCTAGCTCTGCCTCCCACCGCAAATGTCTCTTTTGCCATTTTTTCTTGTGATTCTCCCCACTTCCTTCAATTCAATTCCGACGGTTTCTTTGGCCAAACGAGGAAACTTCTGTCCGTCTCTTCCTTTTTATCCCGTTTTTGCTGGGACGGGAGAGTCGTTCCTCTTCAAGGGTTCTCCTCCCTGAATCCCCCTCTTTCCTCCCGCCAGTCACGAGAGATCCAAATCTTGATCGCCTTTTCAACCATATCAATATCGCCCTTTGCATTCGGGGTTCTCTTGTTTTTTTTCCCTCCTGCTGAGTCCCCTCTCAGAGATCCGTCGCCCGAACCCTCCAATGGCCGAAGGTTTGCTGCCGCCAATATACCATGTTGTTTGATTAAGGGTGTCTCTAACCCCAATCTTTCTTCTTCTTAGGAGTTTCACTCCTTTGAAAGCCTTTTGACATGGTGGCTACAATCCTTCCCCCTTTTACAACTGCTTTTTTTCGCATCTATTACTACCCCCCATTTCAGCCTACTGATTAGTATTTTACCTTTTCTTCCCCCCCCTTTTTTCCTCTCCCTTCCCTCTTTCTGGAATTGCCGGGAAAGCAGGACTCCGTTCCAGCTAAATGGAAAAACCCCTTTTCCTGTAGTGCCTTTATGATAATTAGCATTCGCCCCTTTGCTGGATTTAAGATGGCGAGCCATTTTCTCTCGCCGACCGGGCTTCCTTGGCGTGCCCCTTTGACTTCACCCGAAGATTTTGAGCTGCGATGTTTACTGCTCCACGCTACCCTTCCTCTTTCTTTTTTTCCTCCGTTGTACGTGAGTCTTCTTGTAGTCCGCTTTCATGGCAACAAACCCATCGCTGCCTTCGACATTCTTTTACAATACCAGTTACCCCCTTCCACATTCTTCAACTTCTCCTCCTTCTTCCCGTGCTGAAAGTGTTGGAAGAAATAGCTGGTTCTTGCCTTTTCATCCCACTCAGGCTCGTTTCCCTCGAGAGCTCTTACAGAGTTTCGGGCGAACTTTTGACTCGCCATCTTCACCCCCCCCTTCCCTCTTTATACCGAAGTAGCGTTAGCGCAGGGTTTGTTCCTGACCCAAGGCTTTGTCTGAATTTTATAGTCGAGAGTGGACACTCTGGTTACGGTAAAATTCAATCACCTTCCCTGTCATTTTATGCCTATAACTAAACCATTGTAGAAAGGAACGCCGCCGTCCTTTTCTCCCACTGTCTTGACCCCGATCGCTCCAGGTTTTCCGAAATGAATTGAGAACCACCGCTGTATTCATTTTTACATTGATCCTACCCCATGCCATCACCCCCTCAGAGTTGAATGTTGGCAGAGCAAAAACCCTCCCATGAACCTCCCAATTCTCACGCGAGAGCGACCGCCTCATGCCGCCTGAGTTTCCTGAACTTTCAGGGTAGAGGAGAATTTTTTTTCATCCAAAGGACCGGAAACCCTTTTTCGTGGCCTCTTTTCCTTCCAGGCACATCCAGAAGATGATATTTCCTTCCTTCTTCTTTTTCCCTGCGTAAGAAGTTCTTCCTGGTCTTCGTAGGAAATCCCCTTTCATTTCTAGTTGCTTTTCTCTAGTACAGTCTCCTTTTTCCTTGTCTACGCGCGCCCGGTGAGTGATCGATTCCTCCCGTCAGAGGGTTTGAATTTCACTTTTTTTTTCGTACGTAGGCAACGCTTTTTTCCCCCCTACTCATTTTTCCCTGGCACGAAGGATATGATACCTGGCCCAATGGGCCAGGTGGCGTAGTATCCTCTCGCTGACAACCTAGATGGATTCTTTCCTGGCAATTTTTGAAAAGAACCGTTCAAGGTCGACTATTTTTTCCCATACAATCCATTTCTGGCCGTGGGGCCTATTCTACTCTCTTCACCCCCCTCTTCTTAGATCACGAAAAAGGGATGCCGATTTGCTCACTTTTCTCTTGATGGTTTGGGTGCATCCCCCTCAGCCCCTTTCTGTGGTTGTGGAGCGTGCTTCCTTTGCAGTAAGTCCTCTTCTTATCTCCACCCCAAACCACTGACTGCTTATGCTGCTTTATTTTCAGGATTTATCGTTCAGTTGCCGAAGACTCCCCTCTCAGTCCTGGATGGGACCAAAGATGGAGTCCGGCGAGTTCTTTTTACCACCCCAGACGGGTTGCCGAGGACTCAAGGTTTTACGCGACCTCTTTCCGCCGCCTTTTCTTCCTTCCAACGCGGCGATCCCGTGGTTTTTCTTCCCCCCCTTTCCCTTTCCGCCAGGCGACGCGTTCCACTATGGCGTTTTTTTTTTTTGTTGTTGCGGCTTAAGGACCATATGGATTAGTTCAATTTCGGAGTTCGACCTCCCCATCGGCTTATCTCTTCTCTCTGGTTTATCCAAGTCTGGACTTCCCGGTTTTTTTCCGAGCAGTGAAGCCGAACCTGCTTCGACTAGCTGAGATCCCCTGATGTTTCTCATCAACTTGAGTTTAGACTGAAATTGCCGCCGCCCCCCGCTCTTTCCAGTGTAGAGATCGCCTGTTTCTGCCCCGCCCCATTGGCCTTTCCCCTCGTTTACTGTCCTTTCTTGACTTCGCGTTTCATTTTCAGGGGTTTCCAGTCCTTTCTCCCCTATCTTTTATGAGGTCCAGGAAAGGCTGTTTCAAGCTTCCTTTTTTTTGTCATTCACTCTTGCAAGACGCTGTCTGTTCTTCCCCAATTTTCCAAAACCCACAGCAGACGATCGCTCATGATTTCCTTCCATTGAGAACTTATAGGCCTAGCCCCCTCCTCTCCCTACTCTCCTAACTACATAAGATTTCAGAGACCTTCCTCCTACATCAAGATCTCTTTTCCCGTCGAGGTCTAGGTTGTCCCCCCTCGACGGATCGGTTGAGACTTGTAGATGCGTAGTTTTCGCCAACAACTGGCTCATTCATGTTGCTTCCCCCGCGGAATCTTTACAAGAACAAATAGTGTCTAGCCGGTGCTCTTCGATCGCGGCCTAAACGGGGCTTTCCCCTGACCTTTCATGGAAAGACTCCCCCCCCGGGAAGCTGAACCCCCCTTCCCTGAGATTTTTGTAGAGATTATCGTTACTCTAACCGGGTCCCTTCGTAATGCCGACCCATCAGGCCGGACCTCCCCACTCGTGCATAGCTTCGTGAACATGACCTCAAGCCTCCCTTCCCCCTTTTCACAACTACCCCCACAACCGGCGACAATCTAATTCTATTTTCTTTTCGCCCGTTCGGCCGAGAGAATTGACTAGTTATGAGATCATGCTTTACATACTCGGCGTAAGTTACCTTATCTAATCCTTATGGTCCCCTGCATTTCTATATTTTTTTGTTATTCTCCAACCCTTTCGTGAGATAGCCTTCTTGATGCTTTCATAGGTATTCTGCCTTATTGCCATATTTTTTTTTTTTTGCCCCGAGGCTTCTGCTTCTCTCCAAAAGGGCGATTCCGGCTCAAGTTATCGAATATTGCTCTTTTTCCCCCTATCCTCCATCCTTGTCCATGACCCATCATTTCTCCCCGCCCTTTTTCCCTGCTGTGAAAGAAGTGCTTTTGTTTTTTGAGGCTGAACAGTCTCTTCCCGGAACCAGTTTTGAGTTATCCTCCGCCCAACCTCCCCAATCAGGTTTGAGCTGACCTGTCCGGTTTTTTTCTTCTAGTTAAGTTCCCCAAGGTTTCAAGGATAAACCGCCCCCTCCCAACCAGCGACCCCCAGCTGCGGGATAGGGCCGAAAGCAAGTATCACACTCACGGTGCCTCCCCGGCCACAGAACCAATGCTCGTCAGCCCTTTCTCGTGGTATGGTTCGTGAAAATTAGTCCCTACCGCTCCAATAGGCAGCCCGCCGACCCACAGTTGTTCTTTTTCTCCGGTTCACTCGAATCCTCCGCTTTTAATTTTTTCCAGTTCTGCTCCCATTGATAGGTTTCCTCCTTGTACCTCTTTCTCTTTTATGGCTTCCCTTGAGACTGGGAAACAGTTTGCTTAATCATTCTAACCTAACAAGGCTCTTGTCCTATGGTGCGTCCGCCCGTTGCCTTTTTTTTTTACCAGTAGTTATTACTTTAAGATCCCAGGGTACCCCGTGTAGGACTTTTAGGATGTGACATCATTTTCCCCCCGAACATTCTCCCTTCCTGGGTAGATTCAAGGCTTTAACCCGTAAAGTTTTGAGGACCTCCATCTCCTTTCCCCCATCCTTTGTTTTTTTTGAGGAGAGGTAGAAGTTCCAGAGTCACGCCTTCTGATAGACCCTTTCGTCCCTCTTTTAGGATGTTGAAATGGATCCCTCCTCACCCTTCAACGGCTAAGTGACAGGGATTCTTAATCCGTTGCCACCTGACATACAAGAATGACCCCTCTTTCCTCCTCCCGCTTCACACGCGCCGCGTTGGAAGCCAAACCATGCTTCCCCATTCACCATGGGTATTCCCGGGTATCGCGCTGCATTACGACGCTTTAAAATGGATTACCCCAGCACCCCCATTCCCCCCCTCTCAATTCTCTCGATGCAGATCCTCCGTGGAAAAGGTCATACACCCCTTTTTACGTCGTGATTGCTCCCATATGTTTATGGTGGGCATTAGTGTGACCCCCTCCCCCCCTATGTTTGCGCGATTGGATTGGCGCGCATTTTGTCTGTTCCCCATTACTTTAGTTGTCCCGTTTTTGAGAATTTAATTGAGCCTCTCCCCTCTCTTTCGCCTGTTGTTGCTTTCTTATCATTTTTAGAATTGGTAACCCTTTAACCCGCCTCTTTTCGATTCCCTGGGTGCCCCTAGCTCCATACTGTCTTTTTTATGGTGGTAGGCGCACTGAAACTCTCAACTGGTGCTGTTAGCAGTTTAGCCCAGCCTCAACAGCTGAAATATTTTTTCCTATTCCAGCATTCCGCCGGGGACTTCATTTGACCCTCCTCTCCTTTTCTCCCTGAGTTTCCAGTTCTTTCATGTCCACCAATATTATGCGGATGGGAAGGATATCACCCGGTTTTTTCCTATAAGCCTCAAGATGTCTGCACCAACATCCTTTTCCAGTAGGAAGAAGCCACGATTTGAAGTTCTTTCCCCTTGCATAGGATCGGCCCCCTACTTGTTTGAGAATACCCATCCCTCCTTACCCCAACTGACGGGGATCCGCACCTTCTCCTTTACGCCCTTTTTTTCTTATCCACGCTTTCTGTACCATCTTCATCTTATTTCGAATAACCGGCGTCATCTTCAATCTCTTTTAGACTTTGGACTTCGTCTTTTCCCTCTCGTGTCCCTTACTAAAGTATCACTTAATCCAGGAGTTCCTTCCCGATGAGTCGCAATGAATATACCTTTTCGCAGGAACGCATTTACTTTTTCTCGGATGACTCGAGGGTTGCTTCTTCAGCTCCTCCTACCTTTTCGGCCCCTGTCAAGCGCGTTCCCGCCGACAGTTTTTCCCTGAGAAATGGCTGAAAAGATGTTCGTGCTGGAACACGAGTTCTTGCGATGTGCGTCATTCTTTTCTCAGATGCGCGGTTCGAGAAAACTTTTTTCACCCGTTTTCCTCGTTCGATCCTACCTTCCTTTCGGTTTTTGACCCGTCCGAATTCTGAGATTTGAGGATGGACCCACATCAGCTTCTTCCCCTCTGGCACGGCTCCTCCGAGGATTTTCTTTTCTATCTGGCCGCTTCTTTCTTTCCCCTCTCTTTTAACTGGGCTTGAATACAACCTTCTTCCTCTTTTTTTTGCGCCAAAAAAGCTTCTTCTCGGGCTCTTGGACCCCCTTGCTTACTTCCCATCACTTGACTGTGAAACCCTTCCCGAACATCTTTTACTCCCTCCCTTCCAAATTCGCTCCCCGATTTTTATTCAAACTTCCCCAGCGAGCGACTTTCCCCCCGCTTCAACTTTCCTAGTTTTGTTTCTCCCCAATGATTTCCGCACAATCCCCTTCTCCCCTCTCCAGTTCTGTTGGCGTGTCCCCATCCTTCTACATAATTTTCTTATCGACCGCCATCTTCATAACCTCTACCGGCGAGCAAGCCAGTCCTTTTCAGAGTAGTTACTTTCGAGATTCAGAAGCTTCAGTCATTCCATACCCCCATTCCGTACATGCTCCCTAATATTTTCCCGCTTTTTTCGCGAACGGTCCTTCCTTGAGTAAATCACTTTTAATTAGGAATCCCATCCCCCATTTTTGAAGGTCTCCCGAAGATCCCGTCATGATTTCGTTGCCATTCAAACCCAAAATGTCTAAGTTATTGAGATTAATCTTGCTTGACCCTATCTTTTTTCTCCCCACTGGTCAGTATTTCGTGCAAACCCGTGTTAATAGTTTTTTTATTCCCTGTCCCACCTTTCCCCCGGATGTTACTGAGACTTTCTTAGGCAATTTTCTGGCACGGTCGAGGACCAATCCCTCTCCCCGAACGTACCTTCGTTGGTTAGATCAGATCTTTCAGGGCTTCTACTGCACTACGCTGCACCTACGAAGCATTCGTTGTTGTAACCCAACCCCTCCCCTCTTCACCCTTCGGCCCCTTTTTTCCTCCCCGTTTGCTGGCCGATTGCGCAGCTTGTATTTTACGACGATTTCCCTTAATTTTCATAACCGGGAAGCCTTTATGGAATACTCCGTTCCCTGCGGGCAAAGCTTTTTCCGGGTTTTCAATCCGGGGTTTGTCGCTTCATCGTTCAATACTACACCTTTTCTTGGCGCTCTTCCGTCTTTAGCACCTGAAGTCAATTAAAATATTGGCTGACCCCCCCCCATTTTTTAAATTCCCCATCCCCATTTCCCCCCCCTCTTCCTTTCGGTCACTCTTTCTTTGGCAAGTTGCCGCCGTGAGAAAAGGAGACCTTACATACTGTAGAGAGGACTCATCTTCCCTTTGCCCGTTTTTCTTCTCACTCCCCTCCCCTGATGAAGTAAACACTTGGGCCTTTCCTGAAAATCTTTCCTCTAAGGTTCTCGTCACCAGTCGTCCCCCCCCCTAGAGGACACTTTCTTTGTCCCTTCTTCCGTCCGAACCCTACTATTGAATTTTTTCCCAAGTACGATTAGAGGGAGATGGATCGTTAGGCGCGCTATGCAATGCATTTTTATTTTACTAGTTTTTGAGATTCAGGCTCGAGTTTCGCCTCTTATTTTTTCTTTCTCTTTACAGTAAAGATACCCGGCTTTTTTGATGTCTCAAACTGCAGGTCTAGATTCCGTTCGCCCAGTATATGAAGTACTGTGCCTCTGTACGAAAGTAATTTTTTTTCTCCCAGGCCCTAACTCAAGGGGATTGCTTGTCTTCCTGTCTTCCCCTGCGTTCAGCTTCACGTCGACTTCCCTCCAGCTGAACCAGCAGTTTGTTCAGTCACCACCCCTCGATAACCCGCCCCCCCGACTCTTTTCCCATCGCCCCTCTTGCCGGTTTGTCCGCTGGCGCGTGACACCCATCCGTATCTCGTCTCTCCCCGATTTCGTGGTTGAGATGCCAAAATGCTTTTATTTTTCCTTTCCCCTTTCCCAGACTTTCGAAGGGCGGAGCCTTTAGACTGATTTGATTTTGTTTTTGGATCCTTGCTACCTGCCAGTTTGATGCCGGCGCGCTTTTCAATTTTCTTTTGTTACCCCATGAATCGTACTCCACGAGGAGTCAAGTATTTTCTCGGGCCCTTGACCATAAGTTCGCTGGTAGCGCCTAAAAATGTCATCCGCCCTGCTCCCTCCTTTTGCCCCAGCATCCGGCACTCAACCCCCTGGTTCGGTCTTGATTTTTTTTTTTAGCCCCTCAATTCCTTTTCTCAGGCCAAAGTAGATTATCCCCTATTTCAAGTTCAGGCGAGACAACAACTTCCCCGGTTCCAGTCCTTCCTTACAGTTCTCCCTGCGTGAACCCAGGTGAGAAAGTCTTTGAACGCAGCGCCGGGTTCCCTTGACGTCCAGTGCAGAAAAGGTAAGTTCACCGTTTTCGATAAGCCACTTTTTCTTCATAGCTTTTCTTTTTACCACCTTTTCGGTTAAAGGGTCATACATTGAGGTAGACCCGTTTTTCTTTGGAGGAAAGTTCTGAACCTCTCCTCCTGCACCCCTTTTTTCTTCCTTAACTCTCCCCCCCCTTGGCTTATATTGGCGCCTTCGCCCATATTAATGAGGGGTTGCTATCTTCTGTTCTCCGTACGCTCCGGGTGACGTGAAGGAAAGAGGCACCCTGAGATATCCTTCTCTCCTGACG